>Ga0209067_10002021_pt1 | contig 12115 bp, 9 predicted proteins | sample ColStrG_CSR_2013_FD_187199 | JGI IMG/M metagenome (GOLD analysis project Ga0209067, IMG submission 187199) | Freshwater sediment microbial communities in response to fracking from Pennsylvania, USA - Cold Stream Run_MetaG_CSR_2013 (SPAdes)... | ecosystem: Environmental > Aquatic > Freshwater >... | reverse complement strand
CCTACGCCATCCAGGGTCTGGAGGCGCAGGCTGGCGCGCCGTTGTTCGACCGGAGCGGCTATCGCCCCGTGCTCAGCGAGGCCGGACGCGCCCTCGCGCCCTGCATCCAGGCGATCCTCGGTGCGGTGGACGGATTTCAGGCCGTCGCCGGAGGCCTGTCCGCCGGTCTCGAGGCCGAACTGACCCTGGTCGTCGAGGCGATGTTCCCCATGTCGCATCTGGTAAGCGCCCTGCGCGAGCTGCAGCAGCGGCATCCTTCGGTCCAGACCCGGATCGAGGTCGAGTCCCTCGCCGCGGCGCGGCGGTCGGTCATCGACGGCCGGGCGGACATGGGCCTGATCGTCGCGCTGGAGCTCGACCCCGAACTGATGCTGGCGGCGCCGGTGAGCGAGATCGAGCTGGTGGTGGTCTGCGCCCCCGGTCATCCCCTGGCGGCGATCCGGCGGCCGCTGCCGCCGGACGCTCTGCTCGAACACCTGCAGCTGGTGTTCAGCGAGCGGTCGGACGCCGGACGCACGCCGGACCGCGGCGTGGTTTCCCGGCGCACCTGGCGGCTGGCCGATCTGGGGGCCAAGCGGTCCATGCTGCTGGCCGGCCTGGGCTGGGGCAGCATGCCGCGGCATATCGTCGAGGACGATCTCGCCACCGGACGGCTCGTGCGGCTCGAGCCGACCCTTTGGGACGGCCGCAGCCGCATGCCGCGCCTGCCGATGAGCGTCGCCCGCCGCCGGGACCGCGCCGCCGGGATCGCCGGACGCTGGCTGTTCGAGCGGCTGGCCCGGGGCGACGTCGGCGAGGTTGCCCTGACCGGCCGGACAGACTAAGCCCTCTCCGGAGGAGCACGCGCGGCATGACCACCTATCTGCACAAGGGCGACCTGCCCGCCGGACTGGATTTCGGCGCCTCCGTGGCGGTGGATTCCGAGACCATGGGCCTGCGCCTGGGCCGCGATCCCCTCTGCGTCGTGCAACTGTCCGCAGGGGACGGCCACGCCCATCTGGTGCAGCTGGACCGGTCGACCTATGACGCGCCCAACCTCAAGGCGCTGCTGGTCAACCCGGACGTGCTGAAGATCTTCCATTTCGGGCGGTTCGACATCGCCATGTTCGCCCTGCACCTGAAGGTGATCACGGCGCCGGTCTACTGCACCAAGATCGCGTCCCGGCTGGCGCGGACCTACACGGACCGACACGGGCTGAAGGACGTGACCAAGGAACTGCTCGGCATGGACATCTCCAAGGCGCAGCAGAGCTCCGACTGGGGCCAGGCGAACCTGAGCGCTGACCAGCAGGCCTATGCGGCGTCGGACGTGCTGAACCTGCACGCCCTCAAGGCGAGGCTCGACGAAATGCTGGTGCGCGAGGGTCGCAACGATCTGGCGACGGCCTGTTTCGACTTCCTTCCCCACCGGGCCCGGCTGGACCTTGCGGGCTGGGAAGACGCCGACATCTTCGCCCATAGCTGAGGACGGGACATGAACGCCGCTTCGGCCGAGCTGGAAAGGGATGAGGCGACCCGCGCGGCGGGCCCGCGTCGCGCATCCCTCGCCCACTGGCGACGGCGATCGCGGCGAATCCATTTCCTTCGCCGGGCCCTGCCGGCGGCGATCGCTGTCCTGCTGCTGCTGCTTCTGGGCTGGGTGGGCGTCCGGGCTGTGTTCTCGGCCCTCAACGCGGCCTCGGGCGCGGCGGGCAGCGTCCACATGTCGAACGCCCGGTTCCATGGCCGCGACGGTCGCGACCAGTCCTTCGTCCTGTTCGCCCGGGAGGCGACCCGCGACGGCGCCAATCCGAACAAGGTGGATCTGGTCAAGCCGGACCTGAACCTCGCCAACGAGACCGGACCCCAGCCCCGGCGGGTGGTGGGCAATCACGGCCTCTATTTCGATGACCGGAAAATGCTCTACATGGACGGACACGTGGTGTTCGAGGATGGTGCGGGGAACCGCTTCGTCAGCGAGCGCGCGGAGATCAACATCCAGCAGAACACCGTCCGCGGCGACACAGCGGTCACCGGCGACGGTCCCATGGGACACGTGGACGCCCTGTCCTATTCAGTGGACTCCAAGGGCGACCATGTGGTGTTTGTGGGCAATGTGCACACGCATCTGGTGAATCAACAGGAACAGCGATGATGAACCGATTCCCCCTCCGGATCGCCGCGGCGACGCTGGTCGCCGTCGCCCTGGCGTCGGCCGGGACGCTGCGGGCCCAGACCCCGGACACCAGCGCGGCCGCGGCGGCGCCGAAGGCCAAGGGCGGCGGCGGTTTCGGCTTCTCCAATGAAGGCGGGCCGGTGGACATCACCTCCGACCGCAGCGAGACGTTCCAGCAGCAGCACATGTCCATCTGGGAAGGCAACGTGATCGCCATCCAGGGGGGCGACAAGCTGCAGACCCCGCGCCTGACGGTCTATTTCGCCGACAGCGGCCAGCGCGCCAGCCAGTCGGCCTCCGCCGGTCCGGACATGGGCCGGATCCAGCGGATGGAGGCGGAGGGGCCCGTCTATTTCGTCACGGCGACGCAGAAGGCGCAGGGAGACCACGCCACCTATGACGCCGAGGCGGACACGGTGACCATGATCGGCAATGTGGTGATGGTGCAGGACAAGAACGTGGTGAAGGGCGAGAAGCTGGTCATCGAGCAGAAGACCGGCCACTCCACCCTCTACGCCACCACCAACCAGGAAAAGGGACGGGTGCGCGGCGTGTTCTATCCCAACAGCAATCCCCCCGCTGCGGGCGCCAAGCCGGCGCCGCAGCACTGACCCCCTGACCACGCGACTTCCCTTCGACGTTCGAAAGGACGGACCGGCGCCCATGGCCCAATCCCCTCTCACTACCCTGAGCAGCCTGTCGGACCCAAATCCCCGGGCTGCGTCGGAGGCGCCCGCCGCCATCGCTGCGTCCGGACTGCAGGTGGATCGCATCGGCAAGTCCTTCGGCGCGCGGGCCGTGGTCCGGAGCGTCTCCCTGCGGCTGGCCCGGGGCGAGGTGGTGGGCCTGCTCGGTCCCAACGGCGCCGGCAAGACCACCTGCTTCTACATGATCACCGGCCTGATCCAGGCCGACTACGGGGCGATCTACCTGGACGGCGAGGACATCACCCCCCTGCCCATGTTCCAGCGCGCCCGCATGGGCGTCGGCTATCTGCCGCAGGAGGCTTCGATCTTCCGCGGCATGAGCGTGGCGGAGAACGTGATGGCCGTGGTGGAAATGCGCGAGCCCGATCCTGTCGCCGCCCGAAGGACGGTCGACCGCCTGCTGGACGACCTGCACATCGCCCATCTCCGCGACGCCCCGGCCTCGGCCCTGTCGGGGGGAGAGCGCCGGCGCTGCGAGATCGCCCGCGCGCTGGCGACGGAGCCCGCCTTCATGCTTCTGGACGAGCCCTTCGCCGGCATCGACCCCCTGGCCATCAGCGACATCCGGGACGTGATCTCCTATCTCAAGCAGCAGGGGATCGGCGTGCTGATCACCGACCACAATGTGCGCGAGACCCTGCAGATCACCGACCGCGCCTCGATCATCCACGCCGGGCAGGTGCTGTTCGAGGGCCCGCCCGAGGCGGTGCTGGCCGATCCCGAGGTGCGCCGGGTCTATCTGGGCGACACGTTCAACTGAACCTTAATGCCTTTGCCCCGATGCTGAACCCGTAGCGATTCGGTCGGCCGGCAGGGAGGCGCGTCAGACATGGCGCTTGGTGCGCGTCTTGAACTTCGGCAGGGCCAGAGTCTGGTCATCACGCCGCAGCTGCAGCAGGCCATCAAGCTGCTGCAGCTCTCCAATCTCGAACTCGACGCCTTCGTCGAGCAGGAGCTCGAGAAGAACCCGCTCCTGGCCCGCGAGGAGCCCCAGGCGGACGCCGCCGAGCCGTCCCCCGAACCGGCGGGCGATGACAGCTTCTCCATGACGGATACGCCGGGTCGGGCCGAGGCTGATCTCGACGCCCGCCCGGACGACGTGCACGACTGCGCGCCGGGCGACTACGCCACGGGCGACGCCGCCAGCGCCCAGCCCGCCGCCGATGTGGGCGGAACCGTCGACTGGTCCAAGGCCGGAAACGGCGGCGGCGGCGACATGGACTCAGACGGGCTGGAGGGTGTGCTGACCCGCGAGGTCACCCTGGCCGACCATCTGACCGAGCAGCTGCAGGTCCTGCGCCTGACCGCGGCGGAGCGGGCGATCGCCGTGATCCTGATCGACGGCGTGGACGAGGGCGGCTATCTCCGCCTCGACCTGGCCGAGGTCGCCCTGCGGCTGGGCTGCAGCGAGACCCTGGTCGCCGAGGTCCTGACCCGCCTGCAGGGCTTCGATCCCGTGGGCGTCTTCGCCCGGGACGTCCGCGAATGCCTGATGCTGCAGCTGGCCGACCGCAATCGCCTGGACCCGGCGATGCAGGCCCTGCTCGATCATCTCGATCTGCTGGCCAGGCGGGACTTCGCCGCCCTGCGCCGGGTCTGCGGCGTGGACGACGAGGACCTGCGGGACATGGCGGCGGAGCTTCGCGGTCTGACCCCCCGGCCGGGCGCCGCCTTTGGCTCGGCGCCCGTGCAGTCCGTGGTTCCCGACGTGTTCGTGCGCGAGGACGGCTATGGCGGCTGGCGCATCGACCTGAACAGCGACACCCTGCCCCGGCTTCTGGTGGACCAGCGCTATCACGCCCAGGTGGCCCGCGCGTCCCGCACCGAGGCCGAGAAGACCTTCGTCTCCGACTGCTTCGCCTCCGCCAACTGGCTGGTGAAGAGCCTCGACCAGCGAGCCCGGACGATCCTGAAGGTGTCCAGCGAGATCGTCCGCCAGCAGGACGCCTTCCTGGCCTTCGGGGTGGAGCATCTGCGCCCCCTGAACCTCAAGACGGTGGCCGACGCCATCGGCATGCACGAATCCACAGTCAGCCGGGTCACGTCCAACAAGTACATCTCCACGCCCCGTGGCCTGTTCGAGCTGAAGTTCTTCTTCACCTCCTCCATCGCCTCATCGGACGGGGGCGAGGCCCATTCCGCCGAGTCCGTGCGGCACAAGATCAAGCAGCTGATCGACGGCGAGGCGGACGGCCGCTATGGCGACGAAGGCGTACTGTCCGACGACCGCATCGTGGAGATCCTCAAGGGCTCGGGGATCGAGATCGCCCGGCGGACCGTCGCCAAGTACCGCGAGGCCCTGCGGATTCCATCCTCGGTGGAGCGCAAGCGTCAGCTGCGGATGGCGAGCTGAGGCGGCGCCTCAGCCCAGGGGCGGCGGCGTCGACACATCGAGCATGCACTCGGCGCGGGTGACCCAGCCATCGTGGTTCCGGTCCTGCCGGTTGAAGGTCGCCGCGGAGTCCTTCTCGAAGTCGTGGCGGTTCAGATAGCCCTTGTGGCCGATGTCGATCTTGTCGAACAGCCGGTTGGATTCCCGCAGGATGCGCTTCAGGGCCGGATCGCCGGGATTGTCGGCGATCATCTTCAGCGCCGAGGCGTTCCAGGCGTTGCGATCGATCCGCCCGGTCCCCTTGGTGTCCCAGATCTTCAGGTCCCGGTCCCAGTCGCGGTCGGTCCATTCCTTGAGGTTGACCGCGTCCTTGCGCGTCTTGGCGTAGACCCGGATCAGTTCGTCACAGTCCGCCGCGGTCGGGTTCGTGCGCGGGCGCACCGTCTCGCAGGAGGTCAGGACCAGTCCGGCGCCGATCAACGCCGCCATCGCGCCAAAGCCCAGTCGACCGGTCCATGCGCGACCCTTGGACATGTTCAGGAATCCCCCTCAGCCCGCCTTGGCGCAGCCCGAAATCGTGTCTCCTATGTCAAGACCGCAATGTCGGTCACTTTGTGGCGTCAAAGGTTCAAAAGTGCGGGATCCCCGCCCTGGGCGGCGATATTGACGCTGACCGCCCGCTCGCTGGCGTAGCGCAGCAGGGCGAACGGCCCGCCGGCCTTGGGACCCGTGCCGGACAGGCCCTCCCCGCCGAAGGGCTGCACGCCCACCACGGCCCCGATGATCGACCGGTTCACATAGACATTGCCGGCGGGAACCAGGCGCTGGACCTTCTCCGCAAAGCTGTCCAGCCGGGAGTGGACGCCCAGGGTCAGGCCATAGCCCTTGGCCGCAAGGTCCGCAGCCGTCGCCTCCATGCGTTCCGGATCATAGCGCAGCACATGCAGGATCGGCCCGAACACCTCGCGCTCGATCAGGTCGAGGGACGGGATGTCCGCCAGCACCGGCGCGAAATAGAGGCCCTCCGCCGGGCCGTGGGCGGTGATCCGGTGCAGGTGCGTCGCCTCGGACTGCAGGCGGGTGAAGTGGGCCTCCAGGGCCTGCCGGGCCGCGTCATCGATCACCGGGCCGACATCGGTGGCCGGGTCTGCCGGATCGCCGACGACCAGCGCGTCCATGGCCCCGCGGATCCCCTCGATGAGGCTGTCCGCCGTCTCATGCGGCAGGAACAGCAGCCGGAGCGCCGAGCACCGCTGGCCGGCCGAGCCGAAGGCCGACACCACCACATCGTCGATCACCTGCTCCCTGAGGGCCGAAGTGTCGACGAACATCCCGTTCAGCCCGCCGGTTTCGGCGATCAGGGGGACGATCGGACCGCGCCGCGCGGCCAGCGCACGGTTGATCGCCCAGGCGGTCTCCGTGCCGCCGGTGAAGGCGACGCCGTCCAGCCCGGCGTGACCTGTCAGGGCGGCGCCCACGGTCTCTCCGGCGCCCGGCAACAGGGCCAGCAGATCCGGATCGAGGCCCGCCCCATGGAAGAGGCGGACCGCCTCCGCCGCGATCAGCGGCGTCTGCTCCGCCGGCTTGGCCAGCACGGCGTTGCCGGCGGCCAGGGCGGCTGCGATCTGGCCGGTGAAGATGGCCAGGGGGAAGTTCCACGGGCTGATGCAGACGAACACGCCGCGGCCGTGCAGCTGCAGGGTATTGGTCTCGCCCACCGGCCCGCGGAGCGCTGTCGGGGCGCCGAACAGGCGCTCGGCTTCAGCCGCATAGTAACGGCAGAAGTCCACGGCCTCCCGCACCTCGGCGATGGCGTCCGGCCAGGTCTTGCCCGCTTCCAGCACCGCCAGGGCGCACAGCCGCTCCCGCGCCGCCTCCAGCGCGTCGCCCATCGCCCGCAGCACGACGGCGCGGCCTGCGCCGCCCTGACCGTTCCAGGCCGGCTGCGCCCGGCGGGCGCGGCCGAAGGCGTCGTCGATCTCGGCCGCTCCGGCGTCGCGGGTCCATCCCACCCGCCGGCGGCGGTCATTGGGGGAGAACCGGGCCTCGCGGGCGCTGGTGTCGACCCGCCGGCCGCCGACGATGGGGCCGGCTTCGACGGGATCGGCGGCGAGCGCCTCCAAGGCGGCGACCAGTCGCGTGCGGTCTGCCAGGATGGTCATGTCGTCTCCCTCCGAATTCCGGCGATCCGGGCCATAGATGTCACGGGGAAGCGGCAGCCGCGGATGCCGGTCCGGATGGGCCTCCACCGCCGAGATCGGGTCGGCGGCGACCCGTTCGGCCGGCACGCGCTCGTCCGTCAGGGCGTGCACGAACGAGGTGTTGGCGCCGTTTTCCAGCAGGCGCCGGACAAGATAGGGCAGCAGGTCCTCGTGCCCCCCCACCGGCGCATAGGCGCGGACCGTGATCGGCCCGTAGCGCACGGCGGCGGCGGCGTAGAGGGTCTCTCCCATGCCATGCAGGCGCTGGTGCTCGATCCGCACGCCGGCCTGGTCCGCCAGGCTGCGCACGGCCGCGAGGGTGTGGGCGTTGTGGGTGGCGAACTGGGCGTAGAGGTGGGGCGAGGCGTCGATCAGGACCCGGGCGCAGACCAGATAGGCGAGATCGGTGGCGGGCTTGGTGGTCCAGACGGGATAGTCCGGACGGCCCATGACCTGGGCCCGCTTGATCTCGGCGTCCCAGTAGGCGCCCTTGACCAGTCGAACCATCAGCCGTCGGCCGGTGCGCCGGGCGAGGTCGGCGATATGGGCGATCACCTCGGGGCTTCGCTTCTGATAGGCCTGGACCACCACGCCGAGACCGTTCCACCCCGCCAGATCCGGCTCCGCCGCCAGCCGCTCGATCAGCTTCAGCGACAGCACCAGCCGATCCGCCTCCTCGGCGTCGATGGCGTAGTTCATGTCGTGGCGGCGGGCGATGAGGGCCAGGCGCAGGACCCGGGGATAGAGTTCCTCGAACACCCGCGCTTCCTGGGTCGCCTCGTAGCGGGGCGACAGGGCCGACAGCTTCACCGACACCCCATGCCCGTCCTCCGGCCCGGCGGGGCCGCGAGATTGCCCCACCGTCTCGATGGCGTCGGCATAGATCCGTTCATAGCGCGCGGCGTCGGCGGCGGTGCGGGCGCCCTCGCCCAGCATGTCGAAGGAGCACAGGAACCCCTCCCGCTTCGCCCGGGCCAGCGCCGCCTCTATGGTCGCGCCGAGGACGAACTGCTCCCCCATGATCCGGACTGCGGCGGCGACGGCCCGGCGGATCACCGGCTCCCCCAGCCGGCCGGCCAGCCGCTTCAGGAAGCCCGGCAGATCCCGGCGGGCGTCGGCGTCCACGTCGACCAGCTTGCCGGTCAGCATCAGGCCCCAGGTGGAGGCGTTGACGAACACGCTGTCGGACTGGCCCGCATGCGAGGCCCAGTCCGCCGATCCGATCTTTTCGGCGATCAGCCGGTCGCGGGTCTCGTCGTCCGGCGTGCGCAGCAGGGCCTCCGCCAGGCACATCAGCGCCAGGCCCTCCCGCGTCCCGAGGGAGAATTCCTGCAGGAAGCTCTCCACCACGCCGTTGCGCGTCGAGGCGGCGCGAGCGCCGCGAACCAGCTCTGCGGCGTCGTGGACGACCCGGGCGCGGCGGTCCGCGTCGAGGGGCGCGCGCGCCAGCAGATCGGCGACAGCCAGCCGTTCGTCGCGATATTTTCCGGCGTCGAGGCGATCAAGGTCGACCGGGGCAAGTTGATCCGTCAGGGGCGCTGTCATGGCGCGACACATGGCGAATCAGGGCGGATCGAGCAATGAAAATCTCTGTCATCCGCATGCGTCGGCAGCGTCTTGCCGCAGGTTGGACGCCCGGTCGAGGGTCTTTGCTGGACGGGGCGGCCTTTGGCCCCTAAGTCCCGTCTCATGCCCGAACTTCCCGAGGTCGAAACCGTCCGCCGCGGTCTGTCGCCGCACCTGTCCGGCGCCCGCCTGACCCGCGTCGAACAGCGCCGGCCGGACCTGCGGTTCCCGCTGCCGTCCCGGTTCGTGGAGCGTCTCACTGGCGCCCGCATCGACCGTCTGGACCGCCGCGCCAAGTACCTTCTGGCGGCTCTGGACACAGGGGAGACCCTGGTGGCGCACCTGGGCATGACCGGCCGCTTCACCATAGAGGGGGCGACGCCGGGCGCCTTCCATCACGCCGCCGGCGCCGATCCGAAGCACACCCACGTGGTGCTGGTCACCGACGCCGGAACCACCGTGTCCTACAACGACGCCCGGAGGTTCGGATACATGGACCTGATCCCCACGGCGGAGCTGGACCGCAGCCCCTGGTTCCGCAGCCTGGGCCCCGAGCCCCTGGGCCCGACCTTCGACGCGGCCCATCTGCGAAAGGCGTTCAATGGCCGCAGCCAGGCGGTGAAGACCCTGCTCCTCGACCAGCGGACCGTGGCGGGGCTGGGCAACATCTATGTGTGCGAGGCGCTGCATCGCGCCGGAATCGATCCCCGCAAGCCGGCGGGGGAGCTCGCGGCGAAGCGCGTCGCCCGGCTGGTCGATGTGGTCCGCGAGGTGCTGGCTGAGGCCATCGAGGCCGGCGGCTCCACCCTTCGGGACTTCCGCGACGCCGACGGGGCGCTGGGCTATTTCCAGCATGCGTTCCGCGTCTATGGCCGGGAAGAGGCGCCGTGCCCCACGCCCGGGTGCCGCGGGATCGTCCAGCGCATCGTGCAGGGCGGCCGGTCCACCTTCTTCTGCCGGATCTGCCAGAGGTGAGGCTGCATCCCGGGGGGCGGTCTGGTCGTAGTTGCTGGGGTCTGGAACATTCGAGGGAGTCGCGGTTGATGACGATGCGACACGGCTGGCTGGCGGGCGGCGTGTTCAGCCTGGCCCTGATGGTGGCGGGCGCGGCCCTGGCCACTCCCGCGATCTGGCGGATCCATGGGGCGCACCGGGCGGACATCACCCTGTTCGGCTCCTCGCCCAATGCGCCCATGGCGGGGCCGTGGCGGACGCCGGCCTTCGACGCGGCCCTGGCCCAGGCGGACGAGGTCTGGTTCGAGAGCCCGGACAAGCCCGGCCCGCTGACGACCCTGCGCCTGTTCGGCATCATCAGCATGCAGGGCTCCCTGCCCCGGGGCGAGACCCTGTCGCCGCTCCTGTCGCCCGAGGGCCAGGCGCGGATCAAGCGGCTGGCGGTGAAGCTGGGCGTCCCGCCCGCCAAGCTGGAGCCGATGCAGCCCTGGTGGGCGGACCTGACCCTGACCTTCGCCTTCGGGGACAAGACCAGGGACCGAGACCGCAATGGGGTCGAGCGGTGGGTCAAGGCCCATGCCGCCAGGGGCGTGCGCATCCGCGCCTTCGACACCGTCGTGCATGATCTCGAGGCCCTGGCCGCCTCGCCCCGGGACGAGCAGATCGCCGATCTGGAATTCGCCATGGCCCGCCGCGAGCAGGGGATCGACACCCTGGAGCCGGACTATGCCGACTGGCTGGCCGGAGACCTGGGCCGGATCGAGCGGGAGGTGGTGGACCCCTTCCGCGCCCGCGCGCCCAAGAGCTACGGCCCCTTCGTGGTGGAGCGCCACAGGCTCTGGGCCGAGGAAGTGGAACGCCTCACCGGCGGCGACCGCAAGGTGCTGGTGGTGGTGGGCGTCAGCAATCTGGTGGGGCCCGACAGCCTTCCGGCGATGCTCCGCCGCCGCGGGGTTGCGGTCGAGGGCCCTAGAGGCTGAGGTCCCGTCCGCGGGTTTCCGGCAGCAGGAAGACAAAGGCCAGCAGGGACAGGGCGCCCCCCACCACCGGGTACCAGAGGCCGAAATAGATGTCCCCCTTGGCCACCACCATGGCGTAGGCCGTGGCTGGCAGGAAGCCGCCGACCCAGCCGGTTCCGATATGATAGGGCAGGCTCAGCGCCGTATATCGGATCCGGGTGGGGAACAGCTCCACCAGGGCCGCGGCCTGGGGTCCGTAGAGCGCGGTGGCGCCGACGGTGAAGAACATCAGGATCAGGTAGATCCGCAGCATGTCCACATGGGTCGCGTCGGCCTGGGCCGGATAGCCCGCCGCGGTCAGGGCGCCCTTGATCCGCGTCTCGACCCCCGTGCGCAGGGCCTTCAGCGCCGCGCCGCCCACGGCCCGGCCGTCGGCGGAGGCGATCCTCCGCCCCGCGATCCGGACCTCGGCCAGGCTCCCCGCCGGAGCGGCCAGATTGCGGTAGGAGACGCCGGCTCCGCTGAGCACGCTCTTGGCGATGTCGCAGGACGAGCGGAACTGGGCCTTGCCGATCAGGTCGAACTGAAGGGAGCACTCCGCCGGGTCGGCATAGACCACGATGGGCGCCCGGGCCTGGGCGGCGACCAGGGCCGGATTGGCCGCCTCGGTGATCATGTGGAAGCCGGGGAACAGGGCCAGCGTCGCCGCCGCCGTGCCGAGGGTCATGACGATCTTGCGCCCCACCTTGTCCGACAGCCAGCCGAAGAAGACGTAGAGCGGCGCCGAAGAGATCACCACGGCGATCATGATCGTGTTGACCAGAGGGGCGGGGGTCTTGATCACCCGCTCGATGAAGAACTGGGCGTAGAAGAAGGCGCAGTACCAGACCGCGCCCTGGGCGACCATCATGGAGAACAGGGCCGTCAGCACGGTCCGCAGGTTCTTCCAGCGCAGGAAGCTCTCCACATAGGGCTTGTCGGAGCGTCCGCCGGTCTCGCGCAGGGCGTGGAAGGCGGGGCTCTCGGTCAGCTGCAGCCGGATCCAGACCGAGACCGCCAACAGGCCCGCCGACGCCCAGAAGGGCACGCGCCAGCCCCAGGCGGCGAAGGCCGCCTCGCCCAGGGCCTGGCGGGTGACGAGGGTGATCAGCAGGGCCGCGGTCAGGCCGATGGCGGCGGAGGTCTGGATGAAGCTGGTCATCAGGCCGCGATGGTGCGGCTTGGCGTGCTCGGCCACATAG
>Ga0209067_10002020_pt1 | contig 12116 bp, 8 predicted proteins | sample ColStrG_CSR_2013_FD_187199 | JGI IMG/M metagenome (GOLD analysis project Ga0209067, IMG submission 187199) | Freshwater sediment microbial communities in response to fracking from Pennsylvania, USA - Cold Stream Run_MetaG_CSR_2013 (SPAdes)... | ecosystem: Environmental > Aquatic > Freshwater >... | reverse complement strand
ACTCAATACCCTGTCATAAATATTATGAATGCACCCAAAATCGGTCTTATCTGAGAAACCGCCGCCTTCTCTTATTTCAGGGCCGTCGGTCACCCACCTTCCGCCAACTGCAATCAGACACCCAGTTCTGGCACCAACGGTACGCTCAAAATAGCACCTTTCCAAACCATGAGCGTAAAACCCTATCGCACAATCGGCGAATGTGAGACAATCAAATTTACAAAGAACGCACGTTGTGGCACGAATGGCGGCAATCGCGATGAAATATTGATTAAATGAGATATTTGATATAGAAACATTTCGAACCAATTCGCTTTGATTGCACGCGATGCAAATTACATCATTTAATGACGCATCGCCATAGTTGTATTTACCGACAAATGTGACCCCGCGCTCACCACTCAAAGATACGTTGTCCGGTAGATCGACACAATATGCTTGCTTATCAACCCCGCTCACATCATTTTTAACAGACGCATTTTCATCAAAGTTTAGTTCAATGCCCCCCATTTTATGTCCGATTTGATATATTCCTCCAGCGATGCGCACCGTACCCCCGTAGGCGCGCTTGCTAACGTGATCAATGGCAAGTTGAAGCGCAATCGTGTCGTCCGCTGTGCCCAGCATACCGAACCAACCAGCCCAAACCTCCGAGTCTGCGGCAAGATTCCACCAAGCGCCTTCAGCGTCCTCTATTGCCAACGGCCCCTCCGCGCTGCCCCGTACATAGATTGCGCCATTTCCCTTGTCGCCCGGAGTAGCGAAACCCAAAACAGTAAACGCAACGACGTCAGTCGGAATAGCGCTTCGCTTGATGTCTGCTCGCGAGGTGACGCGCCCCTGAGAAAAGCCAAGCACAGACAGGCCGCCGATACCTCCAAAAACGCTGCGTCTTGTAATCATGACCGATCCACTTTTGCTTCGATGTCGCCAACTCAGTTTTCTATAAATTCACGAAAATACTTGTTTCTCAAGATATTATTTCTTCCCTATCTGAAAAAGAACAGTAGATTATGAACTCGAAACGTTTCTCGTCATCAATTTGGTCGGCTTTAAAACAATATTCTGAGACGTCATTTTGGTTTTTTCCAACGCAAAAGCGATACCGACCGTAAACCAAGCGAGGCTGACCAACGTATTCTGGCCTGATATTTGACCAATAAACAGAAGTGGTGCAATGTAGCCAAATATTAACAACGGGGCTGCGTCACCATTTCGCAAATTCGCTCGGATAGCGAGAATCCCCAACCATATTGCCAAGGCCACTCGCATCGAAATAACTATCAGCCCAAGAAATGGGCCACATTCTTGCACAATTCTCGTAAATTCATACTCAGCGAGGTTGAAATCTAAGCTCCCGGTGGCGAGATATGCTCCTGCATTTGTTCCGAAACCTATTCCTCGCCCAAAAAATGGAGTGTCGTCAAAGACCGTCGCCACCTCCGTGGCCATTGACACGGCGCGTATTAGAGTAGATCCCTCGTCCCGCTCTGCATTCACCTGCCTCTCTGTCATAGTTTCGAGCGCCTGCGGAAACACAAAGATCATCAGAACGCTGAGCGCGGTTACGGCTCCAATCACTATGAGACCGCGTTGAGCCGCGACGATTGGGCGCGACGAGGTTACTGAAGCAATAGCATAAGATATAAAAATCATTCCTGCCGCTAAGAAATAAGTTCTTGATCCTGATAACACGCCCATACTTCCGATCGCAACCAACGAGGCGGCAAATAGCGGGGTATTCATTTTCAACTCGCTTCTTCTCTCTAGTGCAATCAGTGCCATTGTAAGTGAAAGCGCGGCGTAGGTAGCCTGAGCCTGCGAAAACGTAAAAAGACCATACGGGCGGACGACGCCCGTCACCACTTGGAAGACGAATTCTGGATTATCATCAATTCCCTTATTGATAAACGAGTCCACAGGCGAATAGAATTGCAACACAGCGGCCAATCCAGACGGGATTGTCAAATATAGAAAAAGAACTATAAATCTATTTACATCTTCGCGCGTAAACACATTCGGTATAACGAAAATAAGTGGCACAAAAAATAGATAATTTCGGAGGCCAATAAGATAAACATTTGCTCCGAATTCTAAATAGGAAGTTTCAAAGAAAATTGTAAGCAAAAACATGTACAGCACCAAAAATCCCAAAGTTGTCAGTATTCGCGACAATTTCCAATTCTTGTAAAAGCAATATTGGACGTATATGAGGAACAATATCGGATCTCGCAAAAGAACCAAAGGGGCTTGAATCGGATTTAGCAGCCACTTCCTCATAACACCTTCGATCAAAATTAATATAAAAAACAACAGGCATAATTCTACTGTCGCCTTTCGCCAATTTTCTCGCTGCCTTGTCACTTACGAAGCTCCCATAGCCGCCTGTCTTTATTGAAAAATTGACTAAATCAAAAGCAATTGCCGGGATTTTGACATGTTAGAAAACTCGACGGCGACGCAATATCAAGCATTGCGGATTCCGTTTGAGCCTTCGACTCACATCAGATTGTGACCGATAGAGCGGAGCCTCGCCAAGATTTCGGGGTTCGCGCGAATGCGAGAGGTGTCCTTTCCGAGGGTCGTGTCCGGAAGTAGGGTCTGGAGTTCTAATCGTTGCTGATGACGGCGTCTAAACGGCCACCTATAGGACGCAGGATGGACTCGCGTCCCGGGTCTGCGCCGCCAATCGCCTGCGACCAAAGACTCAAACCCCGCTGCCCGAAAGCTGAGGATTCGTTTGCCTATTACCCCACCGCATGAAACGCTTCGGAGCCCGACGGACGGCCTTCGGCCTCGATCTGCTTCACGTCCTCGCGGACCATTTCCGCCACCAGATCGGCTACCGACGTCGTGGCCACCCAGCCGAGTTTCTCCCTCGCCTTGCTGGCGTCCCCGAGCAGGAGTTCAACCTCGGTCGGACGAAAGTAACGGGGATCGACCTCGACAAGCGTGCGTCCCGTTTTCACGCAAATACCCTTCTCTTCGACCCCGGTGCCGCGCCATTCCAGCACGATCCCCAGTTCGGCGAACGCCCATTCCACAAACGATCTGACCGTATAAGCCACCCCCGTGGCGAGGACGAAATCGTCGGGCTTGGGCTGCTGCATCATCAGCCACATGCCTTCGACAAAGTCGCGCGCGTGGCCCCAGTCGCGCCTCGCGTCGAGATTGCCGAGATAGAGGCGCTCCTGAAACCCCAGATGGATCGCCGCCGCTGCGCGCGTAATCTTGCGGGTGACGAAGGTTTCGCCGCGCAGCGGGCTTTCGTGATTGAACAGAATGCCGTTGGACGCGTGCAGGCCATAGGCCTCGCGGTAGTTCACCGTGATCCAGTAGGCGTAGAGTTTCGCGGCGGCGTAGGGCGAGCGTGGATAAAAGGGAGTCTTTTCGGTCTGCGGCACCTCCTGCACCAGGCCGTAAAGCTCCGAGGTCGAGGCCTGATAGAAGCGCGTCTTGTCTTTAAGCCCCAGCAGTCGGATCGCCTCGAGCAGCCGCAGCGTTCCCAGTCCGTCGGCGTTGCCCGTATATTCCGCCGTCTCGAAACTGACCTGAACGTGGGATTGCGCGGCCAGATTATAAATCTCGTCGGGCTGCGTTTCCTGCACGATGCGGATCAAATTCGTGGAATCGGTAAGGTCGCCGTAATGGAGCATGAACCTGCGGTTTTTCTCATGCGGATCCTGATAAAGGTGTTCAATCCGACCCGTGTTGAAGGACGAAGAGCGTCGCTTCATGCCGTGAACGATGTATCCCTTTTTAAGCAATAAGTCCGCTAGATAGGCGCCGTCCTGGCCCGTTACGCCAGTAATGAGGGCGGTCTTGGTCGGAGTCGCAGCATTCATGGGATGATTCTCTCATAATTACTTACGGTTAAGAACCGACTTGCATCGTCTGTGAATACGCACGCTACCGCACTCCGGGTGAAACTTCCAACCAGAGCCGGCACGAGACTGTCCTTCCCTTAACGATTTTTTCGAAGTTGGGCCACCCTCTCTGCAAAAAGGTGACCGACACGAATCAGGTCCGCAAGACTGGCGCCACCCAGTCGCGGCTGATATTTACCAATATCTCCCCGTTCAATATTCTCATCAGCAGCTCCACCCGCCCGGCGCCGCTCAGTCGCGCAAGCACCCCCAGGGAGTCCGCGAAAGGCCCAGCGACCAATCGGACGGTTTGCCCGACCGCCAGGCCGTCGTCGAAGCGAAGGCGTCCGTTTTCGTCGGTTGAGCGGATGAGGGTTTCAATGACGCCTATCGGCGCCGGCGCAGGCCGATCCGCCACCATAACCAGGCGCGACACCCCCGAAGTGCCGTTTACGGAACGCCACCGATCCCGATCTATGTCCAGGGCGACGAAAAGATAACGCGAAAAAACCGGAGCGAGAACGGTGCGAGTCCTGCGGGCGTGACGAACCGTCTTGGCCAGTCGCGGCAAGAACGCGCGAAACCCCTGTTGGGCAAGCTGCGCCGCCGCCAGCGACTCACGATGTGGTTGAGTGTGCACGGCGTACCAGCGCTGGTTGTCGTGCAGAGTCGCGGCGTCCGAACCTGTTTGCGTCACGGTCTGGTTCTCTTCATGCATCCAGGTCTCTCATTTCCGCACCGGAGTCGATTGCGATCCCCCCGGTAACGCGAGAGCCCTTCGTCCACGATCTCCCTGCTCGCGCGCCTCCCTCTCTCAGCTCCGGGGTCGCCGCGACAAGTCTCTCAAAGTCCCATCTGCACCAATTATGTGCATTTGTATAATTCTCGTGGCGACCGGTCAGAACGGGAGCGCGCATGGTCGCGTCATTCGTCAAAACATTTCTGGGGCCTTGCGGCGGCGCCGACGATTTGGCGCACTTCTTGCCTGCATCGCGTCCAGCGTGTATTGCGCGAAAGCTGGCCTTGCGAGGCCATTGTTTGGTGCTAAACGGCGGGGAGGTGGCAGCGTCGGAGCGAGCGAGGCGGCGAAGTGAGCAGGGCCCCAGAGAGATAATGAGTTTTGATGAATCCCAATGAGCGACAGGGGTCTCGATGAGCGAGTTCGCTAACTCCCGGATAGCGGCCGGACGTCCTTTGGTGACGCGGGGGCTCCGCATTTCCTATCACTCCGCTGCCGTGCTTGCCGCAGCGATGGATTGGTTTCTAATCGCGATCAGCGGCCTCGTCGGCAATGTTCTATACAAATCCGTGTGGCGATACGGCGCCGAAACCCTTAACACGTCACTGGGCATAGGCGCTGTCGGGGGCATATTATTTCTGTTTCTGGCAAATTATTTTAAACTATATCACCTTCCTGCGCTTCTGAAACCCGAACGATATTTGCAAAATATGATATTTTCGTTGCTTGTCATGTGCGTATTGCTTACGTTTGTGCTTTTCTTGCTTCATATCGGCTCGGACGTTCCGCGTATTATGGTTGTATACTTTACAATACTCGTGATTATGACGTTAATTCCGGCAAGGTTGCTTTTTGGAAAAGTGCTGAATATATTCTTTATTGAAGGGGCCTTGGTCGGCCGACGGGCGGTGCTGATTGGCGAAGAGGCAGAGCTGGACCGGCTGACGCCTGCGAAACTTCTGATCTGGTTCGGCTTTCAGGAGGTTTCGCGAATCCTGATTCCGACATTTGTCGATTTGGCAAGGGGCTCCGAGGCGGACGAGAAGGTCGCCTACGCGATCCGTGTCGCCAGGGAGAAGGGCGCAGAGGAATTGCTCGTTGCGATTGCATGGAACCGGGTCGATCTCCTCCAGCGAGTGAACGCCGGCCTGCGCGCTTCAACACTTCCGGTGCGGCTGCTTCCTGACCAGATTGTGTCGACGATGATGGGCGAGCAGCTGGTCTCCGCCCATGGCCCCATGGTCTCGATCGAATTGCAGCGGGCGCCGTTGTCCTCGTTCCAGAGACGGGCGAAACGGTCTCTTGACCTGACCCTGGCGACCATCGCCGTAATGTTGCTATGGCCGATCATGGCAATGGCGGCTTTCGCCGTCCGTTTCGACACCTCCGGCCCAATTCTGTTTTGGCAACAGCGGACCGGATTCGACGGCGATAGATTCAAGATCTGCAAATTTCGAACGATGAGCGTGCTCGAAGACGGCGCAGACGTCGTTCAGGCGAAACCGGGCGACAACCGGGTCACCAGGGTCGGCGCTTTCCTGCGCCGAACCAGCATCGACGAACTGCCGCAACTTTTCAACGTGCTGCGGGGCGACATGTCGCTCGTGGGGCCCCGCCCGCACGCCCTTTCGCATGATCAGGAATACCGGGAGCTGATTTCCAAATATGCGTCCCGATTCCACGTTAAGCCGGGGATAACGGGCTGGGCTCAAGTCAATGGACTGCGCGGAGAGACCGCACGGCTGGAAGAGATGGAGAGACGGATCGAGTTCGATCTCTGGTACATTAACAATTGGTCGTTCGGCCTCGATCTTTGGATCTTGCTTCGAACCAGTTTTGAGGTCGTCAGGCACAAGGCCTACTGAAATGTTGGCTGCAGGGCGTTTTGGAGTCGATAATGGCGCGGTCGAAGGTATGGGTTGCGGGACACAACGGGATGGTCGGCTCCGCGATCGTCCGCCACCTGCAGCGCACGGATGCAGAGGTGCTGACGGTCAATCGCTCCGACCTCGACCTGCGTCAGCAGGGTCCGGTCGAGCACTGGTTGAAGGTCAATCGTCCCGATATCGTGATAGTGGCGGCGGCCAAGGTCGGCGGCATCCTGGCAAACGACAGCTATCCGGCTGATTTTCTGCACGAGAATCTTGTGATTCAAAACAATATTATTCACGCCGCTCATTTGGCCGACGTCAATCGTCTGGTGTTTCTCGGATCTTCCTGCATCTACCCCAAATTTGCGCCGCAGCCGATCAAGGAGGAGGCTCTGCTGACCGGGCCGTTGGAGGCGACCAACGAATGGTACGCCATCGCCAAGATCGCCGGCATTAAGATGTGTCAGGCTTATCGCAAGCAGTTCGAGCGCCGCTACATCTCGATCATGCCTTGCAACCTCTACGGACCCAATGACAATTTCAACCTGCGCTCCAGCCATGTGTTGCCGGCGCTGATGCGCAAGTTTCACGAGGCCAAACAGCGCGGCGAGTCCGAAGTCGTGGTCTGGGGAACCGGGTCGCCCTTGCGCGAATTCCTGCATGTCGACGACCTCGCGAGCGGCGTCGCTTTTTGCATGGAGCACTATGACGACTACGAGCACATCAATTGCGGCGCGGGGGCGGAGGTCAGCATTCGTGGGCTCGCCGATATGATTGGGGCCGTGGTCAGTTTCCGGGGCGGTCTAACTTTCGATACGAGTAAGCCCGACGGCACGCCACGCAAGCTCATGGACAATAGCCGCATCGCCGCGCTCGGCTGGAAACCCTCGATCTCTCTCGCGGACGGGTTGAATTCTACTTACAGGTGGTTTCTTGAGAATCAGCAGAAGCTTGCTGCTGCCTGAAAATTATTTGTGCAGCCCTCGCAGGAGCGCGGAAAGTTCGCCGCGTCTCCCTCTTGTTGGCGTTCGGGCTGGGTCACCGACCCAAAACCCAATCGACAGGACTTAGGGCGTACCGATAATTTTGACTGATGATGTGATATTCGCCGCCGCCGCAGGCACCTGGGTCACAAGGTTCAGAAACTTGGTCAGCTCGATCTGATCGGCATTGTCGATGTAGAGGATGTCGCCGTCCCGCATCGGAAATTTCTGTGCGACAAAAAAACCGGACGGGTCTCGATAATTGACGCGAAAGACCGTTGGGACCTCAGTCTTCTCACTGTGAAAATGCGAGAGGTCCGCGCCCATTTTCTCCAGCGCACGTCGATTCTCGATCCGATAAATGAAAATTTGCGCAGGATCGGAGCGATTGTCGAGCAGACCGCCGGCCCTGCCGACGGCGTCGTTCAGCGTCAATTTCTCCTGCAGGAATTTGTATTGAGTGGAGACGACGGCGCCGTTCACTGCGGACGACCCCACAGCGCCGAAGGCGGTGAAGGAGCGCTGATATTGAGAGACATAAAGCGTGTCTCCGGGGCTGACGAAGACATTCTCCCTGGGATCTTTCACCAGACTGAGAAAATAGACGGTCCCTTTCAAACCATGACGCTGAAGGGTCACGTAAGTTTCGTAACCTGGGTACTTGATGCCGCCCGCCCGCGCGATGGCGTCGAGAACCCGGTCCCCGGCTGGGTTAACGGCGATCTTGCCCGCTGTCGTAACGTCGCCGACGACCGTCACTTGCGTGGAGGTCTGGCTGACTACAGAGACAACCGCCTGCGGCTGAATCGCCTTGTCCTTGAGGCGATTGATAATGTCCTGCTGGATTTCAAGGGTGGATCTGTTCAGGGCAGAGATCTGGCCGGCATAAGGAACCGTGATCTTGCCGGTGCTATCGACAGTCTGGTTGGGCAGCGACACGAAATTACCCGGCCGCGAGCCGGCATCCGTCGGGATGAACAGACCGCCGGCCTGGCCCTCAAAAAGGGTGACCTGAACCGTGTCGCCAACCCCTACCCTAATTGCCGGGCGCGGACCTGCGCCCGTGCCGAAGGTGTGGAAAAATGAACCCGGCCCCGGGTCGCTCACATACGCCAGTATATCCTTGGTGATGTCCACCAGCGCATATTCGAAGACGTTCGCATCGTTCGGGAGCGACGCACTGGCCTGGGATTCGATGGTACGATGGGCAGGTCCGCTTTCCGACAGGGTCGAACAACCGGCAATATTCAACAAGAAGGGGCAACAAATCAGACCCGCCATCAAAGCTTTTCGCATTACGCCCCACAGCGAATTTCGAACTCAAGCCCAATATCGGCGCCCAAGCCCCAGTCGGCAGACTAGACAACCCGCCCACGCTATGCAACGGATCGGGCAATGTGGACTTGTTTTTTTGCTGGTCGCAAGCCCGGATTCTGCGAACTGTGTTCGAGCGGACACATATCGGACCTAGAGCAACGAGGAGCACGACGACCAATGGTCTGACAATTGCTTTTCGATATCGGAACGGGGGCGCGCACCCTGGGCAAATGGATAGGATGGACGAAATAAGTCTGAAGTCCTAGAGACTACGGTAAATTGCTCTGATCGGTTCGCCCCCTCACAGCGGATGTCCGAAGCGGTCTGAGATCCGTGTTCAGCGATTTCGTGGCTCGGAACAATCGGGCTCGGAACAATCGACGGCGACGGATCAACCAAGGCCGCGACAGCTTTTTGAGTTCCAAGCCTATCCAAGAGTATCCGGAATGAGACTATGACCCTCGGGCTTATTGACGAAGGCAAGACCGCCAGGCCGATGAAGCCGCGAACCAAGAATGACGCGCTCGATTTCGAGATTTCCGTGCCGCTGGTTATCGATCTCGACCTCACATTGATTTCGACTGACGCCTTGCACGAATCGCTTATTATGTTCCTAAAGCGCCACCCGTTGGAGGCATGGAACATTCCGCTTTGGCTGCTCCAGGGGCGCGCGGTTCTAAAGCGGCAACTGGCGCAAGCAGTTACGGACGCAGACGCCCACGGCTTTCCGATCAATGCCGACATCCTCACGATTGCGCAGCGCGAAGCCGCGCTCGGGCGCCGGGTCTTTCTCGCCACAGGCGCCGATATTTCCATCGCGCAGAGGATGCAGCGGCGCTTGGCTTTCATTGAGGGCGTCATCGCCTCCGAGAACGGCGTCAATCTCAAAGGCGCCGCCAAGGCGGAGAAAGTCAGCGAGATGTTTCCCGACGGCTTTATCTACGCGGGCGATTCTTCAGCCGACCTGCATGTTTGGGACAAGGCCAGCGCGGCGTTGTTCGTAGGCAGTTCCGCTTCAATGGCGAAAAAGATCACGTCGCGTACCGATCTCGCCGCTATTCTGCCAACGCAATTGCTCGATTTTCCAACGCTGCGGAAGGGGTTACGGCTGCATCAATGGGCCAAGAACGCGCTGGTGTTCGTGCCGCTGATTCTGGGCGGCAAGGCGTCCGACCCCCCCGCCTGGCTCATGGCGCTGGGCGGCTTCGTCGCCCTCAGCATTCTGGCTTCCGCCACCTATCTGCTCAACGATCTGTGGGATCTGACCGAAGATCGCTTGCATTGGACGAAGAAAAATCGCCCGCTGGCGAGCGGCAGGCTGCAAATCAGCACGGCGATGGGGGTCATCGCCGGCGGAGGTTTGGTGGCGTTTGGGCTGGCGGCGGCGCTGGGGCCGCGATGCGTGCTCGCGTTGCTGATCTATCTGGCGCTCAGCCTCAGCTATTCGTTCCGCCTGAAAAGGGAGCCGATGGTCGACGTGGTGATGCTGGCCTCAATGTTTACGATGCGGCTGGCGATTGGCCTCGTGGTCACGCAAGTCGCGTTTTCGCCGTGGCTTTTCGTGTTCTCGATGTTCATTTTCCTGTCGCTTTCCACCGCCAAGCGGCACACGGAGATCGTCCGCATGGTCGCGCACGGGATGACAGCGACGCCGGGGCGCGGCTATCGCGCGGGCGACGCGCCGCTCGTCCTGGCGCTTGGCGTCGGCTCCATGGTCGCCACGACGCTCATCATGGTGATCTATCTGGTGCAGGAAGCTTTCCCCGCCCACGTCTACCGGCATCCTGCGCCGCTGTGGGGCCTGCCGATGATTGTATTCCTTTGGATGGCGCGCATCTGGCTGCTGTGCCATCGCGGTGAGCTCAACGACGATCCCGTCGCCTTTGCGCTGAAGGATAAGCTCAGCCTCGGCTATGGCGCTGCGGCGGTCTCGTTGCTCGCGGTCGCGCTGCTTTGATCGCGACAGGAGCGAGCGTCACGCACCTTGCTAAGGAGACGAGCTTGACCACCCAAAACGCCAGCCCCATCGCCAATCCGGTAGCGGAGGGGCGCCGGTTCATGTTGTTCATCGCGCTGGGCGGATGCGCCGCCGCCGTCAACTGGCTGTCGCGCTTTCCGCTCGAACGCGTGATGCCGTTCGCGGCGGCGGTGGTCGCCGCCTATATGATCGGAATGGTTATCGCATTTACGCTGTTCAACCGCTTTGTATTTCCTGCGACGCCGAGGCCCATCGCCGACCAGATCAAATTCTTCGTGCTGGTTAATATTGCGGGGATCGCGCAGGTCTGGGCAGTTTCGATGGGGCTGGTCTATTGGCTGTTTCCCGCGCTTGGCGTCGCGGGCGCGCTGGCCGAGCCGCTGGGACACGCGATCGCCATCGGCGTGCCGACAATCTCGAGTTATTTCGGCCACAAGTTTCTGACGTTCCGACCAGTCTGACGTCGGGCGGCCGACAAAGTGAAACGGCTTGCGGGAAAGCGCGCCGAAGCTGCAATAAATGCAGACCGGGGAGGCGGAATTCGGGTACAAGGCTCTCTCAAGGGAAAGGCGTTAAGACGTAATGTCAACCAAGGTCGGATATTTGGGGTCGGCGCCGGTCTCGGGAAGCGAAAGTGGGCTGCGGACGAGCACAATGCGATCGATGATTTCGTGGCTGCGCGGCGCCATTTCGGGCGCGTCGACCTATCCCCCAGCGCCCGACGGCGTAACCTTGTATGCAATCGGCGATATCCACGGCAGATCGGACTGTCTGGCGCAGGCTCACGAACGCATCGATAGGGACAAGGCCAGGCTGTTCGCTGAGGATCGTGCGGTCGAAATCTATCTGGGCGACTACATCGACCGGGGACCGGATTCCAGGGGCGTGATTGATCGCCTCATCGCGCGATCCGCACGCGCGGAAACGGTCATGTTGATCGGCAACCATGAAATGATCATGCAATCGTTCTTCAGCGGCCAGACGAGCTTTGAGGAATGGCGGATGGTCGGAGGGCTTGAGACGTTGCTGTCTTACGGCGCCGAAGCGGGCGAACTGCTTCGCGGAGAGAGCCCCGTGCGTCCAGCAGAACTGGCTGCCCTCATCCCGGCGGCGCATCGGCGTTTTCTGGCGGAGCTGCTCGGTTATCAACTTTTTGGGCGCTATTGCTTCGTTCACGCAGGACTTCGGCCCGGCAAGCCGATCGAGGAACAGTCGATTGAGGACCTGGCCTGGATTCGCGACGAGTTCCTCAACCATCGCGGCGATTTCGGCAGCATCGTCGTTCACGGCCACACGCCGGTGAACGAAATCGAATTCATGCCCAACCGGATCAACATCGACACCGGCGCTTTTGCGACCAAT
>Ga0209067_10002019_pt1 | contig 12118 bp, 7 predicted proteins | sample ColStrG_CSR_2013_FD_187199 | JGI IMG/M metagenome (GOLD analysis project Ga0209067, IMG submission 187199) | Freshwater sediment microbial communities in response to fracking from Pennsylvania, USA - Cold Stream Run_MetaG_CSR_2013 (SPAdes)... | ecosystem: Environmental > Aquatic > Freshwater >... | reverse complement strand
GCGTTCTGCAAGGCCCGCGCGACGCGCTCCCCCAGCGCTTGCGCCTGCTCGGTCGTCGCGACGCTGGCGCGTTCCGCGGCGCGCGCCAGCGGCTGCCGGCCTTCGGGGTCGCCCCAGGCGGCTTGCAGGTCGAGCGCGCCGTCGACAAACACCGCGTGCGCCGCCAGCGGCATGGAGCAACTCGCGCCCATGGCCCGGCTGACCGCACGCTCGGCCTGCGCCAGCAGCCAGCTGGGTGTGTGCAGCAGCGGCGCCAGCGCCTGCGCCACGTCGCCGCGGTCGCTCAGAATTTCTATGCCCAGTGCGCCCTGGCCGGCAGCCGGCAGCATGTCCTGCAGCGCGAAGCGCGAGCGGATGCGCCCGGCCAAGCCCAGGCGCATCAGGCCTGCGGCGGCCAGCACGATGCCGTCGTACTGGCCTTCGTCGAGCTTGCGCAGGCGCGTATCCAGATTGCCCCGCAGCGCTTCTATGCGCAAGTCGGGGCGCAGCGCGCGCAACAAGGCGACGCGGCGCAAGCTGGAGGTTCCGACAACGGCGCCCGGCGGCAAGTCGTGCACGCTGGCGTACTGCGGCGAGACCCAGGCGTCGTGCGCGTCCTCGCGCTCCAGAATGCAGCACAGCGCCATGCCGGGGGGCAAGTCCATGGGGACGTCCTTGAGCGAATGCACCGCCAGATCGGCCCGCCCCTGCTCCAAGGCCTGCTCGAGTTCCTTCACGAACAGGCCTTTGCCGCCGACCTTGCTGAGCGAGCGGTCCAGAATCTGATCGCCCTGGGTGGTCATGCCGAGCAGGCTGACCCGATGGCCCAGCTGCTCCAGCCGGGCCTTGACGTGTTCTGCCTGCCACAGCGCAAGCCGGCTTTCGCGCGTGGCGATGGTTAAATGAGACACGGTGTAACTCGTTTGTAATCGAAATCGGGTTGGCGATGCTAGCATGGTCCTCATGAACAACGCCGCCAGCACTTCCCGCCCTTCCGCCCCCCGTGCGGCCCGCCGAAACAAGGACGACGAGCGACCGCTGACGGAAGACATCCGCTTGCTGGGCCGCATCCTGGGCGACGTCATCCGCGAGCAGGAAGGGACGGCGGCGTACGAGCTGATCGAGCAGATCCGCAAGCTCTCGGTGGCGTTTCGGCGCGACGCCGACCAGGAGGCCGACAAGGCCTTGAAAAAATTGCTCAAGAGCCTGAGCGGCGACCAGACGGTGAGCGTGATCCGCGCCTTCACGTATTTCAGCCACCTGGCCAATTTGGCCGAGGACCGGCACCACATCCGCCGCCGCGCCGTGCACGAGCGCGCGGGCGACACGCAAGAGGGCAGCATCGCCGTCGCCATGGCGCGCATGCGCTGGGCCGGCATCGCGCCCAAGACCATTGCAGCGACGCTGGCGCAGAGCTACGTCGCGCCGGTGCTGACGGCGCACCCGACCGAAGTGCAGCGCAAAAGCATTCTGGACGCCGAACGCGACATCGCCCAGCTGTTGGGCGCGCGCGACGACATCCGCGAACGCGCCGCGCCCTATGTGGGCAAAAAAGACGCGCTGACGCCGCGCGCGCTGGCGCAAAACGAGGCGCAAATGCGCGCGCGCGTCATGCAGCTGTGGCAGACGCGGCTGTTGCGCTACAGCAAGCTGACCGTGGCCGACGAAGTCGAGAACGCGCTGAGCTATTACGAATCGACCTTTCTGCGCGAAATCCCCAAGCTTTACGCCGAGCTGGAAGACTTGCTGGGCGACCAGCCGGTGCACACTTTTTTACGCATGGGCCAGTGGATAGGCGGCGACCGCGACGGCAACCCAAACGTCAGCGCACAAACGCTGGAGTACGCGCTGCGCCGCCAATCCGAGGTGGCGCTGCGGCACTACCTGACCGAGGTGCATTATCTGGGCGGCGAACTGTCGATCTCGGCCATGCTTGCCGGCAGCACGCCCGAAATGCAGGCGCTGGCCGAGAGCTCGCCCGACCGCAACGAACACCGCAAGGACGAGCCCTACCGGCGCGCCCTGGCGAGCGTGTACGCACGCCTGGCAGCGACGCTGCAGGGCCTGACCGGAACCAGCGCGGCGCGGCACGCGCTCGAGCCGCAGAACCCCTACGTACGCGCCGAGGAATTCGCCGCCGACCTGCGCACCATCGAAGCCTCGCTGAACGCCAACCACGCCGCAGCGCTGACGGCGCAGCGCCTGCGCCCGCTGCTGCGCGCGGTCGAGGTCTTCGGCTTTCACCTGGCGACGGTAGACCTGCGGCAAAGTTCCGACAAGCACGAGGAAGTCGTCGCCGAACTGCTGGCGGTGGCGCGCGTCGCGCCCGACTACCAGGCGCTGGACGAAGACGCCAAGCGCGCTTTGCTGCTGCGCCTGTTGAACGACGCGCGCGCGCTGCGCGTGCACGGCCACGCCTACAGCGCGCACAGTCAGGCCGAACTCGCCATTTTCACGATGGCGCGCGAGATGCGCGCGCGCTTCGGCCACGAAGCCATACGCCACTACATCATCAGCCACACGGAAAGCGTCAGCGACCTGCTCGAAGTGCTGTTGCTGCAAAAGGAAGTCGGCTTGCTGCAAGGCACGCTGGACGCCAGCGCGCACTGCGACCTGATCGTCGTGCCGCTGTTTGAAACCATAGAAGACCTGCGCAACGCCGCGCCCATCATGCGCGACTTCTACGACCTGCCGGGCGTTGCCGCGCTGGTGCAGCGCAGCGGCGCCGAGCAGGACATCATGCTGGGCTACTCGGACAGCAACAAGGACGGCGGCATTTTCACCAGCAACTGGGAGCTGTACCGCGCCGAGATTGCGCTGGTCGAGCGCTTTGACGAACTCGCTGCGCAGCACGGCATCCGCCTGCGCATGTTCCACGGCCGGGGCGGCACGGTGGGGCGCGGCGGCGGCCCGAGCTATCAGGCGATCCTGGCGCAGCCCCCGGGAACGGTGCGTGGCCAGATCCGCTTGACCGAGCAAGGCGAAGTCATTGGATCCAAGTACGCCAACCCGGAAATCGGCCGGCGCAATCTGGAAACCCTGGTCGCGGCGACGCTGGAGGCAACGCTGCTGCAACCGACCAAGTCGGCCACGCCGGCATTTCTGGACGCCGCTGCCGAGTTGTCGGCGCACAGCATGGCAGCCTACCGCGCGCTGGTCTACGAGACCCCGGGCTTTACCGAATATTTCTTCAGCTCCACACCGCTGCGCGAGATTACCGAGCTCAACATCGGTTCACGCCCGGCGTCGCGCAAGGCGCTGCAGCGCATCGAGGACCTGCGCGCCATCCCCTGGGGCTTCAGCTGGGGCCAGTGCCGCCTGACGCTGCCGGGCTGGTACGGTTTTGGCTCTGCGGTGAACGCGTTTGTGAACGCCGGCAGCAGCGCGCAGGCCAAGGAGCGGCTCGCGCTGCTGCAGAAAATGGTCAAGCAATGGCCGTTTTTCCGCACCCTGCTGTCGAATATGGACATGGTGTTGGCCAAGAGCGACCTGGCGCTGGCTTCGCGCTACGCCGAGTTGGTCGGCGACGCGCGCCTGCGCAAGAAAATCTTCGGCGCGATCGAGACCGAGTGGCACGCCACGGCCGCTGCGCTGGCGCAAATCACCGGCGAGAAGCAGCGCCTGTCGAACAACGCCGCGCTGCAGCGCTCGATAGAGCACCGCTTCCCCTATATCGACCCGTTGCACCACCTGCAGGTCGAACTGGTGCGGCGTTACCGCGCCGGCATCACCGACGAACGCGTGCGGCGCGGCATACACATTTCGATCAACGGCATCGCCGCGGGGCTGCGCAACACGGGCTAGGCTGCGCGCAGGCGCCGCGGGCGCTGCCTGCCCCAGGGGCCACCCGGTGCGCAGCGCATCAGGCGCGCCCGGCGAGCACGTCGCGCACCAGGGCGAGTTGACGCCGCGAGACCGGCAAGCGTTCGTCCAAGCCGTCGAGTTGCAGCGACCACGAGTCGCCCTCGACCGGATCCAGATGTTTTTCCAGCGCGCGCATGGCGTGGCGCGCCGCCAGCGCGTTGCGGTGCACGCGCAGAAATTGCAGGGCGTAGCGCTCTTCCAGCGCGTTCAGCGACGCGTCCAGGATATAGCTGTGCGTCGCCGTGCGTACGGTCACGTACTTGAGTTCGGCCTTGAAGTACAGCACCTCGGCCAGCGCCAGACGCAGGCTGCGTTTGCGGTCCTGAATCAGCAGCACGTCTTCGCTCACCGCGTTGGCGCGCTCCGCCTGGCGCTGTTGCAGCGCGCGCTCGACTTTCTGCAGCGCCTGCTGCAGGCGTTCCCGGCGCACGGGCTTGGTGAGGTAGTCGACCGCCTCCAGCTCAAACGCCTGCACCGCGTGTTCCGCGTACGCCGTCACAAATACCAGGGCCGGCGGCTGCGCCACGTCGACCAGGGCGCGTGCCAGCGCCAGTCCGTCGGCGCCGGGCATGCGGATGTCGAGCAACAGAAGGTCAAACACCTGGTGCTGCAACAAGGCCATGGCCTGCGGCGCGTTGCCGGCCTGACCGGTGACGCGCGCCGACGGCGCCGCACAATCGGCCAGCAGCGTGACCAGACGCGCGCGCGCCAGGTCCTCGTCGTCGACGACCAGAACGCGCAGGGCGGGGCCTGGCGCGCTCACAGCGGGAACTCCAGGCGCACGTGAAACCAGCCTTGCTTGAGCCCGCAGCGCATCTGCGCCTGCACGTCGTGCAGTACCGCCAGACGCGCGCGCACATTGCGCAGGGCAACGCCAGCGCCAGGTGCTCCCGGGCCGGCGGGGACGCTGTTGCTCACGCGCAGCACCACCGTCGACCCCTGGCAGCGCGTGGAAACGCGCAGCTGCGCGCCCTCGGCGCTGGGCTCGACGCCGTGCAACACGGCATTCTCGACCAGCGGTTGCAGCAGCAGCGGCGGCACCAGGGCGTCGTTGGCCGCGGGGTCCAGGTCCCAGGAGACGCGCAGACGCGCGCCAAAACGCATGCCCTCGATCGCCAGGTAGCGTTGCGCAAAGCTGATTTCCTCGCCCAGCGTGACCGTGCCGTCGGCGTCGCGCAGCGCCTGGCGAAACAACTCGCTGAGGTCTTCCAGCAGGGCTTCGGCCTTGGCCGGCTCGGCGCGCACCAGGGCAATTGCGCTGTTCAGTGTGTTGAACAGAAAATGCGGCCGTATGCGCGACTGCAGTTCGGCCAGACGCGCGGCAGTGTCGGCCGGCGTGCGCGTACGGGCGCGCAGCTCGAGCCCGAGCACCAGCACCGAGGACAGCAGCGCGCCGCTGGCGGCGCTGGCCAGCCAGGGGGGGCTGTCGAGCGCGCCCATGGCGACCAGTACCAGGGGCGCATAACCGCCCAGGGCAGCGCCCGAGGCCACGGCCAGCAGGTATTGCAGCCACGGCGCCAACCGTGCCAGGGCGCGTTTGCACAGGCAGGCCAACACCAGCCACAGCAGCGCCGCGGGCAACACGGCCCCGGTGAGCAGGGAGAGGTGCGTGAGCCAGGCCATAAAGCCTTCGGCGTCGAACAGCGCGGCGACCGCAAGAACAATTTCGACGAAAAGCACAGCGCGCAACACCACCCCGAGCTGGCAGGCGTCGAACACCAGCAGCGGGGCGGGCGCCCGGTCGGGATCGGCTGGGGTGTCGGGGAACACCGATAATAGTTGCGTGTCGCTCATATGCGATTGCATTTTGCAGCCTTTGCGCAGCCTTTTTACGATTGCCCCGCATGTCCCTGAACCAATTCGACAACAAATCGCAGGCCTGGTCGGCGCTGTTCTCCGAACCCATGAGCGAGCTGGTCAAGCGCTACACGTCCAGCGTTTTTTTTGACAAGCGCCTCTGGCAGGCCGACATCACCGGCAGCCTGGCGCACGCCGAGATGCTGGCGGCGCAGAACATCATCAGCGGCGCCGACCTGGAGGCGATTCGGGCCGGCATGGCGACGATACGCAGCGAAATCGAATCCGGTGCGTTCGTGTGGAAGCTGGACCTGGAAGACGTGCACCTGAATATTGAAGCGCGCCTGACGCAGCTCGTGGGCGACGCCGGCAAGCGCCTGCACACCGGGCGCTCGCGCAATGATCAGGTCGCGACCGACGTACGCCTTTGGCTGCGCGGCGAAATCGATCAGATTGTGGGTCTGCTGAACGACCTGCAAAACGCCCTGGTCGACAGCGCCGAGCGCCACGGCGAGGTCATACTGCCGGGCTTCACGCACCTGCAGGTGGCGCAGCCGGTGAGTTTTGGGCACCACCTGCTGGCGTATGTGGAAATGTTCAACCGCGACGCCGAACGCATGCACGACCTGCGCCGGCGCGTGAACCGCCTGCCCCTGGGCGCCGCTGCGCTCGCCGGCACCAGCTACCCGCTGGACCGCGCACGCGTCGCCGCCACGCTGGGCATGGAAGGCGTGTGCCAGAACAGCCTGGACGCTGTCAGCGACCGCGACTTTGCGATTGAATTCAGCGCCGCTGCAGCGCTCGTGATGGTCCACATCAGCCGTTTCTCGGAAGAGCTGATTCTGTGGATGAGCCAGAGCTTCGGCTTTATCGACATCGCCGACCGTTTTTGCACCGGCAGCTCCATCATGCCGCAGAAGAAAAATCCGGATGTGCCCGAACTCGCACGCGGCAAGACCGGGCGCGTGGTCGGGCACCTGATGGGGCTGATCACGCTCATGAAAGGCCAGCCCCTGGCCTACAACAAGGACAACCAGGAGGACAAGGAGCCGCTGTTTGACACCGTCGACACGGTCAAGGACACCTTGCGCATCTTCGCCGAAATGGTCGCCGCCATCAGCGTGCGCGCCGACGCCATGGAGCGCGCCGCGCGCCGCGGCTACGCCACGGCCACCGACCTGGCCGACTATCTGGTGAAAAAGGGCCTGGCGTTTCGCGACGCGCACGAAGTCGTTGCGCACGCCGTCAAGACCGCGATCGCGCGCGGGCTCGACCTGTCCGAGCTGTCGCTGCCCGAACTGCAGGCCTTTCACCCCGACATCGAAGCCGACGTCTTCACGGTGCTGAGCCTGCGCGGATCGCTGAACGCGCGCAACATCCTGGGCGGAACGGCGCCGCAGCAGGTGCGCTTGCAAATTGCCCGCCACCGGGAGCGGCTGGCGCAACACCCGGCGCACCCTGGCTAGGTCACGCGCGCTGGCGGCGCAAATTTTTTTCACGGCGCCCCGGGGGATTTCAATCGCCGCGCGGGCGCCGCTGGCCTACGATCGCGGCCACGACAACAAACCCCAGAGGAACACCCCGTGACCGTGATCACCACCATCGAGGACCTGCGCGTCCTGGCGCAAAAGCGCGTGCCGCGCATGTTTTACGACTACGCCGATTCCGGTTCCTGGACCGAATCCACCTACCACGCGAACGCGTCCGATTTCCAGGCGATCAAGCTGCGCCAGCGCGTCGCCGTGAACATGGAGAACCGCAGCACGGCGACGCGCATGGTCGGCATAGAGGCCAAGATGCCGGTGAGCATTGCTCCGGTCGGTCTGTGCGGCATGCAGCACGCCGACGGCGAAATCCTCGCCGCGCGCGCGGCCGAGAAGTTCGGCATACCGTTCACGCTTTCGACCATGAGCATCTGCTCCATCGAAGACGTCGCCCGCGCGACCTCCAGCCCATTCTGGTTTCAGCTCTACATGATGCGCGACCGCGACGCCATGGCGCGCATGATAGAGCGCGCACGCGCGGCGCGCTGCAGCGCCCTGGTGCTGACGCTGGACCTGCAGGTCATAGGGCAGCGCCACAAGGACCTGAAAAACGGCTTGACGGCGCCGCCACGTCCCACGCTGGCCAATATCGTCAACCTGCTGACCAAGCCGCGCTGGTGCCTGGGAATGGCCGGCACGCGCCGCCACACCTTCGGCAATCTGGTCGGCCACGTCGAGGCGGTGAGCAATATGGCGTCGCTGGCGTCGTGGACGAACGAGCAGTTTGACCCGCGCCTGTCCTGGGACGACGTCGCCTGGGTGAAGGAAAAATGGGGCGGCAAGCTCATTCTCAAGGGCATCCAGGACGTGGAAGACGCGGAATTGGCCGCTGCCAGCGGCGCCGACGCCATCGTCGTCAGCAACCACGGCGGGCGCCAGCTGGACGGTGCGCCCAGCAGCATTTCGGCGCTGCCGGCGATTGCGCGCGCCGTCGGCGCGCGCACCGAAGTCTGGATGGACGGCGGCATACGCAGCGGCCAGGACGTGCTCAAGGCCTGGGCCTTGGGTGCGCGCGGCACCATGCTGGGCCGCGCCATGGTCTACGGCCTGGGCGCCATGGGCGAGCAAGGCGTGAGCAAGGCCTTGCAGATCATCCACAAGGAACTCGACATCACCATGGCTTTTTGCGGCCATACCGATATCCAGAACGTAGACCAGCGCATTCTGATCCCCGGCACCTACCCGGTGTGAACGCGCCGGGGGCGGCGCTGGCTTCGATAATGGCGCCATGGATACGCCACTGCCGCGCCGCATCGCGCACCTCGACATGGACGCGTTTTACGCTTCCGTCGAGTTGCTGCGCTACCCGCAGCTCAAGGGCCTGCCCGTCGTCATCGGCGGCGCGCGCCGGCACGAGGACGCGCTCTTGCAGCGCCTGGCGCAATTGCACCCCGAGCAGGTCTGGGACCAGGACAGCCTGCACCGCATCCCGCTGGATTTTTTTCCGCGTCTGGCGGGCTATACCGGGCGCGGCGTCATCACCACCGCCACCTACGCCGCGCGCCAGTTCGGCGTAGGCTCGGCCATGGGACTGATGAAAGCCGCGCGCCTGTGCCCGCAAGCCATTCTGCTGCCGGTGGACTTCGCCCAGTACCGCCTGTATTCGCAGCGCTTCAAGGCCATCATCCAGGAATTGGCGCCGGTCATGGAGAACCGCGGCGTCGACGAGGTCTACATCGACTTTACGCAGGTCCCGGGCGGCCAGCGCGAAGGCGGGCGCGTGCTCGCGCGCCTGCTGCAAAAAACCATCTTCGACAACACCGGCCTGACCTGCTCCATAGGCGTTGCGCCGAACAAGCTGCTGGCCAAAATGGCCAGCGAATTCAACAAGCCCAATGGCATTGCCATCGTGCACGAGCAGGACCTGCAAGACAGGATATGGCCGCTGGCGTGCCGCAAGATCAACGGCATAGGCCCTAAGCTCGACGCCCGGCTGCAAAGCCAGGGCGTGCAGACCATCGGCGAGCTGGCGGCGTGTGCGCCCGAGTGGCTGGTGGAAAACTTTGGCCGCAAGACCGGCGCCTGGCTGCACGCCGCCGCCCACGGCCGCGACGAGCGCCCGGTGCAGACCAGCAGCGAACCCGTCAGCATGAGCCGCGAAACGACGTTTGAACGTGACCTGCACGCGGTCCAGGACCGCGCCGAACTGGGCGCCATCTTCACGCGCCTGTGCCAGCAGGTCGCGGCCGACTTGCAAGGACGCGGCATGGTCGGCAAGACCATAGGTGTCAAGCTGCGCTTCGACAATTTCCAGATCGTGACGCGCGACCACACGCTGGACGCGCATACCGCCGACGCCAGCGCGATCCGCCACGCTGCCGGCCTGTGCCTCAAGCGCGCGCCACTGGAGCGCCGGTTGCGCCTGCTGGGCGTGCGCGTCGCCAACCTCGCGTACGGCGCCGAACTGGCGGCGCAACCCCTGGAAGCGGCCGCGACGGCGCAAACCGGCTCGCTGTTTCCGCTGGCGAGCGCGCTTTAATTGATGTGGGTCAATGCCGCATCGCGGCGCAGGGCGGCAGCGGATTGACGCTAAAGCGCCCGCCCCCTACATTGACAGACATCACGTTTCCAGAATAAAGCAGGGATACACACACCATGCGCATGAACCTCCCCGTCACGCAGCACGAGATCGACTATCCGGCGCAGCACATGCTGGTGTCGGTCACCGATACCAAGGGCTTCATCACGCACTGCAACCGCGCCTTTGTCGCCGTCAGCGGCTACAGCGCCGAAGAACTGCTGGGCGAAAACCACAATCTCATACGCCACCCCGACATGCCGGCTGCCGGCTTCAAGGACCTGTGGTCGACGATAGGGCGCGGCAAGCCCTGGACCGGCGTCGTCAAGAACCGCGCCAAAAGCGGCGACCACTACTGGGTCGTCGCCAACGTCACGCCCATTCTGGTCGACGGCAAGCCGCGCGGCTACCTGTCGGTGCGCACCAAACCGACGCGCGCGCAAATCGACGCCACCGCCGCGCTGTACGCGCAAATCAACGCGGCCCAAAGCGCCGACGATCTGCCCTTCTACCTCAAGGGCGGCGTCGTCTACCGCAAAGGTCCGCGCGGCTGGGCCATGCGCCTGGCGCACCTCTCGATCTCGACGCAGTTGGGCCTGGCGCTGGGCGCGATGGCGCTGCTGACGCTATTGCCCGAAATGCTGGACTTGCAGGGGCTGGCGCGTGCGGCGGCGCACCTGAGCGTGATGGCCCTGGGAGGCGCCCTGGTGCTGGGCTGGTTTCACCAACGCTTTGCCGGCGCCATCCAGGAAGCGCAGCGCTTTGCCAACGACCTGGCCGGATGCAATCTGCATACCTCGATCAACAACATCTTTCCCGCGCCCATGAACGCCATGGTGCGCAGCCTGCAGCAAATCCAGATCAACTTGCAGGCGGTGGTGGGCGACGTGAACGTGGAAATTGCCAACTTCACGCGTTCTGCCGAAGAAATCGCCGCCGGCGGAATCGACCTGTCCGAGCGCACCGAATCGCAGGCCAGCAGCCTGGAAGAAACCGCGGCGTCGATGGAGCAGCTCTCGAGTACGGTGCGCAACACCGCCGAAACCGCGGCCCAGGTCGCCGCGCAGAGCCAGCGCAGCACCGAGGTCGCGCAGCGCGGCGGCGAAGCGGTGCACCGCGTGGGCCAGATCATGGGGGCGATTGACCAGTCGAGCAGCAAGATGAAGGAAATTATCGCGGTCATCGAGGGCATCGCGTTCCAGACCAATATCCTGGCGCTGAACGCCGCCGTCGAAGCGGCGCGCGCCGGCGAACAGGGGCGCGGCTTCGCCGTCGTCGCGTCGGAAGTGCGCGCGCTGGCGCAGCGCAGCGCGGTCGCGGCGCAGGAGATCCGCGGCCTGATCGCGCACTCGGCCGAACAAATTTCGGAAGGCGCAGCGCAAATGAAACACGCGGCGACGACGATTGACGAGGTCGTGCAGTCGGTGAAGGAAGTGGGCCAGCTGATCCAGCAGATTACCAACGCCACGACCGAACAGGCCAGCGGCATCGCGCAGGTCAACCAGGCGGTCGCGCAACTCGACAGCGTGACACAGCAAAACGCCGCGCTGGTGGAAGAGTCGGCAGCGTCGGCCCAGGACCTGCGCGGCAGCGGCAGCATGCTGAGCCGCGCTGCCCAGGTTTTCCAGCTGCGTTAAGCCCCCGCCGGACGCGCCGCTGCGCTTATTGCCGCGCCGTGCGGATGTTGCGCGGAACGGCCTGCGGGTGGCTGGTGCGAAAGGGGTTGATGTCCAGCCCGCCACGGCGCGTGTAGCGCGCGTAGACCGAAAGCCGCTGCGGCTGGGTGCGCGTCCACAAGTCCATGAAGATGCGCTCGACGCACTGCTCGTGAAATTCGTTGTGGTTGCGAAAGCTCACCAGGTATTGCAGCAGGCTCTCCTGTTCGAGCGCAACGCCGGTATAGGCGATCTGCACGCTGCCCCAGTCGGGCTGGCCGGTCACCAGGCAATTGCTCTTGAGCAGGCGGCTGACCAGCACCTCGCTCACCGTCGCCGGGTCGTCGACGGTGCGCAGCAGGCTGGCGTCGGGCTGGTATTGGGTGCACTCCACGTCCAGGCGGTCCAGGTCCAGACCGTCGAGTTCCTGCAGCGGCTGCATGTCGAATTGTTCCGGCGCGATCAACTGCACGCCCACGCCCGACTGCACCGGACCGCCGCGCCAGACCGCCGCGTTCACGTCGGCACGCAGACACGCCAGCACCGCTGCGGCGTCGGCAAAGCGCGTGTTGTTGAAGCTGTTGAGGTAGAGCTTGAAGGACTTGCTCTCGATGATGTTGCGCGACTCGCAGGGGATGGTGAACTGCGCCAGCGCCAGCTGCGGCTTGCCGCGCAGATTCAGCCAGCTGAGCTCAAACGCCGTCCAGAGGTCGGCGCCAAAGAAGGGCGCGGCGCCGAGCACGCCGATTTCGGCGCGCTTG
>Ga0209067_10002017_pt1 | contig 12130 bp, 9 predicted proteins | sample ColStrG_CSR_2013_FD_187199 | JGI IMG/M metagenome (GOLD analysis project Ga0209067, IMG submission 187199) | Freshwater sediment microbial communities in response to fracking from Pennsylvania, USA - Cold Stream Run_MetaG_CSR_2013 (SPAdes)... | ecosystem: Environmental > Aquatic > Freshwater >... | reverse complement strand
GCGGTGGCCGCGGCCGCCGCGGCAAGGCGCGGGACGCCGAACGTGGGCGCGTTCGCACCGGCCGCGCTCGCGGCGGGCGGCGAGAAGGCGCTTATCGAGAAGACATGCGGGACCGGATGTCATTCGGTGGAGGTGGTGACGAGCCAGCGGATGAACCGGCAGGAATGGAATGCGGTGGTGCAGAACATGGTGGCCCGGGGAGCGGCGGCGTCGGACGCGGAGGCGAAGGCAATGGTGGAGTACCTGGCGAAGACGCTGGGGCGGTGAGGGGGTTGGCGGCGTGGGTCGTTCCTGACGTGTAGACGCGCGTGGATTGAGGTTCGGCCGAAGAGGAAGCGGAGGCCACGGAGGGATTAGGGCTGGGATCGGTGATAAGATTTCCTGCAGCAAGGAGTTACTCATGTTCCGCCTTCTCAGCATCGCGTTCCTGATCAACCTCACGACTGGCTTAGATCCGGTGTCGGCGCAAGCTCCGATTCCGGCTCCGTCAGCTGCCGCACGCCCACCGCGCCCGGCGCCGCCGACCCGCGATCCGAACACTCCCGGGTATGTCACGGCGAAAGACTTACCTGACGGCGCCAATGCTCCGGCAAATGCCGACGGAAACTTCATCCTCGGGCCCACGCACAACCCAGCGCCAGAGATGGCCGCGCAGGAAGGCGTGCCGCAAGGAACGATCTATAACTTCACGATGGAATCGGCCGACAGCAAGTTCTACCCCGGTATCGCGCGTGAGCCCAACACCTTTGGCCAGCCGGACCCCTCCGACCCGGCCAAGCTGATCGTCACCACCAGCCACCCCGCGCCCTATACTCGCAAGGTGGCTGTCTATGTCCCCAAACAATACGTCCCCGGCACGGCCGCGCCGTTCATCGTCGGGGCGGATGGACCGGACCGGGCGTTGTTCACGGCACTGGACAATCTGATCGCGCAGCACCGGGTGCCAGCGATGATTGCCATTTCCATCGGCAACGGCTCGGGCGACGCCCAGGGAAGCGAACGCGGCCTGGAATACGACACAATGTCCGGCCGGTACGCGGAGTTTGTCGAGAAGGAAGTGCTGCCTCTGGTGGAGAGGCAATACAACGTGAAACTGACCAAAGATCCCGAAGGCCGGGCAACGATGGGCGGCAGCTCGGGCGGCTCGTGCGCCTTGATCATGGCGTGGTATCACCCGGAGCTATACCGCCGGGTTCTCACTTACTCGGGCACTTATGTGAACCAACAGTGGCCGTGGAATCCGGAGACCCCTCACGGCGCATGGGAGTTTCATGAGCACCTCATTCCCAACAGCCCGGCCAAGCCGCTGCGCATCTGGATGGAGGTCGGCGATCGGGACAATTTCAATGCGCGCGACGGTATGCACGACTGGGTTCTGGCCAACGAGAACATGGCGAAAGTACTGGCTGCCAAGGGCTATCACTATCAGTTTGTTTTTGCGCGTAATGCCGGGCACACCGACCGCACCGTGAAGCAGCAAACGCTGCCGGAGGCGCTGGAGTATGTGTGGCAGGGGTACCCCGGCGCCGGGGCGAAACATTGATTGGAGCCGGTTCGTGTCAGGCATCGGCTGGGGCCACTTCGGATGCTATACTCTGCCAATGAAGGGGGTGGCCAAGTGCTGTTTTCGTACCCACGCAACATCTGCCAAGAGGAAGAGGGGCCGATCGAATCCTGGAGGGGTGGCCCGACCCGCCCGCGCCAACGCCGCGGTGGTTCAGAACGGAAGGAAGCGCCCCAGTCAGCCAGTGAAAGCGGCGCGGCTGCCGCGGGCAAACCCGATGAATGGGCGGAAGCGGCAGGAGTGGTTTCTCCGGAACTACTGACGCCGTTGATCACTGAGATTGCCAATCTACTGAAGGATGAAAAGCTCAACGTCAAAGACAAAGTTCTCTTACTCGAGAAGAGCAATTACGTGCTTGCGTTGGCCGCGGGTCGAGGGGTGCCGTTCAAGACGGAGCAGGTTGTCCGTTGGATTGTAATCTATAGTATGATTGTTGTCATAGTCTTAGCCGGACTCACCGCGGTCGGGCGTCTGCCAGAACAAGTTACAACATCATTTATTGGTACCGTTGTCGGCGGGTTGATCGCTACCGTTGCCCAGAAGCTAGGCAAGATCTAGTTGGCTTGGTGGCCGAGACGATGCTTTGCGGTGGACGGATCGAGCAGTACCATTGCAGTTTCCCGGGGAGTCAGTTGAAGGATCCCGGAGACGCGATGGTCCTGGATCCGGCGGTGAATCGCGGCGCCGATTGCCTGACTACATTCCACTTGCGGCACCTCGCCGCGGCGGCGGGGGTACTTGGAATCCGGACGAGCCTGCCAGGTGCCGTGTGGCGGGAGTGCAAGGAGCACCGTAGCACTTCGCCTCCAGCCATCACTTTTGGAAGAGGCCAAGCGGGTCAGTGGAATCGGAAGGCGTCGCTTTAAACCAGTTGATCAACCTGGAAGTGGGGAGAAGGTCTCGGCGCTACGCACAGAGGAGTACTTCCGCGAGCGATCCAGGGGCGCCGACATCGGCAAAGCAAAACGCCTCGTCAAGAAAGCGGGGCGAGGGAACTCGCCGATAGCCGGAGATGAGGTATGACGGTGCCGGTGTACCTTGGCGACGTGGACGGCGATTGACGGGACTGATGCTCGAAAAACGGCCGATCGAATTCCCGGTGGGCCGGCACATCGCCGGGCCGCTTCCCGGCCGAATGGCGATCAGCATCATGGGGATATCGGGATCGAGCTTTCTCCGAGTGGGCGACAATCTGCCCGCTGGTCCCGGCAAACACTAGGCGTTACTCGGGAGCAATAGTCTGATCCTTCCGCTATGAATCTGGTCTCTCTAGAGGCGCTCCGGCCACTCGGCGGAGAAGTAGCATTCGGGTGTCGGCGTGGTCACGTGGCGAGCGGTCGCGCCCTGCGTGCAGCCACTCAGTGAGTGGAGGGCAGCCCAACGACGATGACAACCGCGTAGTCCTGCTTGCGGCAGCCGTTCACGACGGGCATGGCCGCCCCTGGATTCACCGGAAAACCCTTGGTCCGAACGTTCGCGGGCGAGCATGAGTTGTTAGCCGTCGCCGGCGTGTAGCGTGCGGACCGGCATCCGAGATGGGTGACGTCGTAGAGGGTCGCGCCGTCGGCGAGTTCCCACCGCTGATTGCCGTCCTTGTCCTTGGGTTGAATTGTCAGCACGGTCGTCACCTTGCGGTCGCCCGTGACGAGGTATTTCCCAGGAGGCAGCGGAAAGGTCGGCTTCTCCATGATCAAGCCGTGCTCCTCCAGCCACCAGTCCGCGGCGTCGAATTTCCACTGTGACGGCGCCACGCCGCCGGCCGCCTTCAATTGATCGTAGCGGTCCAGCTTGCAACCGCGCGGGCCCGGGTCCTGGCTCCAGAGGCCCCATGATTGCGCGCCGTTGCCGGAGGTGGCCCCGGGGTCTCCCAGCGCCGCGATGTACTGTGGCTCGATGCGCCTGAACTTCGAGAGGTCTACGTCTGACGCGTGAACCGGCTGCTGCAGGCCGGCCGCCAACATGAGGGATCCCATGGACAGGAGCCGGCGGCTCACGGACGGCACGAGGTGGCGGACATTCATGCGATTGCTCCGGTTGGACGACCTGATGACATCCTACACCAATGCGCGCCCGGGAGCTAGCCTCCTCGTGGTGGATCTCGACCTCGGCACGGCCTCAGGACTCCTCGCGTCACGGTGCCGCACCTCGCCGATGTAGCGCGCTTGGTATACCAGCTCGATGGCTCTCGGCACGCGGTATCCCTACGGTAGGCGGTCCGACTCCGGCGCGCCGATGAACGAGAGATAGGTTCGGGCGGTCCGGTCAAGGCGGCGCTCAAACGCTGAAAGCACTACACCTGGAAGCGCTGCTGGTACGCAAGTTCTGCGACCCCCTGGAGCGTCTTCTCGCCGTCGATGGCGAGCTTCCTTAAGCGAACCGCCAACGCCTCCTTGGTGCCCAGGCTCTTGTCGATGGGTCCTTCAATGTCGGCCAGCGTTTACCGAGGTCTTCGCGGTTGCAATTGAGATGCCGCGGGCGGATAACGCGCTACTCGGACATTGGCACCTGTGCAAGATCCCAGCGGTGTTGTTGGCCCGAAGTCGGCCTTCCGGGAGCTTTGTACGAGTGACCGACCACTCACTCGGACTGATCGGCGCATCGAAGATCTTGACGTCTACCGCCCTTGTGGATTGAGTCCGTGTGGTTCCAAACAAGAAAAAGGGGGCGACGGAACAGAACCCGAAGCCCCCGGCTGGGAAGAATCACGATTGCGGACTACTGCTTGAGTGCTATCGAACCGAGCAGCCCGTGATCCTCCACCTTTCCTCCATTGGAGATGCCGGCTACGAAGTAGAGCGTACTCGCATCCCCACCATTGTGGCCGTTGCCAAACTGCAATCCCCACAGACCGGGCATCGCGATTGGGCTACCGTTCGGATCCTGCAGTGTGCCAAGATAATTGCCCGTTGCCAGATCGAAGGCGTTAACGGTGCCGTCGCCAAAGTTCCCGACCAGCAGCGTATTGCTGTAGTCGCCGAAGAAGTCAGGCGCCAGCGTGATGCCCCAGGGGGAGTTGAGCACGCCAGTGGATACCAGCCGGCGCAGCAGATTGCCGTCCGTATCGAATATATCGATATAGCCGTTACCCGCGCCGGGTACGTCGTCATGTTTGGCATCGTCCTGGAGCGCATAAGTGACGTAGAGGCTCCGCCCGATCCGCCGGATGTTGAAGGGTGCGAAGCCGGCGGGCAGGTTAGTGTCGCGGAAGCCACCGGATACGGTGGCCGGCTGGAATTTTGCGTCGAAAACATCGACCGTTCCCGCGCCGAAGTTCGCCGCGTACAGCAGCGGTCCGGAGCTGTTGGCCCCGAGGGCAAGGCCCTTATAGACCGCACCTGAAGACGAGTTGTCAACCACCACCTTGGCATTGCCGGCGTCGACGGCCGGATTCCATCCCGAGATGATTCCCAACTCCGAGGCAAAGAGGAACAGAGCCGGGTTGTCAGTCGTGAGTGCGAACGCCGCCGTGCCGTTGAAGACCTGCGCCGTCGGCGAGCCGCCGGGTATCATCACGACCGTCGGAGTCGCGGCGGGGAACGGCTGACCTGCGCCGTTGTACAGCGTTGTGGTGCCGGTATGGTTGTTGGAGATCCAGAAAGGCCCGTTGGCGTTGAGAGCAATGCCCCAGGGATTGATGAGGTTCGGGTCGGTTTGAGCCGCTAGGCCTGGGACGTCGGAAACCAAGTTTTGAACCGTGTAAGTCGAAGACACACTAGGAGCGGGCGGAGCAGAGACACTGAGTTCCACGCTGGTGTTGTAGATATGATCGCCCGTCAGGTTGCCATCGCCGTTGGCGGCATTCCCAGCGGCATAGAGTACGATGTTGCCGGAATTGGTCGCGGGCGGCGTCCAGTCAAACTCAAAGCTTGCACTGCCGGTGGTGCCGGGACGAGTTCCGCCCAGGGTGTGCTCGATGAATTGCACGACGGTGCTGTCAGCGCACGGCTTGGGAGCGCCACTGTCGCAGATCACCTGCGTGAAGCCGTCGGTTGTTTGCAGGTCGCCGGCTTGGCCATTCATCGGATCGCTCTTCAGCCGCGCGGAGAGTTGAAAGCCCCACCGGCGCTGTTGCGGATCGGATACCCGAACCACAATGTGCTGCTTGACGCCCGGCGCATATGAGTTGCCGCCCGGCAGAACGATGGTGACGGCCCCTGGGCCGCCATTGACTGTCAGCCCGCTATGGCAGAAGGCGCACGAGCCGAGATTATCTCCGGGAGCGCCGGAGTACCGGGGTGGAGGACCGCTGCTGTACGCCTGAAGCGTTCCGCAGAGGATCGTAAAGGCAGCCGCTATCTGGCTGAATTCAATTATGCGCTGTAAGCGTCTAGAGTTATTGATATCTATAGTCTTCATTTCTGTTTGCCTGTGTAGGAGGTCTTGGTCTTAGAGTTCGTTCGAGCCCATGCCTGCACTAACTCCAGTTCGGTTCTGGACACGCGGGCGCCGCGGTGAATCCGGACGTATTGGGGCGGTGGCATCAAGCCGCCGCCGACTGCCGCGGCGATGGCTGTGGTGAAGCCGCGTCGCTGGCCGTCGCTATACTCGCTCCATTTCGAGAAATCCATGAACGCCCTGCCCTTCGCCACATCATCGTGAATTCGAAAGGAAAGCTGCGGAATGTCCGCATACCACGGCCAGGCGGTGTTGGCGGAATGACAATCCTGGCAAGCCCGCCGCAGTACATCGCGAACGGCCTCCGGGACATTGGAGCCTGCCAGTACAGGTCTCTCGACCCGTGCTCGTGTTCCGCCCTCCGAGTTGGCGGTCGTCAGGGTCAGCCGGGTGGATGCGAGGACAATCAAACCAGCAAGACCTCGCCGGAGACGTGAAGCGTATCTTGCGGCCATGCCCATTTGACGCGGCAGCCGGCATTCGAGACGTTCGCGACATGTCAAGAACTCGTAAAAGGTGGAGGTCCTTGAGTCCTTCGCGCCGCAGGTTGCGTGCGTGCGGAACTGAACGCCATTTTCTTGAAAGAAAGGCTTGTCTCGCCATATCGAGCTCGGCTGGGGCTGTCAATTTATGGACTTGTGGGCCATAAACGGCATCGCTTTGGTCGTATCACGCGCCACTCGGACAGAGCGACTCCGACTCCAACTGGCGCGCCCGAACGAAAAGGTGGCATCGTAATTGGGCACAAGTCGCGTTGGGGGAGGCGCGCAGCCCAGCAATGCCCCGGCTTTCGTGATCTCATCGAACCCCGTTTTCGGGCCACTTCGACATCACCGGGGCGGCGGGATCTATCTGAGCTTCGTACGAGTGGGCGACGATCCGCCCGGAGGTGCAGGATAGATCCTCATGCTCGATTGCTGGTGCGAAGGGCTGTTGTTCTCGCCAGGAACCGGGCGTGGGCCGCAGTGGCAGTTCCCCAAGACGCCGGCGTCCTGAGCGACCGGACTCAATTAAGCATGGCCGCTATCCCCGGACCAGCGACATTGGTGGGCGCCACGTCCTCCGAGTGCTGGAACGAAGTGACGGTTATAGCCTTTCTGACCAGGGGCCCGCGCGTATTGCCAATGGAGATGCGGCATACTGGGGTCTCAGATATCGACCTGATGGCGATGCGGGCCGTTTTCCGCATATACGTGGCCGTAATCTCTGGTGAGAGTGAGTCAATCGGCTTAAGGTCGGCGATAGTAGGCGGCCTCTACGGCCGCCTGCCTCGAATGGGTCAAGCCTCCCGGCCACGCTTTAGTTGCTCATCCAGAAGCTCCACAACTGAGTCGCCTTGGTCTGCGGCGTCACGTTATAGATTGGCTGGCCCAGGTTGCGAGCATCGATCATCGCCGAAGCTCGATCGTAGTGCACGGATTGGTTAATGTGGCCGTCGATGTAGGTGCCTTCACTGGCATGGTGTGCGGCCACCGCCTGGAACCAGGCGGTGAGGACATCGAAGCCCTGAGCGGCGAGCTGCCCAAAGGAATAGTTCGTGTCATCGTCCGGGTACCACATGACGGTGCGGAACCCGACCGCGCTATGCATGCCCTGGAACACACCCCACCAGGCGTCGAAGGCGTGTTGGCCGTTGCCGTCACCGCCAACTTCGTGCTGACGGTCGTAAAACGAGGGAATTACCTCGCAGGACATGATCACCCAAGTGGATAGCGTGCCGCCGGCCGCTGCGCCAAAGCCCGGATTGCCGCCGACTCCGATCTTATTCACATACCAGAGGTCGCCGTAGTTGCTCAAGCATGTGTTCAACAGCCAGTCGCCGTGCGGCACGGTGTAGGCGATGTTGACCGCGTTCATGAAGTACTTCGAGTTGGGGCCGTTCACCTGCCACGAATAGGCGGTCCACCACAGGGTGCGCGAGTATGTGACTGGTCCGTTGACAGAGGTGAGGCCCGACAGGAAGTGGTTGGCCATGTCGATGTATGCCGGGTTATTGGGCCAGTCCTGGTTCACGAACTCACCTACAGTAACCACCGGCTTTGCGCCCCCGGTTGAGCCGGGCATGTTCGCTTCCGGATGCACCTCGGGCGCCTTGCCACCGCCTACCTGCTGAAAGAACGGAAACTGGCCGGCCAGGGTTGGAGCCGCCCCGGCGGGCCGAGTTGTCAGGTCCGGGATCGGTTCAAGAGCCTTGCCCATCGGGATATAGCCCCCGATGCGAGCGAAGATCCTGCTATCGCTGCTCCGCACCAGGTTCGCCTCGAACCGGTAGATCGGCTGCAGGAAGCTGCCATGCGCGTCGTAGTAGCCGTGCGTCACGACATCCACCACCGCCTTGGCGTCGGCGGGTACGTTCGGCGTAAGCTGTCGTTCGATCTCAGCCCGCACCTGCGGGGCGGTGATCGTCGGTTGGATCTTCTCGCCCAGCGTTGCGGTGTGCCACCGCCGCAAAGCACCGACTACCGAGTTCTTGTTGTCGAGCGCGATCATCGCCTTCGAGCCGGCCCCGTAAACCCGCAGCCCTCCAGCGTGGCGAATTCCCGGCACCAGGGTCAGCACGACCTTCGGCTCCGCGTTGGCCGGGCCGCCCGTCTCAGCGCCCAGCAACTGGATCCCGTCGGCCGCCTGCAGCGTGGTGGCATCCTTTGCGACGAACCTCGAGTCCTCCAGCGCGGCATGGCCCGCTGCGTGAGCCGCCGGCAGCTGCCGGTTGTGCTGGCTCAGCGGCATCCCCGCCGTGACCAACTTCGCCAGGCTTGGCACCAGATGCGCCTCGCCGGTGGTCTGGTTGACCACTGCATGCACATCATCCGGTGCCCCCGCCGCCCCGGCCGTGCGCGCCGCGTGGATTGTGGCTTCCAGCTTCATCGCCGGCAAATTCGCCGCCGTAAGCTTCTGATTGATGAACTCAACCGGTGCGGCCGTCGGGGTCGTGTTGTAGACGTGTATCTCCTCGGGAGGCGCCGGAATCGGGACGTTGAACTCGATTGTACTCATGACCTAATCCTCCAATTGAGTAAATACTATTCAAACACCGGATTCAGACCACTGATTAATACGGCCACAACTAAGTGGACATTGGTAGGGCCAAACGCCTGTCGGCGGCAAGATTTCCGATTGTTATGTCTTAATCAATGGCCGCCTTAATATAACCGAATATGTTTGGCGTGTCAATGGGGAAATCATGAGTGTCCGGTAAAGTGCTTGCGGATTCCGATAAAGCCCTGACTGTCAATGGTTTGCGACGCTTTTTGCCTTGCCGCGATTTGAACGGCGACGGGCGCCAAGGGCGAGCTTTGCGGCGACGGACAATGGGTCATGAACCAGGGCCGCACGGTGTAAGTTGCTGAGTTTCTTGCCGGATCGCGAGTTTCACCGTTGTGTCACTCGGTACGGCGGAGATGCGCGGCCGCGAGGCTTCTCTTGTTGGGATCAGTATCTGTCGATGGCCTTTGCCCAACTCACTTACCGGGGTGGCCTTCGCGATATAGAAGTGTGCCTGCGGTCTCTGGGCGGGAAACTTTACCATAGGGTTTTCACGGCCGGGTGGCACGCTCCACGCTAGCCGACGCCAATGACTCGCATGACTGGCGTATCTATGCCGACTTCGCACAGGTTCTGATCCGCCTCGCACGACCGCTGTATGCCTCTGATCCGATCGGCCTGGAGTTGGAGCAGAGTCTGTACGCGCTGGATTCGACCACCATCGACCCGTGTCCTTCGCTGTTTCCCTGGGCCAAATTCCGAAAGCACAAAGCCGCAGTCAAGATGCACACACTGCTGATCGGAGCGAACACCCGTGGTCTTGTCCACGGAGTGTGAGTAGCGGCGCTGGAGCAGAGCATTGGATTTCGTGCGGACGACGAAGAAAGCAGCGCTGAGGGTGAAGACGTAGAGGCGTTCGAAATCCACGTAGCCGCGGTCCATGACGTAGAATGCCCGGCTTCCGGCAGAATCTCGTCGAGGATGTCCAGATAACTGATACGCCGCAGCGCATCCGGGTACGCCGTCGCAGAATCGATGGAGGTTAGGATTACGGTGTGATTCTGTTCGATTTATAGCCGGACACTAATGGGGAAAAATAGGGGGAAGCAATTCTAAGTTAGTCCGAGGTGCATCAGTCTGCGGATAGTTCCTATCTTCCCGAGGAATCATTGCGGTATTGATTCTAGCGCTGGAGTTGAGCGCGGCGTCGCGGCCGTGTGATCGAGCGGCCAATGGACTGACTCATTTGGATCAAGCTCTGCGAGATGGCAGATGATGGATGCCCACATGGCGTCCCTCGTTTGCCTGGCGCTGATGACGATCACCAACTCATCGTGGTCTGGAGACGCGACCCATAAAGAGAATGGAACCGGTGGGCAGGTGGATGATCGCGAATAGGAACGGATGATCTGCCCGGAAGATCTTGGAGCCGGATTCCGGCAGCACAATTCCCCCGCGCATTTCGACGGCTGTCGCCGCGGCCGCCTCCGTGCCCTCCTCATTGGTGTCGACAAACGCCTGGTGGACCACGTCGCTGATGGACAGTCCTTCCACCGTGCTGATTCCGCTAAAGTCGGCCTGATTGAAAGCACGCTTGATTCCCAGCGCGGATAAAGTCTCGACTAAGGCGTACTTGTTTTCCAACTTGAACCGTGGCAACCAGACCTGGAGGACTTGCCGCCTCATCCCATCCCCCAGCGCTTTCATTCGCTGGGCCGATAGATCCGATTCAAGTTTGTCCAGCCCGTCTCGGGATGTCGGCAGAAAGATGCGCATCGCCAGCAGATGGTGGCGGTACGGCAGATCCACTACCTGCACGGTGCTGTCCTCCGCATAGTTGAACGACCGCTGCTGATACATCAGGGGCACCGAAGTCTTCTGATCTGGTGAAACGAAAAAGGCCTCATTCTGCGTGCGGTCTTTTTCGAAAGAATGCTCCCAGGCTGCCTTGAAGAAGACGGCATTGGCAAGCACCAATCGCGTTTCGGGAGTGATATTGCCCGGACCTAGCAGGTCCTTGAATTTGTCGTGCGTCTGATCGGCGATCCACGCATTGATGGTTTGTCGCGCCGCCGTCGGGTCGGCAGCAAAATCCAGTTCGCCCAGATGCACGCCGAGGGTGTTCTCCATCTGGGCCAAATATTCAGACACAAACGGAAACCGCGTGGCGTTCCAAAGGGCGTTGGCAGACCTGAATTGGACTCCGCCGGCAGCCGCGTCGGCCTTCAGTTTGGCCGTCAGTTGGCCAAGTTTGGTTACCACATCCGGGTCGCCGGGTAGATGCAAAACCTTGGCCATCTCGTCGGCGGTGGCGCCGCGCGCTCCGGCCCAGGTCATCGTCAAGGCCAAATCGATGCTCCATGGCGAGAAGAAGACGTTGCCGCCCCCCTTGCCGAGCTTGTGATATAGATCGACGGCAAATTCGGTGCTCATCACGTTTACCTCGGAATTGGAAGACTCGGCGGGTGTGGCTGGCCCGGCTGGTAAACGGCCGGGCAGCGTGAATGCAGCAACAAGCATGAAACAATCAGCCAGTGAAAGCAAACGGCGCATACGGCCTCCTCGGCAAGACTTCTGCGAGCACACAGTAGCACCGGTTGGAGAGGACGGCGGTTTTCGGCTGATAGGAATTTGCTTTTTTGCGCGCGGTACGTACTGGGCGCTGCGCGGGTGAGGGAGAATTGGTCTTTGGGTCTCCCCGAGCATGTCGCAATACTACCAGAGGGCGGCCTGGCATGTCGAGGTGACAGGGGCCTGCTGAATAATGTCGGCACCCTCTCACAGAGTCGCGATATGTGCGGCGCCGGGGGCCGACTCCTCGCACTGGGATTACTGTTGCGAAATCACTAGGGTTGTATCGGCAGTGCTCCGCGGAGGAAACTGCCGGGGCCGGGGCGAGCGGCCAGCGCAGGGGCATTGCCGATACGGTGATTTGTACTGAACCCGCTATGGGGATTCAATCGTAAGTCTATGCGGAGAAAGGAGATGACTGTCGAGCGAGTGGAAAAGGCTAATCTGGCTGCACGACTCTATGATACTCCCGCGCAAGCGGGTTAGTAGTGTGCTGGGCATGTTCAGCAGTTTGGAGGTGAAAGTCCTCCGGCCAACCTGATGGAGGTGAAGGCCTAGTGAGAAGCAAGGGCCACCGCCGCGAGGTGGGGTCTGAAAGAAGCATGGATCAAATGT
>Ga0209067_10002016_pt1 | contig 12135 bp, 11 predicted proteins | sample ColStrG_CSR_2013_FD_187199 | JGI IMG/M metagenome (GOLD analysis project Ga0209067, IMG submission 187199) | Freshwater sediment microbial communities in response to fracking from Pennsylvania, USA - Cold Stream Run_MetaG_CSR_2013 (SPAdes)... | ecosystem: Environmental > Aquatic > Freshwater >... | reverse complement strand
TCTCTACGCCACGCATCATCATGCAGAAGTGGCGGGCCTCGCAAATCACGCCGACACCCAGCGGCCTGATGATCTCCTGAATCGTCTGGGCCACCTCCTGCGTCAGGCGCTCCTGGATTTGCAGGCGCCGCGCAAAGGCATCCACGATGCGGGGTATCTTGCTTAGTCCGATCACCTTCGACTCCGGCAGGTAGGCCACGTGCATCTTGCCGTAAAACGGCAGCAAGTGGTGCTCGCACAGACTGAAGAACTCGATGTCCTTCACCACCACCATTTCGTCGTACTTCACGTCATACAGCGCGCCGTTGACGATCTTGGCAATATCCATGCGGTAGCCGCTGGTCAAGAATTTCAGCGCCTTGTCGACGCGCTCCGGCGTGCGCCGCAGGCCGTCGCGGCCCGGGTCCTCTCCCAGCCGTCCCAGAAGTTCGAGAATCAGAGGGGCGATCGCCCGCTCCTCCGCTTTTGGACTCATCATCTTTACCAATGCTTTATTCGATTTCATGGGCTCCAACTTCAAAGATGTTGCGTGGAGTTTCTTCGATGCGGATCTTCTCCAACTTCGGCCAATCGCCCGGAAATACTTGTTTCCAATGCTGTTTCAACCGGCGGCAGACCTCCACACCGAGATTCTCCGAGGTCGGCACTACCTGCCCGAACACCGGCACTTCCGCATTCAAGTTCCTATGGTCGAAAGGCTGCAGCACCTGCCGGCTCACCAGTTCGTCCAGACATCCGGTATCCACAGCGCGGCCGGTAGCGGCGTCGAGCGGGCCGAGCACGCTCACAGCAAGCACGTAATTGTGGCCGTGACCGTGCGGATTATTGCATTTACCGTAGAGCTCGCGATTGCCGGCTTCGGTCAACTGCGAGGAATGCAGCCGGTGCGAAGCCGAGAACCGGTAGCGCCGGGTTACGCGGAACATGGCTGCTCCTCGAAATGCCGCTCTCCGAAGTAGTCCACGTAGAGGTCCGGGGTTTCGTAAACCCGGACCGCGTGCAGTTTCTTGCGGTCGTCGTTCAGGTGCGGTTCCAGCCGGCGCCAGATGTCCCTGGCGATGTTCTCGGTGGTGGGGACGACGCGGTCGAAGGGCGGCACCTCATAGTTGAGAAACCGGTGGTCGTACGGCTCCACTACCTGGCGGGTGAGAATCTCTTTCAATTCCTTCAGGTCCAGCACCATCCCAGTCACAGGATCGGGTTCGCCGGCGAGCGACACTTCCACCACGTAGTTGTGGCCGTGACCGTGCGGATTGGCCGCCGGCCCGAACAGTTTCTGGTTTTCCTGTTCGGAAAGCTCCGGGATGCGGCACCGGTGGGAAGCCGAAAACTCTATTTGGCGGGTGATGACCATTGGTCTTTTCTTCGACGGCGGAAGCCGCGATGGGGATACAATTTAATTATAGGTTTCTCCGATGCAGAGCGTCAAAACTGAAACAATCCTGAGGGCCGCCATTGGCCTGCTCGTAGTGGCACTGGTTTTCGTGATCTATGCCGGCATCCACGAACGCATTGTCGTCGCCGGGGATACGGCTCCGGAGTTCACCATCACCGCGGATAACGGCCGCACGGTTTCGGTGCCGAGCTTCGGCGGCAAATTGCTGATCCTCAATTTCTGGGCCAGTTGGTGTCCTCCCTGCGTTCAGGAGACGCCCTCGTTGAGCCAGTTCGCCCAAGCCTATGCCGCCAAGGGAGTCGTGGTGATGGGGGTCAGCGTCGATAAGGACGAGAAAGCCTACCGAGCCTTCCTCCAACGCTTCAATCCTGCATTTCTCACCGCGCGCGACTTCAAGATCCACGAGGACTACGGGACGTTCATGTACCCGGAGACTTACATCATCGACGCCAAGGGCAAGGTCCTCAAGAAACTTGCGGAACCCGCGGATTGGATGGATCCGCGGATCACGCAGTACATCGATTCAGTGCTGTAGCACGGGCTTTGTGGCATTGCCGTCCTGCCTTCATGCAGTTCCTTTGCCATTCGGCCAGTGAGCAATGGTAGTGATCGTGGATACTTCCCCGCTGAAATACCTCGACGCGGTATGGAGAGAACGGTGCGATCCCGCCGCACCGAAAGCCCTGGCGAACTGGGTGGCGTCTCTGCCGTCCTGGATCGAGTTGCCCCACGCCGCTCACCTCGGGCGCCGACGCTCCGAACGCTTCTCTACCCGTAGCGGCGGACCTGCTGAACGGCCAGGCTGGTCAGAAGCGGTCAGATTACAGGTCTGTGGGCTTCAGCCCGGTATGCTTTGCAATGCGCGATAGCATGGCGCGGCCCAGTTCAGCCTTGTCATGAAAGGCGAATTCATAGTCGGCCCAACCCGCGCGCCGCAACAGCCTGTGGGAGCCGGAGGTGCGCTCAATGCGCCAGCCGATCCTCAACAGGGCGGCCAGGACTCTGCTTGCCTTAGTCGCCGGCCAGTTGCTCACGGGCGATCAGGAACGAGACATTGAGAGCAGACGGTGGCAACTCGCCATGAGACACGCGGTCCGCGATCACGTCAATCGCCAGCTTTTCGGTGTTGCCGATGGCTTCCTCTCGGGTCTGCCCGTAAGTCATGACACCCGGTAGTTCGAGGGCCTCCGCGATCCACCGACCATCGTCTTCCCTGTCGAGTTCAATCGAGAGGTGCATAGCCCAAGTATAACGCGGCTTCACCCAGGGCGATGCTTCTCCATTTGCCGTTGCCCGGCGTCAGTCGGCAGCCGGTCGGTTTTCGAGTGGACGATTCGGCAGTTGAGGAGCATCACCAAAGGTCACTTGGTGCTGTAGTCGCCCAGCGTTTACCGATTCCGCTGCGGTCGCTTAACGGCCTCACTCGGTAGAAGTGACCCACTACTCGCTTCACTGCCGCCTCGTGCTGAAATCTCCGCCTACTGCCTCACCTCCGCCTCGATCGCCTCCAGTTCCTTGCCGGCCTCGGACCATTTTCCCTGCGCCGCCAACTCGCGGTAGCGGCGGAGGTGTTCGCGAACGCGCTGGAGGCGCTGGTCGGCGGCGGGGGGTGCTGGAGCACCGGGCACTGGCGGCGCTGAGGGCGCCGCGGCCTGCTGAACCAATTGCTGCGCCCCGCCCGAAAGCTGGGCCAGCGCCTGATCGTAGGTGTCGGCGTAAATCAGACGGTCGCCCACGGCCAGCACGATTTTCTTCAACTGCGGCATGCGCGCCTCGGTGGCTTGGATATAGATCGGGTCAACGTAGAGGAAGTTGTCGCCCACCGGCAGCACCAGGATCTGGCCCCGCAGCACCTGCGAACCCTGCTGGTTCCAGAGCGTGAGATCTTTCGAGATGTTCTGGTCCTGGTTGATGCGCGCGCCGATCTGCATGGGCCCGAAAATCAGCTTCTGCTTGGAGAGTTGCAGCACCTCGATATCGCCCAGAGCATCGCCATCGCAGCGCGCCACCATGAGGCCGATCAGGTTGTCCTTGCTGCGCGGCGTGAAAGGCACCAGCAGCAGGAACTCGGCTTTTTCTTGCCCCGGCAGCGTGGCCACTACGTAAGTGGGGGTGACCGGTTCGGTGCCAGCGGCCTGACCGGTGGTGTGGCGGGCCAAGTCCCACAGGTCCTCTTTGTTGTAGAACTGCTGCGGATCGAGCATGTGATAGGTTCGGTAGATTTCGGCCTGGATGCGAAACAGGGTTTCCGGGTAGCGGGTGTGCTTGCGCAAATCCGCCGGCATCTCCGAGGCGGCATGAAAGAGTTGGGGGAAGAGTTGCCGGTAGGCTGCGATGATGGGGTCGTCGGCGGCAAAAATGTAGAGCCGGGTGTCGCCATCGTAGGCGTCAACCGTAGCCTTGACCGCATTGCGGATGTAGTTGACGCGGCCGATATCGGGCACATCCACGATGCGGGAGTAGGGATGGGCTTCGCTGGTGGTGTAGCCGTCCACGATCCACACCAGCTTGCCGGCATCGGTGATCGTCAGGTAAGGATCCTGATCCCATTCCAGGAACCCGGCCAACTCGTGCAAACGGTCCAACACCTTGCGGTGGATCATCATGCGGCTGCGGTCCTTGAGATAGTTGGTGAGTAGAATGTTCGGCTCGCCCTCGCGGACGGCGGCGGCGAGGCGCATGAGGAAAGATGAGATCGGGATGCCGCCCTTGCCTTCGTAGCGCGACGAGACATTGGTCTCGCCGGATGGATAGTTAAACTCCTCCTGGGTGGTGTCCACGAAGACGGGTTCGTGGGAGACTTCGCCGTAGTAAAGTTCCGGGCGGGTGAGTTTCAGACTGGTAGTCTTGACCACCGGTGGGGCGTTGTCCACCAGCAGCACGGGCAGGCCATCGGGCGTGATCTGGCTGACCGGGGCCAGCACCAGGCCGTAGCCGTGAGTGTAGATGAACGCCGGGTTGATCCAGTTGGCGCGCGCGGCGGGCAGTTGGCTCAGGTCCAGCTCGCGCGGGGAAAGCAGCACCTGGCGCAACTGACCGTCGATGGTGTAGCGGTCCACATCGCTGTCGTGAAAGACATAGTAGGGCCGCAGGGCTTGGATTTGCGTGATGGTGTCGTGGAAGGCTTTCCAGTCCCACAAGCGGACATTGTCCAGCGTGGCACGGTGCAGCGACGTGTTGATGGGGAGATCCGGCTGGGCTTTGAATTCGATTTCGGTGACGCGCCTCTCAATGCCAAAGGCGGAGCGCGTGGCGTGAATGTGGGTCTGAATATAGGGCCGCTGGAGCGAGATTTCGTTGGGCCGGACGTAGAGCGCCGAGACGGCGCCAGGCACCACGAAGTTGACCACCAGGGCGAGCACCATGGTGAGGGCCAGAAACCACCTTCCCATCCACACGAACGCCGCCGCGGCCAGACACGCGGCAATCACCAGCCATTGCAGCGGCAAGCCGATGTTCTGATCCACGTAGTCGATCCCTACCAGAAACGAACCGTGCTCGTTGTAGACCATTTCGTACCGGCCAAGATAGTACCGGAGAGCAACCGCCAGCAAAAGCACCACCGCAGCTCCACGAAGGAAGCTTGATTCCAGGCCGCCTTCCAGGCGGAGGAAGGTGGCATCCAGCTCGTGGGCTTGGCGCAGGTCCGGAAACCTGTGGCGCAGTTGCCAGGCGCGCGCGGCTACCCAGTAGACCAGAATGCTCACAATGACCAGGGCCAGCAGGTAGCTGCGCAGCAGCAGGTAGAAGGGCAGGTCGAAGAGATAAAACGAGAGCGGCTGATTGAAGACCGCATCGTGCCAGGCGGTGGTGGCGGCGGGCAGACCGCGGGATCCGGCAAAGCGCACCACGGTCCACGTGTCGATGGAGGCGGCGGCGATCAGATAGCCCAGAAGCAACAGCACCAGCGTGGAAATGCGCCCGTAGATGCGGTGCTCGCCAATTGACGTTCGGGCGAACTTGAGGGCGCGCGCGTGAGCGATCCAGAGCACCGCGAATCCCAAAAGAGTGGCTGCGGCCACTGGCGCCAGGCTGTAGTAAAGCATGCTCCACCAGGTACGGAGCTGGCCGAGTTCCTTCCACCACTCAATCTCTATGGTGTAGGAGGCCACGGAACGTGCGCCGAACAGGATCAGGAGCAGGATGACGATGAGGCCAACTCGCGCGGAGCGCCGGCCGGAGTGCCGGCCGGATTCAATTCCATACGTGGGCATGCCCTCAAGGGTAACACCGCACCCCTGGCTAGAGTTTACACTCGCTTAACCCTACCAACCCGGAAATGCGCCGTCCATGCTGCCAGAGGGCTGGTAGCGCATGCTTCAGCTTGCGCACGTAAGCCAAAGCTCCACCGGGAGGCGGGTATGAACTGGTTGCGATGCCTGGTGATTGGGGTGGCAGGACTGGCCGCGGCTGCGGCACAAACGCCGGTTGCGGATCTGAACGCTTTGGGGAATCAAGCGATGGATCGCCGGGATTACGCCGCGGCCGAATCCTACTACCGAAAGGCCATCGAGGAGTTCCGCAACTTGGGGCCGGCGTACGAAGCGCATCTGGCCGCCAGCCTTTTCAACCTGGGGATAGCGTTTTGCGTGGAGGGAAATCGGGCCGAAGCTGCCAGGTATTACGAAGAAGCTTTGGCGCTGCACCGGCGTTCCCTCGGGTCGAAGCATCTGCGCACGGTAACGAACGTCAACCGGATGGCGGGCAACTATCTTACGCTAGGCGACGTGGAGCGAGCCGAGGGTCTCTATGCCGAAGCTCTCTCGATTGAGCGGGAATTGTACCCTAACGACGTGCAACTCGCCTATTCGCTCTGCGGCTTAGCCGCCGCGCACTTGCGGAAGGGGCAGAACGGGGACGTGCTTGCCTTAGCCGAGGAGGCGTTGGATGTGGCGCGCAGGACCGCGGGCGATACCAGTCTGGATGCGGCCCAGATGTACGCTAACGTGGCGGAGATTCATCGAACCTTCGGGCGGCCCGATCGGGCGCTTCCTTTGTACCGTAAAGCCCGCTTCATTTACGAGAAAGCGCCGGGATCCGCCGATTCCAGAGCCTGGTCGACCCTTAGCCAGGAAGGGCTGATCCTGATGGGCGAGGGCAAGCTGACGCTGGCGGAGCAGGCCCTTACCCAGGCGCTCGACGGACTCGGCAAAAGCTGCCCCTCTTGCATCCCTGAAGTGTCGGTGGCGGAGAACAACCTCGGGTTGCTGCGTTTGAAACAAAAACGGTATGCGGACGCGGACCAACTGCTGAGCCACGCTCTTCTGCTTCAGGAAGAGTACCTGGCCAGGCCTTCGCGCGAAATGGCGGATACCCTGCGCAATCTGGCGGCGGTGCGGGAGAAACAGCGACTCCACGCCGACGCGGTCCGGCTCCAGAACCGGGCAACCATGATTCTAGGGCTCCGGTAGAGGTCGGCGTTTGGGGCCTGTCCCGCCGATGAAAACCGCATCACCTTGCCGCCGATGAACATCACATGAGGGGTGGTGTTATGTGGGCAGGTTGCCAACCTGCGGGCGCCGGCAGGTTCGCAATCTGCCCCACACAGCGATCTTTTTGCTAAACTTAGGAATTCCGGTCCGATTCTAGATTCGGGGTCGTTCATTTTGAAGTTCCGCGTCTTCTTACTGTTCATCATGATCGCTGTCTCGATCACCGCCGAACCGGCGGCCCTGTCTCCCGACGCCATTGTGGACAATTATCTGACCGCTTCGCGCGATCAGGAGCGGACGCTCAAAGGCGCGTCAATGGAAGTCGAGTTCGCCGCTTCGGTTCCCAACCTGAAGAAACAAGGTCGCTTGCACGCTCTGCGCCGCATCTCACCGCTCGGGCTCATCAAGTACGAGAGGCTGCGTTTCGAGGGCGACTCCACCGTCAACAAGCAGATCATCACCCGATATCTATCGGCCGAAGCCGAAGCTCAAATGAACCATTCGTCTTCCACGACGGTGACGCGGCTCAACTACAAGTTCAAGTACAAGGGGCAAAGCATCCTGGACGGCCGGCCCGTCCACGTGTTCCAGGTGTCGCCCAAACAAAAGCGCCAGGGTCTGTTCAACGGCGAAATACGGATCGATGCCGACACCTACCTCCGGGTGCAGGAATCCGGCTATCTGGTGAAGAGTCCTTCCATTTTCCTCAGGAAGGTGGCATTCGTAAGAAAATATGTGATTCGGAACGGGATCTCGGTGCCCCGTCAGGTGCGGAGCGTGGTAGATACCCGGCTGGTTGGCAAGGCCGAGTTGACTATCGACTTCACCAATTTTTCCACGGACCCGGAGCGGGGCGTGGTAAGCGACGCCGACGGTCAGTAGCGCGGCAAGATTTCCATCCGAACGAGGCCAGTCCACTGGAGATTAGATGAGAACACTGTTTTTGAATCCGCCGTCCTTTGAAGGGTTCGATGGTGGCGCCAGTTCGCGCTGGCCGGCATCCCGCGAAATCGAGTCGTACTGGTACCCGGTGTGGCTGTGCTATCCCGCCGGCATGCTGCCGGATAGCAAGGTGGTGGATGCTCCGCCGCACAAAATCTCCATCGAACAAACGGTGGAAATGGGCAAGGATTTCGAACTGCTGGTGTTATACACCTCCACCCCCGGTTTTCACGTCGACGTCAAAATGGCGCAGATGATGAAGGACGTCAATCCGAGATTGAAGGTGGCGTTCGTCGGGCCGCCGGTGACGATTGAACCGGACAAGACCCTGCTGGGCAACAAGGCGATCGATTTTGTAGTGCGGCGCGAGTTCGATTACCAGATTGCCGATTACGCCAAGGGCAAGCCGCTCGAAGAGTTGCCGGGCGTGAGTTTCCGCAAGAACGGGCATATCGTCAACAACCCGGAAGGGCCGGCCATCGAAAATCTGGACGAGTTGCCGTGGGTCACCAAGACCTACAAGCGCGATCTCGACATCACCCGCTACAACGTGCCGTTCCTGCTGAACCCCTTCGTTTCGCTGTACACCTCGCGAGGCTGCCCGGCTTTGTGCACCTTCTGCCTGTGGCCGCAGACCCATTCAGGCCACCGGTGGCGGCTGCGCTCGTCCGACGACGTAGCCAACGAAGTCCGCTACGCCCTGGAGCAGTTCCCGCAGATGAAGGAAATCTTCTTCGACGACGATACCTTCAACTACCGCAAGGAACGCACCATCGAGCTCTGCAAGAAGCTCAAGCCGCTGAATTTCACCTGGTCCTGCACGTCGCGCGTCACCACCGATTACGACACCCTCAAGGCCATGAAGGAATCCGGCTGCCGGCTGTTGATTGTGGGGTACGAATCGGGCGACCAGCAGATCTTGAAGAACATCAAGAAGGGCGCCACCGTGGAAATGGCAGAGCGCTTCACCGCCAACTGCAAGAAACTCGGCCTCGCGGTGCATGGCGACTTCATCATCGGGCTGCCGGGCGAAACGCGCGAGAGCATTCGCAAGACCATCGATTTCGCCAAACGGTTGGATAACGAAACCATCCAGGTTTCGATCGCCCACCCCTATCCGGGCACCGAGTTTTACGACTACGTGAAGAAAAACGATCTCATCACCATCGATTCCATGACCGATGAGACCGGCCATCAGCTCCCCAACATCATCTATCCCGGTCTGGATCGCGGTGAACTTGTAGAGTGGGTGGAGCGCTTTTATGGCGAGTATTTCTTCCGCCCGCGCGTGATCTGGCGCATCGTGCGCAAAGCCGTCTTCAACGGCGACGAGCGCCGGCGGCTTACCAAAGAGGCCCGGGAGTACATGGCACTGCGGTCCAAACGCAAGAAGTTTGTGGCCGCCAACAAGGGAGTCGGAAAGAGGTCGCCCATCGCGGCCAGTTCCGGCGACTGACGCCTTTTCAGCGATCCGAATGGAATGACCCCGGGGATGAACACGGACGCCGCGCGGCTTCGCCTCAAAACTTGGATCTGCGTCCTGGTCGTCGTGTGCAGCAATGCCTTCGGCGACTTCTTCATGAAACGCGGTATGCCCAGCGATTCACGGCTCGGCACGCCGCTCGAATTCATCGGCGCGCTGTTTCAGCCTTGGGTGGCGGCCGGTGTGGCACTGCTGATTCTCTGGCAAATGTCGCGCATGGCGCTGCTCAGTTGGGCCGACCTGAGTTACGTGCTGCCGGTGACGTCCATCGGGTACGTGGTGGTGGCGCTGCTGGGTAAGGTAATGCTCAACGAACAGATCACTGCCCGGCGTTGGACCGGCATCGCTTTGATTATGGCGGGCGTGGCAATGGTCAGCGGGAGCACTCCACAAACCGCGCCGCCGGGCGGTAAGGGAAGGCATCCATGAAGTGGATCCTCATCGCGATCATGGTGGCGGCCACCACGGCCGGCGAAGTCATGCAGGCGATGGGCATGCGCCGCCACGGCGAAATTCGGGATTTCCGGCTGGGCGCCGTGGGCCGGGCGCTGGCGTTGCTGGCGCGCAACCGTTTCGTGATTGGCTCCATCGTTTGCATGGCGGCCTCTTTCTTCGCGTTCATGAAACTCCTGGCCACCACGGACCTGAGTTTCGCGGTGCCCGTATCGGCGGTAACCTACGTGTTGGAAACGGTGCTGGCGAAATACCTCTTGAAAGAGCACGTCAACTGGCTGCGCTGGGCGGGCGCTTCGCTGGTAGTCTGCGGCGTGGCGCTGGTTTCCCTGTGATCTGGCTGGCTGCGTTGCCTGCCCTGGCGGCAGCCGCCTACTATCTGCTTGCGGTCGTGGCTGCGGTCAGGTGGCACAGCCATTCCTGGCTGGGTGGGTCCAAAGCAACACAGGCAAGGATGCCTGTGCCACTTTCCATCCTGAAGCCCGTCCACGGACGCGATCCCCAGTTCTACAAAGCCATCTTCTCCCACGCGGCGCAGGAGTACCCCGAGTTTGAAATCCTCTTCGGCTGCAGCGATCCGGCGGACCCCGCCCTGGAAGATATTCGGCGCCTGCAACGCGAGTTTCCTCAGCGGCGCATCGAGGCTGTGATCGTGCCGACCGATGCTCCCAACGCCAAAGTCGGCGTCCTGGCCGAATTGGCGAAGCGCGCCCGGTACCCGTTGCTGCTGGTCAATGACAGCGATATCGTGGTTAAACCCGGATACCTGACGGCCGTGGCAGCGCCGCTAGCCGATCCGGAGGTCGGCCTGGTGACGTGCCTGTATCGCGGCGTGGCGGAGTCTTGGGCGTCGCGTTGCGAGGCCTTGGGCATCGCCACGGAATTCGCCCCCAGCGTGCTGGTGGCGCGCCTTCTGGGAGTGGCCGAGTTCGCCCTCGGCTCCACCATGGTGTTTCGCGCCGACTCATTGCGCCGCATCGGCGGCTTCGAAACCCTTGCCAACTACCTGGCCGACGACTACCAACTGGGCTGCCACATCAGCGAATTGGGATACCGGATCGTATTCGCTCCGGTGGTAGTGGAGACGGATCTGGGAGCGGAGTCCTGGGCGCAGACCTGGCGGCACCAGTTGCGCTGGTCGCGAACCATCCGGGTTTCCCGGCCCTCGGGCTACTACGGATATGTGGTAACCCACGCCACGTTGTGGAGCCTGATTGCGATGGTAGCGGGGCAGTGGGGAGCCGGCCTGACAGCGCTGGGTCTGCGAACGCTGGCGGGCGTGCTCGTGGGCGCCGTGATCCTCAAAGACCGGAACGTCCTCAGACATTTCTGGCTGATCCCGCTGCGCGACCTCTTCGGCTTCGCCGTCTGGGTGGGTGGCGCTTTCGGCAATCGCGTGCAGTGGCGCGACCGGGAATTGCGCCTGCGGCCGGACGGCCGAATCCTCGAAGAGGCCCATCTGCCCGCCCCCTTGTTACAGCGGTGACGCAAAGGCGCCGCGCGGAATCCGGGCGAGGGCAGGCCACCTATATTCCCGCGGGCGCCAATGCCGGACGGTTGGCACGATTCTTGACGGGCGGGGCAGGGTGCTAGCATATTCGGGTTCGGAAACGACCTGGAGGCCGAAAAGTGCCCACCGCCGCGCCAGCCAAACGATTGCCCAGCAACGCGTACACACCTCTCGCTCCGGGAGAGGCGTACCAACCGCCGGTACCGGCTTCGGACAAGCTCCCGGAACTCACCCCCCGCTCCATCGGGTGGGGTGTTTTCCTGTGCGTGGTGTTCACCATCGCTTCGGCATACTCGGGACTCAAGGTAGGACAGGTGATGGAGGCGGCGATCCCCATTTCCATCCTGGCGATCGGCTTGGCGCGCCTCTACCCGCGGCGTTCCACAGTGTTGGAAAACGTCATCATCACCGGCATCGGCGGCCTGGCAGGATCGGTGGTGGCGGGGGCCATCTTCACCCTGCCCGCCCTCTACATTCTGAAGCTCGATCCGCACCCGGCGCAGACCATCTTCATCTGCGTGGCCGGCGGCTGTCTGGGTGTGTTGTTCCTCATTCCGCTGCGGCGCTACTTCGTCGCCGGCATGCACGGCAAGTTGCCCTACCCCGAGGCCACCGCGATTACCGAAGTTCTGGTGACCGGCGAGAAGGGCGGCTCCCAGGCGAAGTTGCTGCTGCAGGCGACGTTCGTCGCTGGGATTTACGATTTCCTGGTCACCACCTTCCAGGTATGGAAGGAATATGTGGATTTCCAGTTCGTCCCCGCTATGCGCGTGCTCACGGAGCGCGCCAAGGTGGCGGTGAGCTTTGACGCCATCGGGTTCATTCTGGGGCTGGGATACGTGATGGGGCTGCGCAGTTCGCTGATCTTGTGCGCGGGCGGCGTGCTTTCCAACCTGGTGCTAGTGCCGCTGGTGTGGAT
>Ga0209067_10002015_pt1 | contig 12138 bp, 10 predicted proteins | sample ColStrG_CSR_2013_FD_187199 | JGI IMG/M metagenome (GOLD analysis project Ga0209067, IMG submission 187199) | Freshwater sediment microbial communities in response to fracking from Pennsylvania, USA - Cold Stream Run_MetaG_CSR_2013 (SPAdes)... | ecosystem: Environmental > Aquatic > Freshwater >... | reverse complement strand
TCAGGCCCGGCCAGCGCAGGATGTCACCGACACCCAGAGGCGTGGCCCCCGGAACCGTGACCTGGACCTGGTGGGCCAGCGCCCCAAGCTGCGCGATGACCTGCGGGTTAATCCGGACGGCCGTGGTGCCCGGATCGCGCGCCAGGCTCACGCGGCAGTCAAGCTTGCCGCGGGCAACCGCTGCACTGATGCGTTCCCGTACCGGGGCCTCGGCGGCCCGCAGTTCATCGGGCAAACGCAAAGAAAGCTCTAAAAACCGTCCATTTACGGACTTCAATTCGACCGTAAGCGTTCCACACTCTGTGGGCTGGGTGGAATCGGCGTATCCCGTCATGCTGGCTAGTTCGGCCATCGTCATTTCATCCTGTGCGTTGCGCCGCAGGCCCGGAACTTTCAGGGTGTGCGGGGGATTTCGATAAAATGATTGCGCTTGCCGGTTTTGCCCCGGGACCTGGGGGCGACATCGACCGGCGCAGTCCCGGGTTGCAATCCGTCGGCGCCATCGATGCAGGTGGCGCTGCCTTTCCTGATAGCAGGCACAACCGAGTAAGCAAGCGCGGGCTCCGCGCGGGCAAGCGTGCAGAAAACCTATGGCGGCCCAGAACAACGCGTCCCTACCCGAAGGCATACAACTCGGTAACTACCGCATTGTAAAGAAGATATCGAGCGGGGGCTTCTCCATTGTCTATCTCGCGCAGGACGAGAACGGCAATTCCGTTGCCATCAAGGAGTACATGCCGGCCGCGCTCGCCAGCCGCAAGAACGGCGAATACGCCCCCTACATCACGCCGGAAAACCTCAATACCTACCGCATCGGCCTGAAGTGCTTCTTCGAGGAAGGCCGGGCGCTGGCCTCGATCTACCACCCGAACATCGTGCGCGTGCTCAATTTCTTCCGCGCCAACGAGACCGTGTACATGGTCATGCACTACGAGTCCGGCCGCTCCCTCCAGGAGCACGTGCTGCGCAACCGCAGCAAGGACCAGAAGGACGTGCTCTCGGAGCGCTTCATCCGGCGCGTCTTTGCCCAGGTCATGAACGGCCTGCGCGAGGTGCACAGCAACCGCCTGCTGCACCTGGACGTCAAGCCGGCCAACATCTACCTGCGCATGGATGGCGCCCCCATCCTGCTCGACTTCGGTGCCGCCCGCCAGACCCTGCAGCGCGATATCAGCAAGACCTACCCGATGTACACGCCGGGCTTCGCGCCGCCGGAGCTCTACAAGCGTGACGCCGAGCTCGGACCCTGGACCGACGTCTACAGCATTGGCGCCTGTATCTACGCCTGCATGTCCGGCTTGCCGCCGCAGGAGTCGGACCAGCGGCTCAAGGACGACAAGATGCCCCAGGCCCTGCGCTCCTTCCGCGGCCTGTATTCGGCACAGCTCATCTCCATGGTGGAGCGCTGCCTGCGGCTCAACTCGCTGGAGCGGCCCCAGACGGTGTACGCTGTGCAAAAGGAACTGATCAACACCGTTCCCGAAAGTCCCGAGTTCTCTTTCCTGGAGCGTACCGGCGCGCGGGTGCGCCACTTCCAGGAACGCATGGCGCGTTTCGCCAAAGAACACAACATCACCTGGTTTTGAGGTTGCCAGTGCGTTTCTCCATCTATCAGGAAAGCAAAAAGGGCGGGCGCAAGGTCAACCAGGACCGCATGGGGTACCTGTACACGCGCGACTCCCTCATGATGATGGTCGCCGACGGCATGGGTGGGCATGCGCGCGGCGAAGTCGCGGCCCAGCTCACCATGCAGACGGTGGCAGCGGTGTACCAGCGCCTGGCCAAGCCCCTGCTGCCGGATCCGGCGCGCTTCCTTGAAGAGGCCGTCCTGGCCTCCCATTTCGAACTGCACCGCTACCGTGCCGAGCAGAGCCTGCCCGAGGCGCCGCGCACGACCATCGTGCTGTGCGTGGTGCAGCGTGGCGTCGCCACCTGGGCGCACGTGGGCGACTCGCGCCTCTACCTGATCCGCAATGGCGATATCGTCGAGCGCACCCTGGATCACTCCCGCGTGCACCACCTCGTGTCGTCCGGCCTCATACGTCCCGAGGATGCCAAGGACCACCCCGAGCGCAACCGCATCTTCAACTGCCTGGGCGCGTTCGTGGCGCCTACCGTCGAGATCAGCCACCCGACCGCGCTGCACGGCGGCGATATCCTGCTGATGTGCAGCGACGGGCTCTGGGGAACCCTGAGCGATCGCGAGATCGTCGACGCCTTTTCCAACCGCACTGTCATGCGCGCGGTGCCCGATATCGTCGATGCGGCGCTCGAGCAGGGCGGTCCGGAATCGGACAACTGCACGGCCCTGGCGATGGCCTGGGCGGGCGCCGAGTCGCTGGACATGGTGCCGCCCACCGATGCCCCGGTGTCGACCCTCGTGATCCCCGAGGGTGCCATGACCTCCACCATCCAGATTCCCCGCGCGGGCGACGAACCCGGTCCGGCCTACACGGACGACCAGATCGACGATGCCGTCAATGAAATCCAGCAGGCCATACAGCGTGCTTCGCGCCTGATCTCCGACAAGTGACCACCCCCTTGAGGTGCCCCACCCCATGAGCGATACCCCCTACGTCCGTACGGGGCGTAGCCCCGGGGAGCTGCGCCCGCTGCAGATCATCCGCGGCTATACCCGCCACGCGGAGGGTTCCGTGCTGGTGGCCTTCGGGGCCACGCGCGTGCTGTGCACGGTTTCCGTCGAGGAGCGCGTCCCCGGCTTCCTGCGCGGCAAGGGGCAGGGCTGGCTGACCGCCGAGTACGGCATGCTGCCGCGCGCCACCGGAACGCGCTCCGACCGCGAAGCCGTGCGCGGCAAGCAAAGCGGGCGTACCCAGGAAATCCAGCGCCTGATCGGCCGCGCGCTGCGCTGCGTGGTGGACCTCGAGCGCCTGGGAGAGCGCACGCTGCAGGTCGATTGCGACGTGCTGCAGGCCGATGGCGGCACGCGCACCGCTGCGATTACGGGTTCGTACGTGGCGCTGGTCGATGCCCTGCGCTGGCTGCGCGCGCGCTCCCTGCTGCCCGGTGTGCCGGCCGACGCCCTGCCGGGCGATGACGGCCTCCTGCCCCTGCGCGATGCCGTCGCTGCGGTGTCGGTGGGCATCGTCAACGGCGTGGCGCTGCTGGACCTGGACTACCCCGAGGACTCGGGGTGCGAGACCGACATGAACGTCGTCATGACGGGCGCGGGCGGGCTGGTCGAAGTGCAGGGTACTGCCGAGGGCGCGCCTTTTTCCCGTGCACAACTCGATGCCCTCCTCGCGCTCGCCCAGTCGGGCATCGCGCAGCTCGTGGCCGCGCAGCGCGCCGCGCTCGCCGCTCCCCTGCCGGCCCGGCCGGACGCCGCTCGCTAGGCGCTGCGCCTGCCTGCCCGCTCCAGCCACGGATCCATGAATTCCGTTCCCGTGCGGCAGCGCCAGCTTGTGCTGGCCTCCGGCAATGCCGGCAAGCTCGCCGAGTTGCGCGCGCTGCTGCAACCCATGGGGGTGCAGGTGCAGTCCCAGGGTGAGCTGGGCATCGCCGGCGCCGAAGAGCCGCACCAGAGCTTCCTTGAGAACGCCTTGGCCAAGGCGCGCCACGCCGCCCGCCTGAGTGGACTGCCGGCACTGGCTGACGATTCCGGACTGTGCTGCCGTGCCCTGGAAGGCGCGCCCGGCGTGCGTTCCGCGCGCTATGCCGGGGAGCATGCCAGCGACGCCGACAACAACGCCTTTCTGCTGCAGCGCCTGGCCGGCAGCGCGCAGCGTGACGCGCATTTTTCCTGCGTCATTGTGGCGCTGCGCCACGCCGAGGATCCGGAACCCCTGGTGGCCGACGGACGCTGGGACGGCCGTATCCTGGACGCGGCGCAGGGGCTGGGGGGCTTTGGCTACGACCCGCTGTTCTGGCTGCCGGAACTGGGCCTGACCGCCGCGCAGTTGCCGCCGGAACGCAAGAACCGTCTGAGCCACCGCGGGCTGGCCATGCAGGCGCTGGTGGCGCGCCTGCACGAGCGCTGGCAGTGGTGAAACGGCCGGGGCCGGTGGAGCAGCCCCTGGTTTTCATGGCGCCCCGCCGCGCCGCGTCCGATACCGCTCCGCCGGGAGGCGGCATGGGGGCATCCGTCCTGGCGCGGCCGGTACTGGCGGCCGCAGCGGCGGCTCCAGCGCGCATACAGCCGCCCCTTTCGCTCTACATCCACGTGCCCTGGTGCGTGCGCAAGTGCCCCTACTGCGACTTCAACTCGCACGCCGTGGCGCCGGACGAGGAGCTGCCCGAGGCGGCCTACCTCGAGGCCTTGCGTGCCGACCTCGAATCCTGCCTGCCGCAGGTGTGGGGCCGCACCGTGCACAGTATCTTCATCGGTGGGGGTACGCCCAGTCTGCTCAGCGGCGCAGCGGTCGCCCAGCTGCTCTCGGACGTGCGCGCACGCCTGCGCGTCGACGCCGAGTGCGAGATCACGCTGGAGGCCAATCCGGGTACCTTTGAAGCGGGGCGCTATGCGCAGTTCCGCGATGCTGGCGTCAATCGCCTGTCGATCGGCGTGCAGTCCTTCGAAGACGCCAAGCTCCAGGCGCTGGGACGCGTCCATGATGGTGGGCAGGCACGCCGTGCGATCGAGGCCGCGCAGCGCAGCTTTGCGCGCTTCAACATCGACCTCATGATCGGCCTGCCGGGGCAGACGCCCGGGCAGGCCCACGCGGATATCACCCACGCCCTGGCCTTTGCGCCCCCGCACCTGTCCGTGTACCAGCTCACGCTCGAGCCCAATACGGTCTTCCACAAGTATCCGCCGCAGCTGCCCGACGAGGACACGCTGGACGGCATCCAGGAAACGGTCGAGGCGCTCCTCGTGCAGGCCGGCTTCGTGCATTACGAGATCTCCGCGTGGTGCCAGCCGGGCGGCGAAGCGCGCCACAACCTCAATTACTGGACCTTCGGCGACTACCTCGGGATAGGCGCGGGTGCCCACGCAAAAATCTCGTTGCCCGATGGCATTGTGCGCGAGGAGCGATTCCGCCTGCCGGCGTCCTACCTCGAGAACGCGGCGCAGGGGCGCTTCGTGGCCAGTACCCGCAGCCTCGCGCCGCAGGACCGCGTTTTCGAATTCATGCTCAACGCGCTGCGCCTGCCGGGGGGATTTGCCCCGGCGCTCTTTACCGAACGCACCGGCCTGCCCGCCAGCGCCCTGCAGGCCGGCCTGGAGGCGGCGCAGGCGCGTGGCCTGCTCGAGTGCACGGCCAGCCGCATCGCCCCCACGGCGCTGGGCCTGCGCTTTCTCAACGACCTCCAGGCGCTTTTCCTGCCCCCCGCGTCCTGAAACCCTGCCCATCGGCCCCCGGCCAGGGACATGGCGCATCTGGTGCGCCAATTTGCACCACTATTGGTTATAGTGCACCAATCATGTGCGTTAACCGGGTGTATCTGGGGAAACGGGGGAGGGCGCCGGAGGCGTCCTGGCGTGCGTCCCGCAATTTTCCCCAAAAAGAGGCATGCCGAGGCATTCGTCGGGTCTGTTAGGCTGAACCGCTGGGTATCCGGTGGGGATCCGGCGGCTTGGGCCAGGCGCGGCACATTTCCTGCTTTACTTACCGCGTTGCGTACAGGCTTGAACCACGAGCGGCTTATTTTCTGGAGGAGAGATAGCAATGGCGTCGGCAAAAGATGTGTTGAAACTGGTTGCGGACAACGAAGTCAAGTTCGTTGATTTCCGCTTTACCGATACGAAGGGCAAGGAGCAGCACGTTTCGGTGCCGGTCTCCGCATTTGGCGAGGACAAGTTCGTTGACGGGCATGCCTTCGACGGTTCCTCGATTGCCGGCTGGAAGGGCATCGAGGCCTCGGACATGCTGCTGATGCCGGATCCGGACAGCGCCCGCATGGACCCGTTCCGCGAGGAAAACACCCTGATTCTCTCCTGCGACGTGCTCGAGCCGAGCACGGGCAAGGGCTACGAGCGCGATCCGCGCTCCCTGGCGCGCCGCGCCGAGGCCTACCTCAAGTCCAGCGGCCTGGGCGACGTTGCCTACTTTGGTCCCGAACCCGAGTTCTTCATTTTCGACTCGGTCACCTGGAACGTGGACATGTCCGGCTGCTTCGTGAAGATCAAGTCCGAGGAAGCCCCCTGGTCCAGCGCCATCGACTACGAGCACGGCAACCTGGCGCACCGCGCGCCGGTCAAGGGCGGCTACTTCCCCGTGCCTCCCATGGATTCGCTGCAGGACATCCGTTCGGAAATCTCGCTGTTGCTCGAGCAGCAGGGCGTTCCCGTGGAAGTGCATCACCACGAAGTGGCGGCTCCCGGCCAGTGCGAGATCGGCACGAAGTTCAGCAGCCTCGTGCAGCGCGCCGACTGGATGCAGATCCTCAAGTACACCGTTTGGAACGTCTGCGCCTCCTACGGCAAGACGGCCACCTTCATGCCCAAGCCCGTCGTGGGCGACAATGGTTCGGGCATGCACGTGCACCAGTCGGTCTGGAAGGATGGCCAGAACCTGTTCGCCGGCAACCTGTATGCCGGTCTGTCCGAGTTCGCGCTGTTCTACATCGGCGGCATCATCAAGCACGCCCGCGCCCTCAATGCGATCACCAACCCGGGCACCAACTCGTACAAACGCCTGGTGCCGGGCTTTGAGGCTCCCATCAACCTGGCGTACTCGGCCCGGAACCGTTCGGCCTCGTGCCGCATCCCCTTCGTGTCGAGCCCGAAGGCACGTCGCGTGGAAGTGCGTTTCCCCGATCCCACGGCCAACCCCTATCTGGCCTTCTCGGCCCTCATGATGGCCGGCCTCGATGGCGTGCAGAACAAGATCCACCCGGGGGACCCGATCGACAAGAACCTGTACGACCTGGAACCCGAGGAAGCCGCGAAGGTGCCCACCGTTGCCCACAGCCTCGACCAGGCCCTGGAAGCGCTGGACAAGGACCGCGAGTTCCTCACGCGCGGCGGGGTCTTCACCAACGACGCGATCGACGCCTATATCGCGCTCAAGAACGAGGAAGTGACGCGCTTCCGGATGACCACGCACCCGGTGGAATTCGACATGTACTACAGCCTGTGATCGAAGCCGGGGTTGGGGTGCACGTGCGGACCTTGTGCGAGCATCAGCACCGCTACCCCGGGCAAAAAGGGCGGCCGCAAGGCCGCCCTTTTTCCTTGCCCCGCATCACGACCGCCAAGACGCCGATTCGCGGGGTGAAGACCACCCATTCGTGGCTTTCCGGGGGGACAGGCTTGGGTAGACTAGGCGACAATACCCTCCAGAACCTCGCCCATGTCCAGCGTCGTGCCGCCCCTTTTGTCACCTACCCGTTTGCCGGCTGCCCGTTTGCCGCGTTCGGTGCTTGCGCTGCTGGCCGTGCTGGCGCTGCTGCCCGCCCTTGCTGCCGCGGCGCCGCAGCTCGATGGCATCTACGTGTGCGTCGATACCGAGGGCCAGAAGACCTACCAGAACTCCTCCGACGGGGGTGCCTGCCGTCGTGTCGATGGTCTGGTGGCTACGATTCCGTCTACCGAACTGTCGCGCAGCGCGGCCGCGCGCGCTGCCTCGAACCGCGCCACGATCAGTCCGGCGAGCTTTCCGCGGGTGGACACCACGACGCAGCGCCTGCGCGACAGCGACCGGCGCCGCATCCTGCAGGAAGAGCTGCACACCGAGGAAGAGCGCCTGGCGCGCCTGCAGGCCGAATTCAACCACGGCAGGCCGCAGCCAGCGGCCGACGAACTCGTGGGTGCGCCGCGCTACCGGGAGCACGTCCAGCGTCTGTTCGAGGATATCGAGCGCTCCGAGGGCAACATCGCCTCGCTGCGGCGCGAGCTGACGCCCGCGCGCTACTAGCCCCCGCTGCTGGCGCTGCCGGCCCACGCGCCGCTGCGCTCCCCCGATCCACCGGTTTTTTCGCACCGGCCACGGCCAGGAGCCTGCCGTGAGCGCCCGGCCACGCCCGGGCGCAGCCGCCCCGTCGCTGGGCGAGACCGGCCTGGATCTGCTGGCGGTGGCCATCCTGCTGGTAGATCGCCATGGCCTGGTGCTGCGCGCCAACCCGGCCGCGGAAACCACCTTTGACCTGTCCCGCCGCCTGCTCGAAGGGCACTCGGCGCGCGCGCTCTTCGTGCAGGCCAACCAGATCGACGAGCTGCTGGCCGACGCGCTCGAGCAAAAATACGCGCAGCGCCGCCTCCTCATGGCGGTACGCCGCTCCCTGCGCGAGCCCCTGCCGGTACTGGTGGTTGCCAGCGCGGCGATGCAAGATGGCGTCAGTCTGGTACTGGAGCTCTCCGACGTGCGCCACCAGTGGCGCGCCCGGGAGGAGCGCCGCGTGGATGTCAGCGAGGCGAACCGGCGCCTGCTGCGCAACCTGGCCCATGAGATCAAGAACCCCCTGGGCGGCATACGCGGGGCGGCCCAGCTGCTCGAAGGCGAACTGCGCACCAGTGAACAGCGCGAATTTACCCGCGTCATCATCGGCGAGGCCGATCGCCTGCAGTCCTTGCTCGACCGGGTGCTGGCGCCCAATCGCGCCCCGCGGGTGGTCGACGAACTCAATATCCACGAGGTCTGCGAACGGGTGCGCTCGGTCATCCTGGCCGAGTTCCCCACCGGCCTGCGGGTTGTGCGGGATTACGACGCCTCGGTGCCCAGCCTCCACGGGGATCGCGAGCAGCTGATCCAGGCGCTCCTCAATATCGTGCGTAACAGCGCCCAGGCACTGGGCGGCCAGATCCTGCAGGACGATGCCCGGATCGAAATCCGTACCCGCATCGCCCGCCAGGTGACCTTTGCCCGCCGGCACTGCAAGCTGGCACTGGATTTGCGTGTACTGGATAACGGTCCCGGGGTTCCCGAGGAGATCCGGGAGCGGGTTTTTGATCCGCTGGTGTCCGGCCGCGAAGGTGGCAGCGGCCTGGGCCTTGCCCTTACACAAAGCTTCATCAACGAGAACGACGGCATGATTGAATTTGACAGCGAACCGGGACGCACAGAATTTCGCATCCTCCTACCCCTGGATCCGGTGGCGGGGGAACGCTCATGAACGGCGCGGGGGGCGAGATTCTGGAAAAGGCGCAGGTGTGGGTGGTCGACGACGACCGGTCGATACGCTGGGTGCTGGAAAAGGCGCTGGTGCGCGCCAATCTGCCGGCGCGGCTTTTTGCGTCGGCTGCCGAGGTCATGGAGGCGCTCAAGCTGGGCCGTCCGCAAGTGCTGGTCTCGGACATCCGCATGCCGGGCACCGGTGGCATCGAGCTGCTGCAGGAGGTCAAGCGCCGGCTGCCCACGCTGCCCGTGATCATCATGACCGCGTATTCCGACCTGGAAAGCGCCGTGTCGGCCTTTCAGGGCGGCGCCTTTGAATACCTGCCCAAACCCTTTGACATCGACAAGGCCATTGAGCTCATCCGCCGCGCGCTCGATGAGAGCATGCAGGTGGTCGGTGCCGAGGAGGAGCTGCTCGAGGTACCCGAGATCCTCGGGCAGGCCCCGGCCATGCACGACGTGTTCCGGGCCATCGGGCGTCTGGCGCAGTCCAATGCCACGGTGCTGATTACCGGCGAGTCGGGTAGCGGCAAGGAGGTCGTTGCGCGCGCCCTGCACCGCCACAGCACGCGCGCCTCGCGCCCCTTCATCGCGCTGAACACGGCCGCCATCCCGCGTGACCTGCTCGAATCCGAACTGTTCGGCCACGAGCGGGGCGCGTTTACCGGTGCCCAGGCGATGCGGCGCGGCCGTTTCGAGCAGGCCGAGGGCGGCACGCTGTTCCTGGACGAAATTGGCGACATGCCCTCGGAGCTGCAGACGCGCCTTTTGCGCGTGCTTTCCGACGGTTTTTTCTACCGGGTGGGCGGTCACCAGCCCCTCAAGGCCGACGCCCGCGTCATCGCCGCCACGCACCAGAATCTCGACGAGCAGGTGCGCGAAGGGCGTTTTCGCGAGGACCTGTTCCACCGCCTCAATGTCATCCGCCTGCGGCTGCCGCCCCTGCGCGAGCGGCGCGAGGACATACCCCTGCTGGCACGCCACTTCCTGTCGCGCAGCGCCAAGGACCTGGGCGTCGAATCCAAGCGTTTTACCGAAGAGGCGCTGCAGTTCCTGGCGCAACTGCCTTTCCCGGGCAATGTGCGCCAGCTGGAAAACCTGTGCCACTGGCTGACCGTCCTGGCGCCCGCGCAGTGGGTGCGCGTGGAGGATTTCCCGCCCGAGTTGCGGCAGGTACCTGCGCCGGTCCTGCAGCCGGGTTCCGCTCCCGGTGCCGCTCCTGCGGAGGCGGCTGCACTGGCCCCCGCCGACTGGCGTGCGCTGCTGCGCACGGAGGTGCGGCGGCGCCTGGAGAGCGGCGAGGCCGACATCATGGACGTGCTGTCCCGGGATTTTGAAAGCGTGGTTATCGGTGGTGCCCTGACCCACGTGCGGGGCCGCCGCATCGAGGCGGCGCTGCGCCTGGGTCTGGGCCGCAACACGATCACCCGCAAGATCCGCGAACTGCGTCTGGACCACGCCGGCGACTGAAGCCTCCCGAAAGCGCGTCCCCGCAGGGGGTGCCCATGCCGCCCGTCGCGGCCGGGCGGCGCTTCGTCGCCGTCTTCCGCATTTCGTCGCATAGGCGCAGCGCACCGGCGATGCCCCCGCCATAATCGCCCCTGTCGATTCCGGGCCCTGGGCCCGCCAGCATCCGGTGCAGTACCGGGCATGGCGTACCCGGCCACGGGCGTAATGGGGGAAACACTATGAATCGCTTTTTCATGCGGCGTCGCCGGGTACTTGCGGCTGTGCTGGTACTTATTATCCTGATTGGTGGTGTAGGTGCTTACACTGCGTTTTCGGGAGCATCTGCCAAACCGGGGACCGAAGCGCCGCCCGCGCTGGACTTCCTTGCCGCCCAGATCACTCGGCCCGAGACACGCCGCCTGTCCTTTGCACTGGTGTTGCCGGGTACTGTCCAGGCGCTTTCCCAGGCAAGCGTGCGCTCACGCCTTTCGGCTGTGTTGGGCCGTGTGCTGGTGCGCGAAGGCGACACGGTCACCGAAGGGCAGGTGCTCGCCGAATTCGACACCGCGGCGCTGCGTGCGCAGCGGGCTGAGCGCGAAGCGGCGCTGGCCTCGGCGCAGGCCAATCTGGAGCAGGCGCAGCGCACCCGGGAAGCCAACGCCCAACTGGTGCAGAAGAACTTCATCACGCAAAACGCCTTTGATTCGGCCGACGCCAGTTTCCAGGCGCAGAGCGCCAATGTGGCGGCGGCGCGCGCCCAGCTTGCCCAGACCCAGCTGCAGCTCGACGACGCGATCGTGCGCGCCCCCATCAGCGGCATCGTTGCCCGCCGCTACGTACAGTCCGGCGAGAAGGTGGGGATCGACGCGCAACTGCTCACGCTGGTCAACCTGGGCCAGCTCGAAGTCCAGGCCCAGGCGGCGGTCGCGGACGTGGCGCGCCTGCGGCCCGGCACCGCGGCACAGGTACGCATAGAAGGTCTCGACGGCGAGGTCTTTGCCGGACGCGTCGAGCGCATCAATCCCAGCGCGGACCCCGGTTCGCGGGCGATCGACCTGTACGTGTCCTTTGCCAACCCGCGCAACCTCGTGCGCACCGGCATGTTTGCCAATGTCGCGCTGCAACTCGTGGCGGACCGGGAGAACCTGAGCCTGCCGCTCACCGCCGTGCAGATGGACGCCGGGCAGTCGGTGGTCTGGTCCATCCATGAGGGCAAGCTGGTGCGCCACCTCGTGAGCGTCGGGCGGCGCGACGAGGCGAGCGCGCGCATCGAGATCCTGGGGGGCCTGCCGCCGGAAGATCCCGTGCTGGCCACGCGCTTTGACAACCTCAAGGAAGGAGCCGCGGCGCGCGTCCTTGCGTCGCCCTCCGGCGCGCAGGCGCCGCCCGCGGCGGTGCCCCGCCCTGTAGATGGCGCGCCGCGCGCCTAGTCGCCAGGGGACCGTCCATGTGGATCACCCGTACCGCCATCAATCAGCCGGTCTTCGCAACCATGGTCATGGTTGCCCTCACCGTCATAGGGCTCTTCTCGGCCCTGCAGCTCGGGACCGAAGCGCTGCCCGACGTGAAGTTCCCGGTCGTGACCATCAACGTCTCGTATCCCGGAGCCTCGCCCGAGCAGGTGGAAAACGACGTCTCCAAGCCGATCGAGAACGCCGTCAATACCATCGCC
>Ga0209067_10002012_pt1 | contig 12152 bp, 8 predicted proteins | sample ColStrG_CSR_2013_FD_187199 | JGI IMG/M metagenome (GOLD analysis project Ga0209067, IMG submission 187199) | Freshwater sediment microbial communities in response to fracking from Pennsylvania, USA - Cold Stream Run_MetaG_CSR_2013 (SPAdes)... | ecosystem: Environmental > Aquatic > Freshwater >... | reverse complement strand
TGCCGCTCAGATCGGAAAACCGTGTGAACGGTTTCGCCGTTTGCGGCGACCGGTAAAACACCCACAGCGGTTCATAGGAGATACTGCCCAGCGAAACCGGATCGATTTCTTCATCCAGCGCAGACTCGTTCAAGCCATCCTGCAGGAACCCCAGATCGACATCCGATTTCGGGTCGCGTAACTGCAGGTGATTGTCGAGCGCACCGTTCGATTGCCGGATCACCAGTTCGATGCCGTCGGCAGCCAGAATCTCTTTATAGCTTTTGGCAAAATCCTGGTAGGAACTGTCTTCGGCACCCGTCATAATAACCAGCCGGTGCGGCGGTGCAGGATCAATGTAATGGTAGGCAATCCATGAACCGGCCACGCCCAATAACAGGATGGGGAATACGGACCAGATCACATCACGAAAAATAGTGCGCGCGGAGCGGATTTTGATTTCTTGCATGGGTTTCCTGTTTTGGTTTTTTCTTTTCAGCCTTTCAGCTTATATCCGGCCTCGAAATTTTCAACAATATACTTTGATTTGGCAATACGCTCAATAAATTACGTACTGGATGAAGACAAATCGATCGCTTATCGCGCCCGATCCGATATCCGCGAAAAATTAAAAGCAATTCAGTGTTGGAGCCTGGTCAGTTGCGGTCTACAGTTGGCGGGAAGACAGCGCAAAGGAAAAGTGGCTGCCGCAACAACGAATTCACCCGTCCACTTGATGCGGCCCACGCTCTATGTCAAACTTGCGCCGGCCTGCCATCGGGCTACCTGGAGACTCCATGCCGAAACCACTGAAACTCATCGTCGCAACGTCCGTTATCGCGCTCTCCTGCTTCGCCCAGAGTGCCGTTCTCACACCTGCCCAGTTGGGATACGCGAACAATATGACGCTCGATACCTTGCACGCCGCATGCAAACATGTCGCCATTATTCCGGTGCCCGTGCCCATATTCCCGGGCGTTGATCAGGGCGCCTCGGCACGAATTGAAAGCACCGGGTCACGTGTGCTGCAGGCGGCTGGATTCGAACTGGTCAGTGCCAATGCATATGACCGAGCCCGCCAGCAGGTCATTGCAGAGGCTGGCGGACTCTACAATCCCGGCACTGGATTTAAGCGCAACGACGTCGCCGCAAAAGCGGTGGACACTGCACTGAAGGCGTTGCTGAGCAATCCACAGGTAGACTGCTTTGCAACCATTCATGCTGAGCGTACCAAGGCGAGTGTGGCCGGCCGGTATGCGTATTTTAACGGTGTCAGGGAATTCGTCGACGGCGGAGCCAACGGCACGATGTCGCAAATATTACTGGGTTCAACAGGTACCGGTACCATCGGCGCAGTGTCGCTCGTCATCCAGATTTATGACCGGAATGAAAAGCAGTTATATGGCCGTTTCGGGGGCGTCCAGCTGACGACTTATCTGGATCATCAGCATGGCGACGGCCACGGCAACTACCTGAATGTTGCGCCGGAAGCGTTGCTGCAGGACGATACGCGCATCGAGCGCGCGCTCAAAAATATCACCGTTCCGTTGCGCTACACGCCCGACCAAATCGACGCGGGCAATACTGATCCGAAAACCAATCCATTGGAAATTGATCCGTCCGAATTTCCCAAACCGCCGCCAGGACAGCATCGCACCGACAGGCCGCTGCTGGTGCCGCGCGATCAGATCCTCAGTTCGGTGCATCGTGTCGTGATTGGCATCCTGGCGCCCAATGGTCTGACCAGCTCGCCTGAGGTTGTCGCACGCTACCGGTCTTTGGTGCACGAACAATTGACCAGGCTGGGATGGGAAGTGATCGACTCTGACCAGATCAATGCGGCATTTGGCAAGGCGGCCGCACAAGTTGGCGGAATCTTTGATCCTGTAACCGGCAAGACCGACCCAAACCGACTTAAGGGCATGATGCAGACTGCACTGAACTCACTAGCATTACCGGCCGCGCCCGATGGCGTTGCGTTGATTTCGCTGGTACGGACCAGCGCAACACAGGTCGCCGGCAATGCCGAATGGGATGGTACGCAGCAGAGTGCCCTGACTCTGGGACCGGTCATTGACAGAGTAGTCGCATTTGGCGGCACCGTTGAGCTGAATGCGGGCGAAGGAACAATGGGTGCGGCCTCTTTCAATTTTACGCTTCGCGACGCCAATGGCACGTTATTGATGGATTCCCGCGGAGGTATTCAGTTGCTGCAAAAATTGAGTCTTCAGAAGAAGAAAGAAAATGGTTCATTGATTTATGCGCAGACCCTAACCAATCTGACTCCCGCTGAATTGTTTACCGATCCTGCGCGTGACCTCCACGCAGTCACCATGGCCCTGCTTCCGCTGCAAACGCCGCCATCCGCTGCCGCCGAGAACAGATAGCCCCGACAATGGACCGATCGCAGGCGCTGCCGGCACCGACCACGGCTCGGTTATGTGCGGCAGTTTTAACTGATATAACCAGCTTTCTTTTGGCCGCGCAAAGCGAGTACGAAAACAGTATCCAGTTCGACGAAATATCGATACAGAGCCACATATCCTCTTGTTCGTCGACCTGTGACAAGCTCCCTTTTGTCACCGGAAACAGGTCTTCCAATGAAGGGATTGGATTCCAGAACAGAAATCGCCTGGATGATTTCATCAATCCGGGTTGGAATATTTTCAACTTCATACTCGGCCAGATGATCAAAAATTCGATCAAAATCATCACTTATTTCAGGAGCCAATTCAATTCTTGCCATAGTCAACGCGCCAGTTTTTTCGCCGAAGGACGGAAGCTCTTTTTACCAGCTATTCGCTCCTCTTGATGTAGCACAATTGCACTACACTATTGAATCCCACTATCATTCAAAATTTTCTGCTAACGAGAGTACTAACGCATCACCGGCGCAATACTGACACCTGTAACACTATGCCTCTGTAACGACTGACCAATAAACCCATCAGCTTTCAATTGTTCCACAAAGTCGGCCAACCAGCGCGCTGGGGCCTCACCCCGTGCCGCAGGCAGTCCCATTGCCTGCTGAATAGTCATAAAGCTCTGCTCAAACAGTCGCAGCCCAGCATGTTGCTGCGCATCGGCTTGCAACTGCTGTCTGACCCCGGCGGCCACTTCCGCACCCTGTTCAATGAAAGTGCGGACCACGGTCTGCGATGAACTTGCGCGCACGATTTGCGCCTGTTTGAGTTCTCGGGTTAAAAACAGATCGTAGGCGCTACCGGCACCGACCACGACACGGTTATGCGACTGGTCCACAGCATGGTTATCCTGCAGCGCAGATTGTTCCCGAACCAGATAACAGCCTTCAATCAACAGATAAGGATGGGTAAACGCGATCCCGGCACCGCGCGCCGGGTCCACGGCAAAAAAACCAATATCGGCACGCTCTTCCCGTACTGCCTCGACTGACTGTGCAGCCTTCTCGAATATCAGCAGTTCGATACCAACACCAAGGCGCGTGGCCAGTTCGCGGGCGATATCCACCGAGACGCCGACCGGCTCGTCGGCGCAATCCAGACCGGCCAGCAATGGATTGCCCAGATTGATTGAGGCGCGCAATTTTCCGGTTGGACAAAACGCAGCGATGAGGGCGGCAGAGGGGTGCATAAAATAGTTTCCTGAATCGGGATCAGTCAAAAATGGCATTATCAGTGACTTACAGGCTGCCGGAATCCGGCAACATCAATTTTTCCGGTATCGGCACCGGCCAGCGCCGTGCCGCCCAATAATACAACAGCGCCGGAATCACCAGTCCGACTATCCATGATATGTCGGTGTCGCCCAGACGTTCCACCATAGGGCCGGTATAAAAGCCGGTCGCCAGAAACGGCAACTGCATCACGATGCCCAGCAGGTACACCACGATCCCGACTCTGTTCCAGCGCCCATAGCGACCGTTTGGATCGGACAATGCCTTCAAGTCATAGCGCGATTTGGTGATGCAGTAAAAATCGACCAGATTGATGGCGCTCCAGGGCGTGAAAAACGCCAAAAGGAACAGAATGAACGATTTGAACAGATGCAGAAAGGAATGCTGACCGAGCAGCGCCAGTGCAGTAGACAGTCCCACCGTCAGTACAATGTAAGCCAGACGTACCGTTGGCGAAATTGTGCGACTGCCTTTAAATCCGCTGACGATGGTAGCCAACGACATAAAACTGCCGTAGGAGTTCAACGTGGTGGCCATCACCTTGCCGAACACGATGCTGAAATAGAGAAATCCCGCCATCAGGCCGCCGCCGCCCAGTCCCACGATGAAGCCAACTTCATTGCCGGCAAACTGTTTGCCGGCCAGCGCGGCGGCAAACACGCCCACCGTCATCGAAGCCTGTGTGCCGAGTACGGCCCCGCTGCCAACCGCCAGAAAGGTTTTCCAGGGTTGAACTGCGGAAGGAAGATAGCGCGAATAATCGGCCACGTAAGGCCCATAGGCGAGTTGCCATGAAGCAGAAAGGGAAACGGCCAGCAAGAAATGCGGGAGCGTAAAGTGACAGTCGGAAAGCATCACCTGCAGGAGGTCATGTCGCGCAATCAATGCGCCAAACAAAACCACAAAGGCAGTCACACCGATCAGACTGGCGGCACGGCCCAGCAGATGGATCAGTCGGTAACCAAACAACGTCAGGATAATGATGAGCACCCCAAAACCCAGAATCCCGGCATTGCCGGAAATACCGAACAGACTGCCCAGCGCCTGACCGGCCAGCACGGTGCCGGAGGCGGAAAAACCCACGTACATGAAGCACACCAGAATAATCGGGATCACCGCGCCATACACACCAAACTGCACTCTGCTTGAGATCATCTGCGGCAGACCAAGCTGCGGGCCCTGAGCCGCATGCAGTGCCATGACGGTCCCTCCGAGCAGCTGACCAATCAGCAATCCGGTCAATGACCAGAATACGTCGCCACCCAGAACCACGGCGAGCGCCCCGGTAACGATGGCGGTAATCTGCAGATTGGTACCCAGCCACAGGGTGAACTGACTGAACAGTTTGCCGTGCCGTTCGGATTCGGGAATGTAGTCAATCGAGCGGGTTTCGATCAGCGTATTTGCGGCGCCGGTATCTTTTACCTGATTCTGCATAAACTGTTCACTTTTCCAAAAAGGGACCAGTCCGTGAGAGTGCCTTCATCAGGCCTTTGATGTCAAGTGCAAATATCTTTCAGATATTGCCCTGCATAGAACATATCCTGTTCTATGGCCTTGCGCACGCCGGTGCCGTCACGCTGCTGCAGTGCATGCATGACATCATCGTGGGCGTCGTTGAGTTTTTTGGCGAAACGGGGATTTTCAAACAGCTGATTCGAAATCGGACCGACTTTCAGCCAGACGGTTTCAATCAACTCCATCAGCAACGGTGAACCGCTGGCGCGGTACAGCGTCACATGAAACACTTCGTTGGCTTCCAGATAGGCCTTCACATCCATAGCGCGGATGGCCTGCTGCATCTGACGGTTCAACTCGGCCATGAGCAGCATATCCGCCTCTGACATCCGGTATGCACCCAGTTCAGCGGCCTGCCCTTCCAACAAAATCCGGGTCTGCAGAATATCGTCGAACTGGGCCCGTTTCAGTTTTGGCACCATCACGCCGCAGTTCGGGGTATTCACCAACGCACCCTCAGCTGCAAGTCGCTGCAGGGCGGCGCGTACCGGCATGACCGACACACCCAACTCCGCTGCAACCTGGCGGATTTTCAGGCGTTCGCCCGGCAAAAAGCGCCCTACTGTCAGCCACTGATGCAGCGTCTGGTAGGTTTTGTCCTGCAGGGTCGGGAAGGATTTTTCTTGCAAAGTGCTACCTCATCAAGTTCAAAATCAACGACGTGTCAGTCCGTTTTAAGCTGCCGCACACAGTCGTCAAACACCTGCAAAAACCGCTCCACATCCTGCTCCTCCGTATCCGGACACACCAGCATCATATTGTGAAAAGGGGTAATCAGAATACCGCGGTTGAGCAAAAACAGATGAATAATTTTTTCCAGATCACCGTCCAGAATTTTATCCGCTTCCGTGCCATTGGTGGGCGGTTTGCTGCAGAACTGGAATTCCGTGCGCGCCCCGACCTGCGTGACACACCACGGCAACCCGTGCTTTTCAATCAGACTGCGCAACCCGTCGGCCAGTCGGCCAGCCAGCACCAGCATTTTTGCATAGGCCGCTTCGGTCATGACTTCACGCATATTGGCGCGCATTGCCGCCATGGTGAACATGTTGGCAGTCAGCGTCGTGCCAACCCCGGAATGGCCCGGAGGCGCCTGGCGTTTGGCCTGTTCGATTTTATGCGCAAGTTCTTTGGTAAAGCCATACACGGCACACGGCACACCGCCACCTACCGGTTTGCCGATCACCAGTGCGTCCGGCTGCATGCCATGCAGTTTGGCGTAGCCGCCAGGGCCAGAGCTGATGGTATGGGTTTCGTCAATCACCAGCATCGTGCCATATTTTTTGATGATTTTCTGTGCTGCTTCCCAGTAACCCGGTTGTGGCAACACCATGCCGATATTGGTCATGACCGGCTCGGCCAGCACACAGGCGACATCACCTTTGGAAAGCGCCGCTTCCAGCGCGGCCAGATCGTTGAATTCCACCACCACGGTGCTGGTCGTCAGATCATGCACCTGCCCAAGCAGGCTGTCGCGCTGGGTTGGCTTGCCCTCCACCAGATCGACAAACACGTCATCGACGGTACCGTGATAGCAGCCGTTGAAAATCAGGATTTTGGAGCGGTTGGTGGCAGCACGCAGCCAGCGGATCACGAAACGGTTGGCGTCGGACGCCGAAATCGCAAATTGCCACACCGGCAGGGCAAAACGGCGCGCCAGCTCTTCAGCAACCCAGACCGCATCTTCGGTTGCCATCATCGAGGTATACCCCTTGTAAGCCTGCTGTGCCAGAGCTCTGGCCACCGGTTCGGGAGCGTGCCCGAACATGGCGCCGGTGTCACCCAGACAGAAGTCAACATAGTGGTGTTCGTCCATATCCGTCACCCGTGCGCCGCTGGCTTCCCTGACCGAGAGTGAAAACGGTGTCGACCAGTCGGTCATCCAGTGCAGCGGCACACCGAACAACATATGCTGAGCGGCACGTTCGGCCAGTGCGGCCGATTGCGGGTTATTCGCCTGAAAGGTGGCGCGTTCGGTCACACGCATCTGTTGTGCGTGCGCCCAGTCGATGCCGGCACGCAATTGTGACGCGACGGTCGGATTGGTTTGTTTTGCGGTATTCATGGTCTGTATCCAATTTCAATATTTTTTAACGCGGCGATCAAACCAGCAGCATCAGATGTTCGCGTTCCCAGGAACTGATCACGCGGCTGTAGGTGGCGAATTCAAGTTCCTTGACTTCGCAGAACGCCTCAACAAACAGCTTGCCCAGGATGTCACCCAACGGTTGGCAGGCCCGCATGCGTTCGATCGCGTCTTCCAGATTGCGCGGCAATTCATCATCCACATGTTCGGCACTGCCCTCGGTAGCCGGTGACGGCGTCAGGTTGTTGACCATGCCCAGATAACCGCAGGCCAGCGTTGCCGCCATGGCCAGATACGGATTGACATCGACACCCGGTACGCGGTTTTCAATGCGACGGTTGGCAGTATTCGAATTCGGAATACGGATGCCGCAGCTGCGGTTGTCGTAACCCCAGCGCACATTGGTCGGTGCCGACATGAAGCGCGACAGACGGCGATACGAATTGACATACGGTGCAAACATCAGCATGGCCTGTGGCACATATTGCTCCAGACCGGCCAGATAATTGAAAAACAGCGCACTCGCCGAGCCATCCGGATTGGTAAAAATATTCGTGCCGGTTTTGCTGTCCACCACACTCTGGTGTATATGCATGGCACTGCCCGGTTCCTGCTCCATGGGTTTGGCCATGAAGGTGGCGAATATTCCGTGGCGCAGCGCCGTTTCGCGTACTGCACGTTTGAACAGGAACACGCGGTCGGCCAGTTCGAGCGGGTCGCCGTGCGTAAAGTTGATTTCCATCTGCCCGGCACCGGCTTCATGGATCAGGGTTTCCACACCGAGCTGATGGGCCTTGCAAAAGGCGGACAGTTCCAGGAAAAACGGATCAAAGTCATTCACGGCATCAATCGAATACGATTGACGACCGGATTCGGATTTGCCGCTGCGTCCCAGCGGTGGTGTCATCGGCTCATGCGGATTGCTGTTTCTGGCCACCAGATAAAATTCCATTTCGGGGGCCACTACCGGATTCCAGCCACGTTCTTTGTACAGGTTTAAAACATGGCGCAGCACCGCGCGTGGCGACAGATTGACGGCACTGCCGTCAAAATTCTGGCAGTCGTGGATTACCAGCGCCACCGATTCCACGGCCCATGGCACGATCCGGATCGTGGCCGGATCGGGCATACAGATCATGTCGGGGTCGGTCGGCCCGACATACGGATTGTTGTCAGGCTGTTCGCCATTGACGGTATTTAACAGCACACTTTTTGGCAGGCGCATTTCGCCGGCGGCCAGAAACAGATCGCGCGGCAAAATTTTCCCGCGCGCAATTCCGGTCATATCAGAGATCACACATTCCACTTCGTGGATATTGTTCTTTTTCAAAAAATCAGACATCGTCGCAGGCATTTTTCATTCTCGCTTGGTTGGTGACCACAAACCGCAGTCCGGTTTTGATCAGGCAAGATTTGATCACATTTCGTAAAAAAAGTATAGAAATTGGCGATTTAAAGACCTAAAAATGCCTTTATGCTATTTAATTTGATCACATTATCGCAAAAGTGAATGCAGTTATTACAACGCAGGCAGAGTTGGGGGGGGGCTATGGAACGGGTTGAATGCCGGGATATTTGAAACGGCCTGACCTGATATCAAACCGGATATTGCACGCACGGTGCAGGGGTAACGGATATCCCCTGCTGAATCGCCGCACGTTCCTGAGCGACCATGGCACGGGCAAACCCGGCTCGATTGCGCAATCTGTGCCAATAATTCTTGACTGCCGGCGTAAATTTTGAATCCAGCTCCAGATACTCTGCCAACAGCAAGGCATAGCCAACGCATACATCAGCAGCGGTAAAGCGATCGGCGCACAGATAATCATGCTCAGATAATTTTTGCTCCAGCGTTTTCAGGCGCGCCAAAAACCATTTCGCGTAGTCATCCGCAACTTGTGGTGAACGGCGCAGGTCTGGTTCGAACCGGGTGTAGCGCAGCACCAATGTCTGCGGAAAAGTCAGTGTCGCTTCGCCAAAATGCAGGTAATTCAGAAAGGCGCCAAAGTCCGCTTCGGTCGCCTCGACGTTGAATGGCGATGGTGCAGCGCGCGCCGCCAGATACTGGCAAATGGCGGCAGATTCGGTGATGAAGGTTTCGCCATCCAGGAATGCAGGCACGGTACCAAGTGGATTTTTCGCCAGAAACGATCTGTCAAATACGCGCGGTGGGAACGGCAGCATTTCCAGTTGATAGGGAAGTTCGAGTTCTTCGAGCATCCACAACGGGCGGAAAGAACGGGCGCTCATGCAGTGGTACAGAATCATCGTATTGCCTCCTGACAGGCTCGAAATTTCAATCTATGGTACTGCAGTTCGGTGACATACAAGTGCAAAAAGGGCTGCAGTTCACACAAACCCGCAGCCCTTTTTATTCAACCAATGCGCCTTCGAATCCGGCGCAACTACAACCTTACAGACTCATATGCAACTGCACGCCAACAACCCGTGGCGCACTGATTGTTGCGCTTGCAGTTCCCAACACAGTCAGCGAGGTATTGTCGATACCGGTTACATAGCGATTATTGAGCAGATTTGTTACGTATAACGCCACGCCATATTTGTGATCGCCGCTGTCCCAGCCGATACGTCCGTCAGTACGTTCCTTGGAACTGACGGTACTGAAGGTTGGCGTGTACAGGCAACTACCCTGCTGCACGGCATCCGAATTACAGCGGTTCGGCGCGGTATACGAATGCTGCAGTGAGTAATTCAGACTGCCGCCAAAGACATCGCGCTGGGTGAAATCGACGCCGGCCGCGGCTGACCAGAGTGGCAGGCCGGAAGGCTGATTGTCCAGATTCACACCGTTGGAGTCGGTATAGGTACCGTATTTCTGGTCGATGTACTCACCTACCGCTGTCAGACGCAGATTGCGCGACACTTTCCATTGCGCATCTACATCCAGTCCCTTGGCAACCTGATCGCTGGTGGTGATCTGATACTGCGGAATGGCATTGCCGTTCTGAACCAGAGTCAATGATTGCAGGTCAGTGAACTTGTAATAGAACACCGACGCATTCACCTGGGCGTGCTGTTCAGGGAAAGTGCTCTTCACACCAATCTCATAACTGCGCACTTCTTCCGGATTGTATTGCGCTGCCACCGACTGTGCATTGAAGCCGCCCGACTGATAACCCTTGGTAATCGAACCGAACACCATCAGATTTTCGTTGAATTTATAGTCCAGCACGCCGCGCGGGCTGGTATCGCTCCAGCTCTTGCTCATGGCGAATGGGCTGGTGGTGGAGATCGGATTGTAATATTCGATATTGGTCACCATGGCGGCCTGAATCGCATCTGATTGTGGCTGACTCAGGTAACCTTGACCCACGGCAGCCTGCCAAAAGTTTGCCCCGCCAAATCCGGCCTGCGGCGCATTGAGTATGGCCAACTGTGAGTCCAGCCCGACTGCCTGACGCTGAGGGTTATACCAGCTGAAATCCTTGGAATCATGACTGAAGCGCACACCGGTGGTGAAATTCAGTTTGTCAGTAAGGTGCCAGATCGCATCGGTATAAAACGCATATGATTTGGAAGTCATGACATTGTTCATGTTTTCCTGCCAGCCATTGCCAAGTACATTGACCGGAAGGCCGAATCCTTGACCCAGCTGGTTAACAGTGCTGTACAGAGGAAAGCCCTGCGTGTTGTTGATGATGGTATCCAAGGTGTCCGTATTGGTAATCACCTGACTTTGCTGGTCAGCCGATTCGTGGAACAGACTTGCTCCAGCCAGCCAGTCCACCGTGTCATTTTTGCCGGAGAAGCGGAATTCCTGCTGGAAAGTACTGTTCTTTTCCACGTTACCGGTATCCAGGAAGGAATTGACCTGGGTGGTACCGCTATTGTTGGTGATATTGACCGAATTGAAATGGCGATATGCCGTCGTCGAATCAAAGGTCGCCCAATCCATCGGATGATCAATGCGCAGTGTCACGCCATTGAACAAACGGCGCTCCACATTGTTGGACGCATTCAAATTGTTATAAGCCGGCGCGGTAAGTGGATTGAGGTAGTTGGCCGGATTGGCAGGATACGGTGGCGCCGGTATTTGCTGCGCTACCGGAATCAAACCGATTTCCGGACGTGCCTGCTCGTTCAGGCTTTCGTGTTCCCAGCTCAGATTGACTTTGGTGCGGCCCGGCGCATTCCAGCGCAATGCGGCACGTGTGCCCCAGTCACCCTGATCGTTCAGATTGTCGCCGGTTGCGGCATCCTTCAACCAGCCTTTACTTTTGTGATCAACAAATGAAAAACGGGCGGCAAGATCATCACTGATCGGTACGTTGAGCAATGTATCGATATAACGTTCACCGTACTGACCCAGGCGCGCGTTGTAGTCATTTTCAAAATCGTTGGACGGATCTTTGGTGATTACAGAAATGGCACCGGCAGCACTGTTACGACCAAACAGTGTGCCCTGTGGTCCCTTCAACACTTCAATCCGTTCCACATCATTGAAATTCATCAGCGCGCCACCGGTTTTACCGGTGTAGACGCCATCGACATAAATACCGACCGGCGCATCAGTGCCGACAAAGGTGTCGCCGGAACCGATACCGCGAATGGTGTAATTCGGCTGGGTCGGTTGCTGATCATCCACCGTCAGGCCTGGAATATAGCCATTCAGGTCAGCCATATTGTTGGCTGCCAGTTTGGTGATCTGATCACTTTTGATGACCTGCAGGGCAATCGGCACTTCCTGCAATTGTTGGGTGCGGTTCTGCGCCGTAATCGTTACCTTTTGGATCGCTGCTTCGTCCTGCGCTGCAACGGCTGGCGCAGGGGGTGGTGTGGTTTCGGTGCTCTGTGCATGCGCAACAGACACCATTGCGCCCATGGAAAACGCCCCTGAAAGTATTGCCAGTGTGATGCTTGATGCCATTCTGTTTTGTCTAGATATCATTACTG
>Ga0209067_10002009_pt1 | contig 12159 bp, 13 predicted proteins | sample ColStrG_CSR_2013_FD_187199 | JGI IMG/M metagenome (GOLD analysis project Ga0209067, IMG submission 187199) | Freshwater sediment microbial communities in response to fracking from Pennsylvania, USA - Cold Stream Run_MetaG_CSR_2013 (SPAdes)... | ecosystem: Environmental > Aquatic > Freshwater >... | reverse complement strand
CAAAAGCGGAGGCTCTTAAAGTTGGGAAGGATTTGAAACTTCGGCTTTTCAAAACCTTCAGCACGAGTTTGGCCGTGGTTGGAGTCGACCACCACCGGCTCAATTGATAGTGCTCAATCAAATTTGGGAAGAAAAAAAGATCCTCTTGGGCAAAGGCGCACAGGCATCCGCCCTGACTCCAGCAGCTGAAAATCTCGCCAATCGCCGGATCAAAATTGAGGCTGAAGACCTGAGAAATTTTTTCTTGCCGTTCGAGGGGGGCAGCCTGCTGAAAATTGTTGATGAAGCTAATCAGATTGGCATTGGAAATTTTGATGGCCTTGGACGCACCCGTCGACCCCGACGTCAAAATCAAATAGCACAGATCGCGAAAATCGCTCGACAGCTCACTGGGCCCCGCACCTGTGGTTTTCGGCATCAGATAATGACCAATCGATTTTTGGTCGGCCTTCACCCAGAACTGCGGAATTTTCACCTCAGAAGGTTGATCAGGCGCTTGGGGCTCACCGATCATCGCTTGCGGCTGCAGGTCGTGAACAAGCTTCTCGGCAAACGCTGGAGCCCACTGCGGACTGACTGGTAAAAAACACCGTTCGGCATAAACAGACGCCAAAACACCTGCGTATAGGGTCAAGCTCTTTTCCGCACTGATCGCCACCGGCCCCGGCGGTAAATTTGCAAGTAATCGAGCAAGGCTTTCAGCGAGTGCATTCAGTTCACCATAGGTGATCTGCCATTCGATCTTTCGTGATGGGGAGCGAAAATCGACCGCAATCAGATTGCGATTTTCAGAAAATCTTTCCTGAATCGCAGTTTTAAGGGTCAAATCGAGGTCCTTCCCAGTTGCCAATCAATCCACTCTCAATCCACTGTCAATCCACTATGAGAAAAACAAAAAACGCACAAACTGCAGATGCAGGGCCAGCGACCCTACTGTATCAGTTTCGAAAATTTTGAGAAATACAAAGATGTGACAAATGGCCAAAAAACGCAGCATCTGCCAAGGATAACGCAGAGCCCTTGGCTGAGCTCGAAAATGACTCCAGAAATACGAGCCAAGGATCGAAAGACAAAGAATGGCGCAGTAAAATGAGTACGTGGTGCTGAAATTCAAAAGGTCAGAGTCGACTTTTGCATCAAGGCCTGTTTCGCAAAGTCGCTCCGAGAGATGAAAGAGAAAATTGCCGACTCCGACCGAAAAGAGAATCGCAATGGAAAAACGCAGGTGCAGGGGGACCTTCCGCAAAAAGAAAAATGCGGGAGTGAAAAAAAATTCATTCAGAAGTTCTTTGAAATAGTAAGAGTAGCGCTGAAAGAAATCGAAAATAGATTTGGACTCACTCAAACGATAGGTGTTTCGGAAGGCAGAAAAACCACACAAACGAATGGTACCAATGACAACATTGCCTTTGCCAACGTAGAACAGAACCTTCAACAGAAAATTCGCATAGACAGCAATCCAGGCCTCTGTTTGAGTCGGCCAGACCCCTTTTTGGATTTGGCGAAACAACTGGGTGAGATTCCATTTCGCTGGAGTCAACGCTTGCGGAACGTGCCAGGTGAAATCACCAAATTGAACGGTCAAACCTCCATTGAGAACATGCATGATGCTCAAGATCAAAAGACCTGAAAACAGCAGTCGGAAACCACCCTTTTGACTGGCAGTTGGGGCCCGAAACTGAGGAAAAAGGGGCATGGGAAAGTAGGCTCTGACAAAAAATGAGAGTTGCTGAAAATAGTTGGTGCGAACGGCACGCGATTCAGGTGACTTTTCGGTGACGACAGAGACGAAGTTCCAAAAGAACATATTCAGAAAGACAAAGGGCAACTTGAAGGCCGTCTGAATCACAGTTGTCGCGTACAAAACTATGATTTGCACGACGAGCGCCAGTGGCACCCAGTTTTTTGACAGTTTCATCCGGCCTTTCAAAAGAAGCACGACAAGCCAAATTCCAATCACCAGTGCTCCCGCAGCCGCGGGATCAAATTCTTTCAGTGACTGCGTTCGCGCAAGCATTGCAAAGCCGGCAAAAAGCCCCGTCAGGGGAAGGGCGAACCAAAGGCGAGTTTCAGGGTTTCTCAAAAAAAGGAAGAGAAAGGACAACAGCAGCAGGGCGCTTGAAAGATAATTTCGATCGGACACCAGAAAGAGCAGCCCGACCCCGACAAGGGCAAGAAATTGAGACTTCCTCTCTCTATATTTTGTAAAGGGACTGTCGAGCACGGGTCCGTCCATGAGCAAAATTGTAGAGACCTGCCCCGACGTGTGCAAAGCATTTGTAAGAGGATGCGGGACCTCGACATCGAACTCCGAAAACCTCAGCACAAAGATTTGAAATTCGAAATCCTTGAATTCGGATCTTTCGTTCCACAAAAGTACTGACTGGGCTGCCCCCCTATTGTCTTTTCATTTCGGGTTTGTCCGTTCCCAGAGGCTGCTCCACGCCGAGCACCTCCACGAGACCTCGTTGAGTGGGGGTGCTCGGCGTGGAGCAGCCTCTGGGATTCTACAAATTTGGGTGTCAAATTGATGAGTTGCTGCGGGCAGCTCAGCATGACACCTGTAGCACTAGGTTCTCCAGTTGCACCGTCACTTCTTGAGGCCAAGCAGTAGCCTTCTCGGTGGTCTCTGAAAATTGAGTTGTCACACTTAAATGGTCACCAGATTCACTCCCAAAAGAAGCAGCATGCACAAAGCCCCAATGATGATCGGTTCGGGGCGACGGATCTTGAAAAGATACAATCGAGTCAAAAGTCCCCAGTACAGCAGTCGAGATTTGCGCTTCAGAAAATCTGGAATTTGGTGATAAGTCAGCCGTCCCTCCTGCGCCGACTTCTCGGCCTCTTCCAACTGCTCCAGCCTGACTGAAGTCACGGCCATCAAGTAGTAGGCCTCAAGATCGCTGGAGTTGAGCTGCACATACAGACGCAAATGATCAAGGCAGGCACCCCAATCGCCACGCAGATATTCAGTCTTGGCCATTTCCAACTGCGGCACTCCCAACTTGAATTTGGGATTCTTTTTGACTAAGGAAGCCAGGTCTGAGATTCCCTCTTCGCGTCGACCTTGCGCGATTTTGATTCGTGCCGAGAGTAGCATGAGCTCATCTGAGGTTTGTATCTTCGGTAGAAGCTCTGAAAAAATCTGCCAGGCCCGCTTGGGCTGCTTCGCCGTCAGGAGAGTCTCGGCCAATTCAAATCTCGCATCTTGATCGGCTGGATTGATTTCGAGTATTGATTGCAATTTCTGAAGCCGGCTCCAAACCCGAATCCATGCAATCGGATCGGGAAGCCATCGACTGAGTAGAAGCGCCAAAACGGCGACAACTAAAATAGAGGGCTGCGCAGTCAGCACCCGAAATAAAATTGGTACCAGAATCCAGATGAAGTAAAAGCCAAGTCCCTGCATGAATGCCCTCAAGTTTGGATAATTTTTCTTCGGGAGTCATCTTTAAAATCGTACTAGTGATCCCGAATCTGCCTGATCTCTTTCGCCAAGGCCGAATTGAGTTTGACTACACCTGTCCCTGTTAAATGGGTCGAATCGAAAAAGTCCTCCTCCACAAATGACACTTCGTCACTCAGAAAGTGAATCGGCAGACCCTTGCGATTGGCGATTTTCTGAAGTTCGGCCCGCACCCGTTTTTCAGTTTCGGCAGTCACAGAGACCCTCGGATTCACTGGCAACTGAACTAAGATAAGTTTCGTTGAAATGTCTTTCAGAATATCGATGTTAGCTTCAAGTTGAACAAGCGAATCGGTACTGAGAGTTTGATCTCGAAGATCAACAGTTTCATTGCGATAGGCTCTTTCGGCCTCGGCAAAGGCCGCTTCATGGGCTCGCTGAACTGTCAAATCGTAGTTTTTTTGCGATGCAGGTAAATTCCAGTTGAATGCGCCCGCGCATGCTGGATCCCATTGCGGATCTGGCCAAAACTCCGGCCAATACCAAAGTACGAAAAATGGGTTGTGAAATCGAAGATCGAGATGTCGACCTATGGAGTTTCGTTGAAAACTGCTCCAGAGATAAAAAGAACTCACTTCCGGAACTAAGCCCCGACCAAAAATTTTTTGAAACGACAAGCTGGCTTTTCGAGACCACGAGAGTTCAGAGAACTGCCACAAAGTTGAAAGATCCACGAAGCTGAGAAAAACATCATCGGCGTGAATAAGCCTGACATCGCTGGCACCCTTCTCTGTCAAAATATCAACCGAAATATTCAGAATTGAGATCGGGATCTTCAGTCCTTTTTTGTCTGAGACTTTCTTCAATCTCAAAAAGAAGGCTCGCATCTGCATCAGCGACAAATTGGTAAAGCCAAAATTGAGGAGCTGGAGGCCCTGTCGTTCATTTGCCAACTCCGCAACAATAAGATCTGGTTTCACTGCCACATGGACTTCCGAGGCTCCCAAAATAGAGACCCAGCTTCCGATTGAATCAGCGTGAGATTCCACGAACTCCAAAGCCTCTGTTGCTCTTTTCCGCTGAAATCGATTGTTCATCATCGAATAGGATTCTGCGATCTCAAAGATGCAACCGGCAGAAAAAGCCAAGCCGCTCAAGGCCACCAGAATCACGCCCGTGTATTTCAAATAGGTCAGCCAAATGCTGTCGTCACGCTTCTGCAATTGGAACCCTCCGTTTAAAACTGCGCATAGATAAAGGGTCGCAGGGCAGTCGGTGCAAAGGTTAAAAAAATCAGGCACAAAAAGCAAAAAATCGCCCACCGCCGACTGTTGCACAGTCTTTGCGAGTTCCCAATCAGATAGAAGTCAACGGCGTGTGGAGCAAATAAGGCCAGGATCGTGAGAACCAGGCGGATCCGCCACTCTTCGCCCGGAATAATCCAGCCCCCTGAGCCGAACAATTGCCTGAGAAAGGTGCCCACTGCACGCAAGTTTTCGAGACGAATAAAACTAAATCCGATCGTGACAAAAACAAAGTTGATTAGAATCATCAGTGGCCTCGCACGAGGAGCTCGCAACAGAGCCAAATTGACCAGAGGTGGCAATGTCAAAATAAGCGTCGCATTGTAAACAGCCCAAACTAGATAATTCAATGTGACTCCGTGCCAGAATCCCGTGAAACCGACCGCAGCCAATGTTGCAAACGTGATCGAAATTCCAACATGAGCGCGACCCAAGACGTTCAGTCCGATGACCATGGCTGGCTGGAAAATATGTTTTCTGGCCCACTGAGTGAGCGAAATATGCCACGAGTTCCAAAATTCGAGGGGATGAGTCGCCAGGAAAGGCAGCCTGAAGTTGGTCGGCAGTTCAACACCTATCAAGCGGGCAATTCCGATCGCGATATCTGTCGAGCCAGAGAAATCGCCATAGAACTCAGCCCCCAAGGCGATCAAACTCAACCATGTTCCCGATGTGGAAACTACGGGATGAGAAGATTGCGATTCGATTGAGATGCCGACGGAATAGACCGCCACCAAGTCTGCAATTCTTTTTTTACAAAGTCCGTTGCAGATCAACAGTAAACCCTGTCGAAAATCCCGCCTGTCCAGCTTTACACCGATCTGTTTCGTGACATCGACAATCGATACAACTGGTCCTGCCGCCAGCTGTGGATAGAACGTGGCAGCGCTCATAAAATCCAACCCCGAGATAACTTGAGCCTCAGCCCGAAGCTCCCGGCTATAAGACAGAAAAGCCAAGGTCAGATAAGAAAGCCCCATCGGCATTCCATGCGTCGGGAAGATCCTCAGCTTGAACAGGAGCCAAGGAAGTCCGATCAAAAGCATCTTCACCCAAGCCGAAAGGGTCTGATTGCGTCCCAGGTAGAAGGTCAGACCGCCCGTTAGAAATACAACTGCCAAACTGACAGGATCTGAAAATATCAAAAAGAAAGTCGCAGAGAAAAAAAGAAGACAAATCCGCCGTTGAAAGTGATTTTGGGAAAGCAAGTAGATAAAAATCGAGGCCCAAACAAATACCAGCAAGGGCAGACTCAAGAATGTTGTCATTCAGTTTCGCAATTCAATAAATTGCAAACGTACATTCTGCCACTTTTGAAAACCGGGAGCCAGCAATTCTATTGATTTGAAGGTCCGCGCAACTTTCAGGGCCAGCCTTTGACAGGTTTCAATCTCCATCTCAAAAAGCTAGGCGGATCAGTCGAGCGGGTCAATCCCAAAAGCCAAACTCGTTTGACAGCCACAGACTGACTTCTTATGATCTGAGTGGGAGAAAATTGAATTTGACTGATGAATTGACTGCGTGCCAGCGCCTGCTCTTATCGAAAATTCTCGACGAAGCAGGCCGAGCTTGAGCTTTCAGTCACCCTTCTTTTTTGTCTTCTTCGGTGGCTTTCTATTGATCGCACTGGCCGCCACACAAAATGCACCTGCTCGAAAGTGGTGGGTGATCGTGCTGGGAAGTTTCGTCTGGCTGACCGGAGCGAATCCGCTGGCCATTTTACCTCTGCTCGTCACAACAACTCTGACCTGGCTTTGCCTTCAACAGATCAGTCTCCGCCACGGGGGCCAGCGCAGATATTGGCTGCATTTTGGAATTGGATTGAATCTTTGCCATTTGTTTTTCACTCCTGGCTCGAATTTGGGAGCCCGGCTGGGCGTTGCTTTCTATTCTCTCCAGTTGATCGCATTTTTGGTGGATCAGTTTGAGGAGTCAAAAGGTTCACCGCCCCAGTTTGGACTGTTTCTTGCGGCAAACTCAGCTTTTTACAATATCACATCGGGACCACTTTTCCGAATTGAGAGCCATATCGCCCAACTGCAAAAGCCAAATCACCTGACACAAACTATTCTGCGACTGGCTTTGTTTCGGATCTGTTGGGGTCTGGCCAAAAAAACGCTGGGTGATATTCTGGCAGATCAGATTGATTTCTATTTCAGCTCTCCGTTTCATCCCCTTGTTCTGACCTGGTCGGTTGTTCTCGAAATTTCGGCCCAATACTACCTTGATTTTTCTGGATACAGTGACATTGCGATCGGAGTTGCCTCTCTGCTCGGCATCAACCTGCCTGAAAATTTCAACTTACCTTTTCTGGCCACAAGTATGGCTGAACATTGGCAGCGTTGGCATATAACAATGACCGAATGGGTTCGGGATTACCTTTTTCAGCCGCTCAGCATGTCGAAAAAACTTCGCAAATGGAGTCCCACTGCGAGAGCTTGCCTTGCTTTATTTGTTTCTCTTTTGTTCGTTGGAGTCTGGCATGGTCCCTCTTGGAATAATATCGTTTGGGGAATCTACAATGCTTTTTTGATTTTTTTTGGCTTTTTGTGGACCAGGAAATTCGGCCATTTTCAATTTGTTGGAAAAACTGTTCTTTCGATTTTAATCACATTCTCATTGGGGGCGCTTGGGCGTGTCCTCAATCGAACAGAGTCTTGGGCGACTGCTATGCAAACTTTCAACGATTTGATCGACTTTTCGAATGAGCGTCTGGGATCCCTCCAAGCAAGTCAGTTTGTCGAATTGACGTTGGTAATTTTGGTTCTTGTGTTGACGCATTTTGCGGACTGGTATCTTCTTCGCAGGCTGCGATCATCGCCCCGCCTTTTGCCAGTGGTGGTGGGATCTTATCTCAGTCTCACATTTGTTTTCTTATTCGGTTTCTGGGGAAGGCCTTTCCTTTATGGCCTCTAAGGACTTTTTTTCGAGTCTGTTCATCTTGATTTTCATTCTCGCCGCATCGCTAATGAGCGTGCACGGACTTTCAATTCAATATGGAACAACAGTCGACACTCCGATTCCTTGGCTTGAAGATCGGATCATGGGTTTTTTAGATTTCTTCGAATCTCGTGAAATTGAGGGCCCTCATTCGATTTTGTTCATGGGGACATCGAACACTGAATTGGATGTCGATCCAAATCAGGTCGATAGCAGCCTCCAAGCAAAAGGTTTCCAGAATAGATCCTACAACATCGGTTTGGCATCCTTCACCAATCATTCGCTTTTACGACTGGCTGAACGACTGCGCGAGATCAACACGCGGGTGAACCGCCGAAAATTCGACGCCGTCGTTGTTGATTTTTCACCACTCTCTTCCACTCAACGGTTTGCGGAGAGGCTTCAAACTCATCACGACTTTGCGCTGGAGGACCTCGAATGCCTGCTTTTGACCAACACCATGTTGGAGCAACAATTTTGGCGAGATCCTCAATCGATGCTGAGAAACTGGTACCTCAAAGTTGTTTTGGAATGCCGGCCTCCGAGCACAGTTTGGCAGAATGTCAAAACACGGATCTGGAACCGGCTCAAGCTTGTGGAGTTCGCCTCATTTGGGGAGGACCCGCTTTACCAAAGAAGCGCTGCCGTTCAGAAACACCTCTGGCAGGACGACGAATTTCATCCACATCCCAACTGGAATCCTGAAAAAAGAGGGAGTTCTTTTTTTGGAACTCCCGAGACCACAGAACATTTGAACCAACTTTTTTCTGAGTTCCGCGCCCCGGATGTCGCACAAGCTTTACTGCGCATGCGAAACGCACGAATGGACATCTATTCTTTTCAGTTTGCACCCTCGGCATTGCAAGATTTAGTCGCAACTCTCCAAGTCATGAAAGAACAGTCGCAAACGGTCTTTCTTCTTTGCATACCAGACTCACCAATTCTGGAACGTTCAGCGGAGGCCCGTCAAAGATTGACAGATGCAATCCACTTGGTCTCATCCAACGCGAACGTTCAGGTTCTGGACTATACAAACCGAGGACTGTTTCAAGACGGAGACTATTTCGACTCTTTTCACCTCAACCTGTCGGGCCGGGCAAAGCTTGCTGCAGCTTTAGCAGAAGATCTTGCAGCCCGGTTGCATCTCCCCAGATCAGGGAGCGGTGACGCCTTGTGATTCGTTTGTATGCAAAGAGATCTTTGTCATTGAAAGCGACCCGTACTCAATGCGTTCATTGGAGCTTGGAAAGGTACAATTGCCAAACAAATTTCCAACATGGCGGTCAAGTTTTGCACGCTGCTTTTTTGAGGTCATCGAGAACAAAAAGCTGGTGTGGACCGGGATGATGACCCAAGGGTTTCGTCCTGCTCCGCCAAGTCCGACGGACTTTCAGCAGGGCTGGGGTCTGGCTTTTGATCAGCTCCAGGATCTGCTGCGACACAAAAGTCACTAAAGCCTGAAGTCCAGAAGAAGCGCTCTTATTTGCTTGCCCCAGAAAGTTGCTCTAAATTGTGTTTCGATTCGCTTCACACCCAAGGAGTTTCTATGCAAATACTGTCGTTTGGTTCCAAAAGTTTTCTTGTTCTGAGTCTTGTTGCACTTTCCGCTACGGCCAGAGCTGAGGCCTCTGCCAAAGCTGATCTGGGTGGACGAGCTCCAGTCGAGACCCGAATTGCTGATCTGCATTCGAAGCTCAAGATCACCGCTGACCAAGAAACACTCTGGACCGCTGTTGCGCAAGAGATGCGCGAAAGTGGTGGTACAATTGCGGCCGCTACCACTGAGCGAGAATCCAAAGCTAAAACAATGACTGCGATTGATGATTTGAACTCCTATGCTGACATCGCGACCAAGCATTCCGAAAGCATGAAAAAATTCATCGCAGTTTTTTCTCCGCTTTACGAAGCTATGACTCCCGAGCAAAAGAAAAATGCCGACGAAATCTTTCGCGCCCACAATGCGAGCAAGCCTCGTTCCAAGGGGGCCAAAGCTGCTAAAACCGGGGATAAACAATGAGAACTCTTTTGCTGTTTATTTTCTGTTTACCGCTTGTGCAAATCATAACGTTCTCATCAACTGGACAGGCTGATGAGTATCGGCGCGAAGAGCGTCATGGCGAACGTCACGAATTCCGTGAAGAGGAACGACGCCGTCAAGAAGAAGAGCTGCGTCGCCGCGAAGAGGAACGCCGTCACTGGGCAGAGGAACATCGAGACCATCACGAAGTCATTGTGCCGCCACCGGTTGTCTATGCGCCACCCATTCCATCGCCTGGAATTAGCATTTTTCTGCCAATACATATTCATTGAAGTTCGGTTGTGCTGTGTAGAGAGGGTTGTCAAATGAAGCTATTTCTAGTTGTTCTCGGAATTTCAATTGGTTTTGCAACCTGGGCTGACCAGTCTACCACTGGTGGCAATGCAGGCTTTGAGGTCGTTGATATCAGCGGACAGATCACCGGTGATCCAGCCACCTCCGCGGATGAGGCAAGGGCCTCGTGGAAACAAGCTTGCACGGACTGGAAAAATGAGACTAAGGATCTGAATAAAAACAACCAGATCTTAGGGATCAACTGCAACAACCCCACCTGTCACACAATTGAACTGTCCAAAACTCAGTGTCTTTCGAATGGAACCTATCAGGTCAAAACGGCTGGGCAAAAAGTGAAAGCTTCGCAGGTGGCGCCGCCATTGCCGGAACCGCCAGCTCCGGCCCCGCTTCCACCAGAGCATGAAATTGCGGTCGCACCTCCAGCCGTGATTGTCGAGGCCGTGCCCCCGCCCCGTCCAGGATTTATTTGGATCGGTGGTTACTGGGGCTGGGAGGGCCGACGTCACGTTTGGATTCCTGGTCGCTGGGCAGTGGAACGCCCCGGTTACATTTGGGTGCGCGGAAATTGGACCCCGCGTGGCCGAGGCTGGCGCTTTGAAGAGGGCCGCTGGGAGTCGCGGCACTAATTGGATTTGAGCTCAGATTTCGATCCCGCCTCCCGAGCCGTGTGCGAATATTGCTGGGCCGATTTCTTGTTTTGATAGTGATGCTGCTGGTACACCACAAAATCCCAGAATTTCACCGGCCGCATTTTTCGCAGCCGCACGGGGAGAGTCCCACTCCACCTTACCACTCAAAGCGACCCAACCCTTTTCAACCGCCAATTTGACGCTGTCGGGGACTGAGTAGTTCCACTTGAAGGCATTCAACACAGCTTGCGCAATCTCCTCATCATCATGAGCAGGGGGCGACATAAAATTGACCTCAAGTTCGTCTGCCACGGACTTGACGCCTCCCAACAAGGCTGAAATCGTTGGCCCTCTCAAAATTGAGCTCAAATGGGTCGAAGATGTCCACATCTCGACCTCTGAGATCGAACTGCCAAGTCCCGATATCCTGGAAACAGATTGGGGTTTAAGTTCATTTTTAGCCTGCTCGGAAATTGAATTCGCCGAAAGATGCAAAGCAAAAAAGGAAGACGCCACTTTTTGTCATCGTCTGGCCAAAAAAGGCCCCAAAGCTCCGCTTGAAAGCGCGTCAATCATCGACCAGGCTCAGAAAAGCCTCGTGGATCGCAAGGCCGATTGGATCGTGCCCGTGACTGCTCTTCTGCCAGAGGCACCCGTCGAAAAAAAGGTGCCCGCGTGGCTGCAGAAACTGCGGCAAGTCGTAGCCGAAAATCGAATTCAACCTCGCCGAGCCATCATCTACCAGATCAAGGGCCGCGAAGTCCAAGGGGCGATTGTGGGAACACGAATAGCAAACGAAGCGGCCGTGGAAATGCCTGTCGAAGATGAAGTAACAATTCGCAAGGGCGGAGGTTCACCGAACTCGCCCCGCAACTGGGCCGTGGTCCTTTTTCTCGGATTGAAATCTGGGAAGTATTGAATACAACTTAGCCTTGGGAGAACAGCGGGCCAAGGCAGCAAGGGACTATCTGGTTAGGCTTGGCATCGACGCAAAAACATTATCGACAATTAGTTACGGAAAAGAAAAGTTATTAACCGAAGATGACTCTGATGAAGAGCAAGCAAAAAATCGACTTGATAATTTTGTTCCCAATGCGATGAAATGAAGGGGCGGAGAACCGCGTTAGCATTTTTTAGGGCAAGATTTTATTTAACAGGAACAATCTGGCAACTTACATCGACTCCATCAAATCTTATCGTCTGAGCCATTTGACGAAATAGAAGTCTTCCGTCGGTGTTGGTGCCAGAAGCGATCGTTAGTGCGCCCAATCCCGCATAGGATTTTTTTAAGCCGTCTGTATTGTCGGACAAAAATTTACAGTTGCGAAACTGCGTTGTTGCGGAGCTTGTGATCTTGGATTCGCAACCGGCCGTGAGTTCAACGCTACTGACAGGCTGCTGGTTGTCAGGTAGATCAGCGTTAAAATCCTTGACCAAGTCAATTTCTGATCGTGGCGCTCCTTCCGTCGAAAAAGAGTTCACCATCCCTAAGATCTATGTCAAACTTAGTTACTGCGTATCTTGCGCTATTCACGCCAAGATCGTCAG
>Ga0209067_10002008_pt1 | contig 12160 bp, 9 predicted proteins | sample ColStrG_CSR_2013_FD_187199 | JGI IMG/M metagenome (GOLD analysis project Ga0209067, IMG submission 187199) | Freshwater sediment microbial communities in response to fracking from Pennsylvania, USA - Cold Stream Run_MetaG_CSR_2013 (SPAdes)... | ecosystem: Environmental > Aquatic > Freshwater >... | reverse complement strand
GGTGATATCCAGGACCCACAACTGGGGCAGAAGGGTTAAGGTATCCGGCAAGGCGCTGATCCCGAGTCCGCGTAACGTCAGAGTCTTACTTTCGTGGTCGATCGCGTACTCGATGCGCTTCTCCACCTCCGATTGCATAATTCGTTCCAGTCCCTTGTCCGGTTTCCTACGTAGATTATAGCGGCAGCGAACTGCCGAAGCCGGGTCGGCCACCGAACAGCGGGCACTGCCGCTTTGCCGCCTACAACCAGCCGGATGTGGCGGGCGAGGGCGTGATTTTTGACCCGCGGCGGCGTGCAGCAGAGTCATGTCTGCTATCCTGAAATTACCGTCTGGGTGTCCTATGATCAAACGGGAAGAAGCGCTCGATCTGTTTCGTTCGGATGACTTGATCGGTATCGGGATGGAGGCCGACGCGGTTCGCCGCAAATGGCACCCCGAGGGTGTAGTCTCCTACATCATCGACCGCAACATCAACTACACGAATTTCTGCACCGAGTACTGCAGTTTCTGCGCCTTCTACCGGCCCATGGGCCACGCCGAGGGATACGTGCTTCCCAAGGAAACCATCTTCGACAAAATCCAGGAAACGCTCGACCTGGGCGGCACGGGTGTGCTCATGCAAGGCGGCCTGCATCCGGACCTGAAGATCGAATGGTACGAAGACCTGTTCCGCAGCATTAAGGAGCGCTACCCGATTCACCTGCACTGCCTCTCGGCGCCCGAGGTCACCAACATCGCCGAGGTGAGCGCGCTGAGCCTGCGCGAAACCATCCGGCGGCTGCGAGATTCGGGCCTCGACTCGATCCCCGGCGGCGGGGCGGAGATTCTGGACGACGCAGTGCGCCATCGCATCAGCCGGCTAAAGTGCGGCACCCAGGAATGGATGGATGTCCACCGCACCGCGCACCAACTCGGGATGCGCACCACGGCCACCATGATGTTCGGTTGCGGCGAGACGCTGGAGCAGCGCATGAACCATCTGGAACTGGTGCGCAACCTGCAAGAGGAGACCGGTGGTTTCACGGCCTTCATCCCGTGGACTTTCCAGCGCGAGAATACCTCGCTTGGCCACTTCGTCAAAGAAGAGGCCACGGCGGTGGAGTACCTCCAGACCCTGGCCATCTCGCGCATCTATCTCGACAACTTCGAAAACGTGCAGAGTTCCTGGGTGACCCAGGGACTGAAAACCTGCCAGCTTGGCCTGCGCTTCGGCGGCAATGACGTGGGCAGCATCATGATCGAAGAGAACGTGGTCTCCGCTGCCGGCGCGCATCACCGCGCCAGTGAGGAAGAACTGCGCCGCATCATTCGCGATGCCGGGTTTGTGCCTAAGCAGCGCGACACCCTCTACCGCACTTATTTTCTGAATTAGGTCCACGCCCCACGGCGATCCGCGGAGCCTACGCCGCGTCCGTGGGGCATGTTTGTTAACATCACCGGAAGAACCTTAAGTCGTAGTGGAATGCTTCTGGCGGGTGCACTCGGATTTTTGAGAAGTCCGGATGACGAGGATTCACGAGCCAGTTCGCTTCGGCTGGCGCGAGAGCGGAAGGCACCACCAGAATTGCGGCACGAAGGTCCCGGACAAAGCCGTTGCCAATTGCCGCGAGGCTTGGCGGCGCTGGAGTTCGCCGCCAGGTTGTGGGCAACTGTTTCGACGAAATTGCAGTCCGAGACACGGCATCCGGAATATCTGCCGCGACCACCACGAGATCTCTCGGCGGATCGTCTTGGTCGATGTGAACGAAGTACTCGACCATCGCGAGCGACAGATGCTGAGCCGTGTAGGCGAGACGAACACCCGGACTAGACCAGCGCCCGCCAAAGCGATATGCACCCTCTCCGTTGAGAGGGCTTCTCGAGAACGGCTTGCGGAGAATTCGGTAAACCCGCGTCAACTCACTCCGCCATAAGCGATCCGCCCTAGGACGTTTTCCACCCTCCGCGCCCCAAGTTCGGTGTCGATCAGATCGAGGGGCTTGGGGCCCCCCAGAGCCCGATTTGGCCGCTTTAACCACCGGGTAGCTGTCTCCTCGTCACCCAGATAGTGCTTCGCCAAGGCGACGATCCGCGCCAGCCGATACAGCCGATCCGATTCGGTGCGTGCCAGCCGCCCTTCCCGTCGACGTCGTTGCAAGCTCCGTGCAGAAAGATCCAGAGTGGCGGCCAGTTCTTTCAGCGTGATGCCAGCGCCCGCCATCACCTCTTCGACAACTCTTTGGGGAAGTCCCTCTCGGATCGCGGCCTGCAGATCCGAGTCAGTTCTGAGGCAACGGCCCAGAACCGGCTCACCACCCAGTTCTCTTACTACAGCAGGAAGCTCGTTTACCATTCTGTCGCCAATTATAGCGCCAAATGTCGGTACAGGGCAGACTGGGCGCGTGACCGTTGTCTTAACCTGCGGCGGATTGACAATCCGCCCACGCGATGCGCAGCGAGCCAGCCCGCGCTTGGGGCTGCGCCCGCAAGTTGCGGCAGGCGGATTGCCAATCAGATTGCCAATCCGCCGCAGCATGCCAAGCTACCCCACAGTGTTTCGTTAGGCGCCGGCTGATCGTCGAATTGCCGAGGGTGCGGGCGAGCTCCTAGTTGGCGGTTTCCTGGCCACCCGGGTCTGATCGCCCACGTTACGGAGGCTCTCGGTCCACCGCCGGACGGCCGCCGTACTGGAGAACGCCGCAGTCCAATGCTGGCGGAACTGTACGGTCTTCTTTCGCTGCCTTTTCTTGAGCGCGGCTAGAATGTCCCGGCTGCCTCCCTGGCGCGACACCATCCGGCGAACGGTAGCACAGTCGTTGATCTCGCCCAATAGCGTCTGCACGCCTTTGAGTTGTTGCAGTAAGCCGTTAAGGGACGCGCCGTACAGCGGAGCGAACAGATCGAGCGTATAGCGAAGGTTCTTGGCGGCGATCCGAAACCGGTGAAGCTCTTCGGCCGGCGCTTTGTCGCGAGCGGCATCCTTGCCGCTCGCGAAGTACTCCTTCGCCATTCGCGGCAGCGTCCGCTTTGCCGTGACGGGGACCGGACTCGCGCAGAAATCCTCTGCGGCGCTTTCGCCCTGTAACGCGTCACGCCACCTGCCGGACAGGTTTCGCCGCACCCAGCGCTTGAGCGAAACGGTCAGGGTCGTCGCCGCCTCGTCGCGGTCTGTTCGGAGCTGCCGCACCAGCGGACTTGGTGCGGATGGGGCCCGTTTTGCGAGCAGCCCCAGAGCGATATCGCGATCACGCACGCTCCCGGCCTGTGCCATGATGCTCTTCAGCCGGCGCCGGATTCTTCTGGATTCGTTCCGGGGAAAACACGGCCGCAATACTACGAGAACGCGCATAAACCTACGGATTGCGACCCGCAGATCGTGCACTTCGTCAGCGCCGCCGGACTTGATCGTCCGAGCGATCTGGAAGGCCAGACGCCCGAGGAGTCTGGCCGCCTGTTCTGTCGCAAAGCGCCCAGTTGTCGCAACAGAAACGATGAGGTCGTCTTCTGCCATCAACAACTATTGTAATCAAACTGTAATTCGTACGGCGGAGAAGCAACCGGCGCAGCGGCTAGAACTGCAGCCTGAGGTGCAGTTGGATGGTCCTCGGACCAGCCTGCTCCCCCAGTTGGCTTTGGCTGATCTGGCCGAACGAGCCGCTCGCCACGTTCGTATTCGGAGCGTCCTTGTTCAGCAAGTTGAACAGGTTGGCGAACTGCGATTCAAAGCGCAGGCCGATCCGCTCGGTGAGCGCGAATGTTTTGCCGGCGGACATGGAGAAGGTCGCCGTGCCGGGGCCTTCAAGAATGCCGACGCCGCAGTTTCCGAACCGGCCGATGTTCGAGGCAGGGACGGAGAAGGCGCTCACGTCGAAGTACTGACTGGTGGTCGGGTTCGACAAGTAGCCGGTCTTGCCACTGACGCAGTCCGGACGCTGCTGCTTCACGGAACGAGACGAAGGGAAGGTGCCGGAGGGGTCAGCGAGGCTGCTTGGAAAATACGGTGTCAGCCACGGACCGCTCTGGAGGAGCGTCACGCCGGTGACCCGCCATCCGCCCACCGCCAGGTTCGCCGCGCGGCTCACGCCGCCGAGGTACTTCTTGCCGCGGCCGATGGGCAAGTCGTAAACAAAGGTGCTCACGAAGCGGTGGCGGCGCGTGAAATAGGCGTTGCCCACATCGGACGCGATGTTGTAGTAGTTGGCCACATTGCCGCCGTTATCGCCCTGGCCGCCGGTTGGAATGGCGGAACTGGGGGCGGCGCCCAGCGCGTTGGTCAGGTTCTTGGCGAACGTGTAGTTGTTGGAGAAGGTCAGGTCGTTCGAAAAGCGGCGGTTCAATTCGAGTGTCAGGGCGTCATAATGGGCGCTCGGGCCGTTGTCGCGCGTCAGCACTTCGCGGAAGTTCGGGTACTTGAGGTTCACCTGGCGGAGCGCCGGGGTAGCGACCAACGCCGCATAACCTACCGTATTCGGCGCCACCTGATTCAGGTCCGGGCTGTAGATCAGGTTATAGGTGTGGGACCCGGTGTAGCTGGCCCGAACCACCGTGCCAAAACCAATGCTGTGATCCACCGAGAGGTTCCACTGGATGACCCTGGGATCCTGCAGGTTGTAGTTGTTGGCGCGCCGGTAACCGGGATAGGCGGCGGCGCTGCCGGCGCCCGTCGGAAAAGCGTTCGGAAAGGTCGTGCTGCCGTAGTCCGCGTAGTAACTCGTGTCCACGCCCAGAAGCGAGTAGAGCACGGCCCCCAAAACCGGCACCGAGTAGATGCCGCCGGAAGCGCGAATCGTCGTCTTGTCGTTATCCGGGCTCCAGGAGAGGCCGAGGCGCGGCTGAATGTTCTTCTTATAGGTGTAGCGAAGGGTGTCGGGAAGGCCAACGCTGCTTGCGGTCACAAACGGCGTGTTGCCGACGGCGATCTTCCATAGCGGATTGATCAGCGAGGTCCCTTCGTTCTGCGTGACCAGGCGGCCGCCCGGGTAATTGCGGTCGAAGTTACCAAGCTGGTAGGTGGCGTCGTTAAACGGAGTATTGATTTCGTACCGCAGGCCGACGGTCAGCGTCAAGTTTGGGCGCACCCGCCACTCGTCCTGGGCAAAGCCGCCGTAGTGATAGCCGAAGGGCTTGCCATCGGGACCGTTCTGCGCCTGCACGGCATCGTCGATGTTGCCCAGCAGGAAGGTCGAAAAGCCGGTGGCATCGTTGCCGTTATAAAAATAGTCGCCGTATTCGTCCCCCAGGTTGAACGTGATGTTGTCCTGATAGCTCAATCGCCGGAACTCGAAGCCGAACTTGAGGCCGTGGCGGCCCTTGGTCCAGGAGACGTTGTCACCCACCTCATACGTTGTGTTCTTGTTGATGCGCGGGTGGCCGTAAGGGTTGGTCTGGCCGCCCAGGAAATCGCCGATATAGAACACCGGAACGCCGCCGAGCCCGTTTTTGGGTGGGCCCGGCAAGCCCTGAATCCCGAGGCTCTGGACGATCGAATCGCCCTGCGCCGCTTGCGGGTAAGTAAAGGAGAAATTGGCTTTCGTATACCCGAAGCGCAGATCGTTGAGCAGGTTTGGCCTGATGATCCAGTTGTAGGAAATGGCGAGATTGGTCAGGTCCGAATCGGTAGAAAACGCGCCCATCAACGGGTTATAGCTGGCGTCGCCGGCGCCGCCCGCGCCCAGCGCGGCGTCGGTTCCGATTCCGGAGATGGTTTTCTGAGTAACCCGGCCCCAAAAGCGATGGTTGACGCCGATGCTCTGGTCCATGCGGCCATCGAATCCGTCGGAGGTGTAGCTGCCCGGAAAAGTCGTGACCAGGTTGGGATTCGCCAGCGTAGTGTCGCTGGTGGTCGGCGCCGGGAAGAACAGCGGAGTTGCTTTCGACGTCACCGGGCTAATGCGGCTTACCGGGATCACGTTGCCGGGAAACGGTGAATTGTTTGTGGGATCGATAATGTTCGTGCTCGATCCGGCGAAGTTGCCGGTGCGCCACGGGGTGGGCGGAGTATTCGTGCTGATTAGCGAGTTCGAGTTGAGACGGACGCCTTCGTAATCGAAGAAGAAAAAGGTCTTGTCCTTGCCATTATAGACGTGGGGAATCGTGACCGGGCCGCCAATCTTCGCGCCATACGTGTCGGCATCCCCGGTCGGGATGGTCTTGCTGATTTGGTCGGCGGAATTGAAGTCCTGCCGCTGCCCGTACCAGAAACCGCCGCCATGGAATTCGTTGGTGCCGCTCCGGCTGATCGCAGTCAGGTCGGTGGCCTGCGAAAACTCGGCGCTATTGGCGGCCGTGTTCACGCGGAATTCCGCAATCCCTTCCACCGAGGGGAACAAGTCGCGCGTCGGACCGCCGTAGCGCGGTAGTTGCGTCGAGACACCATCGACCGAGAAGGAGGTGGCCGTCGGCAGTTGCCCGGCGATGGTCATGTTGCCGCCCGAGTCGAACTGAACGCCAGGGGCGAGGCTGGCCACAACGATCGGGCTCGGGCTGGCGGTGGCGCGGAAGTTCAGGGCCAGAGAGTTGATGACGTCGCCCGACTTGGAGTCGGAGCGTGTGAGCCCTTCAGAAACAGCCGGCGTGCCTACAACTTCCACAGTGGTGCTGGCGGCGGTTCCCACGGCGAGTTGAAGATTGATCGAAAGCTCCTCGCGGGCGAGCAGTTGCACATCTTTCTGCTCGCTCTTGCCGAATCCCGGGGCAGTGGCGGATACGGTATAAACGCCGGGATCGAGATTCACGAGGCGGTACCCGCCGGTGTCGTCGGTTACTACGCTGCGGGCGACCTTGGTCTCCTGATTGACGGCTTCCACCTTCGCGGCGCGGATGACCGCAGAACTTGGGTCGGTGATGGCGCCGCTGATGGTGCCGTAGGTTGACTGAGCGAACACGGCGCTCGAAGCCACTAAGGAAGCCAAAGCGAGCCGAACTACTTGCGGTGGAGAGACATTCGTGCCATTTCTAAAGGACAATTTTTTCCTCCTGAGATTTTCGCGCAGATTTTACAAACAGGCGAGTCTCCGCACCTTGACTCGGTGGGAGAGCGTTAATCCTAACGTTGTTTTGCTCTATGCTACAGGCCGCAGGTTACACCCCGACGATAGATCGTTGACTGCACTGTTACATTCTGCGATTTCAACAGGATTTAACCGGAGAGATACGGGAGCTAACCGGATTGTCACCTACGGCAGCGCGGGATTCTACTATGCTGAACCTCATGACCCGTAGAGCGGACGTGGCCGTCATTGGCGCGGGTGTCTTGGGACTTGCGCATGCGTACGTTTTCGCCCGAAGCGGCAAGCGAGTCGTTCTATTCGAGCGAAACGCGCGAGCCAGCGGCGCCTCGATCCGAAATTTCGGCATGGTCTGGCCCATCGGCCAACCCGCGGGCGAAATGCACGGTGTGGCGCTGCGCAGCCGGGAAATCTGGCTGGAAGCTTTGCGGGCGGCCAAGCTGAACTTCCGGGCCACCGGATCTTTGCACGTGGCTCATCGCGCCGACGAAGCCGAGGTGCTGCGGGAGTTCGCGGAAGTAGGTCCGGCCGCCGGATACCGGTGCCAGTGGCTGAGCGCCGGCGCGACCGAGGAGAAGAGCGAAGCCGTCCAGCCCCAGGGTCTCCACGGATCGCTATGGAGCGTCACCGAACTGACCGTCGATCCGCGGGAAGTGATTGGAGACTTCCCGAAGTACTTGCAGGAAATCGGTGTCGAAGTCCGATTTGGGTCGCCCGTAAGGCGAATTGAGTTGCCGCTGATTGAGGTCTGCCCAGCGGGCAGCGCGGAGAGGGAAACGTGGGAGGCCGGGGCGGCCGTCGTCTGCGGCGGCGACGATTTTGAGACGCTGTATCCAGCGGCCTTCGCCTCCAGCGGTCTTACGAGGTGCAAGCTGCAGATGATGCGCACGGCTCCGCAGCCCGGCGGCTGGCAGTTGGGGCCCTCCCTGACGGCTGGCCTCACTGTGCGCTTCTACAAGGCCTTCTCGATCTGCAAGACCCTGCCGGCATTGCGCGCGCGTATCGCCGCGGAGAAGCCAGAGTACGATCGCTGGGGGATCCATGTGCTCGCCTCGCAGACGTCGGACGGCGCGATCACCCTGGGAGATTCGCACGAGTACGGCCCCCACGTGGACATCTTCAATAAGAGCCTGCTGGATGATTTGATTCTGCGAGAGGCGGCGCTCTTCCTGCGGATCCCGTCCTGGTTGATCGCGGAACGCTGGTACGGAGTCTACGCCCTTCATCCCGAACGGCCCTTCTTCGAAGCCGAACCGGCCCCCGGTGTGCGGATCGTCACCGCGCCCGGCGGCTCCGGGATGACCTTGTCCTTCGGGTTGGCCGAACGCACAGCAAAGGCAACAGCATGAGCATGCACTTGACAGGCATCATCTTCGATTGGGCGGGAACCGTGGTGGACCACGGCAGCCGCGCCCCCGTCGCCACACTTCAGGACGTGTTTGAGGGAGCGGGACTACCGATCACGCTGGAGGAGGCTCGCTTGTCGATGGGGATCGCCAAGCGGGCGCATATCGCGTCGATTCTGGCTCAGACCCGGGTCTCCTCCGAGTGGCGGCGCCTCCACGCCGCGCTGCCGGTGGATGCGGACGTGGCCCGTTTATACGCCGCCTTCGTGCCCAAGCAACTGGCCTGCCTGGAGCGCTACTCGGATGTGATCCCGGGGGTCCCGGCCGCCGTCGAAGAGTTGCGCGGGCGGGGTCTGAAGATCGGTTCAACCACGGGTTACACGCGCCCGATGCTGGATTTCCTGCTGGCCCTCGCCAAAGCTCAGGGCTTTTCACCCGATTGCGCCCTCTGCCCCGAGGATGTGCCCGGCGGAGGAAGGCCCGCGCCCTGGATGTGCTATCTGAACGCCATCCGGTTGCAAGTGAGCCCGCTGTGGAGCATGGTCAAGATCGGGGACACGCCCAGCGACATGGCGGAAGGCCGGAACGCCGGGATGTGGACCATCGGGATTACCCGCACGGGTAACGAGGTGGGGATGACCGCTGCGGAGTGGGAGGACACTCCCGCCCCACTCCGGTCCAATGCACTGACGAAGGCCGCCCGCCGCCTGGAAGAAGTCGGCGCTCATTATCTCGCCGAGAGCGTCGCCGATTGTCTCGATCTTCTCGATGAGATCGACGCGCGCGTGGCCGCCGGGGAACGGCCGTGATTGCTTCCAAGGCCGTCAAACGGCCGCCCGGCACGCTCGCTTTCTGGCAAGGATCCACGGTGGCCTTGATCGCTGTTGGTTATGCGGGTTATTATCTGTGCCGCTCCGACCTTTCGGTTGCCATGCCGCTGCTGATTCGCGAGATGGCGGGCCGCGGCGTATCGCCGGACGCCGCCAAGGTGCAGTTGGGGTCCATAGCGTCTTTGGGCGTTCTGGCCTACGCCATCGGAAAGTTCCCTAGCGGGTGGCTGGCCGATTTTCTCGGAGGCAGGCGCAATTTTCTGTTCGGCATGGGCGGGTCGATCCTGTTCACCCTGCTGTTCAGCCTGACGGGTGGGTTTCCCTTTTTCACCCTGGCATGGATGGGCAACCGCGCCGTGCAATCGTTGGGCTGGGCCGGGATGGTGAAGATCACTTCCCGGTGGTTCTCCTACTCGGCGTACGGCACCGCCATGGGGATCATCAGCTTGAGTTATCTGTTCGGCGATGCGGCTGCGCGCGAGTTCATGGCCGGGCTGATCGACGCCGGATTCGGCTGGCGCGGCGTCTTCCTCGCAGCGGCCGCAACGTTGGGGCTGCTGCTTCTCCTCAACCTGTTCCTCCTCAAGGAAACGCCGAAACGCCTAGGATTTCCGGAACCGCCCGCGAACCCGGCCAATCTCTTCGGTGAGGCGGGCGAAACCCCCAAACCAGCCAGTCTCGCCTCCCTTCTGGGCACGTTCGTTCGCAGTCCGGCATTCTGGCTGGTTTGCCTGCTCTCTCTGGGCGTAACCATCATGCGGGAGACGTTCAACCTTTGGACTCCCACCTACTTCACGCAGGCAGTGGGGCTGACGGTGGCGGATGCCGCACACAAGAGCGCCCTGTTTCCCTTTTTCGGCGGCCTCTCCGTTCTGCTCGCCGGTTTCCTGGGCGATCGCCTCGGCAAGAACGGCCGGGCCGCGATTATCTTCTACGGCTTGCTTCTGACCACGGGCGCGCTTATGCTGCTCGCCTTTGGCGGTTTCGCCGGGTCGCGCGCGGTACCGGTGGTTCTGGTTACGCTCGTCGCATTCGTGATGCTCGGACCCTATTCCTACCTCGCCGGCGCCATTTCTCTCGACTTCGGCGGCAAGCATGGCAGCGCAACCGCCTCAGGGCTCATCGACGGCGTCGGCTACCTGGGCGGGGTGCTCGCCGGGAACAGCGTCGCGGGCATCTCGGTCGTCTGGGGCTGGAAGGGAGCGTTCGCGGCGCTGGCTGCGGTCGCGTTGTTGTCGAGTTTGGCCGCGGGTGTCTATCTTGTCCAATTGAGCCGCCCATCGCGAGCGAAGCCATGAGCGACCTCGTCTCGTTTTCTTGCGACGCCGCTTCGCTGACGCTTGAATGGGCGGATTCCGAGCCGGTTCGCTTTCCCGCGGTCTGGCTTTACGATCAGTGCCGCGACGGGCATGGTTGGAGCACCTCCCAGCGCCTGGTGGATATCGCCGATCTGCCCGAGAACCCGGCGATCGGGTCGGTGGCCCGCGTTTCCAGGGAGTTGCTGGAGATCCACTGGACGGGCGAGGAGCAACCGGACCGGGTGGCGCCCGCGTGGCTGGAATCCGTCGTCCGGCCGCAGGCGCGCCCGCGTCCCCGCTGTTGGACATCGGACCAAGGCCTGCCCCTGCACTGGGCTGATTATGGCTCCGTGCAGTCGAATCCTGCGGAGCGGGCGGACTGGCTCGAAGCCCTGCTGCGGGATGGCATCACACTCCTGCGGGGTGTGCCGCTTGTCGAAGGAGAAGTGGAGCGCGCCGCGGCCCTGCTGGGTTATGTCATCGAGACCAACTACGGGCGGCTGTTCGATGTGCGGCCTGAGCCTGCTCCGGACAACCTTGCCTACACAGCGCTCGGATTGGGGCTGCACACCGACAACCCGTATCGCGAACCCGTCCCCGGCTACCAACTCCTTCACTGCTTGATTTCCAGTGCCGAGGGCGGCGAGAGCGTTTTTGCCGACGGTTTCGCCGTTGCGGGGAAGCTTCGCGGCGGCGACCCTTCGGCCTTTCTCACGTTGACCGTGGTGCCGGTGGATTTTCGCTATCGCGACGCAACCGCCGAGTTGACCGCCCGGCGGACGCTGATCGAATTGGATCGGGAGGGTGAAACGGGCCGGATCCATTGGAACAACCGTTCCCTGTCCACAGCCGGACTTCCACTCGGCCAGGCGGAGGAGTTCTATCGCGCCTACAGGGTCTTCGCGGGAATGCTCCGCGGACCGGAGTTCCGCCGCCATGTTAGACTACAGCCGGGCGAGCTGGTTGCCTTCGACAACAGCCGTGTGCTGCATGGCCGGACCGGATTCGCCGGGGAGCGGCTGCTCCAGGGCTGCTATGTTGGCCGGGACGGCGTGGCGAGTAATCTGGCGGTGCTGCGGCGATGAACACACGAGCGGACGAGTTGATTCGGTTGATGCAGAGACGGGGCGGGGAAGCCTACTTTGGCGAGCCCGTTTCGCAGTTGGAGCACGCCCTGCAGGCCGCGTGGTTCGCAACCAAAGCTAACGGCGCGCCCGAGTTGGTGGCCGCGGCCCTTTTGCACGATATCGGCCACCTTCTGCACGATCTGGGCGAAACCGTGGCGGACGAGGGCATCGACACGCGCCACGAAGAGGCCGGTTACGATTGGCTGCTGGCGCGCTTTGGACCCGCCGTAGCAGAACCGGTCCGTTTGCACGTGGCGGCCAAACGCTACCTCTGCGCGGTCGATCCGGTGTATTTTGGCCTGCTGTCTCCCGCTTCCGTGCAGAGTCTGAACCTGCAGGGCGGGCCTTTCACCGAAGAGCAGGCGCGCGAATTCGAGCGGCTCCCGCGGTATCGCGACGCGGTTCAATTGCGGCGATGGGATGACGCGGCCAAGCAGCCCGGGTTAGGTGTGCCGCTGCTGGAGGAGTATCGCGCGTTGCTGGATGCGCTGCCGGGTAGCAACAGTTAGCAACTTGCGTCACAAGAGATCCCGCCAATCTTCGTTCGCAGTCGCATACAATGTTAGACGC
>Ga0209067_10002007_pt1 | contig 12160 bp, 6 predicted proteins | sample ColStrG_CSR_2013_FD_187199 | JGI IMG/M metagenome (GOLD analysis project Ga0209067, IMG submission 187199) | Freshwater sediment microbial communities in response to fracking from Pennsylvania, USA - Cold Stream Run_MetaG_CSR_2013 (SPAdes)... | ecosystem: Environmental > Aquatic > Freshwater >... | reverse complement strand
CCGCAACGCCGTCAGGGTGAGTTCGTCCTCCACGCTGCGGTCCAGCGCCCAGCCAATCACGCGGCGCGAGAAGGCATCGATGACCACCGCCAAATAGACGAACTCCGTCTCCAGCCGAATGTAGGTGATATCGGCCACCCAGAGTTGATTCAGCCCGGTCAGCACCAACTCGCCTGCCAGGTTGGGGTACACAGGCCGGTGGTGATTCGAGTCGGTGGTCACCACGAACTTGCGGCGGCGCAGACACAGCAGGTTGTCCTCCCGCATCATGCGCCGCACCCGTTTGTGGTTCACCGTCCAACCACGCCGCCGCAACTCTGCCCTCATCCGGCGCCAACCGTAGCAGGGCCATTCCAGCGCGATTCGTTGGATCGCATCGCGCAGATCGATGTCAGCATCCTCCGCCGTCCCCAGAGCGGACCCCGCATGCCGCCAGCGGTAGAAGCCAGCCCGGCTCACCTGCGCCAGCACACACAGCCGCTGCACGGGAATCGGCGTAGCCAGGCTCATTTCTTTCTCGAGGTACGGGTAGACGAGCCGCGGATAGTCAATGCTTGCAGCCTGCGCTGCTCCTCGGCATGCTGCAAGCATCTTCGCAAAAAATCGTTTTCCATGGCTTGCCGGCCCACCTTACGTTCCAGTTCGGCGATCCGGCTTTCCTCCGCCCGCGACTTGCCATTGCCGGCAAACGCCTTGAACCCGTGCTCGTGGAGTTCGCGTTTCCAGCGATGCAACACGTTCGGATTGACCTCACAGGCCCGCGCCACCTCAGCCAGCGAGGCTCCCAGTTCCAGCCGCCTCACGGCGGCTTCCTTGAACTCTTTTGTGAACTGCCTTCGAGACATCCTCATAGACTCCCTTTCCATTTAATGAAAATTGAGTCTTAACCGGTTGTCTCAAATTTGGGGCCCACTCCAGGGAAACACTGAAGATCTCCGGTTCTCCGGTCATGGGTATCGCGTTTTTGGCCCTGGGCAGCGCGGCGTCCGCAGCAGCGTGCGACCGAGCCGGCCTATTCTGGCTCACACGGTTTGGGTGAAACGCGTTTGCCAGAATCGTGCTTAACCGCACACCCATATCGGGACTGACGGGGATTAATCGAGGCCGAGCGAAGTTCGTAGACAAGGTGCGCAGGGTTAGGTTCTAGAAACCAGAGGATTGTCCGAAGTGACATCGTGAAGATCTCACGATCACAGGGACGCCCGCAATGCTTGTACATCGCGCATCGGGGGCTTTCCGAAGAAGCGCTTGTACTCCCGATTGAACTGGCTCGGACTTTCGTATCCTACCGCGAAGGCTGCACTCGCAGCATCAAGTTCCTGTGTGAGCATCTTCTGCCGTGCTGTATGGAGCCGAAGCTGTTTTTGAAACTGAATAGGACTCATCGCTGTGAGACCACGGAAGTGATGATGCAGAGTTGATCGGCTCATACCTGCCATCGATGCGAGCTCATCTACATTCAGCGGCTTTTCGAAGTTTTCACGCAGCCAAGTGACCGCCTTAGCCGTTAGATAGCTTTGGTTCGCCATCGTTGCAACCGAACGCAGACGATCTCCTTGGGGTCCCTGCAGAAGCCGGTAGATGATCTCTCGCTGGAGCAACTTGCCAAAGAACGGGACATCCTGCGGAACGCCTAAAAGCTGAACCATGCGTAAGCATGGCGTAAGCAGTTCTACCGTCAGTTCTCCAAAAACCATGCCGCGTGTTCCAACGGGCGGTGCAGAAATCCGCACCTCCTCGGTGTGGAGAACGTCACGGACGATGCCCATATCAAGCTTGAGGAAGAAGGCAAGGTAGGGTTTCTCCACACTGGCGACGGATACTCGGCTGACGATCGGAAGTTCGATTGATGTGAGCAGGAAGGTTGATTCGCCGAAGACATAACTTTGTTTGCCCAGGTCAATGCGCTTCTTTCCCTGCGGAATGAGAAGCAGACTCGGCTCATAGGTACAGGGATTCGGTGCGGTAGGAGCAGTGTTTCGATAGAGCGAAAGTCCCGGCACGTCTGTTGACAGATCGGCGGCACCATCCAGCACTTTGTTAATCGATCCCGCCAGCTCTTTGAGCCCCTGCGTGACACTAGGATCGTTGCTTCGCTTGAATTTCTGGGCCATCATTCATTTTCCTCGACCTCTCCAAGATAAGGCACAAGCGCAACGAGCGCAAAGATTTCGCGCCGCCTCGGACAAATAGGCAATGATTGTAGTCGATCAGGCTACCGGCAAACGAGCGTTTCGGCCTAACCTTAAGGTGGAGAAAAAGGCATGAAGACGCGAAAGCTTGGAACGCTGGAGGTTTCGGAGCTCGGATTTGGCTGTATGAACTTGGCCACAAACTACGGCCCAGCAGCCCCCATCGACGACGCCATCCAGGTCATCCGTACGGCATACAGCAACGGTGTGACGTTCTTCGACACGGCTGAAGTCTACGGCCCGTACATGAGCGAAACCATCGTCGGCGGCGCGCTCGAGCCGTTCCGTAACAAGGTGAAGATCGCGACAAAATTCGGATTCGACCTCACCGACAAGGGCGGTCTGGACAGCCGGCCCGATCACATTAAGAGAATGGTGGACGGGTGCCTGAAGCGCCTCCGGACGGACCGGATCGATCTCTTCTATCAACATCGGGTCGATCCAAATGTTCCAATCGAGGACGTTGCGGGTGCCGTGAAAGATCTGATCGAGAACGGCAAGGTGTTACATTTCGGCCTCTCGGAAGCGAGCCCCAACACCATCCGCAGGGCACACGCCGTTCAGCCCGTCGCAGCGCTCCAGACAGAGTATTCGCTCATGAACCGTGACCCGGAAGAGAATGGATTGCTTGATACCTGCGAAGAACTGGGAATCGGCTTTGTGCCGTGGGGCCCAATGGGCATGGGCTATCTGACGCAGAAGCTTGATGCACAGAAGAGTTTTGATCCGAAATCGGATCTGCGTTCTGGATTTGACCGTTTCCGGCCGGAAAGCATCACCGCGAATAAACCGTTTGTCGATCGCATCACCGAGCTTGCGAAGAGAAAAGGCGCTACCACGGCGCAGCTGTCGCTCGCATGGCTCCTGGCCCAGAAGCCGTTCATCGTTCCGATCCCCGGAACTGGCAAGGTCAAGCACCTTCAGGAGAACATCGAATCCACCAAACTTGTACTGACCGCGGAAGACCTGAAAGAGATCGCCAGCGCTCTGGCCGGGTTCAAGGTGCACGGTGGCCGAATGAACGAAGAGCAGATGCGGGTCGTTGACCAAACAGTGTGACCAGTCGTTTGGAAGGGAGTAGTCGTCTGATGCCCTTCATGGAGGACGCATTATTTGCTTGGCACTCCTGACGATTCCCCGACCAGCGCTGCCCTTGTTATAGCCGACGCCGATTCGAGGGCGCACCATCGCGTAAGGAATCAATATGACAACGGAAAAAATCAAAGTCACGATGCAGCGTTTTACCGAGTTCATCAACACCGCCAGTGAGAAGCTAGCTGCGGAGCTGATTTCTTCAACCGCCGTATTCCACGTTCCTGGACGCTCCGAGCCGATGCGAGGTCCGGCTGGATACCTCGCGATTATCGGGATGATGCGAGGGGGCTTTCCCGACATTCAATGGACGCTGGAGGAATTGATCGCCGAAGGCAATAAGGTAGCTGCGCGCTTCACGATGCGGGGTACCCATTTAGGGACCTTCTTCGGCGTGCCGTCAACCGGGAAAAAGGTCGAGGTGCAGGCGATGAACTTCTATAGTTTTTCGGACGGGCAAATCGTCGAAGAACGGGGCCAGCCCGATCTTCTGGGGTTGTTGCAGCAAATCGGCGCTGTGCCGAGTTAGGAGCCGTTGACGTTCGCCTCGGTGAACGAACAACAGATGAAGGGCTCCCGGGAAGTCGCGATCCCGTAAATCTGACGGAAAACGCCCGACGATGAGCAATGGCCTGCCGATGATAGCCCATCGCTAACGCTAGCACTCTATCGGAAGCGCCCCGGCGGAAAAGCCGCAACATCGGCGTCTCCCGGCGCTTTCGATAGAGGCGTTTGAAGGAAGTCCGCTGGAGGCGGAGTGCTATGGGATTTGAGTTGTAGCTACTTGGAAACAAGACACTTCCAAACCGCACAGGAGGTGCGGCGTGGGCGTCAATCGCGGATCAGCGGAGCGGACCACTGGCCTGAAGATACCACACGCGAAGCGTCCGTGGCCGCAGCCGAAGGCAAGGCCACTTCGTTCAGACGGCGTAGCGTTTACCGGAGAAGGCAAACTGGTTCGAAAGGCAACTGGCTACGAACAGGAAAAAGCTGAAGCCGCGCTATCCCACATCGGGTTCGCGGGCTGCGCGAGCCGAGCTTTCGGCGCTCGCCTTTGGAGCGTATCGGTGACCCACAGATTTCTCCGACGAGGCCCTATTTTCAGGGTGCGAGACATCTTCCCGGTTTTCACGCCTGGCCAAAAACCTTCTGCAATTATATGTTGCTGGAGGCCGGTTCTGGTGGCCGTTCTTGTTTGATCAAGCCTGATTCTTCGTTACTCGATCCGAAGTGCCACCATCGGCTCAACACCTGCGGCGCGCCAGGCGGGAATCACGGACGCCACCAGGGCTGCCAGGCCAAGCAGCAACGTAGCGAGCGCGAGCATGAGTGGATCCCATGGCTGCACCCCGAATAGCTGACCGCTCATCAGTTTGCCGGCCCCAATCGCGGCCGGTATGCCCAGCGCGAGTCCGACGCCTACCTGCCAGAAGGCGCCGCCGAGCACCATTGCCACGACCCTTCCGCGGTCCGCGCCCAGTGCCATGCGCACGCCGATTTCGGCGGTACGCCGCTCCACCATGTATGCCAGCACGCCATACAGCCCTACGGCTGCCAGCACGAGTCCAAGCACGCCGAAGAGCGTGGTCAGGGTCGCAATCATGTTTTCCCGCTGGAAATCCGAGCTCACCACCTTGGGGTAGGGATCGACCCCGTAGAGCACCAGGTTTGGATCAACGCCTGCCAAAGCCTTGCGCACCCGCTCCTCCATGCCGGGCGGGTTGCCCGGAGCCCAGAGCACGATGTTGTACAGATAATGGGACCAGATTTCGCCGCTGGCGAAGGCCGGGTCGTCGTACTGCGCGGACTGCGCTTCGGGCAACCAATACATGGGCCGCACCGGGTCCTTGTAGCCCCAGGTCATGTACCGCACGTCGTTAGTAACTCCGACGATCTCGAACGTTGCCGAATATTTGATCTTGTCGGGGCCGAAGTGCTGCCCGATGGGGTTCTGGCCCTTGAGGAATCTTCTCGCAAAAGCCTGGTTGATCACGGCTACCTTGCGGCTCGCGGCCGTGTCCTGTTCGGTAATCGGCCGCCCCATCATGATCTTGGCGCCGATGGTTTCGAAGAAGCCCGGCATCACCCGCGCCCACCCGGCGCCGGTGTCTTCCTTCGCGGGCGGCTCTGGCCTGCCCTCGATGCGGACCCCATCGTTCCAGCTATCACCCGTCATCGGTGCATAGAGCGCAGGCGCCACCATCCGCACACCGGGAATCTGGAGCAAGCTATCGTCTATTTCGCGAAACAGCGTCTCCAGTTGCTCCGGTTTGTAGTTGCCCAGCATGGGATTGATCCACGCGATAAACCGGTCCCGGGTTTCGAACCCGAAATTCTGGCGCTCCAGGTTGCGCAGACTGCGGCCCAAGAGGGCGGCTCCGGACAGCAAAACGATTGACATCGCGATCTGGGCGATCACCAACGACTTCTGCGCCCACGCGCGCCCGGCGCCAATGGCACGGCCGGCGCCGCGCAACGCGTCTGCCGGGTCGGTATGCGAAGTCATCCACGCCGGAGCGATCCCGAAAAATACTCCGGTCAGCACCGAAACAACCAACATGAAGAGCAGGACCGGCCAAGAGGGCGCCGCCTCGATCGGGACGTAGTTGTTGGGACCACCGGTCTGGAAGGCCAGCCGCAGCATCAGCCTGGTCCCGGCATAGGCGACTCCGATGCCGAGAACACCTCCCACCACTGCCAGCAGCAGAGACTCAACCAGTACCTTGCGCACCAAGCGCCCTCGCGAAGCACCCAGCGCGACGCGTATGGACATTTGCGCGCGATCCTTCAAGCCACGCGCCAGCATCAGATTCGCCAGATTCGCGCAAGCCACCAGAAGCACGCATCCGGCGGCAATCAGCAGCAACTTCAGTCCGTCCTCATATTGATCCCGCATCGCCGCGACCCCCGCACCGCCCGGAATCAGGTGCAGGGTCTGCTGGCGCCAGAGTTCCTTTTCGCCCGGCTCCATATCCGGCACATGGCTGGCCAGCCAGTCATGGAGTTCCACCTTCAACTTCGCTTCGAGCGACTTCGCGTTCACGCCCGGACGGACCCGTCCGATCAGGTCCAGAAAGTTGCCGTTCGGCCGCTTCAACCGCGCCGTGGCTCCATCGATCAACAGTTCCGCGGTCAGCGGCAACCAAAAATCCGGCATGCCCCATCCCGCCAGCTTCGCGCCATAAAATCCTGGCGGCGCGACGCCGATTACGGTGAACGGGTGGCCGTTCACCTGGTAGGTAGAGCCCACCACGGAGGAGTCGGCGCCGTACTTCTCGTGCCAGATGCGGTAACTCATGACCGCGACGGGCGGCGCACCCTCCCGATCGTCGGCATCGATCATCAGCCGGCCGATCCAGGGCTGTATGCCGAGAGTCCTGAAAAAATTGCCGGACACATACTCGCCGTTGCGCGTATCCGCCGCCGACGGCGATCCGGTTCGGCGGACCCCCAGAGGCGCATTGCCAGCCTGCAGCGCCGCCAGGTCGACGAACTCCGGCGTTTGCGCTCGAAAGTTCTTGTATGCCTCCCAGGAGAACAGGGAAAAATCGCCGTCATCGCCCTGGGTATACCCACCCCAATTGCAGCAGCGGACTTTATCTCCAATCCTCCATAATTCGTCCGGCCTGGTGACCGGCAGCGACTTCAGCATCACCTGGTGCACGAGGGTAAAGATAGCTGTTGTCGCTCCGATTCCCAGGGTCAGGGTGATGATCGCCGTCGTTGTGACCCCCAGGCTCTTCCGAAGTTGCCGCAACGCCTCCCGTAAATCAATCAGCACTGGCGCCCCCATCCTGTCCGCGATATTCGACACTCCATCCGGCTATTACGGGAGTACCCCGGCTCCCGAGGCAGAATAATCTCATCTCTCTTTATACTGTTCTTCCGCGAAAAAGTTACGTGAAGCCGTCTGACGCCGTCGAGCTTTACGAATTCCCCGTTGACGGGGTGCCGCCATCCGGCGGATAGCGCAACGGCCTTGAGGATTCTTACTGTATGGCGATGGTAGCGTCCGATCGGGATGACGCACCGCCAATCGTCACCACCAGCGGAACCGCACTCCCGGTGGGCGCATTCGCCGGGATCAGCACGTTGATTTGCACTTCTCCGCTATAGACCAGGCCGTCGAAAACGAGATTGGAGGCCGGAACCGCGCTCCCTCCCAGGCTCACGCTCACCGGAAGCAGGGGAGATGGAAAAGGCGGGCCGGTGGGTTGGGTGCCGTCGGCGAGAGTAGTATTGACAAGGCCTTGCCCGGTCACCCAGAACGCGACGTAGGTGCCGCGCGGGGCGGGATTAGAAGCGGAGTTGAAGGTCCCATCCTGATTGGCGATCCACGCCTGGCCAGGCCCATAAGACTGAGTAAAGATCCCCGGCGAAGAAGGCACGACCGGTACCGTCACGGTATTGCCAGGCTGGCCGTTGTACGTGACTTGGATCGTGGTGTTCGCCAGGCCCGATACCTGGAAGGGCGCCAGCACGTTGATCTGGCCGTCCTGCGCATAGGTCAGAAAAGCGGCGGTGCCGGCGATGGAGACGCTCGATCCGCCGAGCTGCGCGGCCAGCCCGGAGGCCCCTGTTGCCGGGCCGAGCCCGGTCCCCTTCAGGGTAATGAACTCGTTGGGCGCGATGCCGCCGGCCTGGAACGTAGCGGCATTGTAGACCGCGACGCCGGTGTCGGTCACGGTGATTTGGGGGGCCGTGGTGGGCACGATCTTGGCCACGAAGCCGTGATAACAGCACGTGGGAACGGGAGATGGGTTGGTGGTTTCGAAGGCGCCCGGAGTAGTAATCAGGTTCGCACCGATGTCATTGCCGGCGACGTAGATCACGCCGGCGGAATTGACCGCGAGACCGCCAGCCGTCATGGAATCGAGGCGGCCGGATCCGATGGGAGTGGAGAACAGCAGGTTCGAGCCCGTCGGGTCAAGTTCGAGCACCACCAGCCCGGCGTTGCCGCCACTCCCAGACGGAGACGGCTCGACCGGGTTAAGCAATGGAAAACGCGGACCAGCTACTCCGGTGATGTAGACGTTGTTCTTTCCGTCCAATTGGATCGGACCGGTGAATACCATGTCGTCGCTTCCGTCCTGCCTGGAGCCGCCTATGTACGTCGACCAGACCACGGAGGTAAGCGATGGGTTGAACTTGGTTACATGGCCTACGTCGCAGCTTCCAGCCTGCGCGCAAACGGTATTGAACGCGCCGCTGGTTACAGGAAAATCAGTGGAGTTGGTGTATCCGTCGACATAGATGTTGCCGGAGCTATCGATGGCGATGCCGTTGAGATAGTCGCTGGTGTTGCCAGTCTTTCCGCCGAGATAGGTGCAGGCGGCCAGGGATCCCGCGGAGGCGGAAGCGAGCGGGTTGAACTTGGCGACGAATCCACGGAAAGCCGTCACATTGCTGCCCGAGTAGTCGAGAGGGGCGCTGCTGGACTGAAACGCGCCCAGCGTGGTCGGCAGCTTGCCTGCTTTGGTATCGCCGATCATATAGAAATAGCCGTTGGAATCCACCGCCGTCCCGGTAGCCATGGTGCCGCCTGAGCTAGCGGTAGCGCTGCCCTTCAATCCGTTCAAATCGCCGAAGAGAGTGGAGTAGAGCAGGTGGACGCCGGCGGGGTCGAACACCGCGGCGAAGGCCCACTGCGTAGCGTTGTTGGCGTTGCTAGTGGCGATGGTCGCGCCGGCAGTGGTGGGGAAGCAGGCTGGAAAGGAATAGGAGAGATTGCAGGGGGCATTCTCGTTGCCGGCAATGTAAGCGCGGCCCGCCGAATCTACGGCAATCGCGGTCCCTTCTGACCCTCCAAAACCGCCCAGAAACGTCGAATAGACCAGGCCGGTGCCGGCAGGATTCAGCTTGGTTACAAATGCCGAGCTTTGGGTGGTGCTGCAGGTTGCTCTCGTCACGGTGCCCGGGGGTGTACTCGGGGATGGCGAGCAGAGGGTCTGGTAGGCCCCAGGGGTAGTCGGGAAATCGTTGGAGTTGGTGTTACCGGTAACGTAGGCGCTGCCGCTCGAGTCCACGGCGATCGCATCGGCGTAGTCCCAACTGCTGCCGCCCAGGTAGGTGGAATAGACTAGCGAGCTGCCGTCGGGACTGAACTTGGTGACAAACGCCGAAGGGTTGCCCCCTTTGTTATGCACGCCTTGATAAGCGTTCTTGGTAGGGAAGTCCGAGGAAAAAGTGCGGCCGGTCACGTACACGCTGCCTGCGGCGTCGACCGCGAGTCCCTGCGAGGTACTGTTGACGAGCGGGGCGGTGTACTGGCCAATATAATCGGCGGCGGAGCCGGCGAGGTAGGTGACGTAGCTGAGCACCGGATCAATGACCAGCGGCTTGGAATGATCGTAGCTGCCCAGCCGGAAGGCAACCTGGTCGCCAGCCACCACGAAGGCGCCTTCGACGTTGGCCTTCCGGTCGCCCAACATCTGGTACACAACCGGCTGGCGGAAGGTGGCCATGCCGTTGGCCGCGCTCAGCGTCAGGTCGCCTTTGGCGTCGACGCTGGCGCCGGCGCCATCGATCCGCCAGGCGATGCGGCCGGGGTCGGCGCCGGGGGCCACCACGAAGTCGTACTCCAACTCGCGCTGGTTGCCGTAGAAAACCAGGTCCACGCCAGGGTACACCCCGGCGTAGTCGACCTTGCCATAGGTCGGGATACCAGTGCGCCACTGCTTGGGGTCGTTGCCGAAGAAGTAGCTGACGACGCCGGTCTGCCGGGCCACCCCTACCGCGGGGGCCTTGAAATTGGCTCCGGCCAGGCTCATGCGCAGGGTGTCGGCGGAGGCCGGGCTTTGGCGGGCGAGTTTCAGGACGATTTGGCCGGGCGCTAGGTACAGGGCGTAGCCGGAGCCGCGGGATAGGAACTGTACTGGAGAGGCCGCCTGCCCCTGGTTTGGCTCAAAACTCAACGGCGCGTTCAGGAATTTTGCCGCGGGGCGATTGTCTCGCGCAGCGGCGCTGCCGAGAGACAGGCCGAGTGACGTGAGGACCATGATTGCCGCAAGCGTGACCAGTCGGGGAGGGAAGGACCGTTTGGTTGTCATGCGAATCGCACCTCCCTTCCGAACAGTATAGCGACAATCAGAGTCCAAATACCTCTTTGAGACCGCCGGACCGGTACTGCCGGCTGTTAGCGCGCGGTTCGTCGGCGAATCCAGACTGTTGCGGCGACGACAGCCCGCGGCGGGCCTCCCGAAGGTCAGGGTTTCCCCTCATACCCTCCAATAGGGCTCTAGCTTCGGTAATTCCCCTGATAGCCCAGCCTTCGGCGCCCTGTGTAAACTCGGTACTAATAGATCGAACAGCCTCAGGATCAACTGTTAGAAAGGCCCAGCCAATTGAATATGTTCAACCGAACGATAAACCTCTGGATGCTCGGGATTGTGTTGGCCGCGGCGGCCCTGGGGCAACAGGTCACTGTCTACAGCAGCGCCAGCCTCGCCATCGGCGAGACGCGCCAACTGACGGCTTATGTGCCGCTGTCGCCCAATACTGTCACTTGGTCGGTGAACGGCGTGACCGGTGGAAACTCAACCTACGGGACGGTTTCCCCGACGGGGCTCTATACAGCGCCGATGGTGGTGCCGATGCAAAATGCGGTCACCGTACAGGCCACCAGCACCGCCTTTCCCACTAACTTCGGAACCGTCACCATTACCGTTACCCAACCGCCGGTGCAGCTCTGGAGCATCTCTCCGACTTCGGCGCCGGTTGGGGCCTTTACCATTACGCTGAACGGCGCGAACTTCGGGATGAACTCCACGGTCCAATTCGGCGGAACCCCGATCGCGAGCACGCTGGTCTCTTCCACCGGGCTGAAAGCTACCGGAACCGCGAACGCGACGCAGGTGGGCCAGAAGATTCCGATCACGGTGGTCAACAGCGGATTGGGCGGGACCACCAGCACCCCGGTCACCCTGAGCGTCACCGCGGCGGCTCCGGTCACCGTGAGTGTGTCGCCGGCGAGCGCGTCGGTGCCGGTCACGCAGACGCAACGATTCATCGCCACGGTGTCCGGCTCCACCAACACCGCGGTGACCTGGAGTGTGAATGGCGTGACGGGCGGCAACGCCACCGTGGGCACAATTTCCAGCTCGGGCGTCTACACCGCACCCGCCGCGATACCCAGCCCGGCTGCGGTGACGGTGCAGGCCACCAGCGCGGTGAGCCCCTCCGCCACAGGCTCGGCCACTGTCACGGTGCAGCCTCCCGCGCCTCCGCCGGTCACGGTGAGTGTGTCGCCATCCAGCGCGACGGTCGCTCCCGCTGCGTCCGCGCAGTTTTCGGCAACGGTAGCCAACTCCACGAACACCGCGGTTACCTGGAGCGTCAACGGGTACGCCGGCGGCAATTCGACGGTCGGTACGATCTCCGCCGCGGGCCTGTATACGGCGCCGGGAACCATACCGAATCCGGCCGCGGTCACCATTCAGGCGACGAGCGCGATCAGCCCATCCGCCACCGGGATAGCGACGGCGAACATTGTGGGGCTGCCGAATCCGGGTACCGGGCTTGGGACCGCCAACCTCGCCGCGGCGCGCTTTCTGGAGCAGGCGGCCTTCGGCCCCACCAGCGCCGACATCGCCCACGTGCAGCAGGTGGGTATCGCCAACTGGCTGACGGAACAGTTCAATTTGCCGGAGACGCCGATCCCCGACCCCGGCGCCTTGGGCAGCGGCGGGCTGCAATCGCAGTACCTCAACCGGCTCTCCCAGGCCCCCGACCAGCTTCGCCAGAAGGTGGCTTACGCGCTCAGCCAGATCATCGTCATTTCGATGAACAAGAATATCTATCCGGACGAGGTGATCCCCTACCTGCAGATCCTCAGCCGGAACGCGTTCGGCAATTACCGGACGCTGCTGGGTGAGATT
>Ga0209067_10002006_pt1 | contig 12161 bp, 12 predicted proteins | sample ColStrG_CSR_2013_FD_187199 | JGI IMG/M metagenome (GOLD analysis project Ga0209067, IMG submission 187199) | Freshwater sediment microbial communities in response to fracking from Pennsylvania, USA - Cold Stream Run_MetaG_CSR_2013 (SPAdes)... | ecosystem: Environmental > Aquatic > Freshwater >... | reverse complement strand
CAATCCCCCGGCCACCCCATGCCGAGCGTCGAACACTTCAACAAAGGCGACACCGTGCGCGCCAGCGGTACGGCTTTCCAATATTGTCCTAAGCCGCCCTATAACCGTTGGTTTGAGCTCGTGGTCCGGGATACCGGCGACATTGTTACGGTGGATCGCAGTTGGTTCGTACCGCCGGGGGTGATCGCGGGGGGGCTGGGTTTACTGTTCGCCGCCGGATTTGTGGTGTGGGGCCGCGAGCGCCGTTTGAGGGGTCAGCGCAAGCGCCTGCGCGCAACCTACCAACTGGGCGAAGAAATCCTGGGCGCTTCCTCTTCCGAGACCATCCTCAAGCGCATCTCCGAAGCCTTGCCCGGGATACTGGAAGTGACTGGGGTGCGGTTGTACGTCTTCAACCGTGCCATGAAGACGCTCGACAGGTTGGTGGACGATGGCACGGAACCGGCCTCGATTTCGCTCTCTGCTCCGCCCGGCGGAACCGCGGCAGGGGCGGTGGCTTGTTTCCACTATCGGACCCTGCTGGTGATACCCGATATCGGGCGTAGTCCGTTCCCCATGTCGGGAAAAGAAGATGAGGTTGCTCCGAAGTCCCTCCTGTTTGTGCCGATGTTGGCGCAAAACGAGGTGATTGGTGTTCTGGAATTGGACCAGGACGACCGCGTCCGCAATTTCAGCACCGACGAGCAGGCCCTGGCGCAGCACCTGGGGAATCAGATCGGTGTAGCGATCCGGCTCATGGACCAGCGGTCGGTTCAGGAACAGCTCTTCCGCACCGAAAAGCTGGCGGCCGTGGGCCGGTTGATTTCCGGCGTGGTAAACGAACTGCAGACGCCGCTCTCCTCGATTTCCGACCTGTCCCAGAAGGCACTCGAAAAGGCGCACGGGGGCGTCGCCGAGCGCGAGGTTTCGGCCATCGGTGCCGAGGCTCAGAAAGCGGCCGCTATGGTCGCCCGGTTGGTTTCCTTCGCCGCTGCCGAACAAGGGGAAGCCCGCCCCGTGGACGTCACCGCGCTCCTGCGCAACCTGATCGAGTTCCGTGAAGGCGATTGGAGGGCATCGGGTATCCGGGTGCGGGATCTGACCAGCCGCGAACCTCTCTTCGTGATCGGCTCGCATGGCCAGTTGGAGCAGGTTTTTCTCAACCTGTTCGTGCATGTGGAACAGTCGCTGGCGGAGGCGGAGCAGAAGTCCCTGACGATCCGCACCAGCCTGCTCGCCCGGCGGCTGCTGGTGGAAATCTCCTTCACCTGTCCGCCCGAGTTGCGCAAGATGGAAGACACCGTGGCCGTACTAGGCGTGGCCCGCAGCGTCATCGCCGGTCATGGCGGCGAAGTGCGGCTGATCGAAAAGAACAACGCCGAGCCGCGCTTCGAAGTGGAACTGCCGGCATCCATGAAAGACCGGGCCATGCCCACCTCGCCGGCTCCCGGTGTGGCCGCGCGGGAATCCTCGCGCCGCATGACCGCGCTGGTGATCGAGCCGGAAGAAGTGGCGCAGCGCCAGATTCTCGCGCTATTGGCTGGCCGCGGCTACCGCGTGGTACCCGTCACGAACTCAGATACCGGCCTGGAATTGGCGCAGCGTATGCGATTCGACGCGGCCTTCTGCTCCATCCACGCACCCGGATTGAACTGGGTGGAACTTTCCGAGCGCATGCAGTCCCGCACCGGCGCGTTCATCCTGCTATCGGATGGCTACGACGCCGAGCTTTCCAGCGATTTCGAAGGCGATGGCCGCTTCGTCCTGCCCAAGCCGGTCCAGGAACCGGAACTGGAGCGAGTGCTGAGGCTGATCGAGCGGATGATCGCCCCGGTGATTCCCATCAGCAAGACCGGCACGTAAGAAGCGGGCCTGCCAGGCTTGGAGATTGTCACACGAGCGCCGCTGAGCCGTCTCCGGGTTCCGGGGATAATCCGCCAACCAGGCGCCAGCGGCGGCCACCCAGTTTCGTGCTACAATACCCTAGTCTTTCCTGTAAAGATCCGGGAATAATTTATGCCGAAGCTGAAGACTCACAAAGGTGCGTCTAAACGGTTCAAGAAGACGGGCACGGGCAAAGTGGTTCGCAGTCATGCCTTTGGCCGTCATATCCTGACCTCGAAGCCGCACAAACGCAAGAAAAAACTGCACAAGAGCGTGGTGGCCGATGCGGCCGATCAACCCGTTCTCAAGCGGATGCTCCCCTACTAGCGGGTGAGCGCAATTGCGCGGACGGTGCGCGTGGCACGTGCCCGATCCGCCAATCCATGGAAACTGAATACAAGGAGATGAAACGTGCCCAGAGTAAAACGTGGTACCCATCGTAGGGCAACCCGGAAGAAGACGCTGAAGCTGGCTTCCGGTTATTTTCTCACCAAAAGTAAACTCAACCGCGCCGCTCAGGAAGCCGTCGAGCGCGGCCTGAAATTCGCCTACGTCGGCCGGAAGAACAAGAAGCGGGAATACCGTTCCTTGTGGATTGTCCGCATCAACGCGGCTTGCCGCGCCGCCGGGATTTCGTACAGCAAGTTCATGCATGGCTTGAAGGCCGCCGGCATGGACCTGAACCGCAACGTGCTTGCCGATGTGGCGCTGCACGACGAAGCCGCTTTTCGCCATCTGGTTGAGCTGGCCAAGTCCCCGAAGGCGGTGAAGGAACCAGCCCTCGGGGCGCCCGAAGAACCGGCATGCTCTGTTGTAGAAGCGAAGGAACCGGCAACCACCGCTCCGGAAGAATCGGCGGGCGTTGCAGTAGAGACGGAATGAGCCAAGCCATGAGCCCGGTCGAACAGGAAAACGATTCGCTCGCCAGTCTGGAAGAGCGCATAACCCTGGCGGTGCAGCTTGTGGCCCGGTTGCGCAAGGAGAAGCAGGCCGCTTTGGAAGAGGCGGCAGAGGCCAAAGCCGATGCCGCGCGTCTCGCAGACGAAGTCAAGACGCTCCAGGCGGAGCGCAAACAGGTTCGCACCCGGATCGAAAAACTGCTGGGCCAAATCGATCAGTTGAGCACCCCGTAAGCGGCGCTTGGCGCCTTCCGAGTCCCGCATGGAGAGCAGCACTCCCGAGAAACAGCCCGTTCGCGTTACCATCCTGAGCCGCCCCTACGTGCTGCGCACGGCGGGCGACCCCCGGGAGCTCGAGCAAGCGGCGGCTTCGGTGAACGACCTGATGTTAACCATCGCCGCGCGGGCTCCCAACGCCGATTCCACGCATATCGCGGTATTGGCCTGCCTGCACCTGGCCGACAAACTGCGGATGCTCGAGCGCGACCTCAGCAGCCTGAAAGCGCGGGTGGATCGCAAGTCCGAAGAGTTCGCCGGGATGCTGCAACAACTGATCGAAGGAGCGGGAGATCCGTGATGGCCTGGCGAGCTTTATTGACGGCCCTGGGAGGATTCGCGATGTTGGCGGCAACTTCGTACCAAACCGAAATCGCCGAATGGCGCCACCAGCGCGAAGAGGGGTTGAAGCGCGATGGCGGTTGGCTTACCGTTGCCGGCTTGTTCTGGCTGGAGGAAGGCCTCAACCGTTTCGGCAAGGACCCGGCGAACCAGATCGTGCTTCCCGACGGCCCGGCCCAGGCCGGCGTCTTCGAACTGCGTGAAGGCAAAGTGAAGGTGACCACGGGCGGCGAAACGCGGGAGTTGTGGCCCGACTCCCTCGACGTGGCCAAGGTCGGCCGGCTCAGCCTCTTCGTGATCAAACGCAGCGACCGGTATGGCATCCGCCTGAAGGATCCCGAGAGTGAATACCGCCGCGACTTTCGCGGCATCGAATACTATCCAGCCGACGAAACGTATCGCGTGACGGCTCAGTCCGTCGCCGAGCCGTCCAAAATCCCGATCCTCAACATCCTGGGCCAGACTGAGGCCATGGAAAGTCCCGGCTACGCGGTGTTTCGCTTGAACGGGCAGGAACTGCGGCTCCGGCCCGTGCTGGAGGAACCGGACGCGAAGGAACTTTTCTACATCTTCCGGGACCAGACTAGCGGGAAGGAGACTTACGGCGCCGGCCGCTTCCTGTATTCCGGGATGCCGAAGGATGGGAAAGTCGTGCTGGATTTCAATAAGGCTTACAACCCTCCGTGCGCCTTCACGCCCTACGCCACCTGCCCGCTGCCGCCCGCTGAGAACCGCTTGGCCATCAAGGTGGAAGCCGGCGAAAAGAAGTACGGGCACTAGACTTAAGCGTCCGCCGAAGGCAATCCGCCTGCCGCGCGTTCGAACTAAAGCCGGAAGTTCCAGTAATCCACCGTGGCAGATCCCCACACTTTGCCAAAACTCTCGGAAGTTTGCCGATAAGTCACAAGACAAGAGGGGATAGTGGCACTGATCGAACGAGAACGGCGCGCGACCCGGAGTACCAGGCCGAAGTGCCCCCGTCCGTCCAGACAATCCGTGCGCGTCGCTCTAGCCGGAATCTTCCTGACCGCATTCCATCCACTTTTCGCCGGTCCCGGGCTCCCTGTTCTGACTCGGCCCGATCAGGTCAACGGTTTGACAGTCGAACAGGCGGGAGCGGGCTACCCCGTAGATATCCACGGAGTTGTCACCTACGCCGACGTCAAACTCGGGCACATTTTCGTTCAGGACAAAACCGCCGGGACCTTCGTTTACTTCGACCCCACCGGCTCGGAGCCGGATCTGCAGCCCGGCCAGACCGTGGAGGTAACCGGCGTCACCACACCCGGCGACTTCTCTTCGTGCATCAAGAATGGACGATTCAGGATCACTGGCAGGGCGCCTCTGCCGGAACCGAAACGCCTTCCCTACAGCCAATTGCTCTCCGGGCGCTGGGTCTGCTATTGGACGGAACTGGAAGGAATCATCCTGTCGGCCAACGTCCAGCCTGGAAGCGTCCAGTTGAACCTAGGCGCGGACGGCGGCACGGTGCTGGTCATCATGCGGGAAGTGTCCGCGTCCAGCCGCCTAACGGTCGGTTCGAAAGTGGTCTTGCGCGGCGCGTTGAGCGCCTTGTACAACGACCGCCGTCAGGCGTTAGGCGTGAAGATCTTCGTGCCGGGCCCGCAATACGTGAGGGTGGTCCGGCCAGTCCCCGCCGATCCATACGTGACCCGCATTTACGTCGCCGATGCCGTCACGAGTCTGGCGATCGAAGCGCTCGCCACCTGTTCGCCGCACCCTGGAGATTTCATTAATGCCGTTGGGTTCAGAGGATTCATTGACGGGCGTCCGGGAGTGGTGGGCGCTACTTGCCGCCCGGCCTCAGGCAGCGCGCTGCCCCAGCCGGTGGCCGTTTCCCCTGAGGAGATCCTGGCCCTGCAAAACGAGCCCTCTGGCGATCCGACCGTGTTTCTCCACAACAGCACGCGATTCGACCTGCGCATGGTAATCATCGAAGGCGCGCTTCTCAAGATCTCGCGATCCCCGCAGGAAACTGATCTGGTGATGTCATCCCCGAACGGAGACTTCACGGCGCGCCTGGCTGCGGCCGCCGGCCAACTTGAGGCACGGGCCCAACCCGAACCAGGAAGTCTTTTGCGGCTCACCGGTGTTTGTGTAACCACATTCGACAGTTACCGGAGGCCCACCGCGTTTCGCATCATGCTAAGTACGCCTGCCAGTATTTCCGTCTTGAAACGGCCGCCATGGTGGACTCCCACGCGCCTGGCGGCACTCCTGGGTACCGCCTTGGGAGCGACCCTGCTAGCCGGGGGCTGGATCCTGTTGCTCCGCAGACGGGTGAATCAGCAGACCGCTACCATTCAGAGCCAGCTAAGCCGGATGGAGGAATTGAAGGAGCGCGCCGAAGCCGCCAGCCGCGGCAAGAGCGAGTTTCTGGCCAACATGAGCCATGAAATTCGAACTCCCCTGAACGGCGTCCGGTATGACAGAACTCGCCTTGGGCACCGGCCCGACCGGCGAACAGAAGGAGTTCATCGAAGCCGCGCAGTATTCGGGCAACTCGCTGCTCGCGGTCATCAACGACATCCTCGATTTCTCGAAAATCGCAGCCGGCAAGCTTGATCTGGAACCCATCCCCTTCAACCTCCGCGAGTGCGTGGCGCGCATCATGAAACCGATGGCGTACCGGGCCGCAGCCAACGGGCTAGAACTGCTGTGCCACGTTCGCCCCGGCGTGCCGCGCCAAATCGTCGCCGATCCCACGCGGCTCAAGCAAATCATCAACAATTTGCTGGGAAATGCGATCAAGTTCACTACCGTTGGAGAAATCGAACTCTGCGTCGATGTGGATGCCATGGATGGCGCCCACGCCCGCCTCCATTTCCTTGTTCGCGCCACCGGCATCGGCATTCCGCCCGAAAAGCACAAGTTAATCTTTGAATCCTTTTCGCAGGCCGACGCCTCCACCACCCGCAGATTTGGCGGCACTGGACTCGGTCTCACCATCTCGGCAAGGCTCGTCGAGATGATGGGGGGGCGAATCTGGGTGGAAAGCAAGCCCGGCGGCGGCAGTTGCTTCCACTTCACTGTGCAGGTCGCCCTTGCTGCCGCCGAACCAACGGCCCAGCCGGCTCCGGACATCGGGCTCGGAGGACTGACGGTGTTGATTGTGGACGACAACCCCACCAACCGCCGGATTCTATCGGAATTGGTCGCGGCCGAAGGCATGATACCGGTGCTCACGGAAGGCGCCCAGGGCGCGTTTGCCGAAATGGAAGCGGCGGCGGCCAATGGGACTGACTTTAAACTGGCTCTGATCGACGGCAACATGCCGGAAATGGACGGCTTTGCCTTAATCGAGGAACTTCGGCGCCGGCAGGTGGCAGCCGGAACCAGGATTCTGATGCTAAGTTCGGCCGGCCAGCGGGACGAAGCCGCACGCTGCCGCTCTCTCGGCGTCGCCTATCTCACGAAACCTGTTTCTCAGTCCCAGCTTGTCGAGGCCATGAGACTGGCGCTGGGATACTCCGAATCGCCGGCTGCGACGGAACCCCACCAGCCCGCACACTTTGCCCGAAACCCCGGCGGCCCTCCGGATTCTCGTGGCGGAGGACAACCCGGTGAATCAGGTTGTGCTTCGCCGTCTGCTCGAACGGCAGCATCACTCCGTCACCCTCGCCGCCAATGGGCGAGAGGCTCTGGAAGCTTTCGAACGCCAAACCTTCGACCTGATCCTCATGGACATTCAGATGCCCGAGATGGATGGTCTTCAAGCCAGCGTCGAGATCCGCCGCCGCGAGCAAGGTGACGCACACATCCCGATCATGGCTTTGACCGCTCACGCCATGTCAGGTGATCGGGAACGCTGTTTGAGCTCGGGCATGGACGGATACGTCACCAAGCCCATTCGCATGGCCGATCTCGCCAGCGAGATCAACCGTCTGCAAGCCTTGGCGGCAAGCTCACCCACTCGGCGAGGGTGATTCCTAATGCTCCTGGAGGCAAGAGACGACACGTGATGCCCCGCTGGGGCAGATTCGGATGCCGTCCGCAAGACGACTAGCCCAACCCAACTTATCGGATTCCATCCTGCCCCACCATCATCCACCGATGGAGTACATGGGGCGCGGCGGCGCCACGAATTTGGCCGAGTTGATCTCGTGCCCGATCCACTTGCCGCCGATGTTGTGCCGCACCAGGGCGGCGATGGCGCTGTCCGGCGCGCCCGTGCGCATCAGGCTTTTCACATCGTCCTCCGCGATGGCGAAAAGGCAGTAGCGGAGTTTGCCATCGGCGGTGAGCCGGACGCGATTGCAGTTCAGGCAGAAGGGACGGCTGACGGAGGCGATGAATCCAACGCGGCCCCCATCGGCGAATTCGTATTCCGATGCGGGAGCGCGCGGATCGGGGTCGGGCACCGGAGTGAGCGGTGCGATCTCGCGGGAGAGCGTCTCGATAATCTGATCCGCCAGCAGGACCTTGCCGCGGTCCCACAGATTCTGCGCGTCGAGCGGCATGAACTCGATGTAGCGGACTTCGAAATCGTTCTCGCGCGCGTAGCGGGCAAGGGGGACGATATCGGGCTCCACCAGGTTCTTCACGGCCACGGCGTTGAGCTTGATCTTGGTGAAGCCGATGCGTTTGGCCAGGGCCAGGCCGGCGAGGACTTTGTCGAGATCGTCGCGGCGCGTGATCTGCTGGAAGCGGGCGCGGTCGAGCGTGTCGATGTGGACGTTGAGGCGGCGCAGACCGGCCTCGTAGAGCGGCTCGGCCAGGCTGGGCAACAGGACCCCGTTGGTAGTGAGCGCCAGGTCGTCCACGCCGGGGATGGCGGCGAGGCGGCGGATCAGCACCGGCAGATCGCGGCGCACCAGCGGCTCGCCGCCGGTGATGCGCAGCTTGCGGATGCCCAGCGAAACGGCGATGCGGGCGAAGCGCTCGATCTCTTCGAAGTCGAGGATCTCGCGGCGGTCCACGAAGTGCACGTCCGTTTCGGGCATGCAGTAGAAGCAGCGGATGTTGCAGCGGTCGGTGACGGAGATGCGCAGGCTGTCGTGAACCCGGCCGAAGGAATCGATGAGCGGAGCGGAGGAATCGCCAAGCGGAGCGGAAGATTCAACGGTGGGCGCGGTGGGCATCTATCTGATGGCGAGCATGCGCTCGAGCGGCAGCAGCGCGCGCCGCATGAGGTCGTCCGCCAGTTCCACGCGCGGTTCCAGGTTGCGGAGGCAGTCCCGCAGTTTTTCCAGCGTGTTGAGCTTCATGTACGGGCACTCGCTGCAATTGCAGTTCTCGTTGGCCACATAATGGAAGCGCTTTTCGGGGGCCTGCCGCTGGAGGGAGTAGTTGACGCCGCTTTCGGTCATCACGATGAACTCCGGAGCGTCGCTTGCGTAGCACCACTCGATGATGGCCGAAGTGGAACCGACGAAATCGGCCATCGCCAGCACGGATTCGGGGCACTCGGGGTGGGCCACCACCTTGGCGTTCGGGTATTCGTCCTTGGCCTCGGCCAGCCGGCGCGCCGGGAAGGTGGCGTGGACGATGCAGGCGCCCTGCCAGATTTGCATGTTGGCACGGCCGGTTTGCCGGCGCACATAGTTGCCCAGGTTCACGTCCGGCAGGAAAAGCACCGGACGGTCGGCGGGGATGGAGTTGACCACCTTGACCGCGTTGCGCGAGGTGCACAGGACGTCGCTTTCGGCCTTCACCTCGATGGAGGTGTTGATGTAGCTTACGATGACGTGGTCGGGGTGGTCGCTGCGGAACTGGCGGATGGGTTCGACCGGGCAGCTTTCCACCAGGCTGCAACTGGCCTCGCGGTCGGGAACCACCACGATGCGTTGCGGGTTGAGGACCTTGGCCGTTTCGGCCATGAACCAGACGCCGCAGAAGGCGATGACGTCGCCCGAAAATTCGCGGGCTTTGCGGGCGAGTTCCAGCGAGTCGCCGATGACGTCGGCCAGTTCCTGAATTTCCGGTTCCTGGTAATGATGGGCGAGCAGGATTGCCTTCCGCTGGTGTTTCAGGTCCAGGATTTCGTCGGCGATCGTGGTTGCGGCCAGCATCGGGGGAGATACGACTACCTCCAGTTTATCAAAAGCGGTAATCCACCTGCTCCCCAACCCCCTTCACCTCCCAGTGATAATGGAAGATGTGCGGGTAGTTCTGATCTCGACCTACGAATTGGGGCGGCAGCCCTTCGGCCTGGCGTCGCCGGCCGCGTGGCTGCGCGCGGCCGGTCACGAGGTCACGATGGCGGACGTGTCGTGCTCGCCCATGCCGCGTGTGGCGGTGGAGCAGGCCGGCCTGATTGCCTTCTTTCTGCCCATGCACACGGCCACGAAACTGTCGTTGCGGTTGCTGGACCGGGTGAAGCAAGTGAATCCCGGGGCGCATTTGTGCGCTTACGGACTGTACGCCCCGTTGAACGAGCGCTTGCTGCGGGGGGCCGGGGTCGGCACGATTCTGGGTGGCGAATTCGAGACCGGCCTGGTGGATCTGGCTTGCCGATTGAGTTCCGGGGATGTCGAACGCAACGGCGGCTCCCCGCTGATCTCGCTCGACCGGCAACAGTTCCACGTGCCGGACCGCAGCGGCCTGCCGCCGCTGGGAGCCTACGCACAACTGGTGGTGGGCCGCACGACTCGGCGCGTGGGCTACACCGAAGCCTCGCGCGGCTGCAAGCATCTGTGCCGGCATTGCCCGGTCGTGCCGGTGTATCGTGGAACGTTTCGCGTGGTGCAGGCGGAGGTGGTGCTCGAAGACATCCGCCGCCAGGTGGCGGCCGGCGCCGAACACATCACCTTCGGCGACCCCGATTTCTTCAACGGCCCGGGCCATGCCGTCCCGATCGTGCGGGCGCTGCATGACGAGTGGCCATGGCTTTCTTACGACGTCACCATCAAGGTGGAGCACCTGCTGCAGCACGCCGAGTTGCTGCCGGCGCTGCGGGACACCGGTTGCGCGTTCGTGATCAGCGCGGTGGAGTCGCTGGACGATGCCGTGCTGGAGCGCCTGGCGAAAGGCCACACGCGGGCCGACTTCCTGGATGCGTTGCGTTTGATGCGCGCGGCGGCGCTGCCGCTATCGCCGACCTTCATCCCGTTCACGCCGTGGACCACGCGGGCGAGTTACCGCGAGTTCCTGAATGAGTTGGCCGATCTGGGCTTGGCCGGGCAAGTGGCGCCGATCCAGTTGGCGATCCGGTTGTTGATTCCGGAAGGCTCGCTGCTGTTGGAACTGGCCGAAGTCCGGCGGATGATCGGCCTGTTCGATGGCCGCGGCCTCTGCTACCCCTGGCGCAACCCCGACCCGGCGATGGACGCGCGGTGCGCAGAGATTCAGGCGCTCATCAAAGTCGAAGAGAAGAGGCGGGCGGGCAGGGAAGAGGTCTTCCGGAGGATCTGGGACCTGGCGCAGGCGGGGGAGTTCCCATTGGATGTGCCCATGGTGTCACGGGCGACGATTCCGTACCTGACGGAGCCTTGGTATTGTTGAGCGGAGCCCACCGAAGAGCAGTTGGCTCCTCTTATTTAGTACTTTGTAAAACACTAATATAAGTCGATATAACTGATACATCTTGGCTTTTCATAGTCGGCCTTGGGCCAGAGTTGCCGACTTGGCGGGACGAGCACCGATGCCCGTGCTTCGTCGTCGTGCAGGTCGATACCGCAGGCTGCGCACGTCGTTTGCCCCTCTCTACAAGACCCAGTTGTCGGTTGAGTCGATGGGATACCGACTCGTCCGTAAATGAAAGCGCGACCGACCGAGCACCGGAATGGAACCGCCATTCGTAACATTCGCAACGAATATCCCTAATCCCTACTATCCCTACTAATCCCTACTATTGGCACCGAGTCTTCACGAACTCAAGCAAATCGTCAACATCGACTGCTTTTTCGTAGCACGTACATTCAACCAAAATGAAACGAATTTGGGTCTGGTGCCACAAGGACACCAGGAGAGAAGACGTATGAAAATCGATAAAGCGGACACGGACATCCTTCGGCCGGTGGTTATCCTGACTAAACCGGATGATGCCCGGGCGCGCGGTCTCACTCCGGAGTTGATCCGCGAGCACCTCGCTGACACCAATATGGGCGAATTCTCTCTCTCCAGTCCGGAGCCTTTTATGGTCCAAGTGAAGGGCATTCTGCAACAGTTGCGTGTGGGCCGGGAGCATGTCCGTCAGGAACAGTCCGGAGGCAAACTGGCAGTGGCGGAGGCACCGGCAGAGCAGCCGAATGGCATTATCGAATTCGTGAAGTCCGGCAAGTCCGCCAGTCTGCCGGCGAACCGTAGTGTGCTGGAGACCGCCGAGCTGAACGGCATCGACATTCCGTACGGATGCCGGCAGGGTCGGTGCGGAATCTGCGCCACGCGGCTCCTTGCGGGAGACGTGCGGATGGATTGCGAAGATGGTCTGAATCCGGCCTTAAAGGCTCAAGGGTACGTGCTCACCTGCGTCGGACGAGCGCGGGGAAAGGTGCGTCTGGAGGCGTAGGGCGGCAGTCCCAAGAATGGATGGGGTGTGGCTAATTTGGAACGACGGCCCAATCGATTGGGTATAGGCGGCGCTGGTCCTGATCGATGTGGAATTGCCAGTAACGATCAAAATCCCCTGACAGATAGATGGCGCGGAGTTGGTCAATGGCCTCCGCCATTTGCTCGGTCCAGCGCATACCGGGGCGTTCCATGCGGTCTTTGATCAGGTTCTTGCAGGCTCCTTCGACCGGGCCGCTGGCAATCGGCCAACCGCTGGCGAGGTATTCGTCATAGCGCATTCGGGAGCGGTTGCGATAGAGGTAGTTGGCG
>Ga0209067_10002005_pt1 | contig 12161 bp, 6 predicted proteins | sample ColStrG_CSR_2013_FD_187199 | JGI IMG/M metagenome (GOLD analysis project Ga0209067, IMG submission 187199) | Freshwater sediment microbial communities in response to fracking from Pennsylvania, USA - Cold Stream Run_MetaG_CSR_2013 (SPAdes)... | ecosystem: Environmental > Aquatic > Freshwater >... | reverse complement strand
CCGCGACCTGAACGGTCTTCAGATAGCGGAACGCGGCCACGGGCGTCTGTCGATCGCCCAGCGCCGCCAGCGCCATGGCGCACTGATAGAAGTCCCGGGGCCAGACGGCCTTGTAGCCGGTGGACGGGGTATCCGCCCTGACTTCGTCGCCCCAGGGATTGGACAGGGAGGCGATCAGCGCGCCGGGATGGGTCTTGTCCTCGTGGGCCTTCAGCACCATCGCGCTGACATAGGCGAGCCTGCCCCCGTCGCCGGCCTGCGCCGCCACTGTCGGCAGGGCCGAGAGGCTGGACAGCCAGGTTTCCCAGCCGACCTTGCCGTCCTGGCCGTTGTAGTGGGCGAGCACGCTGGCATAGCCCTCGCGGAGGGCGCCGGAGGCCGCCGCGGCGCTTTCGCGCCCGTCGCCGCCGAATCCAAAGGCCAGGTCCAGGGTCACGGGACGTGGCGTTGCGGCGGACAGGGCCCCCGTCAGAAGGATCGCGCCCCGCGTCCGGCCGGTCGTGGCGAAGGTCGTCGCCAGGCGACCGCGCGCTTTCAACGTCATCAGCCCGTCGGAAACCCCGAGATACCCGACCGACGCCTGGACGAACGGCCGCGAGCCCTTGATCGTCAGGGCCACCCCGCCGTTGGCCGCCGACAGGGCTGTCCGCTTGGCGGACCCGGAATTGTTGCTGCTGACCCCGGCCATGTGCGGCTCGACCAGCAGATAGGGGGTCACCGCCCCTTTCAGCGGCCGCACGATCACGCGAACGAACAGGACGTTGCGCGACGGGTCCGTGAAGACGTGCTTTTCCACCTCCACGTCCCCGTTCGGGTCCCGGGTGATCAGCCGGTAGGCGAGCGACAGGGGCCGTCCGGCCTTGTCCGTGTCCAGATAGGACACACGTGTCACGGCGCCCGGCGTTTCGCCCTCGACAAAGACGCCGTCCCGGGTCCGGACCGCCAATCGCGCGCTTTTCAGCTGCGCTTCGTGGATCATGCCGAACATGGTTTCGGTCACATAGCCGTCGGCGATGGAGAACCACACCCGGGAGGGCGCCCCGGCCGGGGTCACTGGCCCATAGGGCAGGTACGCCGTTCCGACGCCGGTCTTGCCGGCAGAGTCCCACTCGCCGACCTGACCCGGCGCGCCCGGCGCCGGGCGGGCCGAGGCGCCGGCGGCCAGCAGGGCGACGGTGAGCCCGATGGCGACGCCCATCGACAGTCTGACGTTCATGTGCCCCCCAAGCGGCGCCCGGACCCTGGACGGGGGCGCGGCGCGTTTGAACCCGAGCCAATTCACGGCGCCGCGGATCGTGTCAATCCGCCTCCGAGGCTCCATGGCGGCATTGAAATGGCCCCGCCGGACCGCTAAGCCCCACCGCGAAAGGGAGTGGCGCCATGCAGCCGTCCGTCCGGATTCATCGACACGGGGTGGAGCAGCAGCCCGTGATCGTGATTGATCGCTTCGTCGAGGACCCTGTCCAGTTGATCGATGACGCCAGCATGCTCGGATTTCGGGAAAACGGCGTCCATTACCCCGGCGTACGGGCGACGGCTCCGCCGCGCAGGGTCTCGGCGCTGCTGGCCCCCGTCGCCGACCTGATCGCCGACACCTTCGGGGTCCGGCGCGACCTGTCGCGATTCGAGGCCTACTATTCCCTGGTGACCCGTCCGCCGGCGCAACTGACGCCGATCCAGCGGTTGCCGCATTTCGACGGCGTCGAGGCGGGCCGGATCGCGGTGCTGCTGTTCCTGAGCCGCGACGAGACCACCGGCACCGCCTTCTATCACCATCGCGCCACGGGGTTTGAATCCCTGAGCCCGGCGCGGTTTGGCCGCTTTTCGGAGGCCCTGCGGCAGGACCTCGCCCGGCATGGCGCGCCCGGCCCCGGCTACATTTCCGGCGACACGCCCCTCTATCGCCAGATCGCCCGCTACGACGGACGGTTCAATCGCGCCCTGATCTACCGGGGATCGACCCTGCACTGCGCGGATCTTCCTGACGGCATGAGCTTCTCCGCCGATCCGGCGGTGGGGCGGCTGACGCTCAACGTGTTCGTGACCGCCGACCCACTCTGACGACTCAGCCGCCCGAGCCGCAGGACCCTCGCACGATGGTGGTCACGGGCAGGGTGCTGCTGTCGGCCGGGTCCTTGTGGATCAGGCGGATCAGGCTCTCCACCAGTCGCTCGCCGGCGGCGCCGGCGTCCTGGACCACGGTGGTGAGGGGGGGATTGGTGAAACTGGCGGCGAGAATGTCGTCGAACCCGGTCACCGCCACGTCCTCGGGCACGCGCCGCCCTCGCTCATGCAGCGCCCGCATCGCGCCGATCGCGATGAGATCACTGGCCGACGTGATCGCATCGAAGCGCACGCCGCGGTCGATCAGCGCCAGGGCGGCGGCGTACCCCGCCTCCTCGCTGCTGATCGCGTCGATCTGCAGGTCGGGCGACACCGCCAGTCCCGCCGCGGACATGGCCGCGCAATGGCCGCGGTATCGATCGAGGAATTCCGGAAAGCCGCTGTTGGCGGCGCCGAGGAAGGCCAGCCGGCGACGACCCAGCCGGATCACGTGATCCGTGATCTCGTAGCCGCCGCGGACGTTGTCGCAGCCGATGGTCACGCCGGGCTGTCCCTCCTGCACCGACCCCCAGCGGACGAACCGGGCGCGCCTGCGCACCAGTTCGTCGAGCCGCCAGCGATACTCCTCGTAGTTGCCGTAGCCCAGCAGGATGATCCCGTCGGCGCGGCCGCTGTCCTGATAATCCTGATGCCAGTTTCCGGACAGCTGCTGGAAGGAGACGAGCAGGTCATAGCCCCGGATGGCGCAGTTGCGGGTGATCGAGCCCAGCATCGACAGGAAGAATGGATTGATCGACGAGTGATCCGGCGACGGGTCTTCGAACAGCAGAAGCGCGAGGGTGTTGCTGTGCTGCGACCGCAGGCTGGAGGCGTTCTTGTCGACGGTGTAGCCGAGCTGCTGGGCGATGGCCTGAACCCGCCGACGGGTCGCCTCGCTCACGTTCGGGCTGCCACGCAAGGCGCGCGATACGGTCGGCTGAGAGACACCGGCCAGCTGGGCGATATCGAATGAGGTCGGCCGATCCTGCATCATTCACCGGTCCACGGGAGGTGCGTAGCTTGCGCTGATCAGAGCGCAAGCGTGAGCAGGAGATGCACCAGATGGCGGTGTGTGTCGAGACTGTGTCAAAACCGCAACGCCTCCAAGGCCGGTCTGGCCTTGAATACGTATGTGAAACAATTGCGAAGCGGCCGCGCTTCGGGAACCTTCCCAACAACGCCCGTGTCAGGCGGCGTCCAAAACATGCGTGCACCAGATAGGTGCCGATTTCTTAGGGGGGTTAGATATGAAATCCGTGTCCAATCTGGGCAATTCAGGCTCTCGTGCCCATTTGTCGCGCAGCGCAAGCTGGCAAGCGATGGGCGTGGCGCTTTTTGTGGCAGCCGGAGCTGCTCAGGCGTCAGCGGCCACGGCGGCGTCCGACGCCGCCGACGCGGCCGTCACGGCGGCCGCCACGCCGGATGACCAGGTCCAGGCCGTCGTCGTCACCGGCATCCGCGCCAGCATCGAACGCTCGATCAAGACCAAGCGCGATGATCAGGGCGTCGTCGAGGCGCTGAGCGCCGAAGACATCGGCAAGCTGCCCGACACCTCCATCGCCGAGTCGATCGCACGCCTGCCGGGTCTGACCGCACAGCGCCTGAACGGCCGCGATCAGGTCATTTCCATCCGGGGCTTCGGGCCGGACTTCTCCACCGCCCTGCTGAACGGCCGCGAACAGGTCACGACCGGCAACAACCGCGGCGTGGAATACGACCAGTATCCGTCGGAACTCGTGTCGTCCGTCGTGGTCGACAAGACGCCGAACGCCAGCCTCGTCGGCTCGGGCATGGTCGGCACGGTGGAGCTGAACACCATCCGCCCCCTGAGCTCGCCCCGCGTGGCGTCGTTCCAGGCGCGTACGGAATCGGACGGCTACAAGGCCCTGAACCCCGGCGCGGATGACACCGGCTACCGGCTGAGCGGCATTTACTCCGACAAGTTCGCCAACGACACCGTCGGCGTCATGCTCGGCGTCGCCCGCCAGTCCTCGCCGACCCAGGACAAGAACTTCAACTCCTGGGGCTATCCCACCGATTCGAACGGCAACCTCATCATCGGCGGCTCCAAGAGCTACGGTGAATCCCTCGTGCTGGAGCGCACCGGTTTCGTCGGCACGATCGAGTACCAGCCGAACGACAACTTCCACACCTCGTTCGACACCTTCATCTCCGACTTCAAGGAAACCGACTACCTGCGGGGCATCGAGTTCCCGCTGGCGTGGGGCGGCGGCGTGACGACGTCGAACATCGTCTCCTCGGGCGGCATCGACACCTCGGCGACGTTCAACAATGTCCATGCCGTTCAGCGCAACGACTACAACCAGCGCAAGGCGCAGACCCTGTCCCTCGGCTGGAACACCAAGTTCAAGGTGACCGACGGCATCAACGCCACCACCGACCTCAGCTATTCCCGCGCCAAGCGCGGCGACTTCCTGATGGAGAACTATACCGGCGTTGGCTACAACGGCGCGGGCCCGGGCGATACGGTGACCGCCACCCGCAACAGCAACGGCACCTACAACATCCACACCACGCTCAACTATTCCGACCCGAGCGTGTTCAAGATCACCGACCCGAACGGCTGGGGCGGCAACTATCTCGGGACCCCCGTCGTCCAGGCCGGCTATCTCAACAAGCCCTACTTCACCGACGAGCTGACGGCCGCCCGTTTCGATCTGGACGGCGGGCTGAACAAGTGGGGCTTCAAGAGCTGGAAGACCGGCATCAACTACAGCGTCCGGACCAAAACCAGCGACTTCACCGCGTTCTTCATGACCCTGCCCAACGGCGCCACCTCGGCGCCGGTGCCCCAGGCGGCCATCCTCGGCACGGCGAACCCGCTGGGCTTCCTCGGCGTTGGTCCGACGCTCGCCTATGATCCGCTGTATCTCTACAACCATGTCTATCAGCCGCTGGCGGATCTTCGTCCGGTCAGCCTGACCGACGACTATCGGGTTCGTGAAAAGGTCGCCGTCGCCTATGCGATGCTGAATGTCGACAGCCAGTTCCTCAACTATCCGATGACGGGCAATGTCGGCTTCCAGATCGTGTCGACGGATCAGTCCTCCACCGGCAAGTCCGCTTCGACCCCGACCCCGACGACGGTGGTGGTGGTGCCGATCAGCGGCTCGGACACCTATGTCGACTTCCTGCCCAGCACGAACCTCAAGTTCGACGTGGCGCCGGACACGGACGTTCGCTTCGGCCTCGCCCGCACCCTGTCGCGTCCGCGCCTGGACCAGGAAGAGATCACCTCGACCATCAACACCAACCTGACCAACCTGACCCTGAAGAACCCGGCCATCGGCCAGTCCTACTTCAGCGCCTCGGGGGGCAACATCCACCTGCATCCGTACATCTCGGACGGCGTCGACCTGACGCTGGAGAGATACTTCGGGAATTCCGGCTATATCTCCCTGCAGGGCTACTACAAGCATCTGACGCAATACGTGAATCCGAGCCTGTCGCACCTGCAGGACTTCTCGGCGGCCGTGTCGTCTTTCCTGACGCCCGCCCAGGCGGCGCAGCTGGGCACGACCCAGGGCCTCGTCTCCGCTCCGGGAAATTCCGGTCGCGGCAGCGTGCTCGGCCTGGAAATGGCGGCGTCGGTTCCGTTCAAGCTGTTCACGCCGATGCTCAACGGGTTCGGCGTCGAGGCCAGCGCTTCGGTGACGGACTCCGAGATCAAGTACGAGCCGACCGACAAGAGCTATCTGCCCATCGAAGGTCTGTCCAAGTGGGTGACGAACACGACCTTCTACTATGAAAAGGACGGCTTCCAGGCCCGGATCAGCGCGCGCTACCGCTCGCACTTCCTGGGTGAAGTCTCGGGTCTCTCGGCCAGCCGGGTGTTCCAGGACGTGAAGGCGGAAACCCTGGTGGACGCTCAGATCGGCTACACGGTCCAGAATGGTCCGCTGAAGAACCTGGCCATCCTGCTCCAGGGCAAGAACCTGACGGACCAGGAGTTCGTGACCTACGCCAACCGTGATCCGCGGCAGGTGATCAACTACCAGAAGTACGGCCCGACCTACCTGCTGGGTCTGTCGTACAAGTACTAGGCGGATCGAAGACGGGCCGGCGGGGCTTCCCGGACTCCTTCGGGAGGCCCCTGCTCCGCCGGCTCTCTTCATTGCGCAGACGTCCCGAAACCTGTTCCTTGGCGCGTCGTGGCTAAGAAGATGAAGGTCGGCGCCTCCGATGTCTGACAGCGTACCTCCCCAGACCTGTGTGGCCGAACCCGTGCGGATCGTGATCGTTGGCGGCGGCACGGCCGGATGGATGGTGGGCGCCGCGTTCGGCCGGTTTCTGGAGACCGGCTATGAGATCACCCTGGTCGAGTCCGACGAGATCGGCACGGTGGGCGTCGGCGAAGCGACCATCCCGCAGATCAACCTGTTCAATGCGGCCCTGGACCTCGACGAGAATGCGTTCCTGCGGGCCACCCAGGGCACGTTCAAGCTCGGCATCGAGTTCGTGGACTGGCTGCGGCCCGGGCACCGCTACATGCACGCCTTCGGCGCGGTCGGCCGGGATGTGGGCCTGGTGGCCTTCCACCATTACTGGCTTCGCGCCCGGGCGCTCGGTCAGGCGGACGCGCTCGGACGCTACGCCCTCAACGAAGCGGCGGCCTATGCCGGCCGGATGCAGCGCGGATCTCCGCGCACGTCCAAGACCTTGCCCGAAATGCCCTATGCCTTCCACTTCGACGCCGGCCTCTATGCCGCGATGCTGCGCCGCTATGCCGAGGCCCGCGGAGTCACGCGCGTGGAAGGCCGGATCGCCAGCGCCGAGCGAGACCCGTACAGCGGGGACGTGACGGCGGTGCGCCTGGACGGCGACCGGCGGATCGAGGGGGACCTGTTCATCGACTGCTCCGGTTTTCGGGGCCTGCTCATCGAGCAGACGCTCCAGACCGGCTATGAGGACTGGAGCCACTGGCTGCCCTGCGATCGCGCGCTGGCCGCGCCCTGCGCGTCGGTGTCGCCGGTGACGCCCTATACGCGCGCCACCGCCCGGTCCGCAGGCTGGCAATGGCGGATCCCGCTCCAGCACAGGACCGGCAACGGCCTGGTCTATTGCAGTGCGCACATCAGCGACGACGAGGCCGCCGCGACGCTTCTCGCCCATCTTGACGGGGAGGTTCTGGCCGATCCGCGGCCGCTTCGCTTCCGGACGGGAAAGCGCCGGCGCATCTGGAACCACAACGTGATCGCCGTGGGCCTCGCCAGTGGCTTCATGGAGCCGCTGGAGTCCACCAGCATCCACCTGATCCAGTCGGCCATCTCGCGCATTCTCAAGATGCTGCCCGGTCGGCGGATCGCCAGGGCGGACGTCGCCGAATTCAATCGTCAGAGCGATTTTGAATACGAGCGCATCCGCGACTTCCTGATATTGCACTACAAGGCGAACGCGCGCACGGACAGCGCGTTCTGGCGGGACTGCCAGGCGATGTCGATCCCCGAAACGCTGCAGCACAAGCTCGACCTGTTTCGCGCCAATGGCCACATCTTCCGGGAACATGAGGAGTTGTTCACCGAAGTCGGCTGGCTGCAGGTGCTCATCGGCCAGGGCGTGTCGCCGGCGGGTCGGCATCCCCTCGCCGACCAGATTCCCGAGGCCGACATCGTCGAGTTCCTGAAGATCCGCACCCAGTTGATCGAACGGGAAGTCGAACAGATGCCGCTCCACGACCGGTTCATCGCGGATCACTGCGCCGCGGGCCGGTCATGAGCGCCGCCGCTCGCCGACATCGCCGGCGGTGCGGACTGGCCGCGGCTCTGGCCGCGACAGGACTCGCAGTCGCCGCCGCAGGCGTGGCGCGGGCGGCGGACACCCCGTCCCCGACCCTGCCGGCCGCCTATCGCGACCGGCCGCCGGAGGACGAGGTCGTCTATTTCGTGCTGCCGGACCGGTTCGCCAATGGCGATCCGACCAATGATCGCGGGGGGCTCGCCGGCGACCGCCTCGTCACCGGCTTTGATCCCACCAGCGAGAAGTTCTACAACGGCGGCGACCTGAAGGGCCTCATGGCCCATCTCGACTATATCCAGGGCCTCGGGGCGACCACCATCTGGCTGGGTCCGGTGTTCAAGAACCGCCCCGTGCAGGGACCGCCGGGGGGGGAGAGCGCGGGGTACCACGGCTACTGGATCACCGATTTCACCCAGGTGGATCCGCATTTCGGGACCAATGACGACTTCCGGGCCCTGGTGAACGCCGTGCACGCGCGGGGCATGAAGCTGTACATGGACATCGTCGCCAATCATACGGCGGACGTGATCCGGTATCGGGAGTGCCCGACAGGCCCCTGTCGCTACAGGTCCAAGGGAGACTTCCCCTACACCCGGAAAGGGGGCGTCGGGGGGATGCGCATCAATGACGGCTTCCTGGGCGACGACGATGCGCACCAGACGACGGAGAACTTCGCGCGCCTGACCCGGGACGACTACGCCTACACGCCGTTCATCCCTCCGGGGGACGAGCACGCAAAGGCGCCGGACTGGCTGAACGACCCGCACTGGTATCACAACCGCGGGGAGAGCACCTATACCGGGGAAAGCGCGACCTATGGCGACTTCGCCGGGCTCGACGACCTCTTCACCGAGCAGCCCCGGGTGATCGCGGGCTTCATCGACATCTACGGCCGCTGGATCGACGATTTCGGCATCGACGGTTACCGCATCGACACCGCCAAACACGTGAACACCGGTTTCTGGCGCCAGTTCATTCCGGCGATGCTGAGCCGGGCGCGGGCGAAAGGCATTCCGAACTTCCACATCTTCGGGGAGGTCTACGATCCGGACACGGCGTTCCTGGCCAGCTTCACCCGGACCGCCGGCTATCCGGCCGTCCTGGACTTCGGCTTTCAGTCGACGGTCGCCGCCGTCGTCGCCCAGGGCGGACCGACGGAACGACTGGCCCATCTGTTCGCGTCCGACGCCGACTATGCGGGCGGCGCCGACGAGGCGCGGCGTCTGCCGACGTTTCTCGGCAACCACGATATGGGCCGGTTCGCGATGATGGTGCGCAAGGCCAATCCCGCCGCGCCGGACTCCGAGGTGCTGGCGCGGGTCCGGCTCGCCCATGCGATGATGTTCTTCCTGCGGGGCCAGCCGGTGATCTACTATGGCGACGAGCAGGGGTTTGCCGGTGTCGGGGGCGACAATGCCGCCCGCCAGAGCCTGTTTGCAAGCCGGGTGAGCGCCTATAACGCAACGCCCCTGGTCGGAACGGCGTCGACGACGGCGGCGGACAACTACAATCCGCAGCATCCCCTCTACCGCGCGTTTTCGGAAATGGCGCGCCTGCGTCGCGACGATCCCGCCCTTCGACGGGGCGACCAGGTGGTACGGATATCGGAGGACGGGCCCGGCCTCTTTGCCGTCAGCCGCCATCCGCCGTCTCAGGGGGCGCGTCCGGCGGCCGAAACCGTGGTGGTCTTCAATACCGCCACAACGCTGCGCACGGCGCGCATCGAGGTGGACATCCCTGAAGCGCCCTGGCGGTCCGAGCACGGGACCTGCGCGCCCGCCGTGGCGGCTCCGGGCAGCTACAGCATCACCGTTCCCCCGCTCGATTACATCATCTGCACGACAGCGAAGCCGAAATGACCGTCCAACTCGCCAGCCATCCCGTCGATTCCTCCGCCGCCCAGGACTGGTGGCGCGGCGCGGTGATCTACCAGATCTATCCGCGAAGCTTCTGCGATTCCAACGGCGACGGTGTCGGCGACCTGCCCGGCGTCCTCTCCCGCCTCGACTATGTGGCCTCCCTGGGCGTCGACGGAATCTGGCTGTCGCCGTTCTTCCGCTCGCCGATGCAGGACTTCGGCTACGATATTTCTGATTTCCGCGACGTCGACCCGATCTTCGGCACCCTGGCGGACTTCGACCGCGTCCTGGAAAAGGCCCACCGGCTGGGATTGAAGGTCATCATCGATCAGGTCTATTCCCATACCAGCGACCAGCACGCATGGTTCGCGGAGAGCCGACAGAGCCGCACCAATCCCAAGGCGGACTGGTATGTCTGGGCGGACGCCAAGCCGGAAGGGTCTCCGCCATCCAACTGGCAGTCCGTGTTCGGCGGGCCGGCCTGGACCTGGGACGCACGGCGCGGACAGTTCTACCTGCACAACTTCCTGTCCCGGCAGCCGGATCTCAACGTCCACAATCCCGAGGTCCAGGAGGCGATCCTGGCGACGGCGCGATTCTGGCTCGACCGGGGCGTCGACGGCTTCCGGCTGGACGCGATCAACTTCAGCATGCACGACCCCGCCCTGAGGGACAATCCGCCCGCTCCTCCGGGGAAGCGCACCCGTTCCTTCGATTTCCAGCAGCACATCCACAACCAGTCTCATTCGGACATTCCGGGTTTCCTGAAGCTGATCCGCGCCCTGTTCGCAACCTATGGGGCGGACCGGTTCACCGTCGCCGAGGTGGGCGGCGAAAACGCCGACCGGGAGATGAAGCAGTTCACCGCCGATGGGGACAAGCTGCACAGCGCCTACAGCTTCGCCTTCCTTTACGCCGACGCCCTCACGCCGGCGGTGGTGCGAGAAACCTTCGAGAACTGGACCGGCGCACCCGACGAGGGATGGCCCAGCTGGGCCTTTTCCAACCACGACGCGCCGCGGTCGGTGACCCGCTGGACCCTGCCGCAGCATCGCGAGCCGTTCGCGCGGTTGTGCCTGCTCCTGCTGCTGTCCCTGCGCGGCAACGCCTTCATCTACTACGGCGAGGAGCTGGGCCTGCCGCAGGCCGACGTGCCTTTCGAGCGGCTCCAGGATCCCGAGGCGATTGCAAACTGGCCGCTGACCCTGGGACGCGACGGCGCGCGCACGCCGATGCCGTGGACGGCCCAGTCGCCTCACGCCGGCTTTTCGGAGGCGGAACCCTGGCTTCCGATCAGCCCGGCGCATTTCGAGCTGGCCGTGGACCGCCAGGACAAGGATCCGGGTTCGCTTCTGAACCTGGTCCGGCGGCTCCTGGCGCTGCGCAGATCGCAGGCCGCCCTGCGCACGGGGACGGCGCGGCTGCTTCCCGACGCCGGTCCGGTCGTGTCCTTCGAGCGGAGCGAAGGTGCAGAGCGACTCCTGTGCGTGTTCAACCTTTCGGCGCAGCCGGTCGACTGGAAGCTCCCGGCCGGCTGGCGAATCCTCGAAGCGGTGAACACGGACCCGGCCGCGGAAACGGGCCTCGCGCCCTATGGGGGTCTGGTCGCGGCGCGATCCACGTGACCCCGCCCCGCGCCCCGGATCGCCGCGTCGGGCTTTGGGCGCTGATCGCTGGTCTGGCGGCGCTGCTGGCGCTGGCGGGTCCGGCCGCGACCCGGGCGGATCCCGGGCGCCTCGTGAAGCTCACGGCGGTCGCCTCGGCCAGGGTCGCCCCCCGGGACGTGACCGTATGGCTCCCCGACGGATACGACGGCGCGACCGAGCGTTATGCGGTGATCTACATGCACGACGGGGGAAACCTGTTCGACGGGGCGCGGGCCTTCGGCGGCGAGGCGTGGCGTCCGGACCTGTCGCTGACGCGGCTCAGGACGCGGGGGCTGGTCGAACCCGCCATCATCGTCGGGATCGACAATACGTCGTTGCGCGCGCGGGAATACATGCCGCGCAAGGTCTATGACGCGCTACCGGCTGAGGACCGGGCCCGGATGGACCGGGACCTCGGCGGGCCGCCCCTGTCCGACGCCTACCTCGCCTTCCTGGTGACGGAGCTGAAACCCCTGATCGACGCCCGGTTCCGCACGCGGCCCGACCGGGCGCACACCCTCATCATGGGATCGAGCATGGGCGGCCTGATTTCTCTCTATGCCCTGACGGAATATCCGGACGTGTTCGGCGCCGCCGGCTGCCTGTCCACCCACTGGCCGCTGCCGACGATCCCGGTGGATCCGCCAGGCTTGCCGCGCGATCCCGTACTGGCCGCGTTCGACGCCTACCTGGCCGCTCGCCTGCCCGCGCCGGGCGGCCACAGGCTCTGGTTCGACCATGGGGATCAGACCCTCGACCGCTTCTACGCGCCTTATCAGGCTCACGTGGATGAGAC
>Ga0209067_10002001_pt1 | contig 12169 bp, 7 predicted proteins | sample ColStrG_CSR_2013_FD_187199 | JGI IMG/M metagenome (GOLD analysis project Ga0209067, IMG submission 187199) | Freshwater sediment microbial communities in response to fracking from Pennsylvania, USA - Cold Stream Run_MetaG_CSR_2013 (SPAdes)... | ecosystem: Environmental > Aquatic > Freshwater >... | reverse complement strand
CTGGAAGCCATTGCCCAACTCGGCACAGCTCTCAACATCAACAGCTATCTTGCCTCCATCCTACTGCAGCGTGGCATCACCGATTTTGAATCGGCCCGCAAATTTTTCCGCCCGTCAATGGATCACTTGCACGATCCCTTTTTGATGAAGGACATGGGACCGGCAGTGGCGCGTCTTCACCAGGCCATTGCGGCGGGCGAGCGCATCCTGATCTACGGCGACTATGATGTGGATGGAACCACGGCCGTCGCGCTCGTTTACAGCTACCTCAAGAGTTTTTACGACGCCTGTGATTACTATATCCCCGATCGCTATGCCGAGGGCTACGGCGTTTCAGAAGCGGGTGTGCGATGGGCTGCCGAAAACGGATTTACGCTGATCATTGCCCTGGACCTGGGCATCAAAGCCGCAGACATGGTGACCCTGGCGGGAACCAAAGGCATTGATTTCATCATTTGCGATCACCACCTTCCCGGCATTGAGATTCCGCACGCCGTCGCGGTGCTGGATCCAAAGCGAGAAGACTGCAATTATCCCTATAAAGAACTGAGCGGCTGCGGACTTGGATTCAAACTCATTCAGGCGTTTGCCAAAAAATTTCGCGACGAGTCCGAGACGTTTGACTACCTGGACTTGGTGGCCGTTAGCATTGCCTCAGACATTGTTCCCATTACAGGCGAGAACCGCACCTTGGCATACTTTGGACTGCAAAAACTCAATCAAAGCCCGCGGCCGGGTTTGCGGGCGCTTCGGGAAATTGCCGCGGTCAAAACGGACCTTGATATTTCGGGCATCGTCTTTACGCTAGGGCCACGGATCAACGCGGCCGGCCGTGTGGCGCACGCACGTGGTGCGGTGCAGTTACTCATTGCGAAAACGGAGGCCGAGGCCAATGAAATGGCCGAAAAAATAGATGTCAAAAATGATCAGCGCCGTGAATTTGACCTGAGCATCACTGAAGAAGCGCTGGCCATGATCGAATCGGATGAGACACTTCGAAATGCAAAGTCGACGGTGCTGTTCAAAAAAACCTGGCACAAAGGCGTGATCGGGATCGTGGCTTCACGCTGCGTGGAGAAGTATTATCGCCCCACGATCATCATGACGGAGTCGAACGACAAAATCGCCGGCTCGGCGCGCAGCGTGAAAGACTTTGATTTGTACGAAGCCATCTCCGCCTGCAGCGACCTGCTTGAAAAGTTTGGCGGTCACAAATATGCAGCAGGCCTCACCCTTGACCCGTCTAACCTGACGGCATTTCAACAACGGTTCGAAGAGGTGGTGGCGGCTTCCATCACGGTCGAGATGCAAACACCTGTCGTAGAAGTCGACGCCGTTGTCAAGCTCGCTGCCATTACCCCGAAATTCAATTCCATCTTGAAGCAAATAGCGCCGTTTGGACCTGACAACCCAAAGCCTGTATTTGAGGCAAGGAATTTGCATGTGGTGAATGCGTTGTCCAGTTTCAAAGAGCGGCATTTGAAGTTTCTCGTAGGTCAGGACGAAAGTGTTTTTCAGGCGGTGGCATTTGATATGGCCGGCCACCACCAACGGCTGGCCAGCGGTGACCGATTTAAGATGGCATTTACCATCGAGGAGAACACCTACAACGGGATGACATCGATTCAGCTACGGGCAAAGGAATTAAAATTTGAGTAATATGATTTTACGGGCAGAGCATTTAGTGAAGAAGTATAAGAAACGCACGGTGGTGAATAACGTGTCGGTGCAGGTGAGCCAGGGAGAAATTGTGGGGTTGCTCGGTCCGAACGGCGCTGGCAAGACGACTAGCTTTTACATGATCGTGGGGTTGATCAAGCCCAACGAGGGCATGATCTTTTTAGATGACGTGAACATCACCAGCCTGCCCATGTACCAGCGTGCCAAGAAAGGCATCGGCTACCTCGCGCAGGAAGCATCGGTGTTTCGTACCCTCACGGTGGAAGAAAATATTATGGCGCCGCTTGAAATGCGCGACATCAGCAAAAAGGACCGCAAAGAAAAAGTGGAGAAACTGTTAGAGGAATTCAGCCTCACCCATGTCCGAAAAAATCTAGGCATGGTGCTGTCTGGAGGAGAGCGACGGAGAACGGAAATCGCCCGCGCCCTGGCCGTTGATCCGAGCTTTGTGCTGTTGGACGAGCCGTTTGCCGGGGTGGACCCGATCGCCGTCGAAGAAATTCAGGGCATCGTGTCCAAATTGAAAAAGAAGAACATCGGCATCCTAATTAGCGATCACAACGTGGACGAAACGCTGGCCATCACCGACCGGGCTTATCTGATGGTGGAGGGCAAACTGTTCAAGGCCGGCACGGCGCAGGAGCTGGCAGATGATCCACTGGTGCGTAAAGTGTACTTGGGGCAAAACTTTCAACTTCGACGCGCGAGAGTGGAAACACAGCCATAAGTGCCTTTTTTGTTCTAATCGCATTTTTTCGATTTGGTGAATACTCCTCCGCTCTGTTACTTTTGAGGCTATTTCTTTATGCAACTCCTTAATTCCATCCTCGCCTGGGTTATGAAAAAGCGGATCCATCAGATCGAGCTGTTCATGAAATACCCACACGACGTGCAAGACGAAGTGCTGAAACGACTGGTGGGAACCGCCGTCAACACGGAATTTGGACAAAAATTCAGTTTTGAAGACATCATCAACTACGACGATTTCAAGCGCCGCGTGCCGGTGCATACCTACGAACAACTTTTTCCCTACATCGACCGGCTGATGCACGGGGAACAAAATATCCTGTGGCCCAGCGAAGTCAAATGGTTTGCCAAATCCAGCGGCACCACCAACGCCCGCAGCAAATTCATCCCTGTGACCACCGAAGCGATCGAAGAGTGTCATTTTAAAGGTGGCAAAGACCTGCTGTCGATTTATGTCAACAACTTTCCGGAAACAAAAATGTTCGACGGCAAAGGGCTTGCCATTGGCGGCAGTTATCAGGTGAACGAGTTTGATCCCACCGCCTCATCACATTACGGCGACGTATCGGCAGTGATCATGCAAAATCTTCCGCCCTGGGCGGAGTTTATTCGCACGCCAAGCCTCGACTTGGCGCTGATGGGCAATTGGGAAGAAAAAATTAACCTGATCTCTAGCGGCACCGCCAAGGTGAACGTCACCAACATTGCCGGCGTGCCCACCTGGACCGTCCTCCTGCTGCAACGTATACTGGACCTCGAAAAAAAGAACAGCATCCTCGAAGTCTGGCCCAACCTGGAAGTATTTTTCCACGGCGCCGTGGCCTTCAAGCCCTACAAAAAGCTTTTTCAGTCGCTGATCCCATCCGACCAAATGCGTTATTGGGAGACCTACAATGCAAGCGAAGGATTTTTTGGTATTCAAGATCAAAAAGATTCCGAAGACATGCTGCTCATGCTCGACTACGGCGTGTTTTACGAATTCATTCCCATGGAAGAATGGGACAAAGAATATCCGGATGCCATCCCGCTGGCAGATGTTGAGTTGGGGAAAAATTACGCGGTCGTCATTTCCACCAATGCGGGTTTGTGGCGATACAACATCGGCGACACCGTCAAGTTTACCAGCATCGCGCCGTACCGCATCCGAATTTCTGGCCGCACCAAACATTTCATCAACGCCTTTGGCGAAGAAGTCATTATTGAAAATGCCGACACGGCCATCGCCTACGCCTGCGAGCAGACCGACGCGGTGATCGATAATTACACGGCTGCACCTATTTACCTTGAAAAGTCGAAACGCGGCGGCCATGAGTGGATCATCGAATTCAAAAAAGAACCTGAAAACATCGAGCGATTTACGGAGTCGCTGGATGAGATGTTGCGCAAAGTAAACTCCGACTACGACGCCAAGCGCGCCCACAACATTGCCCTCGTGGGGCCGAAAATTCACAGCGTGGCCGAAGGCACCTTTTACAATTGGATGAAAAAAAGAGGCAAACTGGGAGGCCAGAATAAAGTGCCACGCCTCAGCAACTCGCGCGAATATATTGACGACATCCTCTTGCTCACCAAATAGCAAAAAAAATCCCGGCGAACCGGGATCTTCTTTTTTGGCACGTTCGAATTCTTATTGCCCTTTGATAAAGTCGTCGAATGATTTGATGGGAATCTCCCCAAACTTATTTTCCGACAACAGCGAGGTCAGTTTCTTCAGATTCTTGTCTTTGATCTTCTTGAAATCTGTTTTCGCTTTGCTGAAGCGGGTTTCCACTGCCTCCAGATTTCCCATCTCAGCGGAGTTCGGTTTGTAATAGCTGTCGGCCACTTTGCTATACAGCTCCACCATCTTTTCGCGGAGTTGCGGCTCTGCGGTTCCTACATAATTATCGCCCTTGGTCACCACCAGCGTTTCTTTCAGTTTGGTCAACTCACTGATCAGCGGTGCCACGGCCTTTGCATTGGCCGCGTTCTTGGCTTTTACGCCGTCGGCCGCCTTGAGCGTCTCATCCAGTTCGTACACCATATATGCCAGCTCCTGATTCATGTTGTAGAGCTTTTTGGTAGTTTCTTCCTGAAGCTTGCGGTCAGCCAGCGGCACATCCGATTTAGGATCGTACTGAATCACCAGGTCGTTGGTGTAGGTTTCTTTGCCGCGTTGGATCACGACCTTGTAGGTACCGGCTGGCACGCGGGGCGCCGTGAATCCGCCAAAGGCAAACGTCTTCGCCGTAGCAATTTTCGGAGGCTTGCTATTGTAGTTCCACTCGACTACGTTGATGCCTTTTGACTTGCCTGGATTTAGATCAGTGATTTTGTTCCCCTGCTGGTCTTGAATTTCAAGCGTCATTTTTCCAAGTGTCTGTCTTTTCTTCAAGTAGTAAATGATCCGCGCTGCACGGCTGGGGTTTTCGCCCACAAACTGCGTCTCGGTGCTCGCGCCGCCGAAGCCGTTGGTTTCGGCAATCGTGGTGGGCTTTGTGTTGAAGAAGAAAAGATCCTTCGCCAGTGTCTCGTCCGTCAGTTGGCGCAGCGGACTGATGTCGTCGATGATGATGATTCCACGTCCATGTGTGGCAATCACCAGGTCGTTCGTTTTCTTGTGAAGTTCAATGAAGTGAACATTGGCAGAAGGCATGTTGTTGGTAAACTTATACCATGCGTTGCCGCCGTTCAGCGTGATGTACAAGCCAAACTCCGTTCCTAAAAACAACAGGTTTTCATTGACATAATCTTCCTGGATATTGCGTGCAAAGCCGACGATGTCGGATGTCACAATGGATTTCCAGGTGACGCCAAAGTCAGTGGTCTTGTACACATACGTGTTTTTGTCGCCGATTTGGTAGCCAGTAAAAACAGCATAGGCATTTCCTTTTCCAAACACGCTGGCTTCGATGTGATATACCATGGTGTTCTTCGGGAGGCCGGGCACATTGGCGATTACGTTGGTCCATGTTTTTCCGCCATCTTTCGTCAGGTGAAGATTGCCGTCGTCGGTGCCGGCCCACACGATGTTTTCATCAAGGGGCGATTCGGCAATGGTAAACACCGTGCAGTGATTTTCAGCACCCGAGTTGTCCATCGACAGGCCACCGGAGCTTTCCTGATTTTGTTTGGCAGGATCGTTGGTCGTGAGGTCGGGTGAAATTTTTACCCATGTTTCGCCCATGTCTTCCGAGCGGTGCACGAATTGGCTGCCCATATAAAAGCGGTCCGGCTTGGTGGCGCTAACGGCCATGGCCGCATTCCAATTGAACCGCAGCTTGGGATCTCCCTGTGCCGCCAACGGCTGAATTGTTTTTGCCTGGTCTTTGGCCGGATCATAACGCCACACGTTTTCTGCGCCTTGCATCTCAGAGTAAATCACTTTTTTAGTCAGGTGCGGATACACGCGGTAGCCATCGCCTACGCCAATGCGGCGCCAGTCACGGGCCTCGATGCCGCCCGGCGATTGCGAAGGACCGTACCAGCAGCCGTTGTCTTGCAGACCGCCGTATACGTTGTAGGGTTCTTCGTTATCGACGCTTACGTGATAAAACTGGCATACCGGCATATTCTCTACCATTTCCAGCGTGGTGCCGCCGTCCCATGAGCGGTAAATGCCGCCGTCGGTGGCCGCATACATACGGTCGGAGTTGTGAATATCAAACACTACATCGTGCACGTCTGAGTGGTTGGGGCCGAGGTTCTTGAAGGTCTTGCCGCCATCGCGGGAAATGGAACCCATCAAGCCCGCTTTGACGACGACGTCAGGGTTGCGCGGATCCACTTCGATACGCGAAAAGTAGAACGGGCGTACCACGATGCCAAAATCGTTGTTGAGTTGTTTCCAACTTGCGCCGGCATCATCGCTGCGGTACAATCCTTTGTCTTTGTCTTGCTCCGACTCCACCACCGTGTACAGGATGTTGGAGTTCGAAGGCGCCACAGCAATCGCAAGGCGGCCCAATTTTCCTTTCGGGAATCCGTTGTGAATTTTAGCGAAAGTTTTGCCGCCATCGGTAGATTTGTACAATGCGCTGTTGGCACCTCCCGAATTAAATGCCCATGGCTGCCTTCTGAATTCCCAAAAGGAAGCATACACAATATTGGGATCTTTTGGATCCAGCGTCAAGTCGCTGCAGCCCGTCGTTTTGTCGACATACAGAATTTTATTCCACGTCTTGCCACCGTCGGTGGTCTTGTATAATCCGCGTTCTTCACTGTCGTTCCAGAGGGGTCCCAGCACGGCCACATATACTTCGTCTGGGTTTTTCGGATTCACCTGCACACCGGCGATGCGCTCGGATTTTTCGAATCCCATTTTAATCCAGTTGGATCCGCCGTCAACGGTCTTGTACAAGCCATCGCCGACAGATACGCTGTTGCGGGTCCAGGTTTCGCCCGTTCCCACCCAAAACACGTTGTCGGGGTTGGAGGGGTCGATTTCTACCGCGCCGATGGATTGGCAGTAGTCATCAAAAATGGAGACGAACGTGGCGCCGCCGTTGCTGCTTTTCCACACGCCACCGCCGGCCGTGCCGGCAAGGATGATGCGGTCGTTCGTGGGGTGCAACTCCAGGTCAGTGATGCGACCGCTCATCAGCGCCGGGCCGATGTGCCGCGCCCGCAGGTCGCCAAATAATTCTTTCCCTTTTGCTACAGCATCCTGCCCGAATGACGAGCGGACCTGCAGAAAAAGCAGAAGAAGACAGAGGATAGAAACTTTTTTCATTTGCTTTATTTTTTAGTTAAAAAAAATACTTCAATGAAGCTTGAAGTATTTTCCGAGTAGATGAAGGATTATTTTTTGTCTTCGGGGAAAGCAAATTCTTTGTCGTCCACCTTCACGTTCAGCTCAATTTTTGAAACGGCAATTTCAAATCCACCCGGTTGCCCTTTGGCACCTTGGGTCATGGAGAAAGGAAACATCAGCCCATCTACCTCCTGGTAATCGCTCATCTTGCTTTGCGCAATCATGCCTTTGTTGGGGCCGCCTTTTACTTCCGATTCTGTCATGAGCGGAACATAATTTTCGGCATCGAAGTAGTAGAAGACAATGTTGTCAGTTGGTTTTCCATCTACTTTAATCGGCTTTTTAGTCAATTTGATTTTGAATGTTTCAGTGCCGTCCACTTTTTCTTTGCCCAGCAGTTCGGCTTTCAAACCTCTCTCCTTGTAGTTCAAAAAAGGATCCGGGAATTCGCCAACATCTTGAACGAAATTATCCGTCGCTTCGGCATCGCTTTTCTCAGCTTTCATGTTGGCAAAATTGTGTGACCACAGCGTATGCCCATCATACACACCTTGCTTGATGTCTTTACCTTGCAACGTAAAGGCCGTCAACTGCCGACCGTCTTTTAATTGCAAAATGGTGAGGGGAATTTCCATTTGGCCCTGCTTTCCTTTGGCAGTCATTTTCACATTTTGAAGTGCCTTCCACTTGGCGAGCCCGCCGGTGTTTTCGAAATACTTGGCCAGAATTTCGTCTACGGTTTGCGCCTGGGCAACTGCGGCACATGCCACGAATAGGATCATGAGTAATTTTCTTGGGTGCATAATTGATTGGTTTTGATTGAATGAGACGGTTATTGAGAACTTTAGTTTCAAAAGGTTAATTAAAATTACACAAAACTTTAAAATTCAATTGTTTGCTCACCAATTGACCTAAAGTTGTTCGGTTGAGAAGGAGCGGGCGGCTAGCCGGGCCGGATAGAATGAAATCAAGAAGGTGATCAGCACAATCACGCCCGATACATACACGAAATCCATGGGCCGCATGGTCACGGGATAGGCCGACACAATTGCGTTTTCCATGCCCATGCCCACCAGACCAAACCGGTCCTGTGCCCAGCAAATCAATCCACCGAGCAAAAGCCCTACGCCAGCGCCGCTAAAAGCGATCAAAGCACCCTCCGTCAGAAAGATCTGCTGAATGAGCCGGCCAGGTGCGCCCACCGCGGACAATATGGAAATATCTTTTTTCTTGTCGATGGCAAGCATCATCAGCGAAAAGAAAATGTTGATCGATGCCACTAAAATCAGCACCGTTAATGCAAGAAAGGTGAACAACTTTTCCATTTTCACCAACCGAAACAGATCCTGGTGTTGCTCCTGATTGGTCAGCACCTGAAATTTTTGTCCAATCGCCCGCTGAATGTCGGCCTTGACCTGATTAAGGTTTGCCTGACTGGCAGTTTTTATCTCCAGCGACGTGCGCCGGTCGCCATAGTCCATGAGTTCCCGCACGAAATCAAGCGGCAGAATAATGAAGTTTTCGTCGTAATTTTTTTCGATTGAAAACACGGCACCCGGCATCAGACTTCGTGAAACGTAAAGCTGCGCCGGGTCAATGGATGTAGACCGGCTGTTTTTGATATACAACACCTGGATGGGAGTGAGTGATTCTTTGATTGACACAGAAAGTTGGTATTGAATGCCGCGGCCAATGATGGCGTACGCCGCGTTGTCGTCGTGTAGCTTCATCGTACCTTCCACGATGTGTCCGTCGAGACGGTGCTGGTTCAGGAAATTGTCGCTCACACCCTTCATCGTAACGGGCATGTCGGATTCGCGGTAGCGGATGTATGCGTAATCTTCGATCACATCCGTTACTATTTTCACATTTCTTACCGCCGCAATCTTTTTCCGGAGACTGTCACTCACAACAAACGACTTGCCCTTCACGGCTTCTATTTTTATCTCCGGATCGAATGAATTGTAAAGCCTGGCGAGGAGTCCTTCGAGGCCATTGAAGACAGAAAGCACAATGACGAGCGCCGCCGTCGAAAAGGCAATGCCCGCCATGGAGAGGAGCGAAATGAGGTTAATGAAATTCTTTTTCCTTTTCGCAAGAAAATAACGCCGGGCGATGAAGAGGGGAAAATTCATGCGCCCCGATGCTATTTATTTTCCTTGGGGATGTTGAGGCTTTTGATGAGTTCTTCCATGCGCTGGGCGCTCTCCTCCACCTCGTCGATGAAAAATAACAAGTCGGGCACAATCCGTGCCTGATTGCGGATGCGGTCGCCCAGGGCTTTGCGAATCTCGGGCTTGTGATCGTTTATTTGCGCGAGCACAAGTTTTTTGTCCTTGGCCAGCGTCATGCTGATGTACACTTTGGCAATACTAAGATCGGGGCTCATCTTCACCTCGGCAATGGTGATGAATGCGTTGTTAATGATACCGCGTTTGTCGCGCAGGAAAATGTCGCTCAGCTCCTTCTGAATGAGTTTTGCGTATTTTTGTTGCCTCATGGTCATGCCGTAAAGATACAAAAGGCCAAATACCATTTAACCTATTCGATTTTTCATTTATTTGCAGGCAAACCACCCGCTGTGCTTCGTTTTTTCAGAATCAATGATCCGTATCGCCTGCTTGCTGTTTTATTGCTGCTGATCGGGTTGGCGCTGCCACTGCTCTTGCACCCGCTGCCGGTGATGATCACCGAAATGCAGGACCGCGTGTTGGGGGTTTCGATGCAGGAAGGCCGGTCGCTTTACCTCGAGCTGGTGGACGACACGCCGTGGCTCGCAGCCTCGCTATCCGCATTGACGCAATCTGTGTTGGGGGATTCGCAAACCGGCAGGCACATAATGGCCCTACTGCTCATTTTTTTTCAGGCCGCGTATTTCTCTTCCGTGCTTATCCGCAACCGAGCCTATAACGAAAGCAACTACCTGCCCGCGCTGGTGTTTACGATCTTGTGCTTTTTTTCATTTGACGTGCTCTCGTTTTCACGCGAACTGTTGGCTTCTTCTTTTCTGCTGCTGGCGCTGAATAATTTATTCCGGGAAATTGAATTTAAGGTGCAACAGGAAGAGACCATCCTCAACCTGGGATTCTTTTTGGGCCTCGCCTCACTCATCGTGTTCAGCTTTGCGTGCTTCTGGCTCGGCACACTGCTGATTCTTGTCGTGTTTGCACGGCTTACGTTGCGCAAGTCGCTGCTGCTTACGTTTGGTTTTGTCTTGCCGCACCTGGCCCTGATTTGCGTGTACTTTCTGCGGGGTGGCTTGCCGCAATTGATGGAATACTTTTATGCGCCCAACCTCACGTTGCAGACTACGCCACTGATCTCGTGGCGATCAATCTTCTGGTTGGGAAGTGGTGTGCTTGTCTTTTTTTGCTTTTCAATTGTGATGCTCAACCGCGAGGCGCGTTTCACCAAATATCAGTCGCAGCTCCTGCAAGTCATGTTGCTCTGGCTCAGCATTGCCGTTCTGGAAGTTGTTTTTACCCGCGTGCGTACGCCGCACAGTTTTATTCCATTCATTCCGCCGCTGACCTATTTTATCAGTCATTATTTGTTGCTCATCCGGAGGAAGTGGCTCGCCGAAACCATGCTGTGGATTTTCTTGATCTCCACCGTGGCACTGAGCAGCACCGCCCGCTGGGGCAAGCTAAAGGCCGTGGATTATTCCACACTGTTTTTAGGGGCCAACCCTGAGCCGTCAGTCCAAAACCGCCGGGTCATGGTGTTGGGCGATGGCCTGACGAGCTACCAAAACAATACGCCGGCCTCTTACTTTTTGAACTGGCAACTGTCGGAGCCCATCTTTAAAAATCCCGGCTATTATGAAAACCTCATTCGGATCAATGCATCGTTTGAAAAATGTTTACCAGACGTGATCATTGATCGCACCCATGTCATGCCTGACGTATTCAAATATCTGCCGCGGTGGCGCAACCGTTACGAAGCCGCCGGCGCCGTATACACGCTTCGGCGACCCGATTAGTACAATTTATTTAAGCTTAGGAGTCCCTGCTCTTTCGCCTCCAGACCGGATTGGCCCATGAGAAAACGGTCGACTGCCCGGGCTGCCTCGCGGCCTTCGCTGATGGCCCACACCACGAGGCTTTGTCCGCGCCGCATGTCGCCGGCCGAAAAAATGCCATCCTGCGACGTCTGGTAACGCTGACACTTTACGTTGCCGCGCTCGTCGTATTCTACTCCCAACTGGTCGAGCAGGCCTGTATGCTGCGGATGTAAAAATCCCAGGGCCAGCAGCGCCAGCTCGCACGGTATCTCTTTTTCCGTTCCCGGAATTTCGGCAAACGTACTTCCATTCCACGCTACATCGACCACGCTCAGCGCGCGAAGGTTTCCATTGGCATCACCTATAAAGGCTTTGGTGACAATACTCCACTGGCGGTTGCAGCCTTCTTCGTGCGACGTGGAGGTGCGCAGGATCGTTGGCCAATTGGGCCAGGGCATGGCCGGTGTGCGGCCTTCCGGAGGCTTGGGCAGAATTTCAATTTGCGTCACCGACTTTGCCTGATGGCGAATGGAGGTGCCCACGCAATCCGATCCGGTGTCGCCACCGCCGATCACCACCACCTGTTTATTAGTTGCCCAGATTTCGGCGGTTCCAATTTTCTTGCCTGCCACGCGGCTGTTTTGTTGTGTCAGAAAATCCATGGCGAAATGAACGCCCTTCAACGTCCGGCCCGGGATGGCGAGATCGCGCGGCACAGTCGATCCACCGCAGAGCAAAATAGCGTCGTATTCGTCGCGCAATTCGGCGACAGAAACATTCACACCCACATGGGCATTGGTCAAAAATTTGATCCCTTCTTGCGTCATCAGGTCAACCCGTCGAGCTACCACTTGCTTGTCTAGCTTGAAGTCGGGAATGCCATACCGCAGCAGTCCGCCAATCTCGTCGGCGCGCTCGTACACCACTACCGTATGTCCGGCATAGTTGAGTTGGGCGGCGGCGGCCAGCCCCGAGGGACCCGAGCCGATCACAGCTACTTTTTTGCC
>Ga0209067_10001994_pt1 | contig 12197 bp, 13 predicted proteins | sample ColStrG_CSR_2013_FD_187199 | JGI IMG/M metagenome (GOLD analysis project Ga0209067, IMG submission 187199) | Freshwater sediment microbial communities in response to fracking from Pennsylvania, USA - Cold Stream Run_MetaG_CSR_2013 (SPAdes)... | ecosystem: Environmental > Aquatic > Freshwater >... | reverse complement strand
GCCCATTCACTCCGCCGGGGTGGTTCTGGATCATCTGCAGAATCGCAGAGACCTCGGGATTCGATCCGGCGACTTTGCCCATTGCCATGCTTTCGAGATTGTCGAGCAGACCCATACATACTCCTTTGAGAATGACGCTGACGGTAGGTTGAGGGTGAGAAGGGCCGCTCCCAAGTCCCGGTGGCGGCCCTTCGCGTCTTACTTCTGTTTGGCGATGATCTTGTCTTTGATCTTGTTGTAGGTGGCCTGGGGAATGACCTTCTTCTTCACCAGATCAGTCTTGGCCTTGTAAGGACGGCCGTCGATGATCTTCTGAGAATAGGCGGCGCCGATCCCCGGCAGCGCATCGAGTTGGTCCTTGGTGGCGGAGTTGATGTCGAGCAGATCGGTGGATGCCGCCTGCGCCATTGCGCCGCCCTTTGCGATCGAGCCAGCAGCCTGTGCCACGCTCAGTGAACTGAGAAGCGTCAGCGCGATCACAGTTAGCAGAATGCGCGTGATCAGATTTTTACGAGTCATAATTTTCTCCTTAAGTTAGCGGGTGCCCCATTTCTCGCGCGTTTCTTGCGCGAGAAGTGGGAATTCTAGTGGAAGTGACTAGTCGCCTTGCGCAGCTTTGTAGCCCGCGGCCTTGGCTTCATCCTCGGTCATGAATTTGCCGCTCTTGGTCTTGCCATACCAGCGGCCGGACTTATGGTAGACCTTGCTGTCCAAATTGACCCAGACTTTTCCCGACGACTTAGCCGCGGCGATGTCGGAGTCAGAGGCGTTGTTGCTCGGAGCCGGAGCAGACTTTTTCGTCGACTTCGCCGGAGCCGCCGCGGGGGCTGCCATTGCCGAGCCGGAAGCCGGAGCGGCGCCGGCCGCCGGAGCAGGCTTCGATGCGGGCGCGGAGCTGGCCGCCGGAGCAGGCTTCGATGCGGGCGCGGAGCTGGCCGCCGGAGCGGGCTTCGAGGCAGGCGCGGAACTGGCTGCGGGAGCGGCCATCGAGTTTGCCGCTGGAGCCGAACTGGCCGGAGCCATGGTCGAGTCGGCCTTCTTGCCCTTCTTCGACTTCTTGCTGGAACCGGTGTCCGCCGCAGCGGTCTTGTCCGCGGGAGCCGCTGAACTGGCGGTACCCGAAGCTGGCGCAGCCATCGCGTCAGTCTTGGCGGCTTTCTTTGATTTCTTCGACTTCTTGCTGGTTGTGGTGGACTGATCGGTGGAACTGGTGGAGGTGGTCTGAGATTGCGCCCATGCCATGCTGGCGGTCAGGGCGAGAACCAGACACAGCGATACGCCCCAGGGGGATCGTGCAGTCTGCTTATTCAAAGGGAGTTTCTCCTATCGAGATCGTTTGTACAACTTCGTACGCAGAGCCGGCGTGGCGAGGTTCAATTGAGCAACAGCCAACTCACACGCATAGAGCGGGACCCGAGTCACAGGTGCACCATAATGCCAGCCACCTCGGAATCGGTCAAGCCGCAAAACGTCAAGGCCCCCACCACAGTGGAGGCCTTGAAAATGAATCCTGAAGCTAAACCTGGCCTACGCGTAAATCCCGCGCTGCCGAATCGTATACGCCACGCGATCAATCGCCAGCATGTAAGCCGCAATCCGATTGTTCACGTGGTGCGTCTCGGCATAGCGCACGACGTCTTCAAACGACGATTTCATGATGGTCTCAAGCTGCTCGTTGACCACCGATTCCTTCCAGAAGTAGCCCTGGCGGTCCTGCACCCACTCGAAGTAAGAAGTGGTCACGCCGCCGGCGTTGGCCAGGATGTCGGGAATCACGAACACTCCCTTGTCGTTGAGCACCTCATCGGCAGCCGATGTCGTGGGCCCGTTCGCGCCTTCCGCCAGGATGCGGCACTTCACCCGGTCGGCATTGCGGCTGGTAATCACGTTTTCGGTAGCTGCCGGGATGAGAATTTCGCAATCGGTGGTGAGCAGTTCGGCCGCGTCGTATTTCTCCGCTTCGGGAAAGCCGTGGACGGTTCCGTTCTTCTGCCGGAAATCCACCAGGGCTTTCAGGTCGATGCCGTTCTTGTTGTAGAGGCCGCCGCCCACTTCCGCGATGCCGACCACTTTGTAACCGGCTTCGTACATGAGCTGCGCGGCGTTGGACCCGACATTGCCGAAGCCCTGCACGATGACGCGGGCGCGGTCGCGATCGATGCCCAGCTTTCGGCAAGCCTCGTCACACACTACCATCACGCCGCGGCCCGTGGCTTCGCGGCGTCCGCGCGAGCCGCCTATGTTAATTGGCTTTCCGGTCACGACTGCGGTCACCGTCTGTCGCATGTGCATGGAGTAGGTGTCCATCATCCAGGCCATGATTTGTTCGTTGGTATTGACGTCGGGTGCGGGTACGTCTTTTTCCGGGCCAATGAATTCGATCAGTTCCGAGGTGTAGCGCCGGGTCATGCGTTCGACTTCGCCCATCGACATTTTGTGCGGATCGCAAATCACGCCGCCCTTGGCGCCGCCGAAGGGAATGTTCACCACCGCGCACTTCCAGGTCATCCAACTGGCCAGCGCGCGCACTTCGTCGAGTGTGACATCGGGCGCGTAACGGATGCCGCCCTTGGCCGGGCCTCGCGCGATGGAATGCTGCACGCGGAATCCGGTAAAAACCTCCAGATGCCCGTCGTCCATCTGCACCGGGATGTACACGGTGAGTTCGCGGTTGGGATAGCGCAAAACCCGCCACAGGCCTTCATCCAGGTTGAGCTTCTGTGCGGCGAGGTCGAAGCGGGCGCGCTGCGACTCCCACGGATTCGATTCTTTATCCACGTGCGGGGCGGTCATGGTCGACATAAACTTTTTCTCCGGAATGATTGCAGGTCGAGATTGAAGGCAACGCCAGCCGTCGCCGGACAGACCCCGGCCACAAGCGGGCAAACGTTCCGAGTATATGAGGCAGGACGGCAGAGAAGCAAGCCGGGGCATAAGAGGTGGTACTGCAGTTTTTGCGAAAGGCGATTTATATCAGGGCACGCTTAGACGTGCCAGAAAGCACACATGGATACCGCTTTAGCGGCGGCGGCCTTGCACTCTCGATAGAATAGACGTATGTTCGCCCGTAAAATTCGTGTGGAGTACGAGCAAGACGGCCAACTGCTGCCCTGCCCACTAAAATGGCTCGACAGCTTTTCGATGCGCAATTTCACCAATGCGAGCGTGTTTGACGATACCTTGCCCGTCTCCGACGGAGAGATGGAGATTGGTTCTAATGTTCCATTGGAGCAACTTCGAGAGGCGATGGAAGACTGGTTCCGGCGGAAAAGCTATCTCCCCGCCAATTCAAACCTCACGCTCACGCAGAAATAGGTAAATCCCTGAACGCTCCTACGGTGGCCCAATTCGGGAAAGTTCGACCCACCCCGGGTGAAAAAAGACCCGACTCCATGGCCCAAAGTGGGGCTTTCGCGCTTTCGATATCCCCGGTAAACGTTCCGGCTCAGCCCAGCATCATAGTAATCAACTAGTTCAACAGACGTGGAGCTTTGGCTAGCCAGTTGCACACGTCAGAGCGGAGGTGCTTTATGAGCTACAGAATTACGCAGCTGTCCCCCCAAACAAGCACCCGCGGAAGCAGCATTCGTGTCTTGGTCAACCACGAAGACAATACGCGGCCCGAAGGTCTTGGGAACATGCAGTTCTTGCGATCCTGGTTTGAATACGATTTTCATGCCAGCCGATCAAAACGAGGGCAGCGCCTCAACTGGAATGCAGTGTGGGGCTTGGCGATTATGGTAGGGATCAGCGGGGGGTTCTGGGGCGGACTGGCTCTGGTTGTCTCCCGCATGGCGAGATAACTCTAATCTTTACACAGACGCCCCACTGGTCCACGTAGTGGGGCGAAGACTGTCCGGCTATTTTTCGTAGTGCAGCAGGGAAGTGACCTCGTACGCCTTCAGCTTGTCTCGTCCTTTCAGGAAATCAAGCTCCACGACAAATCCCAACCCGGCGATCTGGGCGCCCAGAGATTCCGCCAGCTTCGCCGTGGCCTCTGCCGTTCCTCCGGTAGCCAGCAAATCGTCGACGATCAGCACGCGCTGGCCTTTCTGAATCGCGTCTTTATGAATTTCCAGCGTATTCGTCCCGTATTCGAGCGCATAGTCGTAGCGCGCGCATTCGGCAGGCAGCTTGCCGGGCTTGCGGACGGGGACGAATCCAGTTTTCAGACGATAAGCCAGGGCCGGGGCAAAGATGAAACCGCGAGCCTCCATCCCCAGCACCAGATCCACTTTGCTTGACTCGTAGTGCTCCGACAGCATGTCGATCAGGGACGCGAACCCGGTCTTATCTTTCAGCAGCGTGGTGATGTCGTAGAAAAGAATCCCCTTTTTCGGGAAGTCGGGAATTTCCCGGATGAGCTTCTTCAACTGATCGGCACTCATAGTCGCCATGGGCGAACTGGACGGCATCTACCACGCTCCTTCGATGCGGAATGAAATCATACCTGCAGTGGGACTCGCTTCGGAGACCTCCACTGCATCCACGCGGGCTGCGCGCGGCCCTTCCCGCAGTCGCGAATGCAGGCCCAACAGCTGATCGCGTGTGCCCTGGGCCAGCACCTCAACGCTGCCGTCGTGATTGTTGCGAACCCATCCGGCAATCGCCAGCAAATGCGCCTCGCGCTCCACAAACCAGCGATAGCCGACGCCCTGCACGCGCCCGCGTACAACAAACCGTCGCGCCTGGATTTCTTTTTCGACCATGTCGTAGAGACGTTGCTTGCAACGTCTTGCCGGCACGACCAGAAACGCATGCCGGGCAGGTAATTATCGCAAAAAGAGACGCAGCAAAAGCTGCGTCTCTACGGACAAGACCTGTTCCGCTAAGCCCGCGACAGGTACGCGCCTTCGGAAGTGTCCACCTTGATCTTCTCGCCTTCGTTGATGAACGGCGGTACCTGCACCACCAGCCCGGTCTCGGTCTTCGCCGCCTTGGTCACGCTGGAGGCGGTGGCGCTCTTCAGTCCCGGTTCGGTCTCAATCACGGTCAGGATGACAGTCTGCGGCAGTTCAATGCCGACGGCCTTACCGTCAAAAAACTCCACTTTAATTTCGAGGTTGGGAATCAGATATTCGACCGCATCGCCCAGAATTTCACGGGTCAGGTGGGTCTGTTCGTAGTTGTTGGTGTCCATGAAGTAGTAGCTGTCGCCGTCGGCGTACAGGAACTGCATGTCGACTTCATCGACATTGATCTTCTCAATCGGGTCGGGCGAACGGAAGCGGTGCTCGAACATGGCGCCGGTGCGCAGGTTGCGCAGCTTGGCTTGGATAAAGGCGCGCAGGTTGCCGGGAGTTCGGTGCTCGACGCTAAACACGGAGTGCAGATCATTATTGTGCTTGATGATCATGCCGGGACGAAGCTGGGTTGCAGGGATCGACATTGCTGAAAAACTCTCCTGTGAATATGGCAGTTTTGCTGAAGCCGGCGGAAAGAGCTTGTCCTGAGCGCGCCGAAGGACGGGCAAGGCCACAAGTTCCGCCGCTACGATGGCAAACATTTATTTTACACTCAGCCGGCGGGGGAAAGGAAACGGTTGGCGTGGGCCGCATGGTTCGTGACGCCCGATCCTCTGTCGTCAAACCTGTACCTCGCAAGCGGGCTCATTTCTTTACCAAGTCCAGCCAGTTCGTAGTGACCGTGAAGGGCGCCGTACTACCCGGCCCGTAGCTGGCCATGTAGATCTTCTGCCCGTCCCGGGTGACAGCGTAATAATTCGAGATCGGATGCGCGTCAAGATCGAAAAGCGGTTGCGGCTGATCGCTCTGAAAATGGTCGGCGCTGATGTTCAGGCTGGAAGCCATCATCGTCTGGAAAGAGCTGTTGGTAAAGAACAGCTCCTTTCCATCTCCTCGCCAGGTCGGCGTCGTCCCGCCCCCGTTCGATACCTGCCATTTGCCACCCGAGATCGACGGAGTCCCGTCCAGTGCGGTATGGAACGGTACAATGTAAATCTCCGGCAGACCCGATTCATTCGACGAATAGGCCAGCCATCTGCCGTCGGGAGATAGTGCAACACCGGCCCATCCCATTTTTGTCGAAAACAACGGAGTCGATTTGTGTGCGCCCTCGAGTGCAAGCGCACTGACTTCGCCAGGCCCACGATAGATCAAGTATCTCCCGTCAGCGGTCCAGGCGATGGGGTACAGTTTTTGGGGCGCGGATTCGCCGCCCGCGTTGCCCCTCTGAACCGGGAGTTTGAACAAAACTTCCTCAGCGCCGCTCCCGGTAACGTCCTTGGAAATGATCGTGTCTCCGTCGGCGTCGACGCGGTCAAACGCCAGTTTCTTGCCGTCCGGCGACCACACCGGCGAGAACGAGTGCTGGTCGAAGGTGAGCTTGGCTTTGCTGTTCTTGCGCAGGTCGAAGACCCAAACGTCATTCAACTGGCCGGAGGTGATCCCCAGCGAAGCGGCCAGCTGATCCTCCTTCGGGGAAAGCATGAGAGTCTGAAGCAGGTCTTTTTCCTCACTCAGTAAAGTCTGTCTCCCCTTGCGGTCATAGGAGACGAGACGCGTTCCTGCAACCACGGCGCCCGCCTGGTAAATCAAAGTGGAGCCCGATACAGCGAAAGCTGCGAAGTTAAACTGCGGATCATTCTGCACGTGCTCAGCCACCACCACGGGCTCGCCGGTGAAGCGCAGCGTCCCGGGGTCGAAGCCGCGGATCAGCAGACTGTTGTCCACAACGTACAGCAGATGGTTATTGGAAAATACCGCGTTCGAAGTGATGTCTTCCAGCATGACCGGTTGGGGCGAATCCAGGGCAGCGACGAACACACGGGCCGTAGGGATTTGCGGAGCCTGCGCGACGAACTGGAAGTGCTTCTGATCGGGAAGAAACTGCGGGAAGCGATGGCTGGTCTCGTGCCGCGCCTCGTCCAGGCTGGTAAGCCGGACGGGCTTGCCGCCGGACGCGTCCACTCGGAACAATGCGTCTGCGCGGACGCCATACACGATTACACCGTCCGTGGACCAGGTACCGCCGCGACCCTCCATGACATCGCAGATCGGAATCGCGCTTCCGCCCGACAGATCGAGTTTCTTCAGTTTTCCGCCGGCAAAGAACGCCAGAAACTTTCCATCGGGCGACCAGAATGGAAATGTGGCTCCTTCTGTGCCGGGAAGGAAACGGGATTCGGTCGATTCGAGCGAACGCAGCCACAAGCCGGCCGTTCCGCTTTTGCCCTGAATGAAGGCCACGAACGCGATCTTGCTTCCATCGGGCGAAGGAACCGGCGGCCCAGAAAGACCGCGAAAGTTGAAGTAGGTGTTGGGAGGTGGGTTCACTTCGAACTGGCTCACGCGCGCCGGAGCCTTTGACCATCGTGTGCCCAGCGCAAACCCTGCGGCGATCAATACGCCCGCAACCAGCAGCTTCCAGTGCAGCGCTCCGCGGCGGGGAGAAAGCTCGGCAGGTTTGGGCACTTTCGCGGCCCACTCCAGTTGCCGGGAAACGTCGGCGCAGCTTTGCCAGCGTTCCTCCGGATCCTTCGCGATACAGGTAGTGATCACGTGCTCTAGAGCGGGTGGCGATAGCGGCTGCATCGCGCTCATCGGCTTGGGCTCGGCGGCCAGGATCGCGGCAATCGTGCTGGCGGTCGTCTTGCCTTCAAACGCGCGCTTTCCGGTGACCATTTCGTACAAAACCGAGCCCAAGGCAAAAATGTCGCTTCGGTTGTCTGCCTCTTTGCCCTCCAGTTGCTCGGGCGCCATGTACTGAATGGTGCCCACGATGGTGCCTTCGGTGGTCAACGGCTGCGACATCGTGGCCAGCGAGTTCGATCCAGACAAGTTCCCCAGCGGAGCCGCTGGCGCCTTGGCCAATCCGAAGTCCATCAGCTTGGCTCCCGACTTGGTCAGCATGATGTTGCCCGGCTTCAGGTCGCGATGGACCACGCCGCTACGGTGTGCCTGTTCCAGCCCCTGGCAGATCTCAGCGCCCACACGGAATACCTGCTCCAGCGGCAGCCTTCCCTTGCGCAGGCGCTCGCCCAAGGTCTCGCCTTCAAGGTATTCCATAACGAGGTAGCTGATCCCGTCGTGCTGGCCGACATCGTAGAGGTGGCAGATGTTGGGATGGCTCAGGGACGAAATCGCTCGGGCCTCGCGGTCGAAGCGCTGTTTTGCCTCCGGATTGCTGGAAAGATTTTCGGGTAGAATTTTGATGGCGACGGTGCGGTCCAGGCGTGTATCGCGGGCGCGATACACCTCTCCCATCCCGCCGGCGCCCAGCGGTGATTGAATCTCATAAGGCCCCAGCATCGTACCCGAGGAGAGTGCCATCTTTGGGTCGCAATTATAACGTCATTTCTCTGCCAGGCAATTCTCGGCCCAAGTTAGGACAAACGAAATCTTGGCGGGAAGATGGCCCCATCCGGGAATTTACGATCTGCCAGGGGAAATTCTGGATACACCAGAATTCGGGCGCAGGACTACAATCAGGGGAACCGCAGTCGACCATAGAGGCAGGCACATATAAAGACGCGGGGGAAGAGGCTTCATTATGCGCATTGGAAATTACGAATCTTCGGAAAGCAGCAACATCGGAACGGCGGTTACGTTCCTGCTGATAGGCCTCGGCGCCGGGGCGCTTGTGGGGCTGATGTTCGCGCCAAAAAGTGGAAAGCAGTTCCGCAAAGACCTGCAACGCGGCTACGATGACGCTCGCGAGACGCTGGGCGATTGGGCAGACGAGGCCAAAGACCGCGTGCGCGACGCGGCCAGCCGCGGCGTCGATATGGCCTCGGATATGGCCGGCGATCTGCGCGATGCCGCTCGCGAGAGAGTTGAGCCGCTGCGCAAGGCGATCAATCGCAGCTAAGACGCACGATCATTAGCTGAAGATCCCGGCGAAGAAGTTTCTGACTCTCCGCATGAAGCTGTGGTGTTCAGCCTTCGCCTTCTTCTCCGCAGGCGGGGGCTGGATTACCGTGTCGAGATGGACCTGCCGAGCCGTGGTGTCGTCCGGCGGCAAGTCCTTCGCGGTTTCGACTGTCGCTGCGCTGACTGGCTCTGGCGCCGCGTCCGCATCGTGCTTTTTCCCGCTGAACACGAAGGGCGCGTCGATCTGCACGTGCACTTCATTGGGCTGCGATGGCGGCAACGGCGCCGTCTCCGGCCCGCTCGATAGTGTCTGCGGAGTGCCACCGCTCGCCGGCTTCGCATTTGCAGTTTCGGCCGGCGCAGACGCTCCGCCTACCCGCACTTTCTCCGGCAACTTCGAGTCAGGCACCGGAGTTGCCACAAGTTCAGTCTGTAGCACCTGGACCGGCGCCGGACATCCGCACTCCAGCGGCACGCTCGCATCTACCTTGTCAATTTGTCCGGATCGAAACACGGCTTGCTCGTCCGGCTTGACCTGATAGATACGGTCCCCCATCAGTTCGGAAACGATCGCCGACGAAGTATTCCCGGTCAGAGCCCGCACACAGGTATTGCCGTGCGAGTCGGCGCTGACGGCGAAGTGAAAATGCCCCGGCCCGGCAAACATGATGCGGAAGTCCGGAGTCAGTACGGAGTCGGCCGAAGCGCCGAGAGAATAGTGCGTCTCAAGCCCTCCCGTGCTCAGGCCAATCATCAAGTCGCGCTTGGTCTTGGAGGGTGTGACGGAAACTGTCGTGCCGGGACACACTCGTAATTCTCCTCCGCGGGCCAGTTGCAGGACCGCCGTTTCGGAGGTCGCGGTCACCGACGATCCCGCGTTGAAACGTTTTCCCGCCAGCACCACCATTCCCGTTCCGCCGGTCACCGGCACCACGGCGGGAGTCGTGCTCAGCGACAAGTCGGCTACGGTGGGAGCCTGAACGGGCTTCTTCTCCGCCACGGCATTGTCGGGAGGCCGCAGTCGCACCATGAGGCGATTCCCCGCGCCGTCCCAGCTATAGCCGTAGGGCGAACTCAAATCGAGCACGATTCGCGTCACGGGAGGAGTCTGCTGGTGCTGGTCGACGCGGATCGCCAGAATGTTTTCTTTCTGAACTTCGATTCTCTTCTGCGTGAGCCCAAGCCGGGAGTTGGGTAGATCGATCACCAGCCGGGGTGGTGAATCGAGCGTTGAAACTTCAGGAATGACTGGGCCGCCACGAGTGAGAATCTCGATGGCAGGAATTCCTTTCTCGTGAACCACGTGGATCGCGGTGACCGTCGGCGGCGGACCGAAGGTCTGCGCCGCCGCTGCCAGGCTCAGCGTGGTGGCGAACAAAGCTGTCGACAAAAATTTAATTGCAGATCGCAGCAACAGATCCTCGTGGGGCTTGAAGGAAAGATATCAGGCGTCAGGGGTTAGGGGCTAGAGGTGAGGAAGACAGGTGTGCAGATTTCAAAGTTCGGTGTTCGATCGAAGTTGAGGCCAGAATCCAACTACCCGAAAACCGGTTCTTACGCTTCGGGCAGAAACTCGTATTCCTCAATTACGGCCGCAACCGCCATCTTGCCATCGTCGCGGCCATTCTCGACCCGCACGACGTGACCTTTGCACTGCACGCGAATGCTTTCCGTGAGCGTGATTTCAGGCGGCAGCGTCAGGGTAAAGCCGATCGGCGATCCCTGTTCGATTGCGGAATCCAGATAAAAGCAGATGCCCCTCGCGCTCACGTCGCGAAGCTGGGCGGTTTCGTTCTGCGTGGCGTTGTCGCCGTGATCCACGGTAACCGGGACGCGAAGCGCGAAGCGTCGTGCAGCCCGCTTTTCCTGCTGGGGCTCGGCCATGCGTTTCTCCTAGTGGCGCGCGAAGTGGCTCAAAACAGCTAACTGAGGATGCCAAGACGGAGCCTCAGGGTCAATACCACCCTTGGGTCAGGCGCTGGCACGTTCAGGCGGAAGTCCGTGCCAGCCGAAGGCCGTCAGCTGTTGACCAGTTGTAAGAAGTTCCCGATCAGCTTTTTGCCCGCATCGGTCAGCACGCTTTCGGGATGGAACTGCACGCCTTCGACCGCATGAAATCGGTGGCGCAGCCCCATGATCGTCCGCTGGCCATTTTTTTCCGTGGTCCAGGCGCTGACTTCCAGTTCGGCTGGCAAGTCTTTTTCCTCGACGATCAACGAGTGATAGCGCGTGGCGGTCATTGGCATGGGCAATCCTTGGAAGATGCTCTTGTTGTCGTGAACGACCGCGCTGGTCTTGCCGTGCATGATATGACTTGCACGAACGACTTTGCCCCCGAAGGCTTCCCCAATCGCCTGATGTCCTAGACACACTCCCAGCACCGGTGCTTTCCCGGCAAAATGACGAATCAATTCGATGCTGATTCCCGCTTCGTGCGGAGTGCACGGCCCCGGGGAGACGACAATCCGCTCGGGATGCATGCTCTCGACTTCGCTGATCGTGATCTGATCGTTCCGCCGCACCTCAACCTTCGCGCCTAGTTCGCCGATGTACTGCACCAGGTTGTAGGTGAAGGAATCGTAATTATCCAGAACGAAAACCATCTGACAGTTGCTCCTAAACCAGCTTATAACGAATCCAAGCCGAGACCGAAGACGGACAACCGAAGGCCGAAGGCGTTGCTCACGACTACGGCTTGGGCTGTGGCTGGGTCACGCAGTGGATGCCGCCCCCGCCGAGCCCGAGGTCGTCAATGTTGAGCTGTTCGATCACGCGCCCCGGAAAGATTTTAGCGAGCGTGGCCTTGGCGGCGGCGTCGTAATCGGCATCGCCAAACTGCGCCGAAATTACCGCGCCGTTGCACACATAATAATTCGCGTACGAACCCACGAAATCCGGGTTGGTCTGGCGGATCTCGTTGTAGTCTGGCCCCAAAAGTTTGCTGACATTCATCGCGACGCCCTGCGCGTCTGTCGAAGTCGAGAGAATCTGATACTGCTGGCGCTCGTCCTTCGACCAGATGTCGGTGGCGGCGGTCTGCGGCCACTGGACCAATCCCGCGCCGGGAGCAGTGAACCGGGACGTCGCGTCCACGTGGTCGTCGGTGATGTCCCGGCCTACGATTCCGGGGAACCAGATGACCTTCGAGGCTCCGTAGGCGGCGTACATCGCGGCCTCGATCTGGGCCTGCGTCATGCCCGGGTTCCGGTTCGGATTGATTATGCTGCTCTCGGTCGCCATCAGGGTTCCAGATCCGTCGGTTTCGATTGCTCCCCCCTCTGAGACCAAACCCGCCGCCGTGAACGGGACACCGACATAGGCAGCCACTCGCCGTGCTACCAGCGCATCGTGGTTGTGAACCTGATC
>Ga0209067_10001993_pt1 | contig 12203 bp, 14 predicted proteins | sample ColStrG_CSR_2013_FD_187199 | JGI IMG/M metagenome (GOLD analysis project Ga0209067, IMG submission 187199) | Freshwater sediment microbial communities in response to fracking from Pennsylvania, USA - Cold Stream Run_MetaG_CSR_2013 (SPAdes)... | ecosystem: Environmental > Aquatic > Freshwater >... | reverse complement strand
CTATACCCCACCACCGACACATTCGCCACCACAAGAACCACCGAGACCGACCCAGTAACACTCACCGTCACACCCCGCACCCCACTAACCGAACGCGTCCTCACCCCACGAACAACCCGCGACACCGAGGCAATATCGGACCCAGATAACGTCCCCGAGAACGACACAGAACGAGTATACGAACCATCAGCAGTATACGTACCACTCACAGTACGACGAACCGAAACACTACGCGACCTCGTCCGACGGTGATGACGCGCCGACAGCGTCCTCCCTCTCGAAACCGAGATCGTATCCGAGAGTGTCAGATTCTGAGTCCCCATCGAAACACCAGTACGAGTCTGTGTGAGGCCACGCGTCAGCGTCTGATTATCCGTCCTCGTCGCTGTCAGCGTTGGGCCAGACGAGATCGAACTTGAGGCAGAACGAATTGGCGAAACAGAGAGCGTCACCGTCCTCGAAGACGTCAGCGACAGACGACCAGAGAGACTACTAGTGGGAGCAGAACGCGTCATCGACACTGTCTTCCTCACCGAAACAGTACGAGTCTTGCTTACCGGACCTATCTGAAGTGACGACGGATTATATGCGGGGAAAGTGCATCTTGACATGCTTACTCTGACTAGAGGACTAGTCTGAATGAGTGATCCGTTCGGGAGTAGAACTATAGAGGTCTTCTCTGGGTCGATCACTGGAAACCGTGCCATAACGCAGCTAGAGAGATTAAGCTTGTCGATATCGCTTCCGTAGTAGATGCTTGAGTTGTCTCCACCATAATCTGTAGCTTGGGAGATAACTAGTGTGGAACCGAATAAGCGCATAGGACCAGGGATTCCGATGCTTAGGTTTCTGATGAATGTCAGATTACCCTTGTAGTAGTAGCTCAAACTGTTGCTTATGTCGTAGATCAGGAGGATGTCTGTGTATCCGTCGCTCACATTCTTGATGTAGGTTCCATTGACGAGCAGATTCTTCACATAGAGAAGGTTGGATGGTTCTCTTGCGGATGTGAGATTGCTGACAAGACAAGATGGTGTCATACCGATGAGCGGATCACCGGTATACAGAATGATACCTTCGCCACAGCTCCTGGTACCCACAGCATATAAGTAGCCGGATGCATCATAACCAGTTGTTATACTAAGGGAATAACCAGTGGAAGTAGTAGCACAATCACCATCGACTGTCTTCACTGTATGAGGACTTGTGGCAGACACATATCTAACGCACTGATCAGCGTCTACGACTAGGTAGCCTGTTATTCTACCAGATGAGTCGTAGTAGTTTGTCATGGTGTAGGTGCCATAGAAAGTCGCGGAACTGTTGTCTCCATCGTGGTATCTAACAGTGTCGTTCTGGCCTCCAGCTAGGAAGGTAACGTTGTCGGTGGTATAGTTCATGTGGTAAACTGCCTTGCCAGAACCAACTACCATGAGATCGCGTTGGTGGTCGTATAGAATGGATTGTCCAGTGATTGTGGTGTTCGTGCCAGCAACCACCAGTGTTAGGAAGAAGTAGGTGGCTGCTATTTTCCTGAAAGTAGTTGGTGATGTTCCCATCCGTGTCGTGAAGAGAGATAGACTTCTTGATCTGGAGCGAATTGCATTCCATAGTGGGTTCAGCACCGATATGTTGGGTTGGTATATAGGTTATACTATTCTGCTAAACGTTCTTCTTGTCGGAGTGCTCGTTGACATGGAGAATCATGAATTTCCACTTTCCCTCTTCGAACATGGTCAAGTAGATGTATATTCTGCGAGCCTTGTCTTCACCGATTCTTACGAATTTTCGGGGTAGTGGGATCATTTCGTTTAGCTGTGCTTCGATCCTTTCCGCCTTGACACCGTTGATGGAGAGATGTTTCTCCCATTCGCTCTCTTCACATCGGTCCAACACACGCTGGACATATGTCTTGTAGCCATCGTACTTGGATGTCATTTTGGTGGAAAGTTTCGAGAAAATGCGACGAGATCTAAGGACGTTATCTACCATGATGATGACCTTGTTAGCTCTTCTAATCATCTGTGGCATATATCTCTTTCGGATGTCAATTGTGTTCTCATTGTTCCTGTTCGCGCTTGCCGGACTTATTCTTTACTACATGTATTCCCTAAGGAAGGGAAACATAGGGAGAACCCCGGAGGAAAGAGAAAGACAAAGACAAGAACGAGTCTCGGCATATAGGGCACGAGAAGCTGCAGAAATAGCAGCAATCGAAGCAGGAGAGCTGCCTCCAATCGCTACCGCATATGTGCAACCAATAGCTGTAGCCGAAGAAGGAATCGTAATGCATGAGATCTCGAACGATCCAGAAATGGGAACCGTAGCCGAGGAGGCGCCAGATCTCAGCAACGTTGGCTACACTGGATAACTCTCATGTATACCAATATACAGAATATCGAATTACCATGGAACAGATCCCACTCCAATATCAAGATAAGCAGAAACAGAGCATATACATTACGAGAACCTCATCTCACATTCGAGACATGTTGCTTCGTTGGAAAGCGATAGGTCCACCGCGGCCGTCGAAGCCAACGGAAACGATGAACCAACTACTGTTTTGCTTGGAAAGCACTACCCGAAGACAACAGTCATGTATCATATCGAAGATTTGGCGATGTATCGCGAAGGAAGTAACTTTCGCGGTGGCACAACCTGGGTTCATCCCCTACTAGCTGTAAGGATTGCACAATGGGTGTCTCCAACCTTTGCTCTACAAGTGGACATATGGGTCCGCAAGCTATTGCGAGACAGAATTGTCGAGTATAAGGAAGAGGAGATACGCAAACTGAAGGAGGATTTCGCCAAGAGGTACAAAGCTCTCGAGACCAAGTCGATCTGCGATGTTGACGATGATGGTGAAACAGAGAGAGGATATATCTACTGCATCTCGAATCCGACGATGGTCGGAATATACAAGATCAGGTTCACTACTCGTGATCTTACTGAGAGACTCGCTGAGGCAAATAAGAGAGGAACCTGGAGTCCTCCTGCTGACTATGAGATCGAGTTCGCGAAACATGTCGGAAACGCACGCAAGGAAGAGACCAATATCCATATACTACTCGAAGAGAAGAGAATGAAAGGAGAGTTTTTCAGAGAAGACCTCAACATCATCAAGAGCCTATTCGAGAGAGTGGATGACGAATGGTGGAAGCCATGAGACATGACCCTGTATATACTATACAACAATTGTTCGGAGTTGACTTGTGTTGTGGATTCCTATTTCAGAAGATGTTGTTGTGGAGCGATACTTTGGGGGTACCTCGGGATGAAATGATGAGGTCCATGTTCGGGAAAATGTCAGACCAACCACAAGGGAACCATGTTCTACAGATCGGCGCGCTCATTGTCAACGCCAGACCTGAGGATCACTATGTGAATGCTACACACCTGTGTCAGCTGGGCAGAAAGGAGTTCAAGCACTGGAACGATGTGAGAAATGCGGGAAATATGGCTGTGAAGCGTTCGTTCGTCGAGCATATGTACGCAACTCTCTTCGACCCTGAAAACCAGGCGTTCAGAGAGACTCTCTTCAGATCGCTCATCACTGACCCTAATTTGGCGCGAAATCGCAGCGCCGAAAGTGACGGGAATCCGACCCTAGGGGTCGTTCCTCGACTTGGGCCTAATAATGGGCAGAATGACGATGATGACGTGGTCGAGGTCCCGAATCAAGTGACAAATGAGGGAGTAATCGTGGGCGGCGAGATGTTCGACGCCATCACGGTGAAGACGCGTATTGCGGAACAAGGGATTATCGTTGGGCGCGGCCCGGGTCATCCGACATGGGTTCATCCGTATATCGCAATCCAGATTGCGCAGTGGGCTTCTTCGGATTTTGCTATCCAGGTGAGCGTCTGGATTAACCGACTTCTGCTGCTTGCGGATCGACATCGCAGAGAACGTGATTCGCTGGTCCTACAAGAACGTATTCGAACCCTGGAGCGTGAGAAAGAGGAGACTGGTGTCGTGGCTGTCCGAGAGCGGAATATGTTAATCGAAGCAGAGAAAGCAAGGGCAGACGCGAATAACAAGCTTGCCAGCGTTATAGATCGTGTGGTGCCGCGTGTTGGCCCAATCTTCGAAGAGGTCATCGGCGTCCTCAAGGTTTCGGACAGAGTGTATGAGGTATATCACTTCCAGGAACGCAGCAGATCCCGTATCTTGGGGGGCCGTCAATACATAGAAGAATGGTCTGTTCCGAATGGCACCAAGGCCGCTGGAGAAGTCAGACGACATCGCATCAGCTCGAAACCGAGGTTTCCCGACACTGGATTCAATATGAACTTCAAGACAGCATGGTTGTCGGAAGATTTCAGCGAAGAGGATCTCCTCGAGCTTGTCGAAGAAGTCGCGAATCAAGAGAGACGACAGTTCGAATAAGAAGATATACATATATATCTCTAAGCCGAGGCCACGGTGGCTGCCGCAGCACCCCTCGTCTTGATGAGGGCATCGTATATGTCTCCGAACGACTTCTTCTCAGGATGATCAGCCTTGTATGCCTCAAATTCATCGTACAGAGCGATGTGCTGTGCGAGTTCTGGGTGCTTACGGGCAACGATTCTCAGGTACCGTTGGCTTCCGAGGTATTCCTGGAAGAAGCCATCGTGGAACTCTTCGAAGAAGCGCTTTGGATCGTGAACAAATTCTTCGTCCTTGGTACTGGGAGCTAGCTTCGTGCACTCCTTCTTATCCATGGTGTAGAACTCTTCGAGACGCGCAGCGATGTTCTTCTCGTAGAAGCGGAGGAAGATTCCGGGGATCTCGTCTGGTTCACAGCCTGAGAGGATGCAGCCCATGGCACCGTTAGCTTCACGAGAGAGCTCCTTCTTCAGTTTCTCGACGAGGATATCGAGGAACCACTTTCCACCCGTCATCCTAACAGCATGTCCATACATCTCGTTCATGTCTTCTTCGTTCAGATGACCGAAGACATTGTGAAGTCTGTAGCATTCTGGCATTTTCTTTGCGAGAGGATTTCCTATGATGTCAAGTGGAGGCACAAATGTTAGTTGTCGACATGATTGGAGACCATGTTGGCCTCACTGCAATCTGTTCACTGGGCAGAAGAGATCTGAATGCTTGGAATATACGAGATCAGGTTCACTACTCGTGATCTTACTGAGAGACTCGCTGAGGCAAATAAGAGAGGAACCTGGAGTCCTCCTGCGATCGAATTCGCAAAGCATGTCCAGAATTGTCGAGACGAAGAGAGAAAGCTACACACAGCACTGGCAGACAAGAGAATGCAAGGTGAGTTCTTCAGAGAAGATATCGAAATAATAAGAGCCCTATTCGAGAAAGTAGATCGAGAGTGGTAGAACAAATAAGCGGCTCAGTATATACTATACTTCCGACCAGCTATGCATCGTGTTCGATCTCCCACTTGTCCAGAGCCTCTGCCATCAGATCCACTCTTATCAGATGATCTAGGCCCAATAGATTGATAGTCGATTCGAGAACCTGCTTCGTCTCCTGACGCCTAAACAAGCGCCTATAGACACGCATATCATTCGTGAGAAACGAGTGAACAGCATCGACCTCCGCTTGTGAACAGCTTGCTTCCATCAGAATTAGGAGATCAGTGGTTATGTCGTCAAGCTGTCTCTTTGTCATACTTAGGTGTGGTTTCTTGCTAATGTCTTCGCCTGCGAACCGCATCTTCCATGAGTCGATGAAGAATTGTGGAGCCATACTTCTCGTGCTGGTCTCCATGGGGCTCTTGATGAAGGTGAAGTACTTGTCGGGCTGGGTGGCGAAGCGTGAGCTGTTGCTGTATTCGTGGCGGACAGATTCGGTATAGTAGAAGCGGTTGTTGGGGCACTGGATGAATCTGGTGAGGTCAGGTTTGGTTCTTGCGTCATATGCCATGATGATGTCGGTGTCGATGAAGTAGCCGGCACGTCTTGCTATGGAATGTCTGAGACACATTTTCCGCGTATGGGGTTCTGTTCGGTTGAGCTTTGGGATTCGTGTCTGATGTTGTGAGTCACTATGGAATATGTGGTATTGCGTGGATGAGGTTGATTGTGGGGAAAATGGACCCGCGAGATGACAATTCATCGGAGCAATCTGTACAGAATTATGCTGTGAATATGGCATGCTATGGGACGACGAATTCACACGTCAGCAGAGTCCGTATGAACTGGCTGAATCATAACTTCAGTACTGCGACTCTTCTTCAGGCGAGAATACAGGGTCAGGAATGGACCTGTCCGCCAGAAATCACTATCAGGATTCTCCAGGAGCTTGAGGCCAAGTTGGCTGATATCTCTACTATATCTCTCACTTCATCGAGAATCAGTAAGTCATCCATCATAAGGAAGCTTATCGAAGAAAGAGATCATATTCTTACTTCTCTGAAGGAGGCGGATATCGATCCAAACTTGACTGCGAGTGCACGAAACTTCTTTCAGAAGGGGGTATTGCGAGAACTTCACCAGCCACTCGATCCACCCATCCCCACTTCTGTAGTACGAACGAGTAAGGCTTTGTTGACGAGTATGACACCTAGCGATCTCCGTGATATGCTCCTGAATGTTATCACGGTTGGAAAGACGGTCGAGGAACTCGAGCTGACTATAGCGAGGCTGAGAAACGAGAACGAACTGCTTATATCACGACTCAAGACGGAACATCAAGAGAAGGAAGAGCTGAGCAAGGAGGTGAGGCGTCTGGAAGAAATCAAGGAAGGTCAGAAAGTGCGCACGAATAAGGACTTGTTAGTGAGAGCAGTGGAGTCGACTACTAATCTAGATCGCCTCGAAACGATACTGAGAGATTATGCCAGAGACCCAAGTATCTCAACCGAGAAGCTAATCGGGTACGATATGGAATCCATGATACCCATCTTCTACCGCGCATTTCATCCGAGACCAGTACTCATGACAGGAAACCGACAAGACCTGATCAGAATGCGTGAAGAATATTTCGAAACACTTGCGAACCAGTCTCGGTCCCAAGCAGAATAATGTCAGTATAGCATATACATCCGTGTCGACTAGGAACCCACACATTCTATCTTAGCAGAAAGCACTCGATCAGGCTGGTGTATATCTTAGCGTCTCTGAGAAGCTATCCAACCAACGCTTCGGCGATGTGATTAGTGTCACGCGAAAATGGATAGAGAGATGATGCTGAAGTGCCAGAACATGTATCAGAGCTTCCTAGTGGAAACAGAGGGAGGTCGAGCCAGCTCATATGTGGTTCTGCATTCGTTCATCGGAACACAGGAGTGCGATGATCTGCATAATCTTAAGCAGATTAGGGACGATATATTGGGTGAGGTAGTTACGTTTGGCGGTAACATATGTCAAGATAGGATGACACGTTTCGCGTTATGTGAGACCAATCTGAAGGATGATATGATCATCGATATCATAGTGTCCCAACAGAGATCCGGAATGTGCACAAACGTGTACAATGGCTTGACCATGCGAAATAAGCTCTGGTACCATATATCCCATCGGTGGGATAAGTTCTCAACCACTATCGGCAGAGTTATACGGGAGAACAGATAGTCTCGCGAGTATGGACTCGGGACCCACGGATTCGAAATGATTCTTATAGGCATCTGTTCGCGGAAAATGCCTGTGAACATCATCTTCGAGGAAGGAATTTCAGAGTTGCTTCGTAGTGACTTTGCACATATGTTCGATGGGATTAGTGCTTCGAGTACATATCTCGATGTGTATGCGAGGTTCAGGCCTGAGGTAGCGATAGCGCTGTCTCGGCTTGAGATTAGTAGGATTGTGCCGAATATGATTCACTTGATGACGATCAACTGTAGAACACAGGTGAATGTCTTCGTGGTGGTCCTGGGTGACAAGCAGGTGTTCTATATTGTCGAGTAGCTTGTGTTAGTATAGGTTATACATGCTATAATTGGGTATTTCGGTGAAAATGTCCGAAAGAAACTTGCGTGCAAGGAGTGCGTCCCCATCGGGAAGGGATAGGGATACTGTTTGGGAGGATTACGCGGAGAATGTTCATCGTGATAGGGCTCTCGAATCGATGCCTTGTGGTGTGTGTGGTACGACGGTCATGCATAAGCATCGGATTGCTGGTTCGGCAACGGTGAATTGGCATTATTCCCATGTGCATGCAGTGTATCGCGACAAGGGTTCGGTGGAGATAAGAGGTGACCAGGTGTCGTATAACAACGTGCGGCCTATATGTGCTTTGTGTAATCTGAGAGAGGGTCCGAAGCACATGACGTTGTGGATTCGAAACACGCTGTACAAGGATGATAGTGATAAGGCGGAGATGGTTATAGCGAAGCTTAGTCTTCCGGATGCGCCGTATCCTCAGTGTTTCGAGCATGAGAAGTCGATGTCGGTCTCGTTTGGTGGCAGTGTCTCGGTTATGTGCAAGGTGTGTAGTAGACATATCGAGCGTAAGACTGGATACTTCTATTGTTCGACAGACGACTGCATTGAGGCTCGTTGTGTGGATTGTTGGACTAAGATGTTTGGTCTTCCTGTGAATCCGGCAGACGAGGTTAAGCGACGTTTGGCACAAGAGCCTATCCAGAGGCAGCCGAGAGATATGTCACATCGCTCGAAGGTGGTTTCCGAGTGGCTGAACCATAATATCGATACGACGACTCTTCTGCAGGCGAGGTTGGTGGGTGACAAGTGGAATTGCTCGCCGCAAATCACCGTCGAGGTACTTCGGGAGTTGGAGGCCAAGCTGATGGATATGGCTATCGTGATTCCTTCTCCATCCAATGCTACGAAGTCGGCTATCATCGGAAAGCTTATCTCTGAGAGAGACCACATGCTTGGTTCCCTGAGGAAAGCAGGTATCGATCCAAACTCCACTAGAGAGGTACGAAACTTCTTCCGGGCGCCTCCATTGCCAAAGGATCGTCCATCGTTCTTCCTAGTTGACACTAAACATAGTGGAGATTGGTGGCGAGTTCCACAAGATGTGCGGGATTCTTGGAATGTTCAGAAACTCGAACTCATCATCGAGACCGCGAAGAAGAAAGAGGAAACGCATCTATCTCTTATCAGCGCACTACAGGCGGATAACGGAGATATTCGTAAGAAACTGAGAGCAATGGAGAAAGAGAACGAAGAGATACGTAGAGAACTCGAGGAGCTAAGGAAGAAGACTGGCGACACAGGTCCGAACACCACAAACGCGAAACGAGAACATAAGTCTCCTACTGAAACAGAGTACTTCCAGAGAACACTCGAGTATCTCTCCAAACAAGAAGGTATCTCAAGAGAAGAAGTATTCGCAGATTATGTACATTGTATGATATCTCTCTTCGATAGTGCATTCCATCGGAGACCAGAACTCATCACGGGGAAGCGACAGGATCTAATCACAATACGTGAAGAATACCTCGCGATAATCAGAAGCAACACTCAGTCCGCTGTATCATCGTGACATCAATATCCTACAAGGTTCCTTCCGCTGCTATATCTTGGATGAATCGCAGTGATCCGATCGGAATATATATCTATATTCTCTTGACCATTGGCAAACCCTCTATCCTATCTATCGAGTACAAGCCACACATATTACTACCGACCGTGCTATCGCAAAAAATATCAGACCGAAACTCGCGCGCAAGAAGTGCATCTCCTTCTGCTGGAGATAGGAATAAGATCTGGAGAGACTATGCTGAGAGAGTGCATCAAGATAAGAATCCATCAGTCATGCCCTGCGGAGTCTGTGAGAAGTTGAAGACCAGAACTGAAGACTGGAAGGCGAGAAGATCTGATCGCCATGCGTGAAGAGTATTTCGAAAGAGATGCCAAGTAGGCCGACCCCATTACGATATGATGTTAGTATAGAGTATACTTCTCGATTAGGTTTCTACTGGAGCTACATGTCTTTCTCAGCTTGTAGGTCGTGATCTATATTCGTTGGGAGTATGTGTTGTGTGGATGGAGAGTGAATGGTTTCTGGGGATCTTGGGGGCTTTCCTAGTCGATACTTGTTGTTGTGTTTGCCGGAAAATGCCAAGCTATCCTACACTAGGAACAATCAACGGAGATCCCTCCACAACATCAGCATATGTCGGCGGTACCATCAACAACAAGACCGTCGTTCTAGTCAGCTCTACCCCAGCTAACACCGCCACACAACGCGTGTATGCCGACGGCAAGAATTCGCCAGACCCGGGAGTCATCGTCCCACCCGGTATGTTCACGTCACAGCAACCGCGCTTCGGCGAGAATGTCGCTGCCCCGACCTATACCCCACCTGTCCTGTCGTTCGTCCCGATCGGCGGAAGCGTCCCCGTCCAGGACAACCTATCAGGAAACGCCATCGCATTCTTCAGCATTCCGGCTTCCTCGCAGGCAAGCGTCATCAGCATGTTCTGGCCACTACTCGATAGCAGCTTCCAAGTTGCTGTGAACAACAGTACGAACTTCGGTACTGGAGGTGTGCCAGCCGGACAGATTAAGACGCTGCTCGCCGCAATCGGCAAGCCTGGTATGCCGAGCTTCAGTACACAGGGATCCGTCTTGAGCTCAGCGGCCTCACCAGTTGCGGGCAACATCTATCTGTATAAGCCAGGGAAAGGCAAGACTGTAGCGTTCAGCGGAACTATCGGCGATGCAGGTGGTGGCAACACTCTTGTCATTGTCGATGGCAACTGTGATCTCAGCAATGCTAGCGTGACAAGCGCGGGTACTGGTGTCACTGTGATCTTCGTCACCGGAACACTCGCTTTCCCAGCTAAATCCGTGGTTACCGCTGCAGCAAGCTCTCAGGTGGTGATCGTCACTCTCGGACCGCAGAACCAATTGCCCGGAAGTTACTTTTCATCCAACTGTATCGTGATGTATCCTTCCGGTGGCAATCTTGTTTGGAACAACGGTCTCAGTGGTACCCTGATGCCGCCCGTGGGCTTGCAGCTATCAGGTCTGGTGTATAAGGGTACGTTATTCGATGTGGTCTATACTGGGACATTCCTATCAGGAGTGATGCCAGCGGCCCCGATTGTGCCAGATTGCTTCAGCTTGCAGTTGAATACTGGTGCGGTTGCTGTGCCTGCTGCACAGGGTGTCCCCGCGACGCCTGGGACTAGTGGTGTCTTGGGTTCGCCGTCGGCGCAGTTGTTCGATGATGGGGTGTATAAGTTCTTGGCGTATCAGTTCTACTTGCAGTTTGGGTTGGATGCGTTGCCGGTGGTGTCGCAGTTGGTTCCGGCTGCGATGTCGTCGGGAGGGAGTTATGTGGTGGTTTCCAAGGTGGGGGGTCATCCGTATCATAGCTTCTTCTGTATCCAGCAGTCGGTGGATTCGATGCCGAATGCGGGTGTTGCGACTGATGCATATAATGATGATGAGTATGTGATGTCGCCGATGTTGCGGACGTATCGTGTCTCTGATGACGGGTATGCGTTCTGTGGTGTGTCGGCGTATTACATTACGTTGTCGGTTGGCGGGCAGTTGGTCTTCAGTAGTAGTGTGGCGCCGAATGCGGTGGTTGCTTCTGCTGTTGCCGCGAGTCCGAAGTTTGTGCTTCCGGTGTTGTCGGCGGCGGGGTATGTGTTGAACGATACGGCGGGGACGCCGGTGTCGCAGAATTCGACCTTGGGGGTGATCGATGTGATTCCGTCGTTGCCGTCGGGGGTGGTGGGTCAGGGTGGTATGGATGCGTATTCTGTTGATCCGGATGTGCCTGGTGGGTATGAGTCGACGTATAGGTTGTTGCAGCCTGGTCCTCAGGGTGTTCCTTCTGGGACGCAGGTTGTGGTGATTCATGCGCCGTATGAGAGTGTGGTGCGGTATCGTCCGTTGAATGGTGTGGTGAAGGGTGTGTTGGATGCTGGTGGGGCGAGTGCTGGGCTTGATGGGGGTGAGTTGTTGGTGCGGAATGTGGATCGTCGTGCGACGGCGGTGTCGGTGTTGTGTACGTTGGGGTCTTCTGGGTTGGCGGGTGTTGCTGCTGTTCCGTTGCTTCAGGGTGGTGTGATGTGTCCTGGGGTGAATGTGGGGCATTATTTCGGGTATGATGTGACGATGCCGCTTTGTGTGTATGCTGATGCGACGCAGGCGGTGCTTCTGCTTCGGGTCTTGGGTGTTGATTCGTCGGCGCCTGTTGATAAGATGTTCACGATTGCGGCTAATGTGGCTCCGGTGGATCCGCTTGCTGGCTCTTATGTGACGTCTGGTCAGTTCTACACATATACGGTGGATTCTGCGGGTGCTTCGGGTAAGTTGTTC
>Ga0209067_10001992_pt1 | contig 12208 bp, 4 predicted proteins | sample ColStrG_CSR_2013_FD_187199 | JGI IMG/M metagenome (GOLD analysis project Ga0209067, IMG submission 187199) | Freshwater sediment microbial communities in response to fracking from Pennsylvania, USA - Cold Stream Run_MetaG_CSR_2013 (SPAdes)... | ecosystem: Environmental > Aquatic > Freshwater >... | reverse complement strand
TGCTGGTCCAGCTGCTGGTGCTGGTGCTGCAGCTGTTGAAGAGCAAACAGAATTCAACGTCATTCTGACTGAAATCGGCGCAAACAAAGTTGGCGTCATTAAAGCAGTGCGTGAATTGACTGGTTTAGGTTTGAAAGAAGCGAAAGACGTCGTTGATGGCGCGCCAAAAGCAGTAAAAGAAGGCGTTTCAAAAGCTGACGCTGAAGCTGCCAAGAAGAAACTGGAAGAAGCCGGCGCGAAAGCAGATATCAAGTAATCGCGGTTGGTTTTGGCGAATGATGTATTCGTCAAAAAGCAAAGTTGGAATCCTCTCGAAAGAGAGGGTTCCGTTTGTCGTTTTCAATTGTTGAATGTTTTACAGACAGTCAACTAAAGCTAGAAGGATAAAGAACTGAAGTTTTATCTTATTGATGAAATTTGACTTCTCTATCTTTCCTTGCCACTCACGGAGTGTTCATGCACTACTCATTTACTGAGAAGAAGCGGATTCGTAAATCTTTTGCGAAACGCGCCAACGTCCACAACGTTCCTTTCTTGCTGGCTACACAGCTTGAATCTTACTTGGGCTTTTTACAGGCTGATCAACCAGCATTGCAACGTAAAAACGAAGGCCTGCAGTCCGCCTTTACGTCCATTTTCCCTATCGTCTCGCACAACGGTTTTGCGCGTCTCGAATTTTTGTCCTATGTACTGGGCGTCCCGGCTTTTGACGTTAAAGAATGTCAACAGCGTGGTCTGACCTATGCATCGCCGCTGCGTGCCAAGGTGCGCCTGGTGATTCTGGATAAAGAATCGCCGACCAAACCGGTGGTCAAGGAAATGAAAGAACAGGAAGTCTACATGGGTGAACTGCCACTCATGACCACTACCGGCTCGTTCGTGATCAATGGTACCGAACGCGTGATCGTTTCTCAGTTACACCGTTCACCTGGTGTGTTCTTTGAACATGACCGCGGCAAGACCCATTCGTCCGGTAAATTATTATTCTCGGCAAGGATTATTCCTTACCGTGGTTCCTGGCTCGATTTCGAATTCGATCCTAAAGACATCCTGTTTTTCCGCGTCGACCGTCGTCGCAAGATGCCAGTCACCATCCTGCTCAAAGCCATCGGCATGAGCAACGAGCAGATACTGGCCAACTTCTTCGTATTCGATAATTTCATTCTGCATAAAGAAGGCGCAGAAATGGAATTCGTTGCTGACCATTTGCGTGGTGAAGTGGCCCGTTTTGATATCCTCGACAAGGCTGGCAAGGTTCTGGTTGCCAAAGACAAGCGTATCAACAGCCGTCACATCCGCGACGTTGAAACTGCGAAGATCAAAAACATCTCCGTGCCGGAAGATTACCTGCTCGGACGTGTCCTGGCCAAGAACGTGATTGACGCCGAAACCGGTGAAATCATCGCCAGTGCGAACGACGAGCTGACCGAAGAGTTGCTGGCCAATCTGCGTCTGGCCAATGTTGCCAGCGTTCAGACTTTGTACATCAATGATCTGGATCAGGGCGGCTATATTTCCAACACCCTGCGCTCCGACGACACGGCCGATCAGATGTCAGCCAAAGTCGCGATCTATCGCATGATGCGCCCAGGCGAGCCGCCAACGGAAGATTCCGTTGAAGCTTTGTTTAATGGTCTGTTCTACAACGCCGATCGTTATGATCTCTCAGCAGTCGGCCGCATGAAATTCAACCGCCGTATCGGTCGTGATGAACTGACCGGATCCATGACACTGTCTAACGAAGACGTGTTATCGGTTATCAAGATTCTGGTTGAACTGCGTAACGGTCGCGGCGAAGTCGATGATATTGATCACCTCGGTAATCGTCGCGTACGTTGCGTCGGTGAGCTGGCTGAAAATCAATTTCGTGCCGGTCTGGTGCGTGTTGAGCGCGCAGTCAAAGAACGACTGGGTCAGGCCGAAGCGGATAACTTAATGCCGCATGATCTGATCAATTCCAAACCGATCTCTGCAGCGATCCGTGAATTTTTCGGTTCTTCGCAGCTGTCGCAGTTTATGGATCAAACCAATCCGCTGTCGGAAATCACGCACAAGCGTCGTATTTCTGCTCTGGGACCTGGCGGTCTGACTCGCGAACGCGCAGGTTTTGAAGTCCGTGACGTACATCCGACCCACTACGGTCGCGTATGTCCGATTGAAACGCCTGAGGGACCAAACATTGGTCTGATCAACTCGCTGGCGCTGTATGCCCGTCTGAATGAATACGGTTTCCTGGAAACACCTTACCGTAAAGTTGTCGACAGCAAAATCACGAGCCAGATCGATTACCTGTCAGCCATCGAAGAAGGCCGCTACATCATCGCTCAGGCGAATGCGACTATCGACGGGACTGGCACGCTGACTGATGAACTGGTTTCATCACGTCAGGCCGGTGAAACTATTCTTGTTACGCCAGAACGCGTTCAGTACATGGACGTTGCTACTGGCCAGGTTGTCTCTGTTGCGGCTTCGCTGATTCCGTTCCTGGAACACGATGATGCGAACCGTGCCTTGATGGGTGCCAACATGCAGCGTCAGGCAGTTCCCTGCCTGCGTCCTGAAAAAGCGCTGGTAGGTACCGGTATCGAACGCACCGTTGCAGTCGATTCAGGAACTACAGTTCAGGCACTGCGTGGCGGTAAGGTCGATTACATCGATGCGGGCCGTATCGTTATTCGCGTCAACGATGCTGAAGCAACTGCCGGCGACGTTGGTGTGGATATCTACAACCTCATCAAATACACCCGTTCCAACCAGAACACCAACATCAACCAGCGTCCTATCGTCAAGGTAGGTGACATCGTTGCCAAAGGCGACGTGCTGGCCGATGGCGCTTCGACCGATCTCGGCGAACTGGCTCTGGGTCAGAACATGCTGGTCGCGTTTATGCCGTGGAACGGTTACAACTTTGAAGATTCGATCCTGATTTCTGAAAAAGTCGTCGCCGATGACCGTTATACATCGATCCATATTGAAGAGCTGTCAGTCGTTGCACGTGACACCAAACTCGGTGCCGAAGAAATTACCCGTGATATCTCGAACCTGGCTGAAAATCAGCTGGCGCGTCTGGATGAAGCCGGTATCGTCTACATCGGTGCGGAAGTCACTGCCGGCGATACGCTGGTCGGTAAAGTGACACCAAAAGGTGAAACGCAATTAACGCCAGAAGAAAAACTGCTGCGCGCCATTTTCGGTGAAAAAGCCTCTGACGTGAAAGATACGTCGTTGCGCGTTCCATCCGGCATGGTAGGCACCGTAATCGACGTTCAGGTATTTACCCGCGAAGGTATCCAGCGCGACAAACGTGCGCAACAGATTATCGACGACGAACTGAAACGCTATCGCCTCGATCTGAACGACCAGATGCGTATTGTTGAAGGTGATGCGTTTGAACGTCTGGAACGTATGCTGATCGGCAAGGTCGCCAACGGCGGTCCAAAGAAAATGGGCAAGGGTTCGGTCATCGACAAGGCTTACCTGGCCGATCTGGATCGTCATCACTGGTTCGATATCCGTCTGGCTGAAGATGATGCCGCCGCTGCGCTGGAATCGATCAAAGATTCCATCGCTGAAAAACGTCACCAGTTCGATCTGGCTTTCGAAGAAAAACGCACCAAGCTGACTCAGGGCGACGAATTGCCGCCAGGCGTACAGAAAATGGTCAAGGTATATCTGGCCGTTAAACGTCGTTTGCAACCAGGCGACAAGATGGCGGGTCGTCACGGTAACAAAGGTGTGGTCTCACGCATTGTTCCGATTGAAGATATGCCTTACATGGCTGACGGTACGCCAGCTGACGTTGTATTGAATCCGCTGGGCGTTCCTTCACGGATGAACGTTGGTCAGGTTCTGGAAGTGCATCTGGGCTGGGCTGCCAAAGGTCTGGGTCTGCGTATCGGCGAAATGTTGAAGGCGCATACTGCGATTCAGGAACTGCGCAAATTCCTGGCGTCGATCTACAACGAATCCGGCAAAACAGAAGATCTGGATAAGTTCACTGACGATGAAATCGTGGAATTGGCCAACAACCTGAAACACGGCGTGCCATTTGCGACGCCGGTGTTCGACGGTGCGCATGAAAGTGAAATCCGCCGCATGCTGGATCTGGCTTATCCGGACGAAATCGCCAAACAGTTGGGCATGACACCATCGAAAAACCAGGTGACCCTGTATGACGGTCGCACCGGTGAATCGTTTGAGCGTAACGTCACTGTCGGTTACATGCACGTCCTGAAACTGCACCATCTGGTCGATGACAAGATGCATGCACGGTCTACCGGACCTTACTCTCTGGTCACGCAGCAGCCACTGGGCGGTAAAGCGCAGTTCGGTGGTCAGCGTTTCGGTGAGATGGAGGTGTGGGCACTCGAAGCATACGGCGCGTCGTATGTTCTGCAAGAGATGTTGACTGTGAAGTCCGATGACGTGAATGGTCGTACCAAAGTGTATGAAAATCTGGTCAAAGGTGATCACGTCATCGATGCCGGTATGCCTGAATCGTTCAACGTGCTGGTCAAAGAGATCCGTTCTCTGGGTATCGATATCGATCTGGAAACCAAGTAATCGTAATTGTGTAGTTGTGTAGTTCAGCCATCGCCCGAATCAACTTCGGGCGATGGCCGTTAAAGATAGTTTGCCGTGCGCAGTGTGATTCGTTCCAGGCATCAGTGGAACCAGTGTTGCAAAACCTGGCTCTCCCGCTGAAGCGAACAGGATAAGGCGATTCTGACTGCTCACAAAACTAACCAGCCAATAAGCGCAGTTTGCCAAACAGATGTGCGCATGCCAGGAGTGTTAGATGAAATCCCTGCTCGATTTATTTAAGCAAGTTCAGGAAGACGAACAATTCGACGCGATCAAAATTGGTCTTGCGTCCCCGGAAAAAATCCGTTCATGGTCCTACGGTGAAGTCAAAAAACCGGAAACCATCAACTATCGTACTTTCAAACCTGAACGCGACGGTTTGTTCTGCGCCAAGATTTTCGGACCAATCAAAGACTACGAATGCCTGTGCGGCAAATACAAGCGATTGAAACATCGCGGCGTGATCTGCGAAAAATGCGGCGTTGAAGTTACCCTGACCAAAGTGCGTCGTGAACGCATGGGTCACATTGAACTGGCATCGCCTACTGCCCACATCTGGTTCCTGAAATCCCTGCCATCCCGTCTGGGTATGGTGCTGGACATGACATTGCGGGATATCGAACGCGTTCTGTATTTTGAAGCCTACGTTGTGACCGATCCTGGTATGACGCCGCTGAAAAAATGCCAGATCATGTCGGAAGATGACTACGCTGCCAAATACGAAGAACATGGCGACGAATTTACCGCTTATATGGGTGCCGAAGGTATCCGCGAACTGCTGCGTTCGATCGACATCGACCGCGATGCTGAAACCCTGCGCGTCGAACTCAAAGAATCCAAATCCGAAGCCAAGATCAAGAAATATGCCAAGCGCCTGAAAGTGCTTGAAGCGTTCCAGCGTTCCGGCATCAAGCCAGACTGGATGATCATGGAAGTGCTGCCAGTTCTGCCGCCGGAACTGCGTCCGCTGGTACCGCTGGACGGTGGCCGTTTTGCGACTTCGGATCTGAACGATTTATATCGTCGCGTCATCAACCGTAACAATCGTCTGAAGCGCCTGATGGAACTGCGCGCACCAGAAATCATTACCCGTAATGAAAAACGGATGTTGCAGGAAGCAGTCGATTCCTTGCTGGATAACGGTCGTCGCGGTAAAGCCATGACCGGCGCCAACAAGCGTCCGCTGAAATCGCTGGCTGAAATGATCAAGGGTAAAGGCGGTCGTTTCCGTCAGAACTTGCTGGGTAAACGTGTGGATTACTCCGGTCGTTCCGTTATTGTGGTCGGTCCGCAGTTAAAACTGCATCAGTGCGGTCTGCCAAAACTGATGGCGCTGGAACTGTTCAAGCCATTCATTTTCAATAAACTGGAATTGATGGGTCTGGCGACCACCATCAAGGCCGCGAAAAAATTAGTCGAAATCCAGGAACCTATCGTTTGGGATATTCTGGAAGACGTCATCAAAGAGCATCCTGTGATGCTCAACCGTGCGCCTACGCTGCATCGTTTGGGTATCCAGGCGTTTGAGCCGGTACTGATCGAAGGCAAGGCGATTCAGCTGCACCCGCTGGTCTGCGCCGCATTCAATGCCGACTTTGACGGCGATCAGATGGCGGTTCACGTTCCATTGTCGGTGGAAGCGCAGATGGAAGCGCGTACGCTGATGCTGGCATCGAACAATATTCTGTTCCCGTCCAACGGCGAACCTTCAATTGTTCCTTCCCAGGATATCGTGTTGGGTCTGTACTATGCGACCCGTGAAAAAATCAACGGCAAGAACGAAGGTATGATGTTCCCTGACGTGTCGGAAGCGATCCGCGCTTACGACAACAAGGAAGTCGAACTCACCACGCGTATCACGGTTCGTATCACTGAATATCCAAAGAACCATGAAACCGGCGAATTCGAGAAAACCATCACCCGTTACGAAACTACGGTAGGCCGTGCGATCCTGTCCGAAATTCTGCCTAAAGGTCTGCCATTCAGCGTTCTGAATCGCGCACTGAAAAAGAAAGAAATTTCCAAACTGATCAACACCTCATTCCGCAAATGCGGTCTGCGTGCGACAGTGGTATTTGCCGACAAACTGATGCAGTCCGGTTTCCGCCTGGCGACCCGTGCCGGTATCTCGATCTGTATCGACGACATGCTGGTGCCGCCACAAAAGGTAACGTTGATCGCAGCGGCAGAAAAAGAAGTCAAACAGATCGAACAGCAATATGCTTCCGGTCTGGTGACTTCCGGTGAACGTTACAACAAGGTTGTCGATATCTGGGGCAAGACCGGTGATGACGTCGGCAAGGCCATGATGGAACGTCTGAAAGTCGAAGACGTTGTCCGTCGCGATGGTTCAGTCGGCACACAGGAATCGTTTAACGCGATTTACATGATGGCCGATTCCGGTGCGCGTGGCTCTGCTGCACAGATTCGTCAGCTCGCCGGTATGCGCGGACTGATGGCAAAACCGGATGGTTCGATTATCGAAACGCCGATTACCGCGAACTTCCGCGAAGGTCTGAACGTTCTGCAGTACTTTATTTCCACCCACGGTGCACGTAAAGGTCTGGCCGATACCGCGCTGAAAACAGCGAACTCCGGTTACCTGACTCGTCGTCTGGTTGACGTGACCCAGGATCTGGTGGTGATCGAAGATGATTGCGGTACATCTAATGGCGCTTCCATGAAAGCACTGGTTGAAGGCGGTGAAGTTATCGAGCCATTGCGCGAACTGATTTTGGGTCGTGTTACTGCCAACGATGTCGTCAATCCTGATACCCAGGAAACGCTGTATGCCAGTGGAACATTGCTGAGCGAAGACGAAGTCGAAGAAATCGAACGCCTCGGTATCGACGAAGTCAAAGTGCGCACGCCTCTGACCTGCGACACCCGCTACGGACTGTGCGCCATGTGTTATGGCCGCGATCTGGGCCGTGGCAATATGGTCAATGCCGGTGAGGCAGTGGGTGTGATCGCTGCGCAGTCTATCGGTGAACCAGGTACCCAGTTGACCATGCGTACGTTCCACATCGGTGGTGCTGCATCCCGCGCTGCGGTTGCCTCGGCAATCGAAGCCAAGTCTAACGGTACCATCCGCTTCACGGCGACCATGCGCTACGTCACTAACGGCAAGGGCGATCTGATCGTCATTTCCCGTTCCGGTGAAGTGTTGATTACTGACGACCACGGTCGTGAGCGTGAACGTCATAAAGTACCTTACGGTGCAACACTGATCGTCACTGACGGTCTGGTGATCAAGGCCGGCGCGCCACTGGCAACATGGGATCCGCTGACCCGTCCGATCATTACTGAATACAGTGGTCAGATCAAGTTTGAGAACGTCGAAGAAGGCGTCACCGTTGCCAAGCAGGTCGATGAAGTGACCGGTCTGTCAACGCTGGTGGCGATCGATGCCAAGCGTCGCGGTATGGCAACCAAGCTGTTGCGTCCGCAGGTCAAACTGTTGAACGAACAGGGCGCAGAAGTCAAAATCGCCGGCACCGAACACGCCGTGACGATCAGCTTCCAGCCAGGTGCATTATTGATGGTGAAAGATGGTCAGCAGGTACACGTTGGTGAAGTTCTGGCGCGTATCCCGACTGAATCGCAGAAAACACGTGATATTACCGGTGGTCTGCCACGGGTAGCAGAACTGTTTGAAGCACGTTCACCAAAAGATGCCGGCGTGCTGGCAGAAGTGACCGGTACTGTCGCGTTTGGTAAAGAAACCAAAGGCAAACAGCGTCTGGAAATTACCGACCTTGACGGTGAAAAACACGAGTTCCTGATCGCCAAAGAGAAACAGGTTCTGGTGCATGACGGCCAGGTCGTCAACAAGGGTGAAATGATTGTCGACGGTCCACGTGATCCTCAGGACATTCTGCGTTTGCTGGGTATCGAAGCACTGGCACGTTACATCGTTGAAGAAGTCCAGGACGTCTACCGTCTGCAGGGTGTGAAGATCAATGACAAGCATATCGAAGTGATTGTGCGTCAGATGCTGCGCCGTGTGACGGTCGTCAATCCTGGCGAAACCAGTTACATCGTTGGTGAACAGGTAGAACGTTCCGAACTGCTGGATGAAAACGATCGCGTCGTCGCCGAAGGCAAAATCCCGGCTACCTATGAAAATATCCTGCTGGGTATTACCAAGGCTTCGCTGTCAACCGACTCCTTCATCTCTGCTGCGTCCTTCCAGGAAACCACCCGGGTTCTGACTGAAGCTGCGATCATGGGTAAACAAGACAGCCTGCGCGGTCTGAAAGAAAACGTCATCGTTGGACGTTTGATTCCAGCCGGTACCGGTCTGGCTTACCATCGTGCCCGCAAGCTCAAAGAAACATGGGAAGCAGATGAACGCAACGCCATGTTGCAGGCAGAAAAAGCAGCTTTTGCCACGCACGTCGAAGCAGATGTGAATGCCAGTGAAATGACTGATGGCGACGCGTAACCCGCAGCCGTAAGTCAGCATAAAAAGCGCCTCCAATTTATTGGCGGCGCTTTTTTTGTACCTGAAATTTGCGCTACAATCCGACGTCGCAACCACGTAGTACCGTTTCAAATCGCCGTGGAGTACCCTGCAGCAGCGCAGTGTTCTGAGGTGACACCACAACCTCAGTCTGGAAAGACCGAATCACAAATTTGGCTAACGAAAAAATCATCAGGAGAAGAAATGAACCGCTATACAAAAAATTTGGCATGCGCAGTACTCGTCTGTGGCATGTTCAATGCCCCGATTGACGCTGCACCCACCGCCCCGCTGGTCTCCGGCATCAGCAAAGAAAATATCGATCCGTCGGTACGAGTACAGGATGACTTCTACCAATACATCAACGGCACCTGGTTAAAAAATACCGAGATTCCGGCCGATAAATCCTCGTGGGGCTCATTCAACGCGCTCAGCGATGCAGTCCAGCCGCAGTTGCAGGGCATTATTGAAGAGCTCGCCAAAAAGGATCATCTGGCCCCAGGCAGCGACGAGCAAAAAATCGCCGATCTATATGCCAGCTATCTCGATACTGTCACGATCGACGCGCTGGGTATCAAGCCAATCGAGCCGTTGTTTGCGCGGGTTGACGCGTTGACTGATAAAAACCAGTTGCCCGCCCTGATCGCCTATTTCAATCGCATCGGCGTGATGGCACCGCTGGATTTTTCTGTGAACCAGGATGATCGTGAATCGACCGTCAATGCAGTCGATCTGAACCAGAGCGGCCTGGGTCTGCCAGATCGTGACTACTACCTGAAAGACGACGACGCCAAGTTGAAATCGGCACGCGATGCTTATGTCAAACATATAGAAAAAATGCTGGGCATGGCCGGCGATGCGAACCCAGCGGCCAGCGCGCAAACGATTCTGAATATTGAAACGGCGCTGGCGAAAGTGCAGTGGACCAAGGTCGAATTGCGTGATCCGGTCAAGGGCTACAATAAAATCGACGTCGCCAAAATGAATGAGCTCACCCCCGGGTTTGATTTTCAAAATTATTTGAAAGCGATCGGCGTCGAAGGTAAGGTCAGCTACACCATTGTTGGTCAACCCAGCTATTTCACCGGCTTCGCCAAAGTCGTCGCCGACATGCCTCTGGATGCCTGGAAGACCTATTTCAAATGGCACGTGCTGTCGTCCCAGGCAGGCATGCTGCCAGCGAATTTTTCGGATGAAAATTTTGCGTTCTATGGCACCGTTCTGCGTGGCGTGCCGGAACAGAAAGTACGTTGGAAACGCGCGATCGACAAGGTGAATCAGGCGCTGGGCGAATCACTGGGTAAATCCTATGCAGCCAAATATTTCCCGCCAGAGTACAAGGCCAAAATGGAAAAACTGGTCGCCAATCTGATGGCCGCTTACAGGCAGAGTATCAACAGGCTGGACTGGATGAGCCCTGCGACGAAAAAGCAGGCGCAACTGAAATTGAAAACCATGGTCACCAAAATCGGTTATCCCGACAAATGGCGTGATTATTCCGGGCTGACGATTTCCAAAAGCGACCTGATCGGCAACAGTCTGCGTTCCAGTGAATTCGAGACCCAATATCAGATCGATCAGCTCGGCAAACCGATCAACCGCGCGCAGTGGGGCATGACGCCGCAGACCGTCAATGCGCAATACAACCCGCAGTTAAACGACATCACTTTCCCGGCTGCGATTTTGCGTCCACCGTTCTTTAATCCGGCGGCAGACGATGCGGTGAATTACGGTGGCATCGGTGCGGTGATCGGCCATGAAATCAGCCATGCGTTTGATGACCAGGGCAGCCAGTACGACGAAAAGGGCAATCTGCGTGACTGGTGGACAGCCGAAGATCACAAAAAATTTGCCGCCAAAACCGCAGCGCTTGTTAAGCAGTACAACGCATTCAGCCCGCTGCCGGGTTACTTCGTGAATGGCGAACTGACTCTGGGTGAGAATATCGCCGACAACTCCGGTCTGGCGATCGCCCTGAAGGCGTATAAATTGTCGTTGAACGGCAAACCCTCGTCCGTCATCGATGGCTATACCGGCGAACAGCGCCTGTACATTGGCTGGGCGCAGGTCTGGCAGATGAAAATGCGCGATGCCTCTACCCTGGTACAAATTAAAACCAATCCGCATTCCCCGGCAGAATTCCGCGGCAATGGCACCCTGCGCAATCAGCCTGAGTTTTACAGGGCGTTTGATGTGAAGCCAGGCGATAAAATGTACCTGGCGCCACAAGATCGCGTAATTATCTGGTAACGGTGGTTGAATAAAAAAAAGGGCAAACACTGTTTGCCCTTTTTTTGCTTACCTCGTCAGATCAGTGACTGGTCGAATCCTCGGCGGGTGCGGTGTCCGGTTTCACCGCTTCTGCAGGTACTGGCAGTCTGAGCGGTGCAGCCGGTGCTGCGCATCCGCGCTCCTGCCCCATACCCTTCAGAAACGCGCGTCGCACGATACCAGCGGCAACGGCGGTGTTCAATTCTTTCGAACGCTTTTCTGCGCCGGATAATTTGCGTACCCAGCTCCTGAAGGGCACCACGCCCTGTATGGTGCGCTCCACCGAGCCGATAGCTTCATTCTGGGCAAACTCTCCACCCTGTTCAATTTCAGTTTTTTTTGCCGGATCCGACAGCGCATCGAGGTCGGGACCCAGTGCGGTATTGAGCAGACTCACCTGATCGATCAAGCCCTGACAACTGCCGTCCACTGGAATCAGATAAGGATTTTTGACTGCTTCGCTTAAAATCGATGGAATGCCTGGCTGAAACAGATTGAGATCATTGAGCGGTGAAACAATCGCGGTACCGATCCGGTCTTCGGTTGTTTTGGGTGCATTGATGTTGGAGGCTTCATGCGTGACGCAGGCAGTCGAGGCGGCAGCGATGAGCAGCATTACCATTTTTTTTATCATGCGATGTCTCCAGATCAGCGCTATTTTCAGCATAGCCAATAAACCGAACAAAGCAAAAAATATAATCAGCTATTGCAGCTTGAACAACGAGAGTGCCGCATTGCGCTGGGTCGCGTGATCCACCAGCGGTGCCGGATAATTTGCCTGACCGGCTGGCGGAGCATGAATCGATTTGTTATCCAGATGCGCCAGTTCCGGACAATAGCGACGGATAAACTGCCCCTGCGGATCAAATCGCTGCGACTGGGTGGTTG
>Ga0209067_10001990_pt1 | contig 12213 bp, 15 predicted proteins | sample ColStrG_CSR_2013_FD_187199 | JGI IMG/M metagenome (GOLD analysis project Ga0209067, IMG submission 187199) | Freshwater sediment microbial communities in response to fracking from Pennsylvania, USA - Cold Stream Run_MetaG_CSR_2013 (SPAdes)... | ecosystem: Environmental > Aquatic > Freshwater >... | reverse complement strand
CGCCCAGGTAGATGAGATAGGCCGCGCCCAGATAGCGCACGGCCGAGAACGCCAGCGAGGAGATCGCAAAGAGGGCCGCAAGCCCGAACGAAGCCGCGGTCGCGTTGCCCAGATTTCCGAGGGCCACGCCGGCGACCGAGGCAAGCCCCGCGGCCCGCCCCTGCGACGTGCTGCGCGTGACGATGTAGAGCACGCCGGGGCCGGGCGTGACCGCCAGGACGAAACTCGCCGCGAGGAAGGCGGCGAGGAGCGAAGCGGAGGGAAGGATCTGCGGCATGGCGCTGTCCCGTGACGACGACCCGCATTTTAGGCGAGCCGCCCGCGGATCTCCCGGGCCCGACTCCTCACCACCCGGATGACGGGAGGCCCTTGACTGACTCTGTATGACAGAGTACTCTGCATGAATCGTCGATTCGCCAACCCAGGGGACCCGCCATGACGATCTCACCGCATCAGGCCAGCCAGGCCCTGCTCGACATCGAGCGCACCCAGCGGCGCGCCTATGTGCTTCGTGGGTACGAAGCCGGCGCCCCCCATTTCCTCCTCTGGGGCGTGATCTGGTTTGCCGGCTACGGGCTAACGGAGGCTTTTCCCGCGCGGGCGGGCGAAGTCTGGATCGCGCTCACGCTGGTTGGATCCTGCGGCGGTTTCCTGATCGGCCGGGCGGCGGCGGCAAGGGGCCTCGTCGCAAGGGACGGCTGGCGCTATCTTGCGGCGGTCGGATCCACGCTGGCGTTCATGCTGCTCACCTACGCGATCCTGCGGCCGGGAAACGGCGCGCAGATGGGCGCGTATCCCGCCCTCCTGGTCTCCTTCCTCTACGTGCTCGCTGGCATCTGGAAGGGGACAAGATGGATCGTTGTCGGTGTCTTCGTTGCGGCGCTGACGATGGCGGGCTACGAACTCCTGCAGGAGCACTTCAATCTCTGGATGGCCCTCGTGGGTGGCGGCACGCTCGTCTGCACCGGACTCTGGTTCCGGAGGGCCTGACGTGACAGCCGACCCGGACGAGATCATTCACCAGCAGTTGCGCCTGAAGATCATGGCGACACTCCATGCGCTGCCTGCGCGCGACGCGATCGAATTTCCCCGGCTCAAGGCGACCGTCGAGGCAACCGACGGCAACCTGGGGGCCCACCTGTCGACCCTGGAGCAGGCGGGGTACGTCTCGATCGAGAAGGATTTCGAAGGGAAGAAGCCGCGCACCCGCGTGGCGATCACCCGGGCGGGCCGAAAGGCCTTCGTGCAGCACGTCGAATACCTGCGCGCCATCATCGACGGCATCGAAGCCGGTGACCGGTAGGCACGGACGGACATTCCAATGAAATGGCTCGTGCGCGGAATCCTTGCTGTCATGGGCCTTGCGGCATTGACGATCGCCGGGCTTCTCGTCTTCGGGACAGCCGAGCCGCCCCCTCCGATGAAGGCCATCACCTCGACGTTTGCCACGATGGACCTTGGCCAACTGCCGACGGTCGAACGCTATCGCGCGCGCGACGGAGCCCAGCTCGCGTTCCGAACCTATTCCGCCGGCTCCCGCCAGGTGGCGGTGTTGATTCATGGGTCGGCGGGCAGCAGCGCCGACATGCATGTCCTCGCGCTCGCGCTGCAACGCGCCCAAGTGACGGTCGTCGTTCCGGATCTGCGCGGACACGGCGCAAACCTTCCCCATGGGGACATCGCCTATGCGGGGCAGCTTGACGATGACATCGCCGACCTCGTGAACATCCTGCGCAGCCGCTATCCCGATGCGACGCGGTCCCTGGTCGGGTTCTCCTCCGGAGGCGGATTTGCACTCCGGATCGCCGCCGACGTTCCCCTGGGCAGGCAATTTGACCGGTACGTGCTGCTCGCGCCCTACCTTCGCTACGACGCCCCGACATTGCGCTCCACTGAGGGGTCCCAACCCAATGCCTACCAGGGCCGGTGGGTCAGCGCCCACGTAGGCCGGATCATCGGCCTCACGATCCTGGGCCGCTTCGGCCTGCATGCATTCGACGGGCTGCCCGTCGTGGCCTTCGCGGTACCGCCGGACGAGCCGTCGGTCACCGCGACGTATTCGTGGCGCCTGCAGCAAAACTTCGGACCGCACACCGACTACGTCGCGGATATTCGCAATGCTTCGGGGCCGATGCGGGTTTTTGTCGGATCGTCGGACGAACTCTTTTTCCCGGACGAGATGCAAAGGATCTTTCGTGCCCAGCGCCCCGACATTTCCGTGGAGGTGCTTCCGGGGCTGGGGCACTCCGATTTGGTGGCCAAGCCGAAGGCCATCGAGGCGGTCGTGAACGCCTGCCGGGAGGGCCCGTGACGAACCAACCCGAAACCACTCACGACCGACTCGGATCACCGGCGATGGTCTTGCCGGGGGAATCGGGCTGCTGCGGATTGCCGATCGCGTTCAGGCGAAGCTCAAGCATTCGCAGAGGCTTGCGGTAATGCTCTCCCAGTTCCTTGTGTGTCGCGTGTATCGCTGCGGCGCTCGCCGCAAGGGCACGAGCCTCCTGCGTGCGCCCCAGGTCCAGCAGGCAGTTGCCCAGCGCAATCTGGTTGTCCGCCAGTTCCGCGCTCCGCTGCGGGTCATACATCCTGCCGGCAAGCTCCAGCGAGCGTCGCAGCACCGGCTCGGCCGCCCCGGCCTGATGCAATTCAACCAGGGCCTTGCCCGCAATGATGGCCGAGCGCTGCTCGGACGCAACCAGGCTCTCGCGGATCGAACTGGCCCGAATGCGTGCAAGCGAATCCTGCGCCAATGCAAGTGCCGACCGCGGATCGCCCTGGGCCAGGGCCAATCGTTCGCGGTAGAACTGCTGCCCCAACCATGCCTTCAAGGGAAGTTTGGACGCCGCGGCGCCCTCATCCAGGAAGTGTCGCGCGGTCATTGCCGCGTCGGCAATCCGGCCCATCGAAAGCAACAGCCGGAAACGGATCTTTTCGTCCGATTTATCCCAGAATCCTGCTCCCGTCTTGACCCGATTGCGGATCGCACGCGCCCGGTCGAGGAGCGTCAATCCAGCCTGGTAGCGACCCAAGTGCTGAAACAGCGACGCTTGCTCCGTCATGAGGTGGGCCATGCGCGGACTGTCAGCGGAGGCGCCCAGTGCCTCGATGACCTGCGTCAACGCCGCCAGGGCATCTTCGTAATGTCCGAAATACGCCGCGTCGTTGACGTACGCAGAGAGCACGTACACAGCGACCTCACTGCGATCGGCGCCCTTGGTGCTACGAAGCGCGGCCAGCGCCTCCTCCAGGCGCGCCATGGCCTCTGCGGAGTGGCCGTTCAGAAACAGGTCGTTGGCATAGTCGACCAGAAAGGAAATCGTGTTGATATGGGCTGCGCCGTTTCGCTCCTTGGCGAGTTCCCAGGCCATGCGCAGGTCTCTATTGGCTCCCACGGGGTCGAACAGACGCTCCTCGATGCCGCCCAGTTGATTGTGCAGTTCGGGCAAAAGGTCGAGCATCTCCTTGCCGCTGCGACCCGTTGCGATCGCGATTCCTTCCTCCAGCAGCGGGCGGCATTTTTCCCATTCGCCGCGTTGCGCGTAGCCGGCGGCGGCGACGCTCAGGCTGCGAACGAATTCCCGATCGGGTGGATATCTGCGCAGAATCTTCAGGGCGGCTTCGGCGTCCGCGACGGCCTTGGAAAGGTCGCGCTCTTGCATGAACCCCGCAGATTGCGCCAACAGGCGTCCGCGCAATGGCGAATCAGCATCGCCACGTCGGTCGAGTATGGCATTGGCTTCCTTCAGCACCCGCTCCCAGTCCGGATCGTTCAGTTTGCTGGACAGCGCGTCCGCACGATCGATGAGTGCTTCCACCAGTTCATCACTGTCCCCGCCATAGGTAGTTCGTGCAATTTCCACGCGCCGGCGATGCAACTCTGCGGCTTCCGGATCCATTCCCAGGCCCGAGTACATTCGGCCCAGCGTCCTGTACACGCGCAGTTTGGCCTGCGGTGCGTCGCCCAGCGCATCGTTGATCTTGCTGGCACCCACATCCAGCAATTCCCGCGCGGTGGTTTGCTGGGCTTTCTGCGGATCCGCCTGCTGCGCGGAATTTGCCTCGAAGATCTGCTGCAGGAAGTCCTGCACGGCCTCTGCCGTGCGGGCCTCCGCGCGTGCGCGCTGCGCCTGCCAGAGCGCCAGGCCCAGTCCCAGGGCCAGGGAAATTACGGTTACGACACCCGCACTGGCCGGCAGCCAGTGACGGCGCAGGAATTTTCGAGTGCGGTACCAGGGCGAATCGGGTCGCGCCAATACGGGGCGTCCCTCGAGGTAATTGTTCAGGTCCTGGGCAAAGGACTCCACCGAGAGGTAGCGCTGCGCAGGATCCTTCTTGAGGGCCTTTAGAACGATCGTGTCGAGGTCCCCCCGCAGGAGGCGCGCGAGCCGCCCTTGCGCCATGCGGCGAACGCCGGACGGTCCTGGCAAGGCGCTGACCGCAGCGCTGGGACGCACGGAATCGACGGTCACGATGGCTTGCTCGAGTTCAACCCGGGTGTGGCTCTTCAAGCGGTAGGGCAAGGTGCCCGTGAGCAGTTCGAAGAGCACCACCCCGAGCGCGTAGATGTCGGCGGCCGTGCCGATGGGCTTGCCCAGGATCTGCTCGGGGGCGGCGTACTGGGGGGTGAGCGCGAGACCGCCCAGGGCGGTGAGAGCGGTTTGGTCGCAAGGTCCGCTCTCCTCCGACTGCAGGAACTTGGCAATTCCAAAGTCGAGCAGCTGGACCTGGCCAGAGGAGTTGACCATCAGGTTGGACGGCTTGAGGTCGCGGTGGATCACCAGACTTGCGTGCGCATGGCGCACGGCCTCCAGGACCTGCAGGAAGAGCGCTAACCGATCACGCACTTCCAATTGCCGCTCGTCGCACCAGGCCGTGATGCTTTTTCCCTCGACGTACTCCAGGGCAAGATATGGACGCCCCTGCTCGCTCACCCCTGCGTCGTACAGGCGCGCGATGTTCGGATGGGTGAACCCGGCAAGGATCTGGCGCTCCCGTGCAAAGCGCTGCGCCAGGGCGCGGCGCTCTTCAAAGATATGCGGCAGCTTCAAGGCCACCGACCGGTTGATCAGCCCGTCGCTGCGCTCGGCCAGCCAGACTGCCCCCATGCCGCCGCTGCCCAAAAGGCGTACCAGGCGGTAGGGACCGACCGAGTCACCCGGATGAAGAGCTGCGGCTCCCTCGGGATCCTCCATGGATCCGCCAGGCAATCCAGCCCGGAGGGTCGCCGCAAAATCCGTTTCCCGCAGGCGCGATGCCTGCTCCAGGAACTGCTGAAGAATCGGAACCAGCGCAGCGTGTTCCGGACCCAGTCCACCGAGCCACGTCTGGCGCTCCTGCGGAGCCAGATCCAGGGCTTGGTCAAGGAGTTCGGATATCGTCGCCCACGCTTCCGGGGGGATTTCCATGATGCGCGCGTGTCAGGCTTGCTCCCCTGATCAGGATTTCGGTATGCGGGGACGGGATGCAGCCGGCGACAGGACCTTGTCCCGCATGGGCAGCGCCCGGCAAATGCGCCGCACGGTGCGCATCAGCGGTCCACGCTGTGGAAAGTTCGTGAGCGTACACGCATGGTGTACGTTGAGAAACAATTCCACCGTTTCGGCCAGGTCGGGGCGGCTCGTTCCCAAGCGCGCGAGCCACGCAATCCGTCTTTCCTGGGGCAGGTCAAACGCCTCATCGAGAAGCGGAGCGATCTGTGTCCATTGCGAGCGTGTGATGGGCCACATGGCTTCGAATTCAACCTTGTGTCAGGATCCTCGAGAGTCCAGGCCGTGCCGGGCCCCAAAGTCGAGCTTGATCCGCTGCGGTATCGCCTGCCAGAGTCTCCAGCAATTGATCGGCAGCAGGACCGCGTGCAATGTCCACACGGGTGCAAGCCCGAGGCTCAGGCCGTAAACCAGGAATGCAATATTGCTGCCGATCGCCAGAAGCCGCAAAAGAACGATGTCCTTCATGCAAAAGGCCAGGACGACCAGCAAGGACGCCAGATACCCGGCAGCGTCGTGAAGGGTCATCACGAGACCTCTTTGCGTGGCCTGCGGTTCGAACTCATGGGTTCAGCCAGCGAAGGTCGGGATAGCCGTCCCGACAGGCCCGGATCGCGCGCTCCCGGTCCCGTCGCCATTTGGGCGTACGCAGATCAAGCCCATAGGCCGCAAGTTTTTCCATCGCGATCCCGGCGTCGTGGTCGCACTGCGCCAACCGCTCGGCGGCTGCGTCGGCTGTCGCGTTGGCGGTCGTGTTCATCGTTGAGCTGGCCACTACAGACTCCGGATTCATGGATGCCTGTACCAGGGCACAGACCGTCATCAGCGCGATTGCGCCAAAGGCGACATTGGGGATCTGCCGGGTGAGAGCGCGGCCGCCTGCCGGAGCCGGGCCAAGCGTTGGGCTGGTCATTGCTGCCTCCTTTGAATCGGATGGATTCAAATGGGCATACGTAGTGGCCGTGCAAAACCGGACACGCCGAAGGAAAGATTCCTTGCAATGCGGGAAAGAGAATGGCCGGCCGCAGCCTCAGGCGCCGGGACGATGACAGCGGCTATTGCGGAAACTCGATGGGTAGAAGGCCATCAATGTTGCAGCGCAACCATCAGAAACGTCCGTGCCTTGTCCCAATCGCGCCGCACGGTGCGTTCGGTAACGCCCAGCGCATCGGCAATCTCCGTTTCCGTCAGTCCCGCGAAATAGCGCATCTCGACAACCGATGCCAACCTCGGGTCAAGCTGTTCCAGGGACTCGAGCGCCTCGGATATCGCAAGTACATCGGCCTGGTCACCGGCCACGCTTTCGGCAACGCCCGTATCCAGAGTCTGATGGGCGATCTGCCCGCCGCGCCTGGAGGCCTGCTCCGCGCGGACGATGTCGACGATGACGGCACGGATGACTCGGGCCGCATACGCCAGGAAATGATGGCGATCGGCAAGCTCAACGCGCCCCAGTTTCTGAAAGCGCAGGAAGCTCTCATGGACGAGTGCCGTCGTGTCCATCATCGTCAGGCGTGCGCCCCGACGCAAACGCGCCCGAGCGACGGTCTTCAGGTCCGGATACAGGCTGGAAAATATCTTGCCGAGCGCCTCGTCGTCACCGGAGCGGGCCGAGGCAAAAAGAATCGTTAGTTCTGACATTTTCGCCCGTCCGTTTACCAGCGCTGGCGCCCGCAACCGAAACGGCCGTTTGCCTTGGGGAAGGCAAAGAGACGATGCCGGTGTTCGCATCGGGCCGTCCGGCGACGTTAGCCCACCGCCGCAAAGCCGACAACCACACCGGAAACCCCCGACCCGGTCATCGCCAGGGCACCCTGACGGCCCACAGCGGCCAACAATTTGTTCCAGTTGCCCGCCGAAAACCGGACGTGCCTACCATACCCCCGTCGATATTCCGGGAGCGCTAATTCGCGCCCAATCGTGATCCCAGCCAAATGGGGAAATTTCGCAGATGTCTTCCCGGCTAGGAAATTATGGCGATCTTTCCGACAACGCCGCCCCTGTCGTGATCGATGAATGCTTGCCTGGCCTCGTAAAGGGGAAACCTTTTGGCTATGGTTACCTTGAGTTGCCCTCGTTGAACTAGCGATACCAAGTAGTCAAGATCTGCGGTGCGGGCAACCGTTTGCAGCATCAGGTGCTTTTGCCTGCGAAAAGGGTTCGCCAGCAGGCTGCCTGAACCGCCCCGGGATTTCCGAAGGCTCCGCGGTTTGAGTCAAGCCGACATGGCCGACTCGATCTGCTTTTGCTGAAGGTAGCGCATTTCAAGTTCCGCGGGCGGCACGTTCCCGATCGGGGCGAGCAACCGGCGGTTGTTGAACCAGTCGACCCACTCCAGGGTCGCGTACTCGACGGCCTCAATGCCGCGCCAGGGACCGCGATGGTGGATCACCTCGGTCTTGTAGAGCCCGATGATGGACTCGGCGAGCGCGTTGTCGTAGGAATCGCCGACCGTCCCAGTCGAGGGTTCGACGCCGATCTCCGTCAGGCGCTCCGAGTACCGAATGGAAAGATATTGCGACCCGTGATCGGAATGATGAATCACGCCGCGGGGCGGGCAGCGGGACCAGATGGCCTGCTCCAGAGCGTCCAAGACAAGGTCCGTGTGCATCGAGCGCGCCACGCGCCAGCCGATGATCCGGCGGGCAAAGACGTCGATCACGAAGGCCGTGTAGACGAAGCCAGACCAGGTCGCGACATACGTGAAGTCCGCCACCCAGAGCTGGTTCGGGCGATCCGCCTTGAAGTTGCGCTGCACCAGGTCGCCCGGCAACTGCGCGTTGTCGTCGGCAATCGTCGTGCGGCATCGCCGGCCTCGAACCACCCCCTGCAAGCCCAGCGAACGCATGAGTCGCTCGACCGTGCAGCGGGCGACCTCGATGTTCTCGCGGTGCAGCTGGCGCCAGACCTTGCGCGCCCCGTAGACCCGGAAGTTGGCCTTGTGAACGCGCCGGATCTCGCCCACGAGCTCCGCATCGCGACGGCAGCGGGCTGGCAGGAGGGAAGGATCGGCCTGCCGCGCCTTGGCCTCGTAGTACACCGACGGGGCAATCGGCAGTTCCCTGCAGATCGGCTCGACCCCGTACTGGGCCCGGTGTTCGTCGATGAACGACACCATCACTTCGGTCGGCGGTCGAGCTCCGCCTGGGCGAAAAACGCGGACGCCTTCCGAAGGATCTCGTTGGCCCGGCGAAGCTCTCGATTCTCCCGCTCGAGATCCTTGAGCTGCTGCCGGTCCGAGCTGCTTGGACCCTCGCGTTTGCCAAGATCCCGCTCCGCCGCCCGAACCCAGTTGCGCAGCGTCTCCGACGTGCAGCCAATCTTCCCGGCTACCGATACGATCGCCGCCCATCGCGAGTCATGTTCATGCTGGGTTTCCAGCACCAACCGCACCGCCCGCTCCCGAACTTCCGGGGAGTACCTCGTGTTTTGTTTGCCCATGGCTCCATCCTCTCAAGATTCGGAGCCTCCGGCAAACCCGGGGCGGTTCAGATCCCCTCGCCGACGGGTTCCACGTCGCCGAGCAATCCATAGGCAAGGCGGTCCAACCTGGCTGCGATCACGCCTCTGGCGCGTTCGTCTTTGAGCCTGATCCACCAGGCCCTAAAAACGTCGGTCTGCTTCAGTTCGTTCATCCAGCGCAATTGTAGTTTACGAACTACAAGCGGTCAATCTAATCGTTTCGGCAATTCGGGTTGTGGTTGCCTTCTCGGACCTCCAGAAAGCGGACAGGATCAGATACCCGCTGTGGGTCGAGTCCGACGGAAGGTGTCGGGTTACGGGCTTTCGAGGTTGAGTCCGCAGTGCCCATGGAAGGGGACATCTGGACACGCCGCCCATGCCGCATGACGGGTATCCGCCGCATCGCGACCGCTGGCAAAATGGATTGCCGACATGCTGAATTTGTCGGGCACGGCCACAAGCGGGTCTCTGCGAACGACCGGTTTCGGGTCGCGAAATTTGCTTTGGTTGCACCTATTCGACGCAATGATTGCCGATGCTCATCGGCTGAATGCGATTTGAAATGAAGATACGTCGACTCCTCTGCCTTTCAATGGTTTCCCTGCTGGTCGCGTCGACGGCACAAGGAAGCGTCACCTTCCAGGCAGATGTCGAGACGCACATTCAACCGGGCAAGGGCGCGCAGGGTGCGCCGAGTGACGCATCAGCGTCCTTTCGGGTAACTCTTGGCGGTGACTATTTGCTCATTCAGTCTGTCGATGGAACGATGCGTTTTGATTTCACGAGATTCAAACGCGTCGAAATCTCCGCGGACGGCCGGTCGCGCGTTGACTACTCGCTTTACGACACCATCGGGTTCCGCGTGATGGAGCTTCGAAATCGAGAGATGCTGGGCAAGATGTTGGCGAGCGTGAAGGTCGGCGACAAACTGATGTCGACGGTCGAGAACGAACACGTACTCGCGGTTCAAGAAAAGGCATCGTCCCCCTTGAAGGAAAGGGCAGAAGGCGAAGAGGACACATACAGAAACGATGGAAAGATCTTGTTTCGGCGCTCCAACCAGACGACCGAGGTATCGCCAGCCGATGCGCGCATGTTTGCTCAATTCATCCGCTACCAATTTGGAGGACATCCGCAGATTCTTAATGATCTCGCAAATGCAAAGTCGATTCCGGCCCAAATTACATTGATTACGAACGACGGTCGTGAAATTACAAGACGGATCTCCGTCAAGTCATTGCTGCCATTCGAAGGCGTGCCCATGGATGTTGCCGTAATCCCCGGCCGATCTTCGCCTGCCTCAATTGATCCGGTCGATCAGGCATTGGATCGAGGCGCGGCGATTGTTTCGACCGACTATGACGCCGCGAAGCAACGCGTCAAAGACGATATTGCGTTGGCATTTCGCGAACATCGCGTCTTCGACGCATTTCTTGGCAGTCTCGAATGGAGCCTGATGACGGGGGAGGGATTGTCCGCGATTGGTCCGGATGAGATGAATCAGGCAAAGCAGAGCGAACCTGTGCAAAGGCTAGCGGCTGCACTCGGCGTGAAGTCAAAGGATGGCCTGGCGGACGCAGCGAAGACAATTGCCGATTTGAAGTCGACCACGCTTTCGAAGAAGCATGTCCTAACGATCTTCGAGGCCAATGATCGAGCGATGCTTGGTGACCCCTCAACGGCAAAGCAACTCTTCGTTAGTGCGTTGAGCATCAATCCCTATATTGCGGGTGCATATAAGGACTTCGGCGATGCTCTTCTCGCACAATTCGACGCGCCGCGCGCTTGGCGCAGCTGGGATATTGGGCGGAAATTGGCACCGACGTTCAGGAATTTTGGCGCAGTGAATCAACTCGAGCGTTCTCTCGCATCCGAACATCCCGAATATTTCCTAAAATGACCCGTAGTGCCATTTTCCTTCTGCAGTGATCAGATTCACGACCGCTTTCTTGCCGATAATCCTGCCTTGCCAATGACCGATGTGGGTCGATTTTTACAAAACGCGGCCGGTTACGGGATGACGCAGCCAGGTTCGCGAAGCACCCAGGAGCAGACTTCGTGGACCTTCGAAGACAGCATTGCGCCTGCTAGCGTCAATTGGCAAGATGGGGGAGCGATCGTCGAGGGACGTCCTTCTCGGCCAGAAGCGGGCCGCGCACGCGTTGATTTGCTTTCCCCAAAAGCGGTCCTTCAACGGCAAGATTTCATAGTCCAAGTCATGAATCGGCACTGCTGTGATTGGATGCAAGCCCAAATTGATAAACAGTGCGACGTTCACTCATCGCAAGCTGATTGCCCGGACGCGCTAATCGCTTACCACAAGAAAGACGATCAATACGGGATTCGAATTCATGATGGCGGCACTAGTTGGATCGGAATTTCATATTGCCCTTGGTGCGGGACGTCGCTGCAGGCGCGCGCACTCTCCGATGACTGAGCGCCGGCTTCGGTCAACTTCGGACCTACGGAACAGGAACGAAGGTTTTCATTCTGGCCACACGTTTCTCACCGACTTGAACGGATAGTCGATGCAGCGTCTTAGCAGTTACCCCAATGTTTTTAATACCTGTCTTGTCTTGGTTCGAAAAAAAGGTTTCGCTTTAACGTACGACAAGGCTGCAGATACGTGGAATGCGACGAAGGGAGAATTCTCTTTCTTAGCCGATAATCCAATTGAACTTCTTGGCCTCATTGCGGTTTTCGAAACCTTAAAACCAGAGAAGGCCGTCGAGTACTGGTGGCAAATTCAAGATCCGGACGTGCTATCGGAACTGAATCCGTAAAGCTGACTTGCTTGGATGGCGGCTCTGGGTCGCGAACGCTGAAATGCGTCCGCCTTCGGCGTCGTGGAGCAATGTCCGCTGCACATCGGGTACGGGACAGTTTCTATGCGTTTGCCTTGGCTGTCAGTTCGATTCCCAGGGCTTTCATGACCGCGAGCGTCGACTTGAGCGTTGGGTTTCCGCGCTCACTGAACGAGCGGTAAAGCTGTTCGCGTGATAGCCCGGTCTGACCGGCAATCTGCGCCATGCCCTTGGCGCGTGCAACCACACCCAACGCGTGCGCGATATACCCCGCGTCGCCGGACTCGAACGCATCGGCCATGAACGCCGCAATGGCCTTGTCAGAATTCAACCCTTCGGCAGGGTCAAAGGTTGTCAGCTTCTTTTTCATGGTCAATCACTCCATTCCTTTGCCAACCGCTTGGCCGCTTTAATGTCCTTCGCTTGGGAACTTTTGTTGCCCCCGCAGAGTAAAACGA
>Ga0209067_10001989_pt1 | contig 12215 bp, 11 predicted proteins | sample ColStrG_CSR_2013_FD_187199 | JGI IMG/M metagenome (GOLD analysis project Ga0209067, IMG submission 187199) | Freshwater sediment microbial communities in response to fracking from Pennsylvania, USA - Cold Stream Run_MetaG_CSR_2013 (SPAdes)... | ecosystem: Environmental > Aquatic > Freshwater >... | reverse complement strand
AGGCAAATCTCTGTGCTATCAATATCCTGCCATGGCTTTGCAGAAATTGGTCATCGTTGTTTCGCCGTTGATCGCTCTGATGAAGGACCAAGTTCATGGACTGCGGCAACGTCAAATTCCCGCTGGGGCACTGTATTCAGGCCAAGATTTGGAAGAGAAGCGCCTGCTTTTTCGTGAAATGCAAAAGGGCGGACCTTTTGTCTTGTACCTTTCGCCAGAGCGGATTCAAAAACCTGGTTTTCAACAGTGGCTCCCGCAACAAAATGTCGGTCTTTTTGCCATTGACGAGGCTCACTGCGTGTCCCAATGGGGTCATGACTTTCGGGCCGAGTACGCACAATTGGATGTTCTGAAAAAACTTCGACCCGAGGTTCCCACGTTGGCGCTGACAGCTTCAGCAACACCCTTGGTGTTGCAAGATATTGCCAAGCAGCTGCATTTGCCGACGGCTGAGCGCCATGTGCACGGATTCTATCGGTCGAATTTGTATTTCCAAGTCGAGTCCTGCGCGGACGAAGATGAAAAGCAAAATTTCCTCATGTCCGCTGTTGACCAATTTCCAACCGGCAGGGCCTTGGTTTACTGTGGAACGCGCAAAATTGTAGAGGCTGTAGCCGAACTTCTGCAAAAAAAAACGGACGGGGTGGGATACTATCACGCAGGGCTTTCCAGCGAACGGCGTGAGCGCACACAAGTTGACTATCAACAAGGTCGGTTGCGAATTTTGGTCGCCACCAACGCCTTCGGAATGGGTGTGGACCAACCTGATGTACGACTTGTCGTCCATTATAATATGCCAGCCAATTTGGATTCTCTGTCGCAAGAGATGGGTCGCGCGGGCCGAGATGGCGCCCCTTCAACCTGCCTTCTTCTTTTTGCGTTAAAGGACAAAGGTCTGCAGTCTTTTTTTATTACCAATTCAGATGCTCCCGAGGCGATTAAGAATTTGCGCTGGCGAAATCTGGACACATTGGTCCGCTATGCCGAGGGTGGTGAGTGTCGCCATGCCGAGATTTTGACTTACTATCGGGATGCGCAAAGGATTCGTCGCTGTGGTCACTGTGATGTCTGTGACCCCAAGTCACCGCGCAAGGTCGTGACTGAGACGCCAAGTTTGAAATTTGCAAAACCACTGCGTGACGGCAAGGACGGCACGCAGACAAAGCTGCGCAAAAAGAGTCGGACTGCAAAAGAAAAGCTGGCGGATCAGCCGATGACGGACTGGCAGCAGGAGAGTTTTGAAAGTCTCAAGGTTTGGCGTCGCAAAAGAGCCAACGAATTGGACGTTCCGGCCTTCCTGATTTTCGGCGACAAAACTTTGCGCGAGATTGCGATTCGCAGCCCGCAAAACAAAGCGCAATTGGAGACCGTCAGTGGCATTGGTCCCAACAAACTCGAGCGCTTTGGCGACGAGCTTCTGTCAATCCTGAAAAACGGCGAATAATCTGTTTTCGCCAATCGACCCCGAGACCGGGCCAGTCAACCGCACCGGGCCGGTCGACCGAGGACGGAGGACCGGGGACCGAAAACCGTCCGCCCGCTCTGTGCGCAATTCTATTTGACGTCAATTTTCAAGCTGGGCCGCTTGCGATTGGCTTCATCAATGGATGTCAGTGTCTTCGCTGCAGCTCCTGTCATCTGATCCAGTTCGAGAACAGTTTGTGCCATGGCGGGCAAAGCTCCTGTGCGGAACTTCGAGATGTCATCCAAAGCCGAGTTCAGATCTGCGAAGGCATTGCGCATGGAATCCATATTCAGAGTTGCTGACGAGGCTTGTTTTTGAATTTCGGCGCCTTGGGTTTTCAGGCGTGCGGCCGTCCCTGCGATCAAATCCGAGGTGGTGCTCGAAACAGCGGTCACCTTGTCCAAAACTTCTTTTTGTTTTTGCAAAGCCACGGCGACAGTGACCCCAACTTGCAAGGCCGACATTGTCACATTCAGGGCGCGATTCACGCCACGGACGAGCTCCTTGTTGTTCCGCATGACCAATTCCATAGCGATCACGCCCTGTTGACTGACCGCCAGTTGCTGCTGCAGATCGATCACGCGCTGGCGGAGTGCAAAAATCAGTTCTTCTTCAATGAATTTCTTCTTTTCAGCATCGCCTTCTGTTGCGGCTTTTGCTGTCAACTTTTGATCGATCATTTGTGCCAGTGCAATCGCCTTTTGCAATTTGGCTGTGGCCTCCCACATTTCCTTCTGATCATCGAGCAAAGTTTGATTGTCCCGTTGCAATTGATCGCGGCCCTTCTCCAATGAGTTGGTGATGGCTTTGATCACAGTCTGCGCGCTTTCGTATTTGGTAAAATATCTTTTCAAAGGATCGCCAACGCCAGGAACCTTACCGGCCAAACGTGAAAACCATCCCGGCTCCAGATTGAATTTGCTAGGGTCGACCTCTTCGACTTTCATTTTCAGCTGAATCAAGGCGTTGCCAACATCACCATCGTTGGCTCCACGCTTTGAGATCGTGCGAATGGGTTCATTCAGCAGTGAACTCACGCGAGCCGCATTTTTTTGCGTGTCTGCTCCCATCGTTTCGACGCTGGCACGGCCGCTTTCTTTTTCAGTGACGTTTTCCGGATTCATGTTCAGAAGCCGAGTGACAAACTCGTCGGCCATTTGGCCAAGCTCGTCGCCAGCAGGTGCAAGAGCCACGTTTGGCGCCTGAGGATTGAGATTCAATTCTTTTTTCAGGGCATCGACGGTTGCGACCTGCAGGGGATTGGATTCAGCCATTGGAGTCTCCTTGTTTCAATGAAAGGTTCTTGGCGCGGGCAGCAATTTGTTCAAGATCATGGATGGCCTCTGGCAATGTCACCCGGTGCGAATCCGTGTCGAGACTTGACAGCGCAGCCAGAGCTTTTTGAAAGACCTGCAGCGCTTGTTCATTTTGATCCAATGCTTTGGCCGCTTGTGTTTGGCTGTCAATGGCAGCAGCCGTATTGGCGCCGACGAGCTCGGCCTGATTCAGAAGTCCAACCACGTCTTGCAGGACTGCGAAGACGGCGGCAGCTGCGTTTTCAAGGCCACCGTGAAATCGAGCAAACGCAAGTTCATTGGGGTCGAGCTTCGTTTGCAAGGTCTCAGCCGCCATCTTCAAACCGTGCTCGAGCAGTTGCAACTGACCCTGCGTCCGAACTGACAAAGCATGCAGGGCAGGTTCCAAGCTGAGGCTGCCAAGACGTTCTTTCACTGCTGCGAGCGCAGGAGGAAGACTCAGCTTCTTTTCGTGCTGGGCGGTTTTGGTTTTGGCCATCCGAAACAGTGTCGCCAGCAGACCGACGGCGCCAAGTGCGGACCACCACAGCTGTCCTTGCACCAAGGTGGCGCCAAGCAGAAAGCCAAACCCCATCAAGGCCGGAATGTGCCAGCGACTGGGTCGCACTGTTGCAACGGGAGCGCCCGTCGGAACGGAAAGAGAATTTTGATCGGTTGAAAGTGGTATGGGCTTTTCAGGCATGAAGAAGAGGTTGATTCATTTGCCAGCAATTGTCAGCCAGCTGCGATCCGTGTCGCAATGTGCTGAACGGGACCCTGTCTTGATCCTGCCATCCATCGGGCATAGGCTTTTCGCAATTCATCCTTCACAAAGGAACCGAGCATGGGTTTTACAAGTTTTTTCAAAAAGCAGTTTATCAGTGTTGTCGAGTGGATTGAGCACGGCGATGGTGTGCTGGCCTTCAAATACCCGATGCACGACAATGAAATTCAAAATGGTGGCCAGCTGACCGTTCGTGAAACTCAAGCCGCTATGTTTGTCAATGAAGGACAAATTGCAGATATTTTTGGACCCGGTTTGCACACCATCGGAACTAAAAACTTACCGGTGCTGACCGCACTGAAAAACTGGGACAAGGGGTTTGCCTCGCCCTTCAAATCCGATATTTATTTTTTCAGTTTGCGTGAACAGGTCAATCAACGCTGGGGCACGCAGCAGCCCGTCACTCTTCGCGACAAAGAATTGGGACCCATTCGGGTTCGGGCCTTTGGAAGTTTTTCCTATCGTATCAACGGACCCAAGATCTTTTTTCAGAAACTCAGTGGCAGTCGCGAGCTTTATTCAACGGAAGACCTTGATGGGCAGCTGAAGGCGCTGATCATCACCACGATGTCGTCCTATTTTGGTCAGGGCGAGGTCGCGTTTTTTGATATGGCCGCCAATCAACCAAATTTTCTGAGACACTCAAAGCCAATCTCCAGCCTGCATTTGCTGAATACGGGCTTGAGTTGTGCAATTTCTTTGTCCAAAGCATTTCCTTGCCGGATGAAGTTCAGGCGCAAATTGACAAAATGGCCAGCATGAAAATGACGGGTGATTTGCAAAAATTTGCTCAGTTCCAAGGGGCGTCGAGCATTCCCATTGCGGCCGCCAATACGGGCGGAGCTGCCGGAGCCGGTGCGGGTCTTGGCGTCGGTGTGGCCATGGGCCAGGCGATTCTGTCCTCGGCCTCACCAACGGGAGGCGCAGGTGGTGATGTCGATCCTGTGCAAAAGATCAATCAGTTGCACGAGCTTTTGGTGAAAAATATTATCACTCAAGCCGAGTTCGATGCCAAAAAAGCCGAGCTTTTGAAGCGAATCACTTGATTCATGAAGAAATACCCTTGTCCCTCATGTGGAGCTGAAGTTCGATTTCAGTCCTCGGCCTCGGTGTTTGCGGTTTGCCAGTACTGCAAATCGACGCTCGTGCGCCGTGATTTGAATCTTGAGGCGCTCGGGAAAATGGCCGACCTCCAAGATGACGTGTCCCCTTTGCAAATCGGAACGACGGGACGTTTTCGTGGTGAATTTATTCTTTTGGGTCGTGTGAAGGTGAAATACGAAGACGGATTTTGGAATGAATGGTTCGTACGATTTGACGATGGGCGCGAGGGTTGGCTGGCTGAAGCACAGGGTTTTTTGATGCTGAGCTTGCCCGTCGAAGTGCCCCCCAACTTGCCAGCGGCAACTGCCATCCATCCTGGATTGGTCGTGCCCATTGGAAAAACTGAGTTCACCGTCCAGGATGTCAAGAAAGTGACTTATGCCTTCGCTGAGGGCGAACTGCCTTTTCCCGCTCCACAAGGCTTTCAAGGTGTTTCCATCGACCTGGCGGCAGGATCAGATGATTTTGCGTCACTGAGTTACGGTGACAAAGGTGATGTGGATGTTTTTCGGGGGCAATATATTGAGTTTGCCGACTTGCATTTGCAGAACCTGAAAGCCATCGATGGTTGGTGAGTCTCCTTCGCCCAATTCCGGAGTTGCCAGTTTCACCTGTCAGGGCTGTGGCGCCGCAGTTGAGATTCGTGCCAAAGGCCTCACGGTTACAGCGGTCTGCTCGGCTTGCGGATCCATCAGTGAAAATGACAATGGTTTGTTCAAAATTGTTCAGAAAGCCGAAGGGCTCCTGAAAATCAAATCCAGGATTGCCTTGGGCACCAAGGGCAAACTTTTTGGACAAATCTATCAGGTCATCGGCTTCATGCAAAGGTACGACGAAGTGTATCCCGAGGACCCTTGGGATGAGTATCTTCTGTACAATCCCTATTTGGGTTACTGTTGGCTGGCGGAAAGCGATGGCCATTGGACTCAGTACAAACCCACAAAAACAACTCCCAAGCCTCTGGCTGGCGATTTCCAATTTTTGAATGAGACTTACAAGGTCTATCACCGCGGCAAGGCCGTGGTTGCTTTTGTGATCGGGGAATTTTACTGGCAAGTTCGACTGGATCAAAAAGTCGACACCTTGGATGCGATCTGTCCGCCGCACAGTCTTTCCCGCGAGGCCTCTTCGGACGAAGTTGTCTGGTCTCTTGGAACCTACGTGGAGGCCAAGACGATTGAAGATGCATTTCATCCCAATCCGATGCCAAGGCAGCACGGAGTTGCGCCCAATCAACCGGCACCGACGCAAGGCCTTGGTGGCGTTTGGATGGTCTGGGCGTGGACCCTGATTTTGCTTTTCTGTGTGCAGCTTTTTTTGGGTGGAGTGCGCTCACAGAAACCGATCATCGGTTTGGATGTGAACGCCACTGTTCCAGGTGCCTCTGATGTGGAAGTGGCAACTTTCACCACTCAAGGCTCTGCCACTCATGTGACAATCGATGTCAGCGCCAACGTCAATCAGTCGTGGGCCACCGTCGGTCTTCGGGTCGTCCCGGAAGAGGGCTCCAAAGGCCCCGAGCACAATTTCGAAAAGGATATCTCTTACTATTCGGGTTACGACAGTGATGGTTCCTGGAGTGAGGGCAGCACCTCAGCCGAATTTTTGATCAACTCCCTTCCCGCTGGCAAATACCGCGTTCTGATTTCCGGCACGCCGGACCCAGGGCACAGCGTCGTCATCAGCAGCAAGATCATCATCGCGCCTTCAGTTTGGTCGAATTTTTGGTTGGCTCTTTTCTTGATCTCCTTGCCACCCATTTGGCTGGGTTTGCGCTCGCGGGGCTTTGAACGCAGTCGGTGGAGCAACAGCGAATACAATCCCTATCCACAAGCCACGGGAGGGTCCTCCGATGACGACTGATTCGCAACCGCCGAAGAGCCCACCGGCGCAGCCACCAAAGCCCGAAAGCTCGGGTGATGGTTTTTGGGCGGGGTTGCCTGCCGGTTTACGTAAGTATGTCGTGTTTTGTCTTCTTGTGACCGCAGCGATGGCCTACGCCAATCACCGCGGATATTTTCCGACCTACGGGATTTTTTCGGGGGAAAATTCAATTCACTCAAGTTACCACAGTGGCTATCACGGTGGTTATGGTATTCATGGCAAATAGAAACCGTGGAGGTTCAAATGGAGATCCTTGTGAATCCAGGCAATATCATCAATGCGGTCATGTACTCATTCTTGGGACTCGGACTGTTTGCGGTCGGGTTCTGGGTGATGGATCGCTTCACTCCTTATCATCTGTGGCGTGAAGTCATTGAAGAGAAAAATATCGCTTTGGCGATCGTCGTTGGCGCGATTTCGATTGGCATTTGCAATATTATTGCAGCTGCTATTCACGGCTAATTGATGTCACTGCTTTTTCTGTTATCGGCTTTCGCAATTTCAACTTGCGGCCTCATTTACGAATTGGTGAATGGGGCCCTGGCCAGCTATTTGCTTGGCGATTCTGTCACTCAATTTTCAACAGTGATTGGTGTGTACCTTTTTGCGATGGGAATCGGCTCCTATCTGACTCGCTTTGTAAGAGGACACTTGGCGCTGACGTTCGTCGCGATGGAGATTCTGGTCGGCGTGGTCGGTGGCTTTTCTTCCGCACTTTTATTCGTGCTCTTTGCCCATGTGACCCACTTTCGGGTCGTCTTGTATCTATTGGTGGCTCTGACTGGAACTTTGGTGGGCGCTGAAATTCCGCTTTTACTGAGGATTCTTGAAGGTCAGTTTGCATTTAAAGATTTAGTTTCAAAAGTTTTCACCTTTGACTATGTCGGCGCTCTTTTGGCATCGATTCTTTTTCCGTTGGTTCTTGTTCCACATCTGGGCATGATTCGAACGAGTTTGTTTTTTGGAATTTTAAACGTGGTCGTCGCATTGATTGCGATCCAGGTTTTGGGAAAGCATTCAAAAGGGCATCAAGCCCTCCGCGCAACAGCCGTATTTGCTTTGATTGCTTTGATAGTTGGATTTGCCGCCAGCGACCGACTGGAGGCCTTCGGCGAAGCGGGCGTATTTCCGGGACAGACAATTTTCGCAAAGACAACGCCTTACCAAAGAATTTTAATCACGCGGCAAGAGAATGACATTCGACTTTTTCTCAATGCGCATTTGCAGTTCAGCTCCCGCGACGAATATCGCTACCACGAAGCTTTGATTCAGCCGGGTCTGAACTCTTTGGAAAACCCCGCAAATGTCCTGGTTCTGGGCGGGGGCGATGGAATGGCAGTGCGTGAAATTCTCAAGCACCCCAAGGTTCAGTCGGTGACGCTGGTGGATTTGGACGCCGAGATGACGCGGATCTTTTCCAAAATTGATCATTTTCGGGATCTGAACAAAGGTGCTTTTTTGGACTCGCGGGTGAAAGTGATCAACACCGACGCCTTTATTTGGCTGAAGGATCATCCGGATTTGCGCTTTGACTATGTCGTTTTAGATTTTCCGGATCCTGCCAACTACTCAATTGGCAAACTCTACACCGTGACTTTCTTTCGCCTGCTGCACCAAGCTCTGGCAGAAAATGGTGCTGTCGTCATTCAGAGCACCTCACCATTGGCGGCGCGCAAGTCCTACTGGTGTGTGGCTCACACACTGGCAGCCGCGGGTTTTTCGTTTGTGACGCCTTATCATGTCTATGTGCCTTCCTTCGGTGAGTGGGGCTTCGTCCTTGGCACAAATACAAGTTTTCGGTCGCCCACAGAATACGTCGCAGGCCTCCGTTTTATAGATGCACACAATTTCGCGACCATGCTGAACTTTCCACCCGATATGAGCGAGGTCGCAACCGAAGTCAATCGACTGAACAATCAGTATCTTGTCCGCTACTATGAGGCCGAGTGGTCTGAGTTTATGGTGAATTGATGCAAAAGTGGACCCGACGGCAAATTCTACACTCCTCCTTGGCGGCCGGAGGATTGGCGGCTTCGGGTTTTGGCCTGCGGCGGCTTCTTTCAGGTGACGAGTCCGGGTTGATTCCAGTTCACGCAAGCGGCCCCTCAACACAAAGAGGTCATCGGATCCGTGATGGCTTTGTTTTTCCTGACCCGACAGAATTCAACTCTAGTGATGTTTTGATTGTCGGTGGCGGCATGGCGGGGCTGTCGGCCGCATGGCGCTTGCAAAAAAAAGGTGGGACCCGCTTTCAAGTTTTTGAACTCGAAGACGAGGTCGGAGGAAATTCTCGGTCCGGAGTGAACTCGGTCAGTCCTTATCCGTGGGGCGCCCATTACGTCACTTTGCCCAATGACGAGGCCGAATTTGTTCACGAACTTTATGCCGAGCTGGGAATCACGCAAGGAAGCCGCCGGGGCCGGCGCATCTACAACGAATATTATCTTTGTCAGGCTCCCCAAGAGCGCCTTTTTCAATCCCACAAATGGCATGAAGGCTTGCTCCCCAAAGTGGGGTTGTCAGCAGAGGACGACAAGCAGGCTCAGGACTTTTTTGCGCACATTGAAATTCTACGCCACCAAAAAGGGCGAGACGGAAAATTTGCTTTCGCGATTCCATTGGAACTGAGCTCTCAAGATTCCAAGTTTTTAGCATGGGACCAACTCACGATGCAGGATTACATGCACAAAATGGGATGGACCTCGGTTCCTTTGCATTGGTACGTGAATTACTGCTGTCGCGATGACTATGGCACGCCCCATGCGCAGGTTTCGGCGTGGGCCGGATTGCACTACTTCTGCTCGCGACGTGGTCGTGCCGATGGTGTTGAGGCCTCGGCCGTTCTGACTTGGCCCGAGGGCAACGGTTGGCTGGTGAATCGGCTGCGTGAGAAACTGCAAGGATCGATCAAAACCGGTTCGATGGCGATCAAAGTCGAATCGACTGGCTCCGGAGTCACCGTTGATTTTTGGCAAGAAAAGTCACACACCGTCTCTCGGTGGCAGGGTCAGTATTTGATTCTCGCGATTCCACGTTTTGTGGCGGCTCGGCTTGTGCCACAAAAAATCAGCTTGCCCAGTTACTCGCCATGGCTGGTGGCAAATCTGACTCTCAGTCGCCTGCCGAAGCAAAATCTCGGTGCACCACTGTCCTGGGACAATGTGTTCTATCAGAGTCCGTCGCTAGGCTATGTCGTTGCCACTCACCAATCGCCGCAGATTCACACCGGCGCTTCGGTGTGGACTTACTATCGACCCCTCGATCATCTGCCGCCGGCAGAGGCTCGGCGCGAGGCTCTGACCCGCTCACCTGAATTCTGGCGTGAGCAGATTTTGGAAGAGTTGGCGCAAGCCCATCCTGAAATTCGCGACTGTGTGAAACAAGTTGAACTGTGGACGTGGGGACATGCGATGGCTCGACCTGTGCCAGGCTTTCTGTGGGGATCCGAGAGACAAAAAATGCTGGCTTCAGTTGGGCGAATTCATTTTGCCCACTCCGACATGAGCGGCATTTCGCTTTTTGAAGAAGCCAATTATCGAGGCGTCAAAGCCGCCAATGAGGTTCTTCGTCATGGCATTGTTTAGCTCGAGAGTCTCGTCGCGCGGCCGTGCACCCGGCCGTGCACCCGCCCCTTGGATTCAGTCGCCAGCGTTTGATCTTCTCTGGATTTCAGGGCCCTTGCTGTTGACCTCTGCGACACTCATTGTCGCAAGGCCGTGGTTTGATCATCACCACGGAGTCGGTCCTTGGGCCTGGTTGGTGTTGGTGGTGTGTGTGGACGTTGCGCATGTCTACGCATCTCTTTTTCGAACCTATTCGGACCCGAAGCTCGAGCAAAAAGCGCTGCTGTGGGTGATTCCGCTCAGCTGTTGGGGTCTTGGTGTTTTGCTGTATTCACAAAGCTCGCATTTGTTTTGGACGGGCCTGGCTTATCTTGCGGTTTTCCATTTCGTTCGGCAGCAGTACGGTTTTGCTATGATTTACTCTCGTTTTGAAAAGTCGCGACCAAAGTGGTCCAAACGTCTGGATCAGGTGACGATTTATGCGGCCACGCTTTATCCTTTGGTGGACTGGCATGCGCATCTACCGCGAAACTTCTTTTGGTTTATCGAGGGTGATTTTTTGACGGGATTGAATTTTCTGCCAATGAAGATGATCCAGATCGCATACGTGATGATCCTGTTGGCGTACTTGGCCAAAGAGTCCTTTTTATGCTGGCAATCAAAGGTCATCAATTGGCCACGGAACTTGTGGATTTTGGGAACAGCTTTGTCTTGGTATCTCGGGATTGTTTGGTTGAACAATGATCTGGCATTCACGTTCTCGAACGTCGTGAACCATGGAATTCCCTATGTGGCCCTGATTTGGCTGTACGGCCATCGCAGTTGGCAGGGGCAGTCCGGATGGCGGGCCCAATTGTTCCGGTGGAGCTGGCTTCCTATCTTTGTTGGAACTTTGCTTCTGTTGGCCTACTTGGAAGAGGGTCTTTGGGATGGATTGATCTGGCGTGACCATCAGTCTCTGTTTCCATCTTTTGCTGATTTGCCCAGCATCAAGAGCAATTTGCTCTTGTCCTTGGTCGTCCCACTCTTGGCTTTGCCGCAGTCGACCCACTACCTCTTTGATGCGTTTTTGTGGCGCACGAAGGGCCCTGACAGTCGCTGGAAGACTGTGGTGGGTTGACGGCAGACCGCGACCACGACTCAAGCCTTATTTCGCCACATGTCATCACGGGCTTGACCCAGTTCTGGACTTTTGTGGCATTTGCACCGATAGTCCCGCCACACTGAGGGAGGTTTAACCCATGGATATGTCAGACAAAATTAAATCTCGTGTCGCCAATTATTTGAACGATCTGCCACAGCAGGCCAAGGAGCGTTTGGAGATCGCAAAATCCATTCAAGCCCAGGGCGGTTTGGCTTACCAAACCTCACGCAAGCCCAACGCACTTGCGGCACAATTGATGCGGGAATTCGGTGAAACTGCCGCCGACAAATTGCCAACACAAAGCTACTCCGTTTCAGGGCGGATAATGAGCATGCGTGATTTTGGCGGCGGCGCTTTCATCGTCTGCGCCGATGGCACCGATGAAATGCAACTTTTTGTCAGCAAACAAGCTCTGAGTGAACAGGGGCTGAAAACCTATTCGCAGTTGCATGTTGGCGATATTGTTTACACACAAGGAACTCTCTTTCGAACAAAAACCAACGTGCTGTCGCTGAAGGTTGCGGATTTGCACCTCATGACCAAATCGATTCGTCCATTGCCCGAAAAATACCATGGCCTTTCGGACACCGAGTTGCGCTACCGCAAGCGCTACCTTGACTTGATCATGAACAAGGACGTGCGCAAGGTATTCAATATACGATCCTCCACAATTGCGTTCATTCGTCAGTTCTTTTTGGCGCGCAATTACATGGAAGTCGAAACTCCAATGCTGCATTCAATTCAAGGGGGCACTACGGCACGTCCCTTCAATACGCATCACAACGCCTTGGATATTCCGCTTTATTTGCGGATCGCGCCTGAGTTGCATTTGAAACGTTTGGTGGTCGGCGGTCTCAACCGCGTCTTTGAACTGAATCGAAATTTTCGCAATGAAGGAATTTCTCTCAAGCACAACCCCGAATTCACTCTTCTGGAATTTTATGAGGCCAATGCGACCTTTCGCGATTTGCAAGCC
>Ga0209067_10001987_pt1 | contig 12226 bp, 9 predicted proteins | sample ColStrG_CSR_2013_FD_187199 | JGI IMG/M metagenome (GOLD analysis project Ga0209067, IMG submission 187199) | Freshwater sediment microbial communities in response to fracking from Pennsylvania, USA - Cold Stream Run_MetaG_CSR_2013 (SPAdes)... | ecosystem: Environmental > Aquatic > Freshwater >... | reverse complement strand
GTCATCGCCGGCGTTGGACGCTGGTTTGACTTCCGTGCAAAAGCTTCTGCTGTCGGTTCTTCCCAAATATTTACCGGACCTGCGGGTCAGCAACGGCGTGAACCCCCGGCACATTTCGCGCGACCCCAACGTGGTCAAGGCCTATCTGGAAGACCGCCGGGTTCACGACCGTGTTTCAGGCCGCCTGGCACGCTTTATTGCGCACGCAGGGCCCGCCACACTGGCCTGTGCTGCGCGCTGGAAAGTGCCGACCTTGCTGATGTATGCGGGCCATGACCGGTTGGTCAATCCCGAGGGCAGCAGCCAGTTCACCAGGGCCGCGCCGGTGGACATGGTGACGTCGGTCTGCTTCGATGAGATGTACCACGAGATATTCAACGAACCCGACCAGGAGAAAGTGTTTGCGACTTTGAAAAACTGGTTGGACCAGCGGTTCTAGCGCGCTTCAACCGGTCATCGATAGCAGCGTTAACGCGGCCAGGGCTGCGGTCTCGGCCCGCAACACCCGGGTGCCCAACGACACGGGCACAAATCCATCGGCAATCGCCAAGGCCTCTTCGTCGGGACTCAAACCACCTTCCGGACCGGACAGGAAAACAACGCCGGCCAGCGCATCGAACTCCGCGGCGCTGCTTTTTCCCAGCAGCAGCGAGCCCTCACGCAACGACAAGAGCCGCCGCGCCGGTCGGGTCTCGAAGTTTTTCAGGCCGGCTTTCATCCACTGCGCCAAAGTCACCGGGGAGAATACCGTAGGTACCCGGTTTCCACCACATTGCTCACACGCAGCGATTGCCGTGCTTTGCCAGTGCGCGGCCTTCTTTTCGGCGCGTTCTCCAGACAGTCGCAATACGCTGCGTTCTGTCATCAGTGGCTGGATGCTTTCGACGCCCAACTCGCAGGCTTTTTCCACCAGCCAATCCATACGCTCGTTGGCGGGCATGCCCACGGCGAGGTGCACCTTGACTGCGGTTTCGCGTTCGATGGCGTGGTGGGCGTCTATTTGCACTTGTACCTGACTGCGGCCCATCTGCGTCACCGTGGCTGAAAACTCACCGCCCGTGGATGGCACCGAGCCTGGCCCGTTGTTGAACAGGGTAATGGCGTCGCCCGGCTGCATGCGCAGCACCTGCACATGCCGGGCCGCACCAGCGGGCAGGTCGATGGTATGACCCACGACCAGCGCAGTGGGGCAGAAAAAACGGGGCATCCTGCAAACTGCTCAGGTACGTCCGAACGCGAACATGTTAGGCGCCTCGATGCCATCAATCTTTTCGATCAGTCGCAGGAGGGGCTTGAGCTCGCGGTAGCGCGCGCAAGTATTGCGCATGTAATGGATGAAGCGGGGGGTGTCCGCCAGATACTGCGGTTTGCCGTCGCGCAGGGTGAGGCGGGCAAAAATGCCGGCAACCTTGAGATGGCGTTGCAGACCCATCCATTCGACGCCACGATAAAACTCGCCGAAGTCATCGCCGACCGGCAGTCCGGCTTTGCGGGCTTTTTCCCAATACCGGATGGTGACGTCAAGACAAAATTCCTCATCCCAGCTCAAAAATGCATCCCGCATCAGACTGGCAATGTCGTAGGTAATCGGACCGTACACCGCATCCTGAAAGTCGAGCACGCCCAGACCCTGGCTTGAAGCCATCAGGTTGCGGGGCATGAAATCGCGGTGCACGTAGACGCTGGGCCAGGACAGGTTGTTGCGGATGATGCAAGCGAATGCGTCATCCAGAGTTTTGCGCTGCGTACTATCGAGTGTCAGGCCGCGGTGCCGGTTTACATACCACTGTGGATAGAGTTCCATTTCCCGGCTCAGCAGGGCGTGGTCGTAGTTCGGCAGCACATCAGGTCGGGAGGCGAGTTGCCACTGCAAAAGAATGTCCGTTGCCTCGAGGTACAGGTCGAGTGGCGGCGGTGCCTCGGGGTTCATCATCTGCATCATGGTTTGTGTGCCCAGATCGCACAAAAGCATGAAACCATGGGTCGCGTCCCAGTCCAGAATTTCGGGCACCCGCAGGCCCGCGGCCTGCATCAGAGCGGCTACTTTGACAAAGGGCGCGCTGTTTTCCTTGTCGGGTGGCGCATCCATGATGATCAGGCTGCCTGGGCTGCCTAGCGCGCCGGCAGCGGTATCTATGCGCAGGTAGCGCCGAAAGCTTGCATCCGCCGACGCGGCCCGCAATGTCGGCAGCAACAGTCCATGGCGCACCGCGAGGCCGGAGATCCAATTTTCAAATTGTGCGGCACGCACAGGGTCGGCCCAGTGCACTGGACTCGTGGGGGGTTCTGGGTGGTCGGTCATGGATAATCGATTCTACAAAGCCCCGCGATTTCCAAGCCCCATGCGTTCACCTTCACTGCAGCAGACCCTCGACCGTTCAGGGGGGCATTTCGCGTCGTGTGCGTTAGCGTCCGTTCTTTTTTTGATGGGTGCCAATGCCGCGTTGGCGCAGACTGACTTGACACCCGGACAGCGCAAAAGTGCGCCGGTTTATCTCGAAGGGGACACCCTGTCGGGCCATACAGACCTCGAGACGATCGTCCAGGGTGGCGCATTCCTGCGCAAGGCCGACACGGTTATTCGTGCCGACAGGCTGGACTACTACGCACCCACTGATCAGGCGAAAGCCACCGGTAACGTGCACATCAACCGTTCCGGAAATATTTATGAAGGCCCATTGCTGGAACTCAAGCTCGATACGTTTGAAGGATTCTTTCAACAACCGAGCTACCACTTTGTATTGAACGAGGCACACGGGGAAGCCTCGCGGGCGGACTTTCTGGACGATACCCACACCGTGGTGCACGACGCCACCTACACCACCTGTCGCAGGCTGCCCGGGCCGAGCTGGATGCCCGACTGGATCTTGCGTGCCGGCACCATCACACTGGACAACGAAGAAGACGTCGGGCTGGCGCAAGGCGCCTATTTGAGTTTCAAGGACGTTCCCATATTGCCAGTGCCGGAGATCAGTTTCCCGCTCTCGGACCGGCGCAAATCCGGTTTGTTGCCGATGTCTTTTGCCATCGACAGCGTCAACGGTACCGAGGTGGACCTGCCGTATTACTGGAACATCGCGCCCAACCGGGATGCCACGATCACGCCGCGCTTGATGACCAGCCGTGGCCTCGATGTGGGGGCCGAGTTCCGCTACCTCGAGCCCGCTTACAACGGTGCATTGCGTGGTGACTATCTGCCCGACGACGCGTTGCGCGGCCAGGACCGCTGGGCGCTGGGATGGCAGCACAACGCGACGTTCGCGCCACCGGCGGCCGGCATGGGGCCCGTCACACTGACGGCCAATATCAACCGGGTTAGTGACGACAACTACTGGCGCGATTTCACGGGTTCCAACGCCATTGGCAGCATTCTTTCGCAGCGACTGTTGCCGACCGACGTCAATGCCGGATGGTCCAGCGGCAACGTTTCCGGAACCGTGCATGTGCTGCAGTGGCAAACCTTGCAGGACCCGACTGCTCCAATCACGCCACCCTATGACCGGGTGCCGCAAATCACCGCACACTACGGAGAGAACAACGCGCGGGGATTTGACTGGGCAATTGATGGCGATTTCACCCAGTTTGAAGGGGATAGCAGCTTGACTTTGCAGCCCAATGCGCAGCGCAGTTTTGCGCTGGCGCAGATCAGTCGGCCCTGGATTGCGCCGGCCGGATACATCACACCCAAGCTGCAATTACATGCTACAAGCTACGAGTTCGATGCGCTGCTGGCTGACGGCTCCAGTGCCGCCAATGTGGTGGTGCCGACCTTCAGTCTGGACAGCGGACTGGTGTTCGAGCGTGACGTCAATATGTTCGGACGCGGCATGGTGCAAACGCTGGAGCCACGTGCCTTCTATGTCTACACGCCTTACCAGAACCAGAGCCTGATCCCGAATTACGATACCGCTCTCAACGACTTCAACTTTGCCAGCATTTACACCGAAAATGCCTTTGCCGGCAACGACAAAATATCCGACAACAACCTTCTCACGCTGGGATTGAGTACGCGTTTTATCAACCCGGACACGGGCGCGGAACTGGCACGTTTCAGTTATGCCCAACGTCTGCGGTTCCAGGACCAGTTGGTCACGCTCAATACCGCTACGCCGCCGGAGCCGGCTGGCATCAGCGATTTTTTAGTGGGCGCTTCTTTTACGGCCAGCAAGGCATGGGCTTTTGACGCACTGGTGCAATACAACCCGCAAACTCAAGATTCGGATCGGGTCACGGTGGGCGCGCGCTACAACCCGACTCCGTACCGCGTCATCAATGCTTCCTACAGCTACCAGCGCGATGTGAGCGAGCAGGTCGACGTCAGCTTTCAGTGGCCGATCAATGACCTCTGGGGTGACCGGGGACAGGAACTGGGCGCGGGCCGTGGCCAGGGTGCGGGGCGCTACTATGCGGTGGGCCGGATGAACTACAGCATCTTCGATGCGAGCCTGGTCGATGGGTTGATTGGCGTCGAGTACGATGCGGGCTGCTGGCTTGGTCGCGTGGTTCTGGGGCGGTCCCAAACCAGTGGAGCAACGGCCACAGAGCGCATCATGTTCCAGCTGGAGTTTGTTGGATTTACGCGGGTCGGTATCGACCCGCTGAGCACCTTGACGCAGAGCATTTCCCGCTACCAAAATCTGCGCGGCCCGGTCAGTGACAGTGGCCGCATTAACAATTTCGATTGATGACTATGTACCCCAGAGCGCTTGTTTCCATGGCTGCGGCCGTGTTCGCACTTCAATTCTTACCTGCCTTCGCCCAGTCGCCGCAATCTGTCAGCCAGGCGGACTACATTGTTGCACTGGTGAACTCGGAGCCCATCACCAATGCGGAGCTGTCTGCAGCCCAGGTTCGCATGGTCGCGCAATTGCAAGCCCAGAAGCAGCCTGTGCCCAGCCCGGATGAACTGCGCAAAGGTGTTCTGGAGCGCATGATCAACGAGCGCGCCCAGCTGCAGCAAGCCGCTGAAATGGGCATCAAGATTGAAGACTATGCGGTTGATCAGGCCGAAGAGTCGATTGCCCGACAAAGCCAGATCAGTGTGGATGAGTTGCGCCTGCGCTTGGCCAAGGAAGGTACGGACTCCAAAGAGTTCCGCAAGCAGTTGCGCGACCAGTTGACCCTCACCCGCCTGCGCGAGCGCGAAGTGGAAAACCGCGTCAAGGTAACGGATCAGGATGTGGACCGCTACATCAGCGACGAACAGTCCAAGAACAACGATCCGCTCACGCAAGACATCAATATCGCACAGATTCTGTTTGCAGTGCCCGAAAAAGCCGGCAGCGCCGAGATCGATGCCATCGGCGCCCAGGCCCGACAAGTGCTTGAGCGGGCACGCAGCGGTGAAGATTTTGCGGCCTTGGTGAAAGAGTTCTCCGCCGCGGAAAAAAACAATGGCGGCCAGTTGGGTTTGCGTCGCGGCGACCGTTATCCGACACTGTTTATCGACGCGATAAGAAGCGTCCCGGTCGGGGGCATCGCGCAACTGGTGCGCTCACCGGCCGGATTCCACATCCTCAAGGTGGTGGAGCGAAGGGTGCCGGCAAATCTGCCCCAGACCGTGGTCCAGACGCACGCCCGCCATATTTTGCTGCGTACCGGCCCCGATCTCAGCCAGGGCGCGGCGCTGGCGAGACTGGCGGATTACAGAGCGCGCATTGTTTCCGGCAAGGATGACTTTCAAAGCATTGCACGCCAATTTTCCCAGGACGGCAGTGCCTCGCAGGGCGGTGACCTGGGATGGGCGAGTCCGGGCAGTTTCGTGCCCGAGTTCGAGGAAGTCCTGGCCCGTTTGCGCGATGGCGAAATATCACCACCCATGGTCTCGCGCTTCGGTGTGCACCTGATTCAGCTGCTGGAGCGTCGGCGCACCGAATTGAGCCCGCGCGAAGTGCGTGAATCAGTGCGTGCGATGCTGAAGGCAACCAAACTGGACGAGGCCTACGCCGACTGGGCCAGAGACATTCGCGAGCGTGCCTTTGTCGAAATGCGCGACCCGCCGGGATAGCGTCGTGAAGCACATTGCGCGCAAAAGGTTTGGACAACACTTTTTGTCGGACCATGGAATTATTGACGCTATCGTGCGCGCCATTGATCCCAGGCCGGGTCAGATGCTGGTCGAGATCGGCCCCGGCCTGGCAGCTCTGACGCAACCGCTGGTGGAGCGGATTGGCCATCTGACCGTGATTGAGCTTGACCGGGACCTGGCGCAACGTCTGCGCAGCCACCCAAATCTGACGGTGGTCGAGTCGGATGTTCTGAAAGTTGCATTCGACACGCTGCCCGCAGCCGGTGATGGCGCGCCACACAAGATGCGCGTCGTCGGCAATCTTCCGTACAACATATCCACTCCGATTCTTTTCCATTTGCTCGGCTTTGTGGACTGCATTGAAGACCAGCACTTCATGCTGCAAAAAGAGGTGGTGGACCGTATGGTGGCCCGACCTGCGACCTCAGACTATGGCCGTTTGAGCGTCATGCTTCAGTGGCGCTATGCCATGGAAAATGTGCTGCACGTGCCGCCCGAGAGCTTTGATCCGCCGCCGCGGGTGGACAGTGCCGTGGTACGCATGGTGCCTCACGCGCATGCCGAAGCGATCGACCCGCTGCTGCTCAGCGCACTGGTGCAGGTGGCTTTTAGCCAACGTCGCAAATTGCTGCGCCATACCCTTGGAAAATGGCTGGACGAAAAAAACTTCAACGGTGCTTTCGATATCCAGCGCCGCGCTGAAGAAGTCCCGGTGGCCGAGTATCTTCAACTGGCCCGGCAAATCGCGGTCCTGCCTTGACGCAGGCTCGGACGATTCCGTTGCCTAATTCTTTCATGCCCAAAGTATGCAGGCCATGCTGAGCCGTCATGCACAACCGGTTTCATGAGAAAAGGCCCGCCAGCTTTCGCTGACGGGCCTTTTGCTGGATCCACCGGGAGAATGTGGTTAGGCGGCAGCCAACCAATATCCCGCATTGAAAGGGCTGCTCATGCGCAGCGCAAATGGCGACACGTCCAACAACTTGTCAGTAGGCATTTTTTCGCCACTCTCCGTTGTCAATTCGATTTTTGCCGCGCTCGCTGCAACATCGGAATTGCTGTTTGCCTCGTTCGCCCGTTCTGCTTGGCTGGTGTGTGCAGAACGGGCTACAGAAAAGAATAGAAGCATCGAAACGGTATCTTCCGGTCTCCCCAGTAGTCCGCGGTATCGCGGAAGATGTCCAGCAGTTGCTCGCGCGCCTCTTTGTCGAACTTGGCGTTGGCAGGAATGTGTTCCAGCACAACAATAAAGCCCGGCTGCGGCCCGGACTTGTGTACCGGGTCGGTCATGCTGTCATACAAGGCGTCAAAATTTTTGCCGCCTTGAGTTGCCAGAAAAAATTGTTGACCGATCAAGTCCAGAACGTCCTGCTTGGTTTGCGCATTGGCCAAGTTGGCATACAGAAAATGGTGCCCCAAACCTTGGGCGGCTTCCTGCAAATCCGGCACCCGAAAGGCCCGAATGGACTGAACAATATTGGTTCTTACGGTTCGAAGTGGTGTATCCATCCCCGATTCTCTTTCTCAAAGTACAAAAAACAATGCAACGCACGATCTGGCGAATAGTTACGTAGTGATCGTCCGGGCGGTAACAAGTGTCGGATTCATTGGAGGGCATCGCGATGTTGTGGTGATACTGCGCGCCCTGCGATGCGTCCTGACGGGGGCTGACTGGCAAGTTACTTGGTCCTTGAGCCACTCGCTGGCATCGCAAAAAACGGTAAAAGGCAACCAATAACTCCAACAGCCTACAACGCACCGCAAACCGTATCTTTCGGCTCTTAAGAATCTTTCAAGATCCGTTAAAGCCACTGTCCAAGTCCGCCTAACCATCCAAAGTACCTCGGGTAAACCCGAAAAACCGAGGTGTAAGTGTCGCCTATTCGACATAAAAAAGCAAGGCCTTGCCCACAAACTGGGCAAGGCCGGCGATAGAAAATACCAGGTAAGTAAGAACTAACTGACGCTGACAGCCCTATCGCGCCGCATTGGCGTCGGCTACCGTGAGGGCTGTCATATTTACAATTCTCCGCACGGTGGTGCTCGCGGTCAGAACATGCACCGGTTTGGCGGCGCCAAGGAGAACAGGTCCGATTGCGATATTGCCGCCTGCCGCTGTTTTTAGCAGGTTGTAGGCAATATTGGCCGCATCGATGTTGGGCAGCACCAACAAATTGGCGTCTCCCTGCAGCGTGCTGTTGGGCATCAACGCCTTGCGCGCTTCGCCGTCGAGTGCCACGTCGCCGTGCATTTCCCCATCCACGTCCAGCCAGGGCGCTGTGCGCCGCAAGATTTCCAGCGTGCAGCGCATCTTGACGGCACTGGGTTCGTTGCTGCTGCCAAAACTGGAGTGGCTTAGCAAAGCCGCTTTGGGTTTGAAACCGAAGCGCTTCATTTCTTCGGCAGCCATGACGGTGATCTGGGCCAGTTCTTCTGCAGTGGGATCGTAGTTAACGTGGGTGTCCACCAGAAAAACCTGGCGCCCCGGCAACATCAGGCCGTTCATGCAGGCGTAGATTGGGACGTCCGGCTGGGAATTCTGGTTATTTCCCATGCGTTTGCCAATCACCTGATCGATGTACTGCAAGTGCAGCGCCGTGTGGCCCCAGGTGCCGCAGATCATGCCGTCCACATCCCCTTTGTGCAGCAACATGGCGCCGATCAATGTCAGACGGCGACGCATTTCTATTTTTGCGATTTGAACGGTAACGCCCTTTCGCTGCGCCATCTGGTGGTAGGTCTGCCAGAAATCGCGGTAGCGGTGGTCTTGCTCTACGTTGACGACGTTGTAATCAACGCCTTCTGTCAGGCGAAGTCCAAATTTTTCAACCCGCTCGGCGATCACTGCCGGCCTGCCGATCAGGGTCGGCAGGGCTATACCCTCGTCAACCACGATTTGCGCGGCACGCAGCACGCGTTCGTCTTCGCCTTCGGCGAAGGCGACCCGTTTTTTCAGGGCTTTCTTGGCTGCGGTGAAGATAGGCTTCATGGTCGTGCCCGACGCATAAACAAAGCTTTGCAGACGCTCGCGATAGGCATCCATGTCTGCTATCGGGCGCAATGCCACACCGCTGTCCGCGGCCGCTTGTGCGACGGCCGGCGCGATTTTCATCATCAGGCGCGGGTCAAACGGCTTGGGAATCAGGTATTCCGGTCCAAACGCCAATTGTTCGCCGGCGTAGGCAGCAGCCACGACTTCACTTTGCTCGGCCTGTGCGAGGTCTGCGATGGCATGGACGGCAGCGATTTCCATTTCCAGGGTAATGGTCGATGCGCCGGCGTCGAGTGCGCCTCTGAAGATGTAGGGGAAGCACAGAACGTTGTTGACCTGATTGGGATAGTCAGTGCGCCCCGTGGCCATGATAGCGTCATCGCGCACGGCTTTGACTTCTTCCGGCAATATTTCGGGAGTCGGGTTTGCCAATGCGAAGATCAGCGGGCTGGATGCCATGGTTTTCACCATATCTGCTTTAAGCACGCCGCCGGCCGACAAGCCCAGGAAAACGTCAGCGCCTGCGATCACGTCGCGCAAGGTGCGGGCGTCGGTTTTTTGGGCAAAAAATGCCTTATCGTCGTCCATCAACTCGGTGCGTCCTTCGTACACAACGCCTGCCAGATCGGTGACGAAAATATTTTCACGCGGAATTCCGAGCTTGACCAGCAAACCCAGACAGGCGAGCGCCGCAGCGCCCGCACCGGAGGTGACCAGCTTGATGTGCTTGGGATCTTTGCCGACAACTTTCAGTCCGTTCAGAAGCGCCGCACCTACGACGATGGCAGTTCCGTGCTGGTCGTCATGAAACACCGGGATTTTCATGCGTTCGCGCAGCTTGCGCTCCACATAAAAGCAGTCCGGTGCCTTGATGTCCTCGAGGTTAATGCCGCCAAATGTGGGTTCGAGCGAGGCAATGATGTCGACGAGTTTGTCGAGGTCGTGCTTTTCGTTGATTTCGATGTCGAAAACGTCGATGCCCGCGAACTTTTTGAACAGTACTCCCTTTCCTTCCATGACCGGCTTGGCTGCCAGCGGTCCAATGTCGCCCAAACCCAGCACAGCGGTACCGTTGGTAATCACGGCCACGAGGTTGCCACGGCTGGTGTATTTGAATGCGTTGTTCGGGTCTTTGACAATTTCCTCGCAGGGCGCAGCCACGCCTGGCGAATAGGCAAGCGCCAGATCATGCTGGTTGATTAGCTGTTTGGTGGCGGCAATCGCAATCTTGCCGGGGGTGGGAAACTCGTGGTATTCGAGCGCAGCGCGCCGTAACTCGGCACGTTTTTCAGGCGTGTTCGATGAGCCGGCTGCCGCGGCAGCGCCGGACGATTCTTGGGTCATTGTCTGTCCTCGGATTCTTGGGCCTTGGATTGTAGACCCCGATGCCTCGAACTCGACCCGGCGCTCAGAGCAAGGTGGTTTTGGACAAGTCCATGCGTCGCGCGGTTTGTTTGCCGGTCAGGACAAAGCCCCGTTGCGCATCGCTATCGTCCATGAAGCGCCACACACCAGATTCACCGGCCGGATCGGCGGCCCATTGGCCGGCCAAGGCGGGATGCGGCGCAGCGACGACGACCGCAAGCGCAGGTGTTTTGATAGATACCGGCATCAGTGGGAATACCAGCGCCATAGGGTTTGCGGTCAAGTTGGCAGCCAAAGCTTTCGCGGCGTTCATGATGGGCATGACATAGGGCAGTGTGCGTTGTCCAGCCGACGCATATTGCGCGCAGTCGCCCAAGGCGAAGATGTACGCATCAGAGGTTCGCAGATAGGCGTCCACGAGAATTCCGCGCTCACACGCCAGTTGCGCGGCCGCGGCCAGTTCCATATCGGCGCGCAGACCGATGGCGCTCAGCACGGTGTCTGCGCCAAGCGTTTCACCGTTTGAAAGGGTGACGGTCAGAGCGCTTTTGCGTTCGCCGTCAAGGTCGCTGGCGTGGTCAACCGCCTGCACTGTGGTGCCGAAATGCCAGCGGACCCCGAGATCTGCCAAGGCTTGCTGCAGTTCCAGCCCGGCCGCTTGCGGAAGCAACAGTGCCAGTGGCCGTGACGCAGGGTCAATGACGTGCACCCGATGACCAGCTTGCACCAAGTCGTTGGCGAATTCACAGCCGATCAGGCCGGCGCCGATAAGTACGACGGTTTTTGGCGCGACGACGTCCGGCGCTGCCACGTCAGGCTGAAGCACGGTATTAAATTGCGCAAAATCACTGAGCGAATTTACGACCCGCACCTGTTCAGTGGCATTGCCAGCCAGCGGCGCTCGGATCGGCTTGGCGCCGGTTGCGATCACGAGTTGCGAATAGGCCAGCTCCGATGCCTCGCTGCCTTTGCGCAAGGAAATCGACCGGCTTTGCACGTTGATGCCAACGACCACTGTGTTTGCCAAGAGGGTGACGTTCAGCGTCTCGGCCATCTTGGCAGCTGGTGTGCTGACGAGTTGCGCAGGCGTTCGCTTTTGCGCAAATGCATTGGACAGCGATGGCTTGGCGTAAAAATCCGCGCTGTCGGCGCTGACCACTACCACCGGTGTGGTGGCGTCAAGTTTGCGGAACTCTCTCACGGTAGTCCAGCCCGCAAGCCCGGCACCAATCACCACAATGGGGGCGCCCATGCTCAGATTTCTACGAGTTCAAAGTCTGCTTTGGCTACGCCGCAATCCGGGCAGGCCCAGCTCTGCGGTACGTCGGCCCACAGAGTGCCAGGAGCGATGCCGTCTTCAGGGCGGCCATCGACCTCGTTGTACACAAAGCCGCAAACGATGCAAATATAGGATTTCATGGGGATGCTCTCTTCAAAAGATTAGGGTGTATCGGGTTGCTTATCTGCCGTGGGTTTTATCAATCAGCCGCTGATTTTCTCAAGCTGTTGCCTGTAATGGTTGGCATGGCGCTCTTCCACTTTGGCCAATGCAGCGAAGCGCTTCTGGGCCTTTTCCAGTGTCGCTTTGAATTGCGCAGCGTGTACTTTACTTTCTTCGATTTGCCCATCCATTTCGGCCACCGCAGCAGCATTGCCCTCAGCTTCGGCGGTCTTGCGAAAACCGGGGTACATCTCGGTGTACTCATAGGTTTCGCCGTCGATGGCGATTTGCAGCGCTTTGGCCGGCGTCATGGTGGCCTTGGGGTAGAGCAGGTCCAGATGGCCAAAGGCATGCATCACCTCCTGATCGGCGGTTTCTTCGAAGGTGCGCGCCGTGACTT
>Ga0209067_10001982_pt1 | contig 12237 bp, 11 predicted proteins | sample ColStrG_CSR_2013_FD_187199 | JGI IMG/M metagenome (GOLD analysis project Ga0209067, IMG submission 187199) | Freshwater sediment microbial communities in response to fracking from Pennsylvania, USA - Cold Stream Run_MetaG_CSR_2013 (SPAdes)... | ecosystem: Environmental > Aquatic > Freshwater >... | reverse complement strand
GCCTTGTAACTCTTTTTGACCATAACCAAGAATGGATTCCACCGAGGGTGACACGTAGCGAACCGTTCCATCCTCTTCGTAAATGGTAATCACTTCTGAGGCGTTTTCCAACAGCAATTGCATGCGCTTCTGCGTTTGATTGACCTCTTCCACCTGCTCTTCGAGAAGCACGTTACTGCGTTTGAGTTCTTCTTGAGTCGCTTGCATCTCTTCGGCATTCTGACGCAGCACTTCCTGTTTCTCCTGCAGCTCGTTGCTCAATTGCTGGGCTTCCGACAACAGTTTGCGGGTGCGTTCGTTGACCTTAATGTTGAAAATGGTGCGGGCCAAAATCACACTTAGTTCCTTCACAAATTTTACCTGCGAGGCATCAAACTTTTGCATGCCGGCAAATTCCAATATCCCGTAGACCTCTTCATTGGTGATCAGCGGCACGATGAGGATACAGGTTGGCTTTTGCTCACCTAAAATCCCGGACGTGATGGATAAATAATCATCGGGAATTTCCGTTCGCATGACAATGTCCTGTTCAGCAGCCGCCTGACCCACTAGCCCTTCCGCAAAACGAAATGTTTTCTTAAGGTATTTTTTCCGACTATAGGCAAAACTGGCGCGGATCTCGATGAGCATTTGGTTGCGATCTTCGCTATTGACGTCATAAAATGCGCCTTGAATGGCACCAATTTTTTCAGCAATAAATTTGATGACATCGTCACCTAATGATTCTAATGTATCATGCGCGCGCAGGATTTCAGCAGCCTCCGCTACACCCCGTACGATCCAATTGCGCTCGTTTTCCATTCGCTCATTTTCAATGAGATCATCGCGCATGTGAATGAGTGCTTGCCCCAGGGAATCGTTGTCACTAACGGGCTGAAAGGGAGCGTCCAATTTTCCTTCCCCCACGCTTTTGGCAAATTCTGCACTGCTTTTTAATGTTTGAACCAAGGAGTTAACCTTATCCGACATCTGACCGAATTCGTCGTTGGTTCCAGTGGCCACATTTTCGGGCAATATACCTTTCGATACCAGGTCGAGTGTTCTGCCCATGTCGCTAAGGGGTTGGGTGAGAGATCGGGCCAGTAACATGGCCGCTGCCCAGGCGATCAAAATCAGTGTTATGCTCCCGGCCAAGTAGATTTCCGTTAAATCACTGCCTTGCCCTTGAATTTCTTCGGTGTCAATTTTAACTATCAGACCCCAGCCTGACTGGTTAATTTTTCTAAATACTTTCAGGGTTTCTTTGCCTCGATAGTCGTCCCCGATCGCCGAGCCGTTTTGTCCCTCCATGGCCATCTGAATTTCACGGCTTTCTTTACTGGCGACATCTAAGGGTTTTAAAAATGCCCCCGGGTTATTCCGTAACGGGCTGACAATAATTATTTTTTGAGAAACAGGATCAATTTGTGCGATGTAGCTTTCCCCCGTTTGGCCAAGGTTGATGGCGTTTATCTTTTTATAGATCGGGTCTAGGCTTACCTTGAATGCGATGATTTTATCTCCCAGGGCGGCGGCGCCGAAAGTAAAATAGTTTTCACCGAATTTGCGTACGGCGCTAAATTGCAGTGACGTGCCTGCCTTATCGAAGAAGTTTTTATCCAAATTGGAAAGAATACGACCTTTGGCATTTTCCCCTTCCGTGGACAGGATCACCGAACCATTTTTATTGGTCAGGTAAACTTCCGTAAACGAGTATATATCCTTAATGGTACGCAGTGTATTTCCTATAGAATCAGGACTTGCCGTCAACTGTTTTTTTAATTGCTCGGAGCTTTGAAGGAATTTGATGGTTGTGCCGATGTGATCAAAAAAGTAATCCAACATGGCAGCTTGCTGGTCGGCAATCGTGGTAATGCTTAGGTTGAGTTTGTCGCGTTCGGCTTTCACATTCACCTGGTAAGTGAAAATGGAAAAGGCCAAGGCCACCAATGCTACCAGTGTAACAATTAAACCGGTAATCTTCGTCCTGATTTTTATATTTCTAAACATACATATTGCTTCAACTGATCTCTGCTAAAATAGAACCTGCCTCAAGCGCCTGTTTTCGATCTGTTTCTGACAAGGCCGTAAACAAAGCCACTTCCACCACTCCCATAATTTCATTTTCTTTTTTCAAGGGTAGTATAAATAAAAATTTAGGCAGCGCCGCACCAAGTCCACTTTCAATTCGAGAAGCATAGCCTTCCGGCAATTCATCGAGGTAAAGACTTTTACCGGTCGCGGCCACCTGACCTATAAGTCCTTCACCCAATTCGAACGACGGGACCTTTTCATCTTCGGCTAAGACCAGAGCAAATCCACTTTTTAGATCAACTTGTTTTGTATTTCCTTGAGTGCTGACCGCATAAAGGGCTCCTTGCCCGGCATTTAATTGGTGGCACAGTTGATTGAGGCCTTCTTGCCACTTTTCCTCTTTCGTTTTTGCTTTATTGATCGCATTGCGCAATAAAATGGCATCAAATGCGCTTTGACTCTGGTTGGTGCCAACTCTTGAGCCGCGGCTTGTTGAATCTTCATTCTTTTTGTCGAGGTAAACTATGGTTTCCTTTTTTGACAGTTGAAGGTAGTGGATTGCGGCATAGCAAAATGCAAAGGCAAGACCAATAACAATAAAAAGTTTGGCATAGACCCCCGTAGCACGACCGGCATCGATCATCCCTCCACGGTAAACCAAATCGTTTGGTAAGGTGAATAAGAAATAGGTGGTGAGCAAAACGGCCACAAAAAAGCCAATGATGGTCGCCCGGGTAACTTTAGCTGGGTCTTTAATAAATTGCTCAATCTGTTCTCTCATCGGTAAAGCTTGTCTAATTCATTTATCAAACTTACAATATCATCTACTTTCAGCACATGGTCTATCTTAGTGAGCGCCATGGCTGCCTTGGGCATGGTATCAATCATACATTCCGTTGGCTCCTGCACAATGGTAAGGCCCCCCTTGTCCTTTATTTGCTTCATACCCAAGCCGCCATCGCGGTTGGCCCCCGAAAGCAAAATGCCTATTAATTTCTCACGAAATACATAAGCCGCCGTCCCCAGGGTAATATCAATTGCCGGCCTGGAGTTATTCATCATTTCCTCTGTACTCATGGCAAAATAGTTTCCCAGTTCGACAGACATATGATAATTGGAGGGTGCTAAATACACTCCGCCCTTTTTTATTTGCTCTTTATCGTACGGCTCCACTACCGGAAAAACACTTTTAATGGATAATGCTTCCACAAACCCATTACGCACATGTTTGAGACGATGCAAGCACATAATGATGGGCAACGGAAAGGTTTTGGGCAAATGAGACAATATTTTTGTAATGCCCTGAAAACTGCCAGCCGAACCACCAATCACAATGGCTTTATAACTGTTATTTAGGTTGAACCTGCTCATCAGTCCAGCCTAGTCTTTTATTTTTTTATAGACCTTCTCCTCATTGTTCACCACCAAAAAACGGTTAGCCACATCACACCAAATCAATGATTCCTTTGAGCCGATGGCCAAATAGCCATATTTAAACAAACTCTCGTGAAATTTTTTAAGCACTTCGTTCTGTAAGGCCTGGTTGAAATAAATCATCACGTTGCGACAGAGAATCAAATCAAACTTGTTGAAAACGTCACCCGTCACCAGATCGTGTTTACGAAAGGTGACATTGGCCAATAATCCCTTATCAAAAGTAACCCTTCCGTTTTCCTCTTTACAATAGTCCTTCAACGTCCATTTGCCTTCAAAACGGATGTAGTTTTTTTCATTTAAGTCCATGTTTTTGGCCGGATAGGTTGCTGATTTGGCCTTTTCAAGGATCGTCGTATCCAGGTCCGTCGCGTAGAGTTGCACATCATTGTGAATGCCCATTTCCCTCAGAAGGATGGCCATGGAAACCACTTCTTCTCCTGAAGAACAGCCTGCATGCCAGATGTTAAAGGTCTTATGATTTAATAAAATGCCCGGAATGATCTCATCGCGCATCACGCGCCAAAAGCTAGGGTCACGGAACATCTCGGTAACGTTAACGGTCAGCTCATCGAGAAATTCATTTATGAAGACGGGCGATTCTCCTAATTTTTTAATCAGTGAGTCGATAGAAAGGTTTTTTAGCTCCAAAATGCGCAGCATCCTTCTTTTGAAAGAGGACATTGCATAGTTCCTGAAGTCGTACCCATATTTGGTATGGATCAACTCGGTGATTCGCTTAAGGTCAGCTATATCAATGTCTTGTATCACAATTGGGGTTTTAGGGAGACTCCAAAGAAAAGCAAAAATAGCCTTACCTGAGAAGTTTGAGGGGTAGAATATAGCAGAAATATTACATAAGTTAACTCTATCTGAAATCGCCCGGATTGGGCGCCAGTCCACCCGGGATATTTTGATGCCCTTTTAGTATATAATAGAGTGCTCACCATGGCTTGCGGCAAAGGGCTAATTGTCCAAGGATTCTTTCGTAAAACTAAGGGGCAGGATGGAGGCGGCCGACGGCGCTTTAATCCATTTCTGGTCCGGACCGAGCATAATCAGCGAAATTGGCTTGTTTTGTCTGGCCTCGAATTCCACTAATACTTGTCGGCATGACCCACAGCACGTGGCAGGTGAAAGCTCTTTATGGTGTTTCTTATGGGCTACGACCGCCAACTTTGCTATTTTTTTTTCCGGATGCTGGGCGGTGGCCGTATATAAGGCGACGCGCTCGGCACACATGCACAGCGGGTAGGCAGCGTTTTCCTGGTTGGCCCCAGAAACAATGGTGCCGTCATCAAAGATCAGTGCGGCGCCGACATAAAATTTGGAGTAAGGCGCGTAGGCATGGGCCGCGGCTTCCTTGGCCTTGTGTGCTAGGTATTTTGACTCGGAATCGAGATCTTCCAAGTGATTAAAGTATTCGAGTGATTCCATAGACAGAAGTCAATAAAATTAAAAATTTTTTGGACACTTTCTAAACTGCTTACTTTGCCTTATGAAAAAGATACTCGTGTTAGGTGCTGGCCGGTCTTCTTCTGCATGCATTGCCTATTTGATCAATCATGCACTGACTCATGATTGGCAGATTACAGTGGGTGACGTTGACGAATCATCAGCCAAAGAAAAGATCGGTTCCTCAATGAAGGCAACCGCCATTTCATTTAACATAGAAAACCTCGAGGCCAGCCGTGCTGCCATAAACAAAGTTGATGTCGTGATTTCCTTGATCCCTGCTGCTCTTCATCCCCTGGTAGCAAAATTATGTTTGGCGGAAAGAAAACATTTGCTCACGGCAAGTTACGTCTCCGAGGAGATGAAGTCACTGGATAGTGATGCAAAATCAAATGGACTTTTGTTTTTAAACGAATGCGGTCTTGACCCCGGTATTGACCACATGAGTGCCATGCAAGTGATCAATAAAATAAAATCAGAAGGGGGTAAGCTCGTTTCTTTTGAATCCTTCACGGGAGGTTTAATTGCCCCGGAGACCGATCTTGAAAACCCTTGGCGTTACAAGTTCACCTGGAATCCTCGTAACGTGGTGCTGGCCGGGCAGGGTACGGCTAAGTTTTTGCAAAACGGTAAATTCAAATATATTCCCTATCAACAACTTTTTTCGAGAACAACCTCCATCAACGTGGCGGATCTCGGCCAATACGAAGGCTATGCCAATCGCGATTCTTTAAAATACGTGGAGGCGTATGGTTTGCAAGAATGCAAAACGGTAATTCGTGGGACGCTCAGAAATAAAGGGTACTGTCAGGCTTGGAATATATTGGCACAGCTCGGATGTTGTGATGACTCGTATCCACTGGATGATGTTAAGTCCATGTCGCATAAAGATTTTATTCAATCATTTTTGGAAACCGATAGTCATGGTGAGCAGGCCATTTGCAAGCGTTTTAGTATTTCAACGGACGGAGAAGAAATGAAGCGCCTCCGTTGGAGTGGTTTTTTTTCTGAAGAGAAAATCGGCCTGGAACAAGCAACCCCCGCCCAAGCCCTGGAACACATTCTCCATAAGAAATGGAAACTCCGTCCCGGCGACAAAGATTTTATTGTGATGTGGCACCGATTTGGCTATGAACTCAACGGGAAGGAAAAAGAGGTACAGGCATGGCTTACCGCAACAGGGGAGGATGAAAGGCAGACGGCCATGGCAAAGACCGTTGGCTTGCCACTGGCCATTGCTTGCAAGTTCTTGCTAGAAGAAAAATTGGTCAGCCGAGGGGTTGTCATGCCGTTGAACAAAGAAATCTACGAGCCGGTCTTAGGCGAATTAAAAAGTTTGGGCATTGCTTTGAAAGAAAGCCACTCCCAATAAAAAAGAGCGGCAAAATATTTGCCGCTCTTGCCAGGTGCTCCATTCATTACGTTTTTTTATTGTTTAAGTGATCAAGGTGCCATATGGAAATGCATCCGATAAGGATGGCAGCCGGCAACATGGCAATAAATAATGGAAACACCGTCACACTTAAAATAGCTAACGCAACCGTGATCAGAGCAACATAACCAAACTCATGGCTCCAACTTCTAGCATTTTCCGTTTTCATAACAATGTTCTTTAAGTTTTACAAAATGTCCCCGGAAACACCCCGTGTTTCCTTCAGGAGATCATCGTAAAGGTGGGTTTAATACCCTGTTATGACAATGATCCCCGTCATGAGCAATCAAGACAATTATAGGCCCTCTTACGGCAGGTAGTGGCGGATCACCCAGCGAATCATCCTATTAAATTTAGTGCAATCTTTGCACCGGATAAATGGTTAACCGCATATGAGGGACTACGAAATCTATATATTAAAGAATGGCATACGGGTGGTCCATAATAGAATCACTTCTACTAAGATTGTTCACTGCGGCATCATGCTCGACATTGGCAGTCGTGATGAGAGTCCCCTCAATCAAGGCATAGCTCATTTTTGGGAACACATGGCTTTTAAGGGAACCCGTAAACGCAACTCCTTTCATATTCTTAATCGGCTGGAGTCGTTGGGCGGGGAGTTGAACGCTTTTACCGACAAAGAAAAGATTCTGTTTTATTCTTCCATTCGTGACGAATATTTCGAACGGGCGCTAGAGTTACTGGCCGATATCACCTTTGATTCCGTTTTTCCGGCCAGTCAGATTAACCGCGAACGGCATGTGATTTTGGAAGAAATGTCCATGTATTACGATGACCCAGATGATTCGTTACAGGATGAATTTGATGCCGTGATTTTTTCTGGACATTCCCTGGGCATGAACATTTTAGGCACGCCAAAGACGGTGAAAAATTTTCAGCGAAACGATTTTAAACGTTTTGTTAAAGCTCATTTGGACACCGGTAAGATTGTGTTTTCGTGTGTGGGAAATTTGCCGATGACCGACGTGGTAAAATTAGCAGAGAAACATTTGGGCCATCTCCCCAAAATGAAAACAAAAATGACCCGCCAGAAATTTATCGGATACAAACCCAAAGAGACAACGCTGAAGAGAAATGTAAAGCAAGCCCGTGTGGCCATCGGCAGAACAGCCTATCCCGTAGCGCATGAAAAACGGAGTAGCTTTTTTATGTTAACGAATATTTTAGGCGGAGGGGGAATGAACTCACGATTAAATATGGCCTTGCGCGAGAAACATGGCTTTGTCTATAACATTGGCTCCCAGTTCGTCCCCTTTACCGATACGGGTCTCTTTGTCATTTCCTATGGAACGGAGCCTTCTCAACTTAAAAAGAGCATTGAGCTTGTGAAACACGAATTGAAGAAACTGCGAGACGATAAATTAGGTGTTAAACAATTAGCGTCCTCTAAAGAACAAATTCTGGGGCAGCTTGCCATGGCCGAAGAAAATAATATCGGCTTTATGATCATGATGGCGCGCACGTTATTGGATCTGGGAAAGATCACTTCGCTGGAAGAAATTTTTGAACGTGTCAAAACAACATCAGCCGACGATTTACAAGCTCTGGCCAACGAAATGTTTGACCAGGAAAAGATGAGTCAATTAATTATGCACCCCTAAGGCCGTTAGCGGCAAGATTTTACGTTGGGACCCGGTAAATGGTTTGACTTCGTATCTCAGAGCGGCAATTTTTTTTAATTTTATCAGATGGATTTTTTACCAGAGGAATTACAACGATACATTGAGCTCCACACCAGTGGGGAGCCGGATTTATTGAAGAATATTAATCGTGACACGCAGGCTCATGTGCTAAAACCACGCATGTTATCGGGTCACGTTCAAGGTCGGTTTCTTTCCTTGATGAGTAAAATAAGCAAGCCAAAAAATATTCTAGAAATTGGAACCTACACCGGCTATTCAGCGATTTGCTTGGCGGAAGGACTTCCTTTCGATGGAAAATTGATCACCATCGACATCAACGAGGAACTGGAAAGCCGAGTGCGTACCCATTTTAAGGAATCCGGATTTGATGACCGGATTGATTATCGAATAGGAGATGCCCGGAAAATTATTCCAACACTGACCGTGACGTTGGATTTGGTGTTCCTGGATGCCGACAAGGAAAATTATTCCCTGTATTACGATCTGGTGGTGGACAAACTTTCTGCTGGCGGAATCATTCTGGCCGATAATGTTCTTTGGAGTGGTAAAGTGGTACAGCCCCAACCTGACAAAGACACCAACGCCATTCTAAAATTCAATGAAAAGGTGAACAATGATCCTCGAGTTGAAAATCTCCTGCTGCCGCTCCGTGATGGGGTGATGATGATTCGGAAGCGTTAGTCCCTTGCACCTGGGCAACTTTTCCTTACCTTTGCCTCGACATGAGATTTTTTGCAGTTGCACTCATTTTTTTTGGAGTTGCTGCCTCATATGCACAGACTCCCGAAGTGCCCCACAAAATTCATTTTGCGGGCATGGTGCTCACTATTCGGGACGATGCCAAACGGGAAATTCAACAGGACGTGGATGCCATCACCAAGCACAAGCGTTATTTTGAAATGAATGCAGAGCGTGCCAAGACCTATTTTCCAATCATCGAAAAGATTTTCAAAGAAGAGCAGCTCCCCGAAGACTTCAAGTATTTGGCTTTGCAAGAGAGTTCTTTAACAGCGGATGCAGTTTCCGTTTCCAATGCCGTTGGCTTCTGGCAATTCAAGGATTATACCGCACAAGAGATGGGGCTGCGGGTCGATAAGGAAATCGATGAACGGATGAACATCGTTTCAGCGACCTATGGTGCGGCTCGCTACATCAAGCAAAATAATTGGCGTTTCAATAATTGGGTGCTGGCTTTGCAAGCGTATCAAATGGGCGCCGGTGGGGTTGAGCGAGCAGTGGGTGACCAGTATAATGGCGACCGCCATATGGAAATTACCTCGGACACGTATTGGTATGTAAAAAAATACTTGGCACACAAAATAGCTTATCAAGAGGCTTGTAAAGGTTCTCCCAAATTGCACGTCTCCCTCTATGAGACGAAAAGCGAAAAGAAATTGAGTGCCGTTGCCAGTGAAGTGTCGGTGGATGAAAGTGCATTAAGGGAATACAATAAATGGGTGAAACAGGGAACGGTACCCAGCGATAAGCATTACCATTTGGTTATTCCAGGTGGAAATATGATGCAGGACTTCAATAGTTTGACGTTGAGCTCAGAGAAAGCATCAAAAGCGATGCCGTTGGTAAGAGGAGGTCATGAGGCAGAATCCAAAGCCGTCATTAACGGAGTGGAAGCAATCAAAGCCAATGATGGAGAGACCCTTTCAGCGATTGCCATGCGAGCCGGTGTTAATGTTTCAAAGTTCATCCAGTATAATGATATGGCTATCGACCATCGCCTTCGCGCTGGTCGTTTTTACTTCATAGGGCGGAAGAAGAAGAAAAATCCGACGGGCACCTACCGGACGAAAATGGGAGATGATCTTTGGTTGGTGAGCCAGCAATTTGGGATAAGGTTAAAAAATTTAAAAAAGCTAAACCCACAAATGAAAGAAGACGGCCTCCTGGCCAATGGCAGTGTCATTGCCTTGAATAATAGAATTCCTTCCTCTCCGATAGTGGTGGTAACCGATTCGGAAGCGATTGCTGAATTGAGTCATGATGCTTTCTATTGGGGCGCTCAAGGCGGATCGGCGCTGGGGTCACCTCCCCAAAAAGAGGAATCCTTCCAGCCTTTGCCCACGGACAACATTAAACCCCAGAAACAAGAATTGATAAAACAAACTGGATCGGACTCTCTCATGCAGCATGAAGTGCAGGGGGGGGAAACGCTTTACTCCATTGCGAATAAGTATGCCACCACGGTCTCGGATTTAATTAAGGAAAATCAATTGAATGTGACGACCCCTTTAAAGATGGGCCAATTGCTCTGGATACCGAAGACGCTGCCTCAAGCCATGGCCGATGCGGGTGATCTTGGTGCGCCCAGTGCGAGCGACGCTCAAATGTTCACCTATGAGGTGAAAGGTTCGGACACCCTATATGGTATCGCTCGACAGTTTGGAGCAACCATTAAGGAGATCATGGATTGGAATAACAAATCTGTTTTAACAGTGACTATGGGTGAAAAGTTAAAAATCTTAAAAAGGTAACCCGGCATTTTCTTCTTTTTAGGCAAATTCCTTACTTGAGGTACTTTATATTGATAGCGAATGAATGCCTTTTCATAAAAAAGGATAATTTTGCCACTATAGTTAATTAATTTAGAGTAATCTCAAGAAGTGATGTTGATGGATACGGAAGTGAAAACATTGGATATCGTTATGTTGGTGGATGATAATGACACCGATAATTTTATCAGCAAGCGAATCATTGAGATTACAAAATTTTCCACCAGGGTGGAAGTAAAAAGTTCGGGCAAAGGTGCTCTGGACTACCTGAAAGAACACGAGAACGAGCCGGAAAACCTCCCCAGTATCATTTTTCTAGACATCAACATGCCCATTGTGGATGGGTTTGTGTTTCTCTATGAGTTTGAAAAGTTCAATGAACTGGTTCGCAATAAATGCAAGGTTATCATTCTGTCCAGTTCTGACAATAAACGCGATATCGATAAGATCGTCAACAACAATCATGTTATCAAATTCATTACCAAACCACTCACCGAGGTAGCCTTAGACGAGATTAAGCTCAGTAATATTTAAGGGTTTTAGATTTTCGTTTACTTTTAATGAAGTAAACACACGCTAACCCTTATTATTATGAACCGATTAGTTACCATTTGTGGTTTTTTAGGTATTTCACTGCTTTCCCACACCGTTTCCGCTCAGATAGTTCACGTCGATACTCTCACCCGATGGAAGAAGGAATTTAAGACAGGGCTTAACCTAAACCAATCCACCTTTACCTCTAACTGGAAAGGGGGAGGGACCAATTCCTTGGGCTATACGGTATTTCTGAATTACCGTGCCAATTATAAAGGCGAACACAACTCCTGGGATAATGAGTTTGATTTTCAATACGGCAGCGTCAATACGCAGGGCCTGGGATATCGCAAAACGCTTGACCGGATTTTTATAGATACAAAATACGGGCATGTGCTTAATGCCAAATGGGATTTTGCCCTGTCGGCAAATTTAATGTCACAATTTGCGCCGGGATACAAGTACTTAAAGTCAAAATCAAATGATGATTCGCTCGTGATGCTTTCTGCTTTTTTTGCGCCCGCCTTTATTACAACAGGGATTGGGTTTGAATATCATCCGGTCAAGTATTTCAAACTCCGGCTTTCTCCCCTTGCCCCACGTTTAACCATCGTCAATGATATCCAACGATTTGTCAGAGTTGACAATCCAACACCTTACGGCGTTTCGCCTGACCGAGCAACCCGTGTTCAGTGGCTGGCGTTTCAATTGCTTGCGGAGTTTGATAAGGATATTGCCAAGAATGTGAACCTCAAATGGCGTTACATCATGTTCGCTGACTACCAGGATTTGGCAATCGACAAATTATATCATCGTCTTGATTTTAATTTGACAGCCAAGCTGGGCAGGTTTGTGAACGTTAATCTGGGGGCGATCTTACTGTATGATCACAACCAAGACGCCAATGTGCAATTCAGCGAAGCCTTGTCCCTTGGAATGATGTACACCTTCCAGAATTATAAGGAGAAGAAGTAAAGAAAATCCTTTTTCAAAATTCAAAAGCGCAGTATCCACTGCGCTTTTTGTATTTTTTTTTATCAATCGTAGAATGATCTCGGAGAAAAAAAGGAAGTATTGAATTGAAAAAAAGTAAAAAGAAAAAGGGAAGCGATCCTAGATTGCTTCCCTTTCTAAAAGTATCAGCGTTGCTGATTACTTCTTCTTCTTAGCAGCCTTCTTAGCTTTCTTTGCTGCTTTC
>Ga0209067_10001981_pt1 | contig 12240 bp, 9 predicted proteins | sample ColStrG_CSR_2013_FD_187199 | JGI IMG/M metagenome (GOLD analysis project Ga0209067, IMG submission 187199) | Freshwater sediment microbial communities in response to fracking from Pennsylvania, USA - Cold Stream Run_MetaG_CSR_2013 (SPAdes)... | ecosystem: Environmental > Aquatic > Freshwater >... | reverse complement strand
AAGCAGAAGTGGCCTTGTCGGGATACGAGCCCGATCCAGCCGTGCGTCAGTTCTTGTTGAAGAACCTGACGCGTGATGCGGAGGGAAAATTTATTTGGAAAGTGAACTTGCCCGCGATTGAGGAGCATCTTCAGGAGATTGGCGAGGCGCTCGTATATCCCGGCACGTTTGCGGGTCCGTCGCTGTTTGTCAACGGCGCCAAGTCCGATTACTTTGCGCCCGGCGACGAGACTAGCATCTCGAAAATATTTCCCGGGGCATCGTTTCAAACACTGGCCACCGGACACTGGGTGCAGGCCGAGAAACCGCAAGACTTTGCACAGGTGGTACTTGATTTTCTGGCATGAGCCCGGGACAACTGGTCCTCATTCCGACCGTCATCGCCGCCGACACAGCGCAGGCGGTAATCCCATTGCAGGTCACCGCGCGCCTGGCATCCATCCAACATTTTCTTGCCGAAGATATTCGTACCGCACGTCGGTATTTGAGTAGTTTGAAAATCTATCCGGCAATCGATGCGCTCCACTTTGCCGTGCTCAACAAGGACACGCCAGCAAGTGAACTGGAGCAACTTTTCGAACCGTTGTTTCAGGGAAATCACTTGGGCGTCCTTTCCGAATCGGGTTGCCCCGGCGTCGCCGACCCGGGTGCATTGGCGGTGCAGTTTGCTCACGAAAGAAAAATCACGGTGGTTCCGCTCGTCGGCCCGTCGTCGATCCTGTTGGCCCTGATGGCATCGGGCTTGAGCGGGCAGCAATTCGCATTTCATGGCTACCTCCCCATCGACGCAGGCGCCTGTGCGCAAAAAATCAAGGCCCTGGAAAAGGAGTCTGCAGCAAAAGGCCAAACGCAAATCCTTATCGAAACGCCGTTTCGCAACAATCAGGTGTTGAAGCACCTTCTCGCCGCTTTGTCGGGTGGCACAAGTCTGAGCATGGCACTGGACCTTACCGGTCAAGCCGAATTTATTCGCACCGATATGGTGCAGGCATGGAAACAAGACGTGCCGATGTTGCCTAAACTGCCGGCCGTCTTCTTGTTTCTGGCGGGCACGGGGCTCGGTATTGACTAATTAACTTATTGCTGTATTTTTGCCGGTCTTTAACGATGACATCACTGTAAAAAATTAACTCAAATGCCTTATTTATTCACTTCCGAATCTGTTTCCGAGGGACACCCTGACAAAGTAGCGGATCAAATCTCCGATGCGCTGATTGATTATTTTCTGGCCTATGATCCCAACTCAAAAGTGGCATGCGAAACGCTCGTCACAACTGGACAAGTGGTGCTGGCCGGTGAGGTAAAGTCGCAGGCTTACCTCGATGTGCAAGACATTGCCCGTGAAGTGATCCGAAAGATCGGGTACACCAAGAGCGAATACATGTTTGAAGCCAACAGCTGCGGTATATTTTCCGCCATTCACGAGCAATCGGCCGATATCAACCAGGGAGTAGAGCGGAAAAAGAAAGAAGACCAGGGTGCAGGCGACCAAGGCATGATGTTCGGCTATGCTACCAACGAGACAGACAACTACATGCCGTTGCCATTGGATCTGGCCCATTTGCTTTTGCACGAATTGGCCGTCATTCGCCGGGAAGGCAAAGTCATGACCTACCTTCGCCCCGATGCCAAATCACAAGTGACCATCGAATACAGCGACGACAACAAACCGCAGCGCATTGATGCCATCGTCATCTCTACCCAACACGATGACTTTGCCAGCGATGCCGTGATGCTCAAAAAAATAAAGGACGACGTCATTAACATCCTCGTTCCGCGTATCAAGAAAAAACTGCCGAAGCGCGTGCAGAAGATTTTTGGAAACGATATCAAGTATCACGTGAACCCGACTGGCAAATTTGTCATTGGCGGACCGCACGGCGACACCGGCCTGACCGGCCGCAAAATCATCGTCGATACATATGGGGGCAAAGGCGCTCACGGTGGCGGTGCTTTTTCAGGAAAAGATCCTTCCAAAGTTGACCGCTCAGCAGCCTATGCCACCCGGCACATAGCCAAAAACATGGTGGCAGCCGGCATCTGCGACGAGGTGCTCGTGCAAGTGGCCTACGCCATTGGCGTGGCCCGGCCCGTTGGATTGTATGTGAACACGTACCATACGGCCAAAGTAAAAATGACCGACGGCGAGATCGCCAAGAAAATCGAAAAGGTATTTGACATGCGTCCGTATTTTATCGAGACGCGCTTTAATTTGCGTACGCCGATCTACGCCGAAACCGCCGCCTATGGCCACATGGGTCGCGAACCAAAAACCGTAGAAAAGATATTTAACAAAGGCCAGCACAATGAAAAGAAGGTGAAGGTCGATTTGTTCCCGTGGGAACGGCTGGACTATGTTGACCAATTGAAAAAGGTCTTCAAGGTTTAGAATAGGCCCAACTTCAAAGCATAAAATCCTGCCCCGCGGCGGGATTTTTTGTTTAGCGTGGGCGCTTCAGGAGCGTGAGCACTTCGTTTAATTTCAAGAGTGCCTCCACGGGACTGATCGTATTGATGTCAACGTGGGCCAGCATCTCCTGTACTTCTTTCATTTTTGGGTCAGTGTCAAAAAGTACCATCTGTGGGCTGGCTTTCGGCAAGGCCTCGAATTTTTTGGGCGATTCGTTTTTGTGTTTTTCCTTTTCCAGAAAGTGCAAAATTTCATTTGCACGCAACACGATCTGATTCGGCATGCCCGCGAGCTGTGCTACATGAATGCCGAAGCTGTGTTCACTGCCGCCTTCCTTGAGTGTACGCATGAAAATAATCCGGTTGCCCATCTCCTTTACTGAGACGTTGAAGTTTTTCACCCGCGGCAGGTCTTCACTCAACTGATTGAGTTCGTGATAATGCGTTGCAAACAGTGTCTTGGCGCGGTGGTCTTTTTGGTTGTGCAAAAACTCTACGATGCTCCAGGCAATCGAAACGCCATCATACGTACTCGTGCCGCGGCCGATTTCATCCATCAGCACCAGACTGCGGTCGCTGAGGTTGTTGAGGATGCTTGCCGTTTCGGTCATCTCGACCATGAACGTGGACTCGCCTCGCGACAGGTTATCGGAGGCCCCCACGCGTGTAAAAATTTTGTCGACCACGCCGACCAGCGCTTCGTCTGCAGGCACGTACGAACCCATCTGCGCCATCAGTACCACCAGCGCCGTCTGTCGGAGCAGCGCCGATTTACCCGCCATATTCGGTCCGGTGATGATCAGAATCTGCTGCGTTTCGTTGTCCAGAAAGATGTCGTTGGGCACGTACTTTTCACTTGCCGGCAATTGTCTTTCTATCACGGGGTGCCGACCCGCCTTGATGGCAAGGCGTTTTGATTCGCTGATTTCAGGTCGTGCATAACGATTGGCCCTGGCCACGTGTGCAAACGAGAGCAGGCAATCCAACTCGGCAATCAGTCGGGCATTTTGCTGCACCTGCGGGATGTATTCGCCGGCGGCCGTCACCAATTCCTGAAACAGTTGTTGTTCGATTACAGTAAGCTTCTCCTCGGCGTGAAGAATTTTTTCTTCATAGACTTTTAGCTCCTCGGTGATGAAGCGTTCGGCGTTGACCAGCGTTTGTTTGCGAATCCAGTCGGCGGGGACTTTCTCGCGGTTGGCATTGCTCACCTCCAAGTAGTAGCCAAAAACTTTGTTGAATGAAATTTTAAGCGAATTGATGCCGGTTCGCTCCACCTCTCTTTTTTGAATTTGCAAGAGGTAATCTTTTCCCGAAAAGGCGATGGTGCGCAATTCGTCCAGTTCGGCATGGATATGGTCTTTGATGATGCCACCCTGGTGCAAAAGCACCGGCGCATCTTCTTGCAATTCACGCTCGATCCGTTCAAAAAGAAATTCGCACGGGTCGATTTGGTTTCCGAATTTGAGCAGCTCGGGGACGGTTGCGGCCAGTAGCAGTTCCTTGACGGGAATGATGGCGCGCAGCGCGCGCTTCAACTGCAACAGCTCGCGTGGATTGACGCGCCCCACCGCTACTTTGGAGATGACGCGCTCCAGGTCGGCGATCTGGCGAAATTGCTCCGTAATTTTTTCGGCCAATTCCTGGTTTTCAAAGAAGTGCGTCACGGCGTTGAGCCGCGCATCGATTCGCAGCTTGTCTTTGAGCGGTAGCACCATCCACTTACGTAGGTTGCGCGCACCCATGGGTGTAATGGTGTGGTCCAGGATTTGAATCAACGGCACGCCCCCTTCCTGGTGGGAATGCACAATTTCCAAATTGCGGATGGTAAATTTGTCAAGCCACACATATTGGTCTTCGTCCAGTCGCGCAATGGAGGCAATGTGGTGGGTGTCGTTGTGCTCGGTGGCGTCGAGGTAGTGAAGAATGGCGCCGGCGGCGATGATGGCATCGGGCATCGCATCAATGCCGTATCCTTTCAACGTAGCCGTGCGAAATTGTTGAAGCAGTTTTTCTTGGGCAAAGTCGAAGGCATAGACCCAGTCGTCAAGCGCAAAGACGGCGTACTCTTCGGCAAAGAGTGGTTCAAGTTTTTCGCGTTGACCTTTGCTGAAAATAATTTCCGCCGGAATAAAATTCTGAATCAGTTTGAGCACGTAGGTCTCCTGCCCCTGGGCTGCATAAAATTCTCCCGTGCTGATGTCCAAAAACGCTACGCCCCATGCTTCTTTTCCAATCTGTACGGAAGCAAGGAAATTATTTTGACGTTTTTCAAGAACGTGATCATTGAAAGAAATGCCCGGTGTGACCAGTTCGGTAACACCCCGTTTCACAATGCCTTTGACAAATCGCGGGTCTTCCAATTGATCGCAAATCGCGACACGGTGGCCGGCGCGTACCAGCTTGGGCAGATAGGTGTCCAATGCGTGGTGGGGAAAACCGGCGAGGGCCGTTTCGGCCACAGATCCATTGCCGCGCTTGGTCAGCACAATATCGAGAATCTTGCTCGCGGTAATTGCATCTTCTCCAAACGTCTCGTAAAAGTCGCCTACGCGGAATAAGAGCAGGGCACCGGGATACTTCGCCTTGATGGCGTTGTATTGTTTCATCAGCGGGGTATCGGCAGCAGCCATAGCCGCAAAGATAGAATTAGCTGCGAACAAGCCTGATGGCGGTGGCAAGATTTGAAAAAAAACTGCCGGCGGCGCTCAGTCTTCTTTCATTAAAATTTTGATGTCGGCAATCATCCGGGTGATTTCCAACGCGAGCGTGCCGTTGTACAGCCCACGCAAGTGGCCATGCCGGTCCACCAGCAGGCAATGTTCGGTGTGCACAAAACTCGTGGAATCGCGGGTGTAACCTGCGACTTCCTCGGCGAAGTATGACTGTCGCGCCAGCGTGTAAATTTCACTTTGCCGCCCCGTGAGCAGCCGCCATTGGGGGTAGTGCAGCCCATGCAATTCGGCAAACGAATGGAGTTGTGTAATGGAATCAGCCCACGGCATGACCGTATGGGACAGGATCATCAGCCGCGAATCCTGACTGAAGGCTTGTTGCACACGCAATAAATGATTGGTCATTTTTGGACAAATCGACGGACACGCCGTAAAGAAAAAATTGGCCACATAAATTTTTCCGTCTACAGTGGCATTCGAAACTTTTTGATTTTGCTGATCGGTGAAATCAAACGGCGCTACGCGGTGCAGGGTGTCGGTGCGGAATGGCTGCTCTCCGGGCCATAGCGGAGAGAAGGATGCGTTGCGATAGTAGGGCAGGCGCGGCGATTGACCGCAGCTCAGGCACAAGACGCAGCTGACGAAGATGAGAAATTTCATTGTGCAGCCGACTGGCAGTTTTTGGACCCTGTCAGGCCATACTTTCTCCCGTCGCGTACATCGTAGTTGGCCTTCAGGCGACCATCGCTTTCCCACATTTGCTGGCGCCCTGCCTCATAGCCCATGGCGTAGTTGAAATTCCGGTAAGGTCGCCCGTCGGCCTGCCACTCTTTCACATTGCCATCGTAAAGGTCATTCTTGTAGTGGTAAAGAAACCGCCGTCTGCCGTTGGCATACCAGCCTCGATGCTCGCTTTCTTTTTTACCCTGATGATAAAAGCGCTGCTCACTCAGTTGGCCATTGGCATACCACCGCTGTGCCATTCCTTCCTCTTTTCCACGTAGATAAGGCGTAAGCGCCATGGTGTCGCCACTGGCCGATAATTGATACACCCAACCTGAAAACGGCATGTCGCCGCGGTAGGTAATTCCCTGACGGGTGGTGATCCTTTCTCGCGCCGCATCGACATAGTAGTCTGGTACTTGGTTGGCTTCGCAGGCAATCAACAGGGTGCAGCCAAAAACAAAGGCTTTCACCGCAGGGTTAATTAGTTACCGTGCCGGCCGTTCCGTAAAAACCGTCTCCATTGATATATGGCGCGTCGGCTGTCGTGTGATAGTGATAGATTCCTGCAGGGTAGTCGGCAGTCGCCGTGCTGTGGCCATGCAGCGCATCGAGGTCGGCGTCGGTCAGTGTCTTGCCATTCTCTAATGGACCGTAAACCGGGAATCCGTCAAGCAAAAATCCGAGCAAGGCGTCTTTGCCTTTGTTGGTAGTCAGGTAGAGAGGCTCCACATGGTAGTGATATTGACCGGTCATTTGGGGATGCCCATTGTATTGATCAAAAGAATTGATTTCGGTCGTCAGTGGCGTAGCGGGCCCGGCATATTGATTGTAAAAGGGGACGCCATTCAGCGAAATGCCAATGGACCCCAGCGGTGTGGCGCTGCTGGTCGCGGCCTTCGTTGGATTCAACGGAATCCGAAACGTAAGACTTTGCGAAATAATGGAGTTCGGATTTTTACTGAAGTTTGTATTCGAACCGTTGTAGGCCTCGTACATCGCACCTGAATAGTAGGGGCTTTTGTGGTCGGGCAGATCGCTTGTTTTAATCACCAGAAAGCTGCCGTCTACATACATGTCCGTAGCGCCGTATATTTTTTTGTACACTGCTGGAATGGTCGTTGTGGAGGACGAGGGCGAGACACTGCTTTTCTGGCAACTCCAGCTCGCTGCGGTGAGAAAAAAAATGAGAAGAAAGGATTTTGAATGGCGCATGTTAAGGTTGAATTATGGCAATAACGTAAAATGTGGTAGAACTGTATGCAAAAGTTACTTGGTCACCGTAATATTTTTTTTGAAGGCAGCCTTTTTTCCGCGCAGGGAATTTGGACTTGATTTCCATTGGAGATTATCTATCTTTAAAAGCTTTAATCTGCTCTTTTGCTGCTCCGTCACCGTCCATACGAAACGCAGGTCGTGCTGCTGGTTTCTCTTCTGGCGATCGCTCGTCTTTTGGTTGCTTTGCCTGGAGATTTGATGCGGGAGCAGGTACAATCGGTTGAATTGATCACTGACATCGCACTGCTAATGCTTTTCGTCGGCCTTTTTGGCCTGATCTCGTTCAAAGCCAACTTCACATCTGTTCATCCGCTTTTTGGTGTGGCGATGATCTTGCTACTGGCTACCAACTTTGTGGAGTTTGGGGGCGTGCAAGGCAACGTACGTTTTAACTACTATGCCGGCTTTTTTGTGATTATCCTGCTGTATTCGGGGCGACCGCAAGTCGCTTTGTTGTTGCTCCAGATTGTGTTGCTGATTGGTTTGGTCATCTATACCGGGTCCATTCAGTCGGAAGTGGCGGCCCGGCGTGCGGCGGAATATTCCGGCGTACCCAATTTCCTTTTCACGCTGGCCATCATCGGAATATTTTCATTTTATCTGAAATCCATTGCCGAATTTGAAGTGAACCGTTTGTCACAGCTGGGTGATCAACTCCGCGGCAAGGTGGCGGAAGCCAAGACATTGAACCAGCAATTGGTGAAAGGTGGGCAGGCGCTCGGGCAGGCGCAGCAACACCTCGAAACAGAAGTGCAACGCCGTACCGCCTCGCTCATCGCCAAGCAAAAGGCAATTGAAAAATACATTCACCTGAACACGCAAGTGCTGCAGGAGCCTATGTCAAAACTCAATGGAGCCATTCACAACTTCAAAACACCGTCGCCGCTGTTTGATATGCTTCAGGTATCCCATGCCGAATTATTAGAAGTATTGAAAAGCATTACGTCGGCGCTGGAAGCAGAAGAAAAACTTAACCGGACAAAAATTAAATGATCAACGCTAACCTGGAGCGCGATATTTTGCAGTATGGGCTTTTGGTATGCATCTGCTATGAGCTGTACCAAACGTTCATGAGTTTCTTGCCGACGCTGCGTGCAGATCTGGCGCTGCTGAACATTTTCATTTCAATATTCCTGCTTTTCCTTTACATCCTCTCGCAGCGACATGGGGCCCATCCGTTGCTGTTGTTGGCGCTTCATCTTCTGGTGATGGGCGGATTTACCTTCTTCTGGAAAAACTTCGGTGGGTTGGCCGGCACGGTACCGAGCTTGCTTTGTGTTTATACGTCATTCATCATGGTCTGCTCGCACGGCTGGGCCCGATGGTCGATCATTGGCACGGTGGCCTTGACGTTGGTTGCCTATTTGGAGTTTCCGGGCGTGCTGGGCATGTCCACTTATTTTGAACCGGACAAAATCGAGCCGACGCAGCGCATGGTCGATTATCTGATTGCGGCAGCCCTCTTGGTCATTGTGACGATTTACATGAAGCGCAAGTTTCTTTTTTATCGAAAGCAGGTCAAGCGGCGATACCGACAGCTTGGGCAGATTGCCGAAACACTACACGAACAAAACCGAGAGCTGGCCACCCGGCAGGAAGAAACACGTGCCATCAATGAAAACCTCGAATCCATGGTCGAAGCCCGCGCACATGAGGCAGAGGTAAAAAATCAGGAACTGTCGGAGTATGCATTTATCAACGCCCACATGCTTCGCGCCCCGCTCTGCCGTATGATTGGCTTGCTTAACCTGATGGAGAAGGATGCAACTACCGAGTTGGCTGAAGACATTTCGCGACTGAAAAAGATCACGCAGGAGATCGACGCGCGCGTGAAGGAAATTAACGCGGTGGTCAGCTGAGTTTCACCTTTAATTTTGAAACTTACTATCTTTGACCATGATTTTGGCTTTTCATATCGGCTTTCTGGAAGTCAGTTGGGTGGATGTGATCGACGTGGGAATGGTCGGCGTTTTGCTGTATCAGATTTATAAACTTATCCACGGCAGCATCGCGGTCAATATCTTTTTAGGAATCCTTTCGCTCTACCTCGTCTATCTGGTGGTGCGCGCCGCACAGATGGAATTGCTGACAAATATCCTGGGGCAATTCATGGGCGTCGGCGTTCTGGCCATGATTATTCTCTTTCAACCGGAAATCCGAAAGTTCTTGTTGCTGATTGGCCGCAGTGCGGAAATCAACCGCGACAATATTTTTAAAACCATTCACAACTGGCGCTATGGCTATCAGGATGATTTTGACGTCCACGAACTGATGGAAGCCGCCAAGTCCCTCAAGGCGACACGCACCGGCGCACTGATCGTATTTTCGCGCGACAGCGAATTGAAATTTTATTGCGAGACGGGCGATTGGATCGATGCCCAGGTGAACCGGCGTTTGCTGTTGTCCATTTTTCACAAGAGCAGTCCGCTCCACGATGGCGCCATTGTGATCTACAAAGGACGCATTCAAGCGGCGCGTGTGGTATTGCCCGTCAGCGAAAATGACCATTTGCCGGCGCGTTTTGGATTGCGTCACAGGTCGGCCATTGGCATGAGCGAAGCCACCGATACACTGGTGATGACGGTCTCTGAAGAAACCGGGCGGCTCATCCTGGCCCGCAACGGAAAATTTATTCGCGGCCTGAAGCTTCGGCAGGTGGAACAGAAAATCCTCGAGTACCTGCACAACACCGAACCCAAGAATTGGGAAGAAGTTCCATTCGAAGCAGAACCTATCAAACCAGAGGAAATCAAAGCCTGATCGCATCTTGCTGCAATTGGCTAACTTTCGATAATGAAATTCCCACTGCTGGTGTCACTGGCGTTGTCGTCTCTATTGGTGCGGGCACAATCCATCGAGACCGTGATTCAAAAAGGACATGAGCTCGCCGTCGTGGCCATGGCCGTGAGTCCGGACAGCAATTTTGTGGCGACGGGAAGTCGTGATAAATCTGCCAAATTGTGGGAGCTGCGAAGCGGACGCGAGGTCAGAAGTTTCTTGGGTCACGAAGGCACCGTCACGAGCCTGGATTTCAGCCATGACGGAAAATACCTGATCACCGGCAGCGGCGACCAGACCGCCCGTGTCTGGGAAGTGATCACGGGAAAGGAAGTTCTCCAGGTTCATCCCGACAAGGAACGATTGACAGATGTCGTATTTGATCCGAACGGAAAATATTTTATCACGGTCGGGTATGGTCGCAAAGCCTGCGTGTGGTCGTTTCCAGACAAAATTAAATTGCATGAGTTCCCGGCCGACGGCTATGCCGGTTCAAGTGGTGGGATACACCTCGCCATCAGTCCGGATGGGAAATGGTTTGCCATCGGCGAAGACAACAAGGTGGCCACCGTCTACCGCACCGCCGATTGGACAAAGACCCATACGTTTAATGTGACGGAAGGATCGTGTGGTGGATGTTTTACGGACGTGGCGTTCACACCAGACAGTCGATTCCTGATCAAAGCATCGTACCATGGACCTGTTGGGAAGTACAGCCTGACCAGTGGCAAAGCTGAAATCATCTTTCAAAAAAATGCAGAAGAGCTAAGCTCGGTGCGTGTGAGCCGCGATGGGCAAAAGATTGTAGTGTGCGCGAAGCGGTCGTTCACCATTTATGATGCCGTCCGCGGCGACTCTTTGTATACCTTTTCCCCCGAAACGAAAGATGACCTCACCCAGGCGACCTTTACCGCCGACGGCACCGGCGTACTGCTGGCCAACGAAGACAACAACGTGATCCGCTGGGACCTGAAGGCGCGAAAGCAAATCGGCGAGCTTACCGGTTTTCTCAACCGGCGCGATCCGGGCGGATTGAGCTACAATCCCAATTCGTATTGGGATTCCTACATCGCCAAATACGTTCGGTTTAAGAATAACGTGTTGCTCAGTCGCGACAACAAGACGTTACTTAAAGGGAAGTTTGGCACCAAAGTCAAGCGTTGGGACATCGCGACCGGGAGGACCGAAATGGAATACAACGCCCACACCCGCGCGGCACTCTGCTATCAGTACAGCCGCGATGGCCGAATTTTGCTCACCGGAGGCGCCGATGGTCGTGTTATTTTGTGGGACGCCGATAAGGGCGACACCATCCGGGTCTTTCATCCCTATCGCGAGCCAGTATTCGACGTATCCTTCAGCCACGACGAAACCAAAGTGCTCAGTTCCAGTTGGGACGGGTCACTGACCGTGTACAACGTGACGGGCGAACTACGCCACGATATCCGCCTTGCCAACGGCTCAGCGTACCTGGCGCGGTTTACGCAAAATGATCTTTATATTTTCACGGCCAATTTGCCGACCGGCTTGCAACTGATCGAACCGGAAACCCAAAAGGTCATTCGCGACTTTGTGGGACATACCGAAACGGTTTCCGCCATTTCCCTTTCGCAAGATGGCCGTCGTCTGTTAAGTGCAAGCTGGGACGGGTCGATCCGCCTGTGGGATATTGCCTCTGGCCTGATGGAACAAAAATGGGACGCGCACCACGGCGGCGTTTACGCAGCCATTTTTAGCGGCGACGAGAAAATGATCTTTAGCGCCGGCGCCGACCGCGTTGTCCGGCAGTGGGAGGCTGCCAGCGGCAAACTGATTCAAGCCTTTGCGGGGCACCAGGCAGAAGTTACCAGCGTTCAACTGACCTCGGATGAAAAGATGCTCATCACCCACAGTGTCGATGGCGTCACCAAATGCTGGGACCTGGCTTCGCACAAAGAATTCTTTGAGCACATTCACTTTGGAGAAAAGGAGTGGATGGTAAAGAATCCCGAAGGCTTTTTCAATGCGACCCAGGAAGCGCGCCGGTATATTCACTTCGTGGACGGGCTGAAGACTTTTGCTGTTGATCAGTTCTTTGACGAATTTTATCGCCCGGATTTGTTGCCGAAAATTTTTCAAAATCGCGGTGGCGATGATGGACGGCAAGGCATCCAAGACCGACTTCAGAAATCGCCTCCACCCACTGTGAAAGTGGCTGCAGTGCCGGCCGATGGCGGCCAAGCAGACCTGTTTGTAAAAATTCTCGACAATGGTGCCGGTGTCGAAAACCTGAAATTGTTTCACAACGGCAAATCCATTGCCGTGGACCTGACTCGGCTGAAACTTCCGCACGGCAAAGACCAATCAGTGGTCTATCGGCACACGGTCGCGCTGGTGG
>Ga0209067_10001979_pt1 | contig 12247 bp, 11 predicted proteins | sample ColStrG_CSR_2013_FD_187199 | JGI IMG/M metagenome (GOLD analysis project Ga0209067, IMG submission 187199) | Freshwater sediment microbial communities in response to fracking from Pennsylvania, USA - Cold Stream Run_MetaG_CSR_2013 (SPAdes)... | ecosystem: Environmental > Aquatic > Freshwater >... | reverse complement strand
CCTTTTTGTATGAGGCCTGGCCAGCTGCAGGGCGGGAAGTTGCCCGGCGGACCACAAACATTAACCGCAAATAACCGGGCTGGCAATCCTGTGCTGCAGTTCGCTGGCCAGACTTCAGGCCGCTATGTTTGCTTTGGACAGATTAATTAATCTTAATAAATGGTATTCAGACGGATCGGCCTTTGGTAATCAGGTTTTGTGACCTAGATTGAACTGATGTTGAAGTAATTTTGCTTCTTCCTTTCGTGAAGGCCTAAAAATGAACTTCGATCACCTCGCCGTGCGCAGCAAACTGACCTACAGCTTCGGCGTGATGCTGTTAATGCTGATGATTGTGGCCGGTACAGGCTACAACGGCATGCGCAGCGCGAATACCGAACTGCATAATATTGTCGATATCAATGTCAACAAGATCTTTTTGTTAAACGAGATGTCCAGCTCGGTTCACATAGTCAGTCGGGTGATACGCTCGATCGCGTTACTGCATGACGATAACGAGATTGCCGCACAAAAAGTCAAAATAGCCGATGCCAGAAAGCAGTATGACGAAGCATTGGCCAGTCTGGAGAAATTGCCGCTCGACGAAAAGGGCAAGAAATTTGTCGATGAGATCAAAACGGCCGCTGGTGAAAGCAGGGCTCTGAATAACAAATTCGTCGATTTGTCCAAATCTGATCCGGACGCCGCGATCAAATTGATGATGACGGACGGACTGGTTGCGATGAATAAATGGCAGGGCCTGCTGCTGGAATTTTCCGAATTGCAGATTGCCAAGAACAAGGCTGAAGAAGCCAGTGTCGAAGCAAGTTATCAGTCGTCGATTCTGTTCATGGCGGTGCTGACGGTATTGGCGCTGGTTGGTGGTGTAGCGATCAGTGTGCTGCTGACCCGTTCCATCCTGCGGCAGATCGGTTGTGAACCGGATGTGGCGATAGGCATCGCGCACAAAATTACCGAAGGTGATCTGACGGTGAAAACCAATGCCCGGGCCGGCGACGATTACAGCCTGCTGTATTCAATTGAAAAAATGCGGGAAAGTCTGGCCGATATGGTCACGCAGGTCAAATCAACCGCAGACGGCATCGCGCTCAGCTCCAAGGAAATATCGGTCGGCAATCTCGACCTGTCGGCCCGCACCGAACATCAGGCCGCAACCCTGGAAGAGACCGCGTCGTCAATGGAAGAGCTCACCTCGACCGTCAAACAGAATTCGGACAATGCCCAGCAGGCCAATGCGCTCTCGAAATCCGCGTCGACCGTTGCAGTCAAGGGCGGGGAAGTGGTCAGCCAGGTGATCTCGACCATGGATCTGATCAATTCGTCGTCGAAAAAAATTGTCGACATTATCAGCGTCATCGACGGTATTGCCTTTCAAACCAATATCCTGGCCCTGAATGCGGCGGTGGAAGCCGCCCGTGCCGGTGAACAGGGGCGGGGATTTGCCGTCGTGGCCAGTGAAGTGCGCAATCTGGCGCAGCGCTCGGCGAGTGCAGCCAAAGAGGTCAAGGCGCTGATCGACGATTCGGTGGAAAAGGTCGAGTTCGGCAGCAAACTGGTGAATCAGGCCGGCGTGACCATGAACGAGGTCGTCAACAGCGTCAATCAGGTCACGAACATCATCAGCGAAATTGCCGCCGCGAGCCGGGAACAGAACCAGGGTATTGAGCAGATCAACCAGACTGTCATGGCACTGGATGACGTCACCCAGCAAAATGCTGCTTTGGTTGAGCAGGTTGCCGCAGCGTCCAACTCGCTCAACAGCCAGACCACCGGACTGGTCATGTTTGTTGACCTGTTCAAAGTGGATACGCGCACCGGAACCGACGTGCGCAGACATGTGCGCGCTTCGGCTGAACCAGCAACCGCCGTCGCAAAAACAACGAAAAAACCTGTTGCCATTTCATTATCCAAACCCGGCACGCCCAAGCCATCTGTGGCGTATGCCAAACCGGCCATGGACCAGGGCTGGGAAGAATTCTGACCTGATTTGTCCCTCTTCATTCACTTGCGCAATCCGATAACCTGACATGTCTAACCAGGCATTTATGGGCGTAATAGGCCCGAATAGAATCATTTTGCGTGTGTCCGGGCCAGAAGCCTGGACACATTGCCAAATGATAAAACACCAGGGGAGACAACATGTTAATAGGCGTACCAAAAGAAATTAAGAACCATGAGTATCGCGTGGGCCTGACACCGGCATCTGTGCGCGAACTGACGCTGCGCGGCCACAAAGTCATGGTGCAACATGATGCGGGCACGGCGATCGGCCTGCTCAACAAGGATTACGAAGCGGCTGGAGCAGAACTGGTGGCCAGCGCGGCCGATATTTTCAAGCGCGCTGACATGATCGTGAAGGTCAAAGAGCCGCAGCCTGCGGAATGTGCCATGCTGCGTCCCGGTCAGATTCTGTACACCTATCTGCATCTGGCGCCGGATCCGGAGCAGACCAAAGCGCTGATCGCGTCTGGTGCAATCTGCTTCGCGTACGAAACCATCACCGGTCCTGGTGGCGGGTTGCCGCTGCTGGCACCTATGAGTGAAGTGGCGGGCCGGATGTCGATTCAGGCCGGTGCCGCGCATCTGGAAAAATCCAAAGGTGGTATGGCACTGCTGCTCGGTGGTGTGCCGGGCGTCGCACCTGGTCATGTGGTGATTCTGGGTGCGGGCGTGGTGGGTACCAGCGCGCTGCAGGTGGCCGTCGGTATGGGCGCCAGAGTGACGATACTGGATAAAAATATCGACCGTCTGCGTCAGCTCGATCTGATTTTCGGCAACCGTATCACGACCCTGTTCTCGACGGCGCAGTCAGTCGAAGAGTCCGTTCTGGCAGCCGATCTGGTGATCGGCGGCGTGTTGATTCCGGGGGCGGCTGCGCCGAAACTGGTGACGCGCGAAATGATCAAGAAAATGAAGCCGGGTGCGGTGGTGGTAGATGTGGCGATTGATCAGGGCGGCTGCTTTGAAACCTCGCATGCGACAACCCATGCCGAACCGACCTATGTTGTGGATAACGTCGTGCATTATTGCGTTGCCAATATGCCGGGCGCCGTGGCACGTACCTCGACCTTTGCGCTGAACAACGCCACGATAGGCCATGCGCTGGCGCTGGCTGACAAAGGCTGGAAACAGGCCTGCAAAGAGAATGTGCATCTGAAAAACGGCCTGAATGTATGTCAGGGCAAAGTGACTTATGAAGCAGTGGCACGTGATTTGCAAATTGAATACGTATCGGCAGACAGTTTGATCTGATCTTTGCCCAGCGGGTGTTTTGACGGCGACTATAGTGATATAGTCGCCGTTATTATTTTGGGGGCAAACAATGAGCATGACCTATGAAGAATACCTGGATGAAGTCACCACCCTGTTGACTGAAATGTATGAACTGACCGATGCCAACGCCATCAAATATGTGATGCGCGCCCAGGCCGGCGATTTTTTTACCCTGCATGACGAACAGCCAGAGATGTGTACGCTGGAACGCGCCCAGCAGGATGCCAAAACCATTTACGAACAGCGCAATAAATCGCGCCCCGAAATTTTCAAGAAATAGTTAATACCCACGTCATACAAGTCTGCCAACCTGTACCAGATAAATTGTATCGTCATCAGGTTGTCATAATTAATCTCTACGGTGTCTGCACCTTATATGGAGAATAATTATGAAACCTGGTTTATTGAAAGTATCAGTGGTATTGAGTGTGGTTCTGGCAGGATGTTCAAGCGGCAGTTCCACTTCATCCGCTCCGCCGTCTATCTCAGTTCCGTCCTCGGTGCTGCAAACCGAACCGACCCAGTATGGCATTTCAGGCTTTGCCACGACCAAAGGTTCGCTGCGCCCGGATGATATGGTCCTCGCAGGCAGCAGCGTCTTTGTTATTGTTCAGGATAACAATGTGAATCCGGACGGCACACTGGCAAAACCAGGTGCGCAAAGTATGCTCTACAAGTACGATCAAAACGGCAACCTGCTTGCATCGTACAATCTGCCAGGCCATCCGGATGGCATCGCCCTGTATGATGCCAACACGCTTTGGATCAGTACTAACGAAGATGCCAATACCCAGATCGTCGTATTCAATATTTCTGCAGGCACATCCCACACTTACAGTTACGATGCCGGCACTGCCACGTTGCCGCACGGCGGTGGTCTGGACGATTTGAAACTGATAAACGGCGTAGTCTATGCAACAGCATCTGCTCCGGTAACAGTTCCTACTGCGCAGCCGTCCTCGCCAACTTACTCAACCGATGCCTCAGGCGCAACCGGCATCTACGGCGTTAACACAGGCCCGGTGCTGTATGCAATTGCACTCAACGCCGATGGCGTGACCTATCATGCCACACCGGCACTGATGTCCAACATTACTGTCAATTCCCTGCCATCGAATACACCGATCACGTTGAATATGACTGATCCTGATTCATCAGCGATCGATCCAAAGGGCAATCTGGTGATATCCAGTCAGCAGGATTCAGAGCTGGTAGTTATCTCGAATGTTGGTCAACCTTCGCAGTCTGTCAGCGTCGTCAATATGACGCTGTACGGCAACCCATGGCCACTCGACGATACGCGTTGGGTGCCGGCACTGGGAGCGACATCGATGCTGGTCAGCGATGCGCCAGGCCAGATTATTTACCGCATCACGGCCAGTGCCGGTTTTGTTCCAGGTACTGCTTACAGTGCGGGTCAGGGCACTGTTTTGCTCAGCAATACCACCAGCGGTGTGATGACCCCGTTATTCACTGGCTTGAACAACCCACACGGCATAATCTTCCTCCCGAATTAATCCGGACCGAGATGTAATGTAGAGGCGGCGTCTGTTATGGACGCCGCCTTTTTTCATGTGCCGCTTCCCTGCGCGTCTCTTTAATACAAAAAAACAGCAAAAGTACATAACATTGCGTACATAAATTTATCGATGATTACAAAAAATGCTATTGTGCCTGCCTGAAACCGGCATTCAGGTTGACACAAAGCACATCGGATGAAGCGATGCCGGGAGTCTGCACCACAAAGTGTATCCGTGCGAGATGAGTGGGTCCGGTTTCATATAGTGCAGCATCGTTTTCGTTGTTTAACCCTCATTGATAAAAAGGCTGCAATGAACCTTACCCCATCTCATTATTCCCGGCGCGATGTGCTGAAAATGACATTCACCGCTGCGACGCTTGCAGCCGTGCCAGACCTGGTACTGGCGCAAACTTCCACGCCAACGGATGCGCAATTTTCCACCATGCTGGCTGATTTTGCGGAAGAGATATTGCGTCTGTCGCCCACATCGGCAACCAACCTCGGGCTTGATTCCGGCGCACGTATTGCACTCAAATCGCAGCTCGATGATGCCTCGCCCGAGGGGGATGTACTCTGGACCACCCAGGTCAGGTCGATGTTAAGCCGCATGGCTGCCGTGAACCGGGCCACGCTCAGTCCTGACATGCAGACTGTCTATGACAAAGTGCAGTACGCCGCCAACTCGGGTTTGGCGGGCAAGCGTTTTTCATATGCCGACACGGCAGGCGGATTTTTTGGTGGCGCTGCACCGTATCCGGTGACCCAGCAGGATGGTGCTTTGTGGCGAACGCCGGAATTTCTTGATTCGGCGCATCAGATTCTGAACCGCGACGATGCGGAAAGTTATCTGGAACGTGTCGCTGCGCTGGCCCGGATTCTCGACCAGGAAACTGCCCATATCACCGAGCAGGCCGGCAAAGGCATCCGGCCACCCAACTTTATTGCTCGCACGACGCTGGGGCAATTAAGCGGCTATCGCAAGATGCCAGCCGCAAGCCAGAAGCTGGTCACATCCTTCACCGCGCGCACCGGCAAACTTGGCATCGCCGGTGACTGGGAAGCGCGCGCGACGCAACTGGTGCACAGCAAAATCTATCCCGCCGTTGACCGTCAGATTGCGGCCTTCGCCAGAGCCACCGCCAGATCGACCGACATCGCCGGCGTGCATCATTTGCCGGATGGCGAGGCCTATTACGCCTGGGCGCTGCAGCTCGGCACGTCAACCACGACCAGTCCGCGCGAGATTCATGCGATCGGCCTGGAACAAAATAAAATGCTCCAGGCGCGCATCGATTCCATACTCAAGGCGCAGGGCATCACGCAGGGAACGGTGGGTGAACGCATGCTGGCGCTGTCCAAAGATCCGAGCCGGTTTTATGCCGACAACGATCAGGGTCGTGATCAGATCATTGCTTACTGCAACGACAGGGTTGCCGCGGCACGCGCGCTCATGCCGAAAATTTCCCATCTCGATCTGAAGGCACCGCTGGTGATCAAACGCGTGCCAACCGACATTGAAGCCGGTGCCCCTCTCGGTTACATGAACTTTGCTGCGCTGGATGGCTCACGCCCGGCGATTTATTACATTAATCTGAAATCCACCACGCTCTGGCCGCGAGACCAGCTTGCCACCCTGACCGCGCATGAAGGCATTCCCGGTCATGCCTGGCAGGGTGCTTATCTGGCCGAGCATCACGCCGACCTGCCGCTGATTTCCTCGCTGATCGGTTTCAATGCCTTTGTGGAAGGCTGGGCACTGTACGCCGAGCAACTGGTGGATGAGTTTGGACTGTATGCGAACGATCCGTTCAGCCAGATCGGTTATCTGCAGGCCCAGCAATTCCGCGCCTGCCGTCTGGTGGTCGACACCGGCATTCATGCAATGAAATGGACCGCAAAGCAGGCGATACGCTTTTTGGTCGACAACACCGGACGCGGTCTGGGCGCGATGACCAGCGAAGTTCACCGCTATGTGGTTTCGCCGGGACAGGCCTGTGGCTACAAAATGGGACACAATGAAATTCTGCGCCAGCGCGAGCGGGCCAGATCAGAATTGGGCGCCAGCTTTGATCTGGCGGCGTTCAATGACGCACTGGTCACCAGCGGCGGTGTGCCGCTGACGGTCCTGCCGACAGTAATCGATCGCTACATTGCGCTTGCCAGGTCCGCCTGACGACTCATCCCGGAGAGAGTGAAGACTATGAATAATCTGCGCAGACTGTTTCTAGCCGGAGGAATACTCCTGACACTGACACTCCTTGCCGGCTGCACCACGCCGGCGATTGAAGCCGGTCATCGGTATACCGAACAGGTTTCCTCGATCCTGGTATCGCAGGATAAACAGAAAATTGTTTTCATCGGCAAACCTTATCACTACATTTTCGATGCGCCGAGCGGCATTGCCAGTACGCTGGAATTGCCATTTCACAGCAAGGTCAACGGAAGTCTGTCGGATTTTCATGTCGACAGTCAGGGTGGGGTCACCGGTCTGTACAATCTGCGCATCGAAGGAACTCCGGACGAGCGCGATACACTGGATGCCACCAATGCCGGCTATAAACCTGATGTCACCGGTCAGCTCACCCTGTCGGGACAGATTCACGGCATCCGCTATCAGGAAGACACGTCGCTGCTGGGTGAAATCAGGTCCATGCGCCATCCCAAAGACATGCAGGATGAAAAGTCGGGTTCGTCGGCGAGCCTGAATAAAACCTACACGCTCACCGTGACCTACGATCCGGCCAGCGGTGAAAAAGCGGCCGACAGGCTGATCACGCCCATCATCCTGACCAGCGATGGACTGTACCTGCTGTTCAATGTGTTTCTGGTCCCCGTGGTGATTCCGCTGGCCGTATCGAATGTCGCGGCGGACTGCTTCCCGCATTGCCTGGTGCCACCTAAAAACAAGTAAACATCTGCAGCGGTGGTTTTGCCATGATCCGCTGCAGCATGGGCTACAATGCCGGATTGCCCAACAGAACAATCACATGATAGTCCTCGGAATTGAATCCTCCTGCGATGAAACTGGCCTGGCCCTGGTCGACACAGAAAAGGGTCTGCTGGCGCATGCGCTGTATTCACAGATCGCCATGCATCAGGAATACGGTGGTGTGGTGCCGGAGTTGGCTTCGCGCGATCATATCCGGCGCGCCTTGCCGCTGCTGGAACAGGTGCTGCAACAGGCCGGCCTGAACAAAAACCAGATTGACGCAATTGCCTACACCCAGGGTCCTGGTCTTGCGGGTGCGCTGCTGGTCGGCGCGTCGGTGGCCGCCGGGCTGGGGCTGGCGCTGAACGTGCCGGTGCTGGGTGTGCATCATCTGGAAGGTCATCTGCTCTCGCCGCTGCTGTCGTCCCGACCGCCGGCATTCCCCTTTATTTCATTGCTGGTTTCGGGCGGGCATACCCAGCTGATGCGTGTGGAAGGCGTCGGCCAGTACACGCTGCTGGGTGAAACGCTGGACGACGCAGCCGGCGAAGCCTTTGACAAATCGGCCAAGCTGCTTGGTCTGTCATATCCGGGCGGACCGGCCATTTCACAACTGGCGCAACTGGGCGACCCTGCGGTGTATACCTTGCCGCGTCCGATGCTGCATTCCAAAGATTTCAATTTCAGTTTTTCCGGATTAAAAACGGCGGTACTGACGCTGGTAAAAAATCATCCCGGCATCCTGACTGAACAGGACAAGGCCAATGTGGCGCGCGCCTTTGTCGATGCGCTGGTGGATGTGGTGGTAGCCAAATGCAGCAACGCGATGCGTCACAGCGGCTTGAAGCGGCTGGTGATTGCCGGTGGCGTCGGCGCGAATACGCAACTGCGCGCCGGACTGAATGCGGCTGCCGCCAAAAAACGGTTTGAAGTGTATTACCCGGAACTGGAGTTCTGCACCGACAACGGCGCGATGATTGCCTTTGCTGCCGCCATGCGACTGAAGGCTGACCCAACGCAGGCCCGGCGTGATTATGCGTTCACGGTGCGTGCCAAGTGGCCTCTGAATGAATTGACGCCCTGCTGAATCATTACGGCGTCGTTTTTTTACTCCCCAGCCGACTTTCCTGACCCGCGACCAGATTCTGAATATTTTTGCGGTGGCGGAAAATCAGCAGCCCGCTCATCACGCACACCGCACCCAGCAGTGGGCTGGACGTGCCTAAAATCAGTGCGGTATAAAACGGCGCAAACAATGCTGCGATCAGCGCGGCCAGTGACGAGTAGCGAAAACAGAAGGCCACCACGATCCAGGTAATGAGCGTACCCGCACCGATCCACCAGTTCAGACCCAGCAAAACCCCTGCCGCCGTCGCCACACCTTTGCCGCCGACAAATTTGAAAAACACCGGCCACAGATGTCCCAGAAATACCGCCAGCGCGCTCAGCGCGATGAAGTCGGCCGACAGATTGAACTGATACGCCAGCCAGACCGCCAGCCAACCTTTAAATCCATCCCCGATCAGTGTCAGTACTGCCGCAGCTTTGTTTCCGCTGCGCAGGACATTGGTCGCGCCCGGATTTTTTGAGCCATAGGTGCGCGGGTCGGACAGGCCAAACAGTTTGCTCACGACCACCGCAAATGAGACCGAACCGATCAGATAGGAAATCAGGACAAAGGCGACGGGGATAAATAGCGGATTGGTCATTGAATTGGCGGTAATGAAGTTGGAATGGTCGGTATTTTAAGGCATCGCCCGCACCTGACCGAATAATTTATTTAATGCATTTGAACTTGGTAACAACCGGTATGTTCGGCAGGGAACCGCAAGCGGACAATGGCGCAATTATTTTTTTAACCAGATCTCAGCTTGGAAAGGTGAACAAATGGCATCAAAGTGCAAACACGGCAAACCAAATCGACCAGTGGAACCGTCCATGACCAGCCTGCTTGATACGGTGCGCGACATCATCGTTTCGTCCAGAAAGGAAATATTGCGGGTCGTGGATGTGGTGCAGGTGCGGACCTGTTGGGAGATAGGTCGGCACATCGTTAATTTCGAGCAAAAGGGCGCAGAGCGCGCGGATTATGGTGCGAAGCTGATTCCCACGCTGGCAAAAAAATTGACTGAAGAATTTGGCCGAGGCTTTGACGAACGTAATTTGCGCCATATGCGAGGCTTTTTCCAGTTGTTCCCCATTTGGAACGCATTGCGTCCCGAATTGAGCTGGACCCATTACCGCAGTCTGTTGCGCGTAGAAAGCGAGAAGGCACGGCACTGGTACATGAATGAAGCTGCCCAATTACACTGGTCCAGCCGGGCGCTGGACCGGCAGATCAGCACACTGTATTACGAGCGTTTTCTGGTCAGCTGCGAGAAAGAGCCCGTAAAAGCCGCAGCCGCCGACATGATTCGATTGGTCCGGAACACCCCGCGCGCGATCGTGCGCGATCCGGTCGTCCTGGAATTTCTCGGCATTCCTGATTCCGGGCGTCTGCAGGAATCCACAATGGAGCAGGCGCTCATCGATAAACTGCAGGGATTTTTAATGGAGCTGGGCAAAGGGTTTGCTCTGGTCGAACGTCAGCAGCGCATCAGCACCGAGTCGGACGATTGTTATGTCGATCTGGTGTTTTATAACTATTTCCTGAAATGCTTTGTCCTGTTTGATCTGAAAACCGGCACGCTGACGCATCAGGCCCTCGGACAGATGGATAGGTACGTCCGGATATATGACGACTTGCGCAGAGGTCCAGAGGATAACCCCACCGTCGGCGTCATCCTGTGCGCCGACAAAACGAATCCGGCGGTCAGGTATTCGGTGCTGAATGAGCACAAACAACTGTTCGCCAACACCTACAGCCTGGTCCTGCCCACTGAAGAACAGTTGCGTGATGAACTGGTGCGAAATTTTCTGACCATAGAAGACAGTTGCCGGACCCAAAATCTGGTGAAGTTGAAAGATCCTGTGCGGCGCAGCCAGCGCGGCAGCGTTTGCGCCATTTAAAAATTTTGAACGATGTCGTCAAATGCCCTGCGTTATGCCAGCCGATGTCAATGCCATACTTCGTTCCATCGAACAGCGTGAGTTGACGAAGACAGTCAAACCCGCCTTGCGAAAATCCCCACAACACAGAGTCCGTTGTCAAACGAGCCCTGTTTTAATTCTAAACAGTCATTTTCTTAAGGAGCCAGTCATGGCAAAAGTAAGCGTGGTGTATCACTCCGGCTATGGTCATACCAAACGGATGGCCGAAGCCGTCGCCGCAGGTGCCGGTGCAACGTTGATCGCAATCGATGCGGAAGGCAATTTGCCTGAAGGCGGCTGGGAAACACTGAATTCAAGCGACGCCATCATCATGGGCAGCCCGACATACATGGGCATGGTCTCCTGGCAGTTCAAAAAATTCGCCGATGCTTCTTCCAAAGCGTGGTTTACCCAGCAATGGAAAGACAAGGTCTTCGCCGGTTTTACCAACAGCGCCACCATGAACGGCGACAAACTCTCGACTCTGCATTATTTGTTTACGCTGTCGATGCAGCACAGCGGAATCTGGGTTGGTACCGGTATGATGCCCAGCAATTCCAAGGCCGCGCAACGCAATGACTTGAATTATGTCGGTTCGTCCAGCGGCGCGATGGCGCAATCGCCTTCCGACAGCAGCCCGGATGAAATGCTGCCGGGTGATCTGGAAACGGCGAAGCAGTTTGGTAAGCGGGTATTTGATGTGACTGCAAAAATCAAAGCCTGATCAGATTCAATGGTTGTCAGGGCGGATGAAGGCAGCGATCCTTTCATCCGTTTTTTTATGCCGGTCCCTTTCTACGCGTCATTCTTTGCATGTCCGGATCTGTTGTGACGCTAAGCCACAGAAGTGGCTGTATGTGCGTGACACCTGGAATTCAAATGCAGCCCCGGTCCCTGCCGGAAAATTAATGACAACCAGGAGAAACAGCCGGATCAAACTCAGTGACATTGACGAGGCTGTTACTCCGCTCCTGCAGGGGAGAACTCAATGAATGGACGCCATCGCGCCATGGAACGGTTCAGGCCAGGAAACGGACGTCAGGCGCTGGATATTGGCCCTTTCATAAACGGGTAGGCTGATCAGCTTTGTACCGGTCTGGCCACCAGACGTACACCCAGCGCAGTGCAAACCCGATTGACAGTATCAAACCGAGGGCTGCTGTCCGGACGTAATGCTTTGTATAAAGCCTCACGTGTTATCCCGGCTGCATTGGCAATGTCAGTCATGCCGCGAGCGCGAGCGATGTCACCTAATGCGGCAGCTAATAAGCCGGCATCATTTGCTTCCAGAATATCGGTCAGGTAAGCCGCAATGGATACTTCATTGTCGAGATAGGGCGCTCCGTCGAAGTCAGCCAGATCGGCGACGTTGATTTTTTTCTTCATCATCAGTTTCCTCTGTCAATCCAACAAGTCAGCTAATTCTTTGGCTCGCTGAATGTCGCACCTTTGTGTGCTTTTCGTTCCGCCGATGAGTAGTGCGTAGGGTGCAA
>Ga0209067_10001978_pt1 | contig 12248 bp, 9 predicted proteins | sample ColStrG_CSR_2013_FD_187199 | JGI IMG/M metagenome (GOLD analysis project Ga0209067, IMG submission 187199) | Freshwater sediment microbial communities in response to fracking from Pennsylvania, USA - Cold Stream Run_MetaG_CSR_2013 (SPAdes)... | ecosystem: Environmental > Aquatic > Freshwater >... | reverse complement strand
CCATTGATCCGCCCGGAAGACGGCCGCGCTCCCTTCGTGAAACCACCGGATTTAAAACGCTGGCTCGACCAGGGCCACGATGATGAAGGACGCCCGGTCGTGATGGTTGATACCCGCAATGACTTTGAAGTGGACGTGGGCAGCTTTGACAATACCGTCGATTTCCGCATCAAAAAATTCACCGAGTTCCCGGCCGTGATTGCCGCCAACAAAGATGCGTTGAATGATAAAACCGTGGTGACGTTCTGTACCGGCGGAATTCGCTGTGAGAAGGCGGCGATCCACATGCAGAATGTCGGCTACGAACACGTGTATCAGCTTGAGGGTGGGATATTGAAGTATTTCGAGGAAGTCGGCGGCGCACATTATCATGGCGACTGTTTTGTGTTCGACTACCGCACTGCGCTCAATCCACAACTGGAAGCGACTGATACCGAGCAGTGTTTTGCGTGTCGGGCTGTGGTGACACCGCGCGAGCAGCTGTCACCGTATTACATTCCCGGCAAATCGTGCCCGCATTGCAAGAAGATGTCTAAAGAGGAATTGCCTGCAGATTAATCATTGGGCGGACTCGCATTACATCGCGAGCCCCGTCTTGGCAACTCAGGATTTGGAAGTCCCGCCCAACAACGCAGCCCGTTTCGGCGCCGCCTTGCCGGCAGCCGTTTTCGGTGCAGGTTTATCCGACAGAGTAGAAGCAGTCGGCTGGTATGGCTGCAAAAACCATGGATCCACCTTGGGGGTATTCGGCGTATAGGGCTTTTGCGTAGTACGCCGATTATGTTTGATTTCATCGTAGCTGCTGCCACGTGCGTCACGTGGCTCACGCGAACCATGTGATTCAACCGCCTTGCCCGCAACAAATCCCGCCAGATGCACGCGTGTGATTTTCTGTTTGATCAGCTTTTCAATATCCGCCAGATAGCGATCATCTTTTTCAGTAGCCATGGAAATGGCATCACCCTTGGCGCCGGCACGACCGGTTCTGCCGATACGGTGCACATAATCTTCGGCACTGTGCGGCAGATCGTAATTAATAACGCACGGCAGTTCGGCAATATCCAGACCACGTGCTGCGACATCGGTCGCCACCAATACTTCAATTTCACCTCGCTTGAAGGATTCCAGCGCGGCCATGCGTTCCGACTGGGATTTGTCGCCGTGGATCGCCGAGGCTTTGACACCGGTTTTGGCCAGATGCACGGCCAGACGCGAGGCGCCGATTTTGGTATTGGAAAAGACGATGACCTGTTTCAGATTGCGTTCGCGGATGATAAAGCTGACCGCATCGCGTTTTTCATCTTCGGCCACCTGATACAGAATCTGGGTGACGTTTTCAGCGGTCGCATTGCTGCGCGCGACTTCAATGGTTTGCGGATTGCGTAAAAAGGTCGCGGCCAGCTTTTTGATTTCCTGCGAAAACGTCGCAGAGAACATCAGACTCTGACGCTGCTTGGGCAGCAGGTTGATGATGCGCTGCAGGTCAGGCAAAAAGCCCATGTCCAGCATACGATCCGCTTCATCCATGACCAGTATCTGCACCTGCGAGAGATTGATGGTTTTTTGCTGCACGTGATCCAGCAAACGACCTGGTGTGGCGATCACGATTTCAACACCGGCGCGCAGACCGGCAGTCTGCGCGCCAATATCCACGCCACCGAACACGACGATGCTTCGTAACGGCGTGTGGCGAGAATACGCCTTGACGTTCTCGGCCACCTGATCGGCCAGTTCACGAGTCGGGGTCAGAATCAACGCCCGTACCGGATGGCGCGCAGGCGAGGCGCTGGTATTGGCGTGTGCCAGCAGCAACTGAATAATTGGCAGAGAAAACCCGGCGGTTTTACCAGTCCCGGTTTGCGCTGCGCCCATCACGTCACGGCCGGTCAGCACGACCGGAATGGCCGCTTCCTGAATGGGTGTCGGATGCACATAGCCCTGATCGGTGAGGGCACGCAGGATATCGTCGGACAAACCGAAATCGGCAAAGCGAACAGTGTCGGCTACAGTGATTGCGGCATCAGGAGAATTAAGGGTTTCGGCAGTGTTGCCTGTCTCTGGTACTAACTTCGATTCGGTCATGGTATTGAGTAATATTTCCGCGCTTCAGCGTGTCACCCCGGTGGGTGCGTCTGGTCAATCAGCGGAAAAGGTGGTCGGCAGAAAGACGGCAGTATATTACAGACTTCGCGCATTACAAAGAAGCTTTACAAATCAATGACTTATAGTCGGTTCGATATGGTGTTTAATCTGATATCTGCATTGATGAAAATTAACGCTGTAGGGCGTTGATTTATAAGGGTTTAATACACTTTTTTCACCTGAAAAGTAGAACGGAACGCACGCAGTTTGTACAAAAGTTTAACGAACGCTCAAAACGATACGAAATGCGAATTAACCGCATCCATGCATTGACCAACGCTTTACATCTAAACTACTATGAAAAAAATTGAGCAAATCTTCGCGCCCATACCGGTTAGTAACTGATGGTATGCATCTGTGAACATTTAATCAACCCAAAAATAATATAACAAAGTAATTTTCAATTATGACAATAAAGAGCATTTCGGCACTATTGAGTGCAATTCTTCTTGTTGCTTGCAACACGTCAGACACAAATGCTCCTCCTGCCAACAACTCAGCTGCTACTGCCAACGGCTCAGCTCCGGCTGCCAGCAGCTCAATTTCTGGTTATGCAGGCACCCTGACGTCAAACGTTGACCTTACCAAATTTGCATCGTGCCAGTATGGGTACGAAGATGGTTGTTTTTATAATAGCGCGACAAACAGCACCACAAGATTCGTGACCCAGTCGGATATTGTGTCAATCAAAAATAATCCAGCGTCTATTGCGACAATCTACCCAAAATACAGGGTAGCACTGCAAGGCAAATTGGGGAGTGCATTCGCTGGCATTAACGACAATGGTCTGGCGCTTATTTTTGCTGCGCTGAGTGCCTACGAAACGGTTCCGTATACAGGCGTCAATATCACCGCAAATTCAGATTCGTTTGATCTTGCGACGATGATGCAAGATGGCAACTCATTGGTATGCGATCAATACACCAGTCTTGCAATTCAACTTTTTTACCTTATCAAGCCACAAAATTTGCCGGGCAACTCGGTAATTATTAGCGGTGCAGGATGGCGGTCCGACAGTCCAGTTGAGAACCATGTCCAACTCTTTGCGACAAATACCGGCGTACCGATTATGGTGGATCCTACTTATGCCATTTTCGCCGTCGGAACGCTGGACGGTTTGTTTTTGGGCCAATCATTACCTTTGTCGTCGAATTTTTCTGATCGCACATGGGATGACGTAGATATGGCCTACGGCCGAACGCTTATTCGAGACGCATACTCGACGGGAAAATTTAATTTAATCCAAAGCAACGGTCTTTACGCACCATCGCCACTAATGTATGGCTTTATCGCGCTCGATTCTACTCAAACAGGAGGACCCAAGACTTACAGTCTCGATGCAGACATTATCAATGAATTTGCTCCGGGTCCTTCCAATACTTTTTACTACATTACTGCATTACTTGATGACCCAAACACCGGTGTGCTGGGTGGCAGGCTTTGGCAAATCAGTGAACAGGGCACACAGCTCGCTGACTCGTCACAGACCTATTATTCAGCAATTTCGTCGCGCTATGCCAACGGAACCTTACAGATGCTGTCTACAACCGGTGACCTTTATGAAACGTTTAGTTTTTCGATCCCCTTTCAACTGGATGCGTCCAACGTCAGTTCAATCGCCACGGGCATGAGCGGAACAGTCACAGACTACCTCGCTTCAGGGTCGATGTATGGGATTTCGTCCAATGGTACCAATCTGACGACAACAGGAATAAATTCGATCGTCGGTGGCGACGCAGGGCTGGCGGTCTATTACCTGTCTGGTACCAATCTATATAAACAAACTGCCTCAGGCATGGCTCTCAGTAAATCGGGTGTGCAAAAAATCGCTGCGGCCAGAGGTTTCCAATCGCAAGGATGGTCAACGTACGTGTTGACCGTCACCGGCGTGCTTTGGCGTATCGACAACAACGGCAATTGGAATCAATTGACCGGTACAGGACAAACCTTGACTGACGCCATACTCGATTTTAACGTGCCCCCGATAGGTGAAAATCTGAATGTATTAACGACCAAAGGTCAGGTACTGCAAGGTAACTTCGACCTCGCCAGCGTTACGATTCCAGTTTGGAATTCGCCCTTGCCATTGCAAAGTTTTTCCAGCATCAGCCTGATCGAAGGGGACACGATTTTAGCCGCTACGCCTTCCGGCGGCGGTGCTGCCGTTCTCGCTGATTCAATGACGCAATTTTGAGCCTGACATTCTGTTTCCGAATAGTGGATGCTGCGGGGGGATATACAGATTTACTGCCCAAAATTCGTTACACAAATATGGCCATATCCGGGCTGAACAGTGAGGAAGTCACCAGCCTTTGCGCTGGAAGAGGTGGTATAGAGAATTAACGAAATATAGATCGGATCAGTCGTCGCGTCCGACCTGGTTTCGTGCCATCCAACGATGGTATCTCTTTTTGTCCACGAGTATTTTCGATCAATATTATCGCCAGACGGACGCCCCATCATGAGGCCTGAAACTGTGATCGAAGTTGGGTAGACCGTCGTTTGAATGGTCGGAACCGGTGGCGAATCGCTGACAGAAAGATACCGATACAAGGCGGCAGTATACGGAAGATTCGTGGTCACTTCGAAAGAGCTATCGACAAAAAGCTTATCTCCCTTTTTGGCGTTAATACTGACCACATACACAGGATAAAAATTGCTTGGGCTTGGCTGACCAGGAATTGTCGTTCCATTTGACAGGAAAATTTGTGGCGATGGAATTCCCATCGTCCCCGAACAAACCGGCGTTGGTGACGCATTTGTCGACGCACAGACCATTAATGATATGAGGCTTAACAAACGCATTTGCATCGCAACTTTACTCTCAGTGATAGAAAAATAATTCTCAGATTACGCCACACTCATGCCGCAGCGCATGTTTTATTCAAATAAGCACCGCCTGACCAAAAACTAAGATCCTTCAAAAAAGAGACACAGGTGGCCGTACTTCACCTCGTATACGATGGGCAGCACATTGGCAGCACCTGATCTTGCATAAACAACCAGAGAATAGTTTTGCAAAGTTCCTGTACCAATGGCCCACCCGATTACCGTTTGACGCATGTGGTGCATATTACTCGCTGAAAATTCCTGGCCCGAAGGTTCACTGAACGATATCGGTGTTGGCATGGCCGAACTGCCGTCATCCGACGACTGGCCGATCCCAATATAAGAATAAACAGAAACAGGTGCGATGTTTGGGCTGGTCACGACGAACGACGCTTCGATCAAGGCATATTTTCCGGCTGGAATGGTAAGCGGTATCGTGACAGGCGTGTAATACGTGGAGCTTCCAGCCGATACAGCCAGGCTTGTCGTGCCGGATTTTGCGTCCGTCATGCAAGTCAGACTGTTGGTCGCAAATACGCTGGCTGGAACCAATGCCGTTATCAACGCAGCGATTTTGGCAAGACTACGCATCGAATTCAACCGTCTGGTCATGAATAGTCGATTCATCACAATTAATGTCCAAAGTTTGTCGCACAGATATGTCCGTATCCAGAGGGAACCGTTAAAGCGTCAGAGGCATTGGCGTTCTTTGAAGTGGCATAAACCATCAAGGAAAAAAACAGTCTGCCTGTCGATTGCGCTTTATGCCACCCGGCCAGTGCGTCTCTTTTTGAAAACGTCGCCCCCGGTGTCAGTGCATCGCCAGAAATCGGACTCGTCACCACTCCGGCAAAATTGATTGCTTTCGGCGCGCTCGTTGAAATGGTCGCCACAGGAAAGTCGCTATCTGTTGCGGCCAAATACCGAAAGAGTTCCACCGGATAAGGCAAGCCGCTGGTAACTTCAAACGAACCGTCCACAAGAATACTGTCACCTGCACTGACATTAAGCGCAACCGCATAGAGCGGAAAATAACTGCGTTGCCCACCAGGTACGCCATTACTCATTTCAATTTGATTGGAAATAATACTAGTCGAACATACAGGAACGGAAACGGCGCATGCCCAAGAAGTAAACAGCAAAAAATTTAAGGACAGTAAAAGTTTGCGCATCGATTGCTTTATTAAGTTTACATAAACTCACTGGCTCGTAAGTCGGGAGACTTTATCCGTCTGATGCATTCAACCTCAATTCGGCGACCAAACGACCGTTCAACAGGGTCTTCAAACCTTAACGTTGCTCACCGAATTGAGTTGACATGGCCACGCATGTTTACCGTTATGCGGCAAAAAATTATTTGGGGTGTTTGCATTGCCAGGGATAATCAGAATTGTGGGTATTCCCCTGTTGAAAATTTTATAATTTTTTCATCATTGCCAAAAGTCTGTGCCATGGTACGCTACGCTGGCGCTGAATCTGACACCGTTTCTTCCACATTTCAGGCAAGCCCCATACGGCATCGCGTTTTGCGCGCCATATGACCCGAAACTGACCGCGTACCGTGCATAGAACGATCCCAGCCAAATTCATCAGCAGATGCAGCGGCAGAAAAAGCCAAAACAATACCGAGGGCATGTTCTTGACATAAGTCCAGACCAGATTGCGATGACCGTGGTACACCGAGAAGTCGCTGTGCTGCCCGCCGGTCGATCCGGAGCCAACATGCAATGCCACGGATGCCGGAACATACAGACAGCGATATCCAGCCAATCGCAAACGGAAACCAAGATCAACGTCTTCGATATAACAAAAAAATTGCTCATCAAAACCACCGGTTTTGACAAACGCACTGCGCCGATACAGCGCCGCTGCCGCACAGGGTGAAAAGACTTCGTGACAGGTTTCCTGCTGGTCTGGGACAGCCTTGCCGAAACCGATACGTCGCACTCGACCGCTGATGTGATAATCGTCCCCTTGCCCATCTAAAACGGCAGGATTGGCAGCGTTCAGCAACTTACTTGCGAAGGCATCGAATTGTGGAAATTGTTGTGCCGCCAACAGCAGATTCATTAACCATTCGGGTTCCGCAAAAGCATCGCCGTTAACTAACGCTATCCATTCTGACGCCAAATCGGCAGCAGCAACTGCCACATTATTACCTCGCGCAAATCCAAGATTTTGATGTTGCGGCAGCCACTTCACACCGGGAAAATCACGCACGATTTCAAACGAGTTATCAGAACTCGCGTTATCGACAATGATAATTTCGTGCGGTGCCACCACCTGTTGATGCAAGGCCTGCAGGCATCGCGCCAGATATCGCGCACCATTCCAGTTAACGATGATGACCGAAACCTTGGATCGACTGATGTTATTCGCATCACTCATGATCTAGACACATTATTTGTTCAGCCAACAAAGTCATTTGCCTGTCACGCGAAAATGTTGCAATTACCGAGTTGGAAGGATTAAAACGAAAGGTCGCGCGTGTCACCAGCTCAATTGCATCGGCGATTTCTTTGGTACTGTCCGGCGCAACAATGATTCCGGCATTTGCCAGTTCAATAATACGCGCCGCTTCGGTGCCACGTGTCAGTGCCAGAATCGGTTTATTGGCAAACAGGTATTCAAACAACTTGCCCGTCGCTACGCTCGCTTTGTCCGGTACGGTAATCAACAGCAACACATTGGCAGCCCTTTGCAGCGCCAAGGCCTGGCGACGAGGCACATGGCCCCAGCAGCGAATAATACCAAGTTGCATCATCGGCGCCAACGTCTCTAATTCAGATGACAAAAGATACCCCACAAAGTGAATCTGCAATGTCTGGGCGATCTGCGGATCCCGTTGTATCAATAATTCCAGGGCGCGGGCCAGCGCGGCAATGCCATAATTTTTTCCGGAAGTGCCAATTCGTGACGCGCCCAGGCGTCCGGTATGAATAACATGTGTTTTACCCAATGCAAGATCGATGGTTTCATTCGACATCTCGGCTTCCTGATCAAATCCATTATGCAAAGTCAACACGTTGCGATGCCGGTAATTTTCCCTGATGTAAGTTGAGACAGGTTCAGACACGGCCAGCACCAACCGCGCCACGTCAACAACCTGACGCTCTATTTTTTCATAGTGCTGACGAACCGCGCGATAACGCAGACTGTTCATTTCTAATGGTTCGAACATCAGACCGTCCCTGAAATCGGCGATCAATGGAATATGATATTTTTTCGCCAATGTCAGACCTGCCTCCAATGCCTCAACCGGAGGGTAGGTGACCATGATGTAATCCGGACGGACCGCCTGAATGATCGCGTCGGCGTGCTGCAAAATCTTTCGATGCCAAAAAGAGTGGATGCCAACGTAGATTCCCGCAGCGCGCAACGCCATCAGCAATACTCGCCACGCATAGTAGATCGGTACAGTCAATGTCTCGCGCGTGAGATCCCTCACCCAGATCCGATCGCATTCAATAACGACGTCTTCGCTCTGGTTGCGGCCCGCCAGGACAGTCACATCAATTCCGTTCTGCGGCAAATATTTCGCCATCGCGGCGGGGCGCAGCGCACCAACGCAGTCATCGGATGCACAATGATAAGCAATCAGAAGCACTCTTTTGCGCGATTTCATTCAGACCACCACATTGAACTCTTTGATCCACTCACCGAAACTGATCATGCGCCACGGCAGAAAGCTGAAAGGGCGCTGACCGGAGATCATTTCTTCAAGCAACCGTGTCGCTTCATCATGTCGCACGATGCCGTTCGAAACTTTGATTGCATCGGCCAATTTCTGCCTGAACAAATCGGGCGCGGTCTGGCGCATCCAGACTTCCTCAGGTGTCTCGAATCCCTTTTTATCCATACGATCCCGAATAGCATCCGGTAACACGCCACTCATCCCTTCGCGTAAAACACGCTTGGTTATGCCGTCCGAAAGCTTGAATTCATCTGGCAGACCCACCACAAATTCCACCAATCGATAATCAAGAAACGGCACACGCGACTCAACTGAATGCGCCATCGAATCTCTGTCTTCCCAGTGCAACAACATCTGGAGATTGGACGCAGTCAATTGCGATTTGGACAGTGCGTGTATCGATTGCGTCATTTGAGAACCGCTCGACTTGAATGGATACAGTTCTTTGCACTTCAGACGGTCCGCATCCAGCCATGCGGCCTGTTCGGAAGTACGGCCAGTCAATTTTCTAAGGACATCCTTTAGCCAAACGGGCAATAACGCCCCCGCCAGATAAGTCATAGACCGGGCGTAGCCGTAGCCGTGCAGTCGCTGCATGGCTCCCATTTCATTAATGAGCGCAATTATCTTCCCGGCGCCAAGCAGCGAAACTAAATGTGGTCCAAAAAATCCGTGGTAACCGGCCAATTGTTCATCCGCACCCTGTCCGTCCAACATCACTTTTGTATTCTGCTCTGCAGCCAGCGCAAATACCTTCCACTGCGCGTATATACTGGTAGACCCGAAAGGTTCGTCCTGATGCCAGGTTATCCTGGCATTGTCGTCGAACAAACCGCTCAATGGTGGGCAGACAAAATGCGCCTCGACCTTTGTCGCATTAACGACAATATCTATCCACTTGCTTTCATCATATTTGCTCACTTCGGCGCGCGCCGAGAATGTTTTTTGCAAATCATGCGCTCCCTTTTCACGCAACAGCTGATTGGCCACACAGACAATTGACGACGAATCCAATCCCCCGGACAGACAGGAACCAACCGGGACATCGGCACGCAACCGTAATCGCACTGAATCGATCAGTTTTTCACGAAATTCCAGGGCAGCTTGTTGCCTGTCACCTGAAAATGGCTGCTCCTGAATCTGGTACCACTGATAACTTGCCAGACGCTTACCTGCTTCAACTGGCGAATCGCTGCTGCATATCCGCCCTGCATCGACCTGCATGGCATGACCGGCACGTAGTTGATAGACGCCAGAAAATAATGTTTCATCGGTATGATCAGTAATACCCCAATTCAAAAAATCATAGGCGCGCTGTCCGTTGACGCGGGCGCTCCAGCCATCGAGAGCGTTGAACTGTTTGATTTCAGACGCGAACCCAATTCCGTTTTCTGACACCCAGTAGTAGAAAGGCTTCACACCAAAGCGATCCCTGGCCGCAAAAAGCATGTTGGTTTCGCGATCATAAATCAGCAGCGCAAACATGCCGTTAAATTTATGAAGGCATTGCTGCCCCCATTCCTTATAGGCGCAGAGAATTACTTCGGTATCGGAGTGCGAAATAAACTGGTGCCCAAGTTGCTCAAGTTCGCTACGTAATTCAATATGATTGTAGACTTCACCGTTATAGACAATCCAATATCGACGATCTGAAGTGCACATGGGCTGATGCGCCAATGGCGATAAATCGACAATCGATAACCGCCGGTGCCCCATCACAAGTGCAGCCCTGCTGCCCGTTGCGCTGCTGACCTCGGCAGTGGGAGCGTAATGCGTTCCAGACTGATAAGTTTCTATTGGGGTATCCATTCCACCGTATACCAACGTGTCACCGGCAGGAAATGGAAACGAAACAAAGCCTTCATCGTCAGGCCCTCTGTGACGAATAAAATCGTTCATGCGAACGCATTCTTGTATATCGACCGATTGGAACGCCAGAAATCCTGAGATACCACACATGAACTTTTTTCCCTGAAAATCGATTGATTAATTCGCCAACAGCTTATTGACCATGCCAAGAACGATTTCTGAGTTTTTATCAAAGCACAAGTCCTGCGCTGCCACATGTGCTCTTTGTTTATAATGCCTCAGTTTTTCCGAACTCAAGTGTTTTAATTCGTTTGCCATGGCTTCTGCGGTAAATTCGTTTGCAATAATACCGCAGTCATATTTTTTTATCAGGTACGCCATTTCAGGCGAAGGCCCGATTGCCACACACAATCGCGATTGAATAAATTCGAAAAATTTATTTGGCAACGCATGCTGATAATTAAAATTGGTGGGCGGCAGTAAAAATATTCCCACATCATAGTCATTACCGAACGACGACAGCTGGCTCATGGATACAGGTGGAATGAAGCGCACACCTTTAATCCCTTCTGCACGCGCTTTCAATTGATCGATGTATTCTGACGTGTTGGCAACCAGCATGAGGTCTAGTGTGTATCGGTCGTCCAGCAATCGCATTGCATCAATCATTATTTCCAGTTTTCTGGAAGGCAGCGCCGCGCCGTGATGAATCATTCGAACACGATTATCGGACACTTCCGTCGGTTGCAGGTCGTGATAGAGTGGTGCGTTAGTGACAACGACGGAACTGACCCCATAGGTTTGCCGGTATTTATCTGCAATGCCCTGGCATACGGTCCACATGCCGTGCACGCGTGGCAGATACAGGCGACACAAGGCATCGTTGTATTTTTTGAAAAAAAACCGCCAAAAAGCCAGATCTTCAAACTCCAACGAGGCGTATTCGTGCGCATCAAATACTACTTTTCCTTTACCAGCCAACCGCACGGCCAATGGCAAGGTATTCAAATCATTCGCAATGACCAGATCAAATTGTCGATTGCCCAGTAATTGAAGTACTGCCTTTACCAGATTGATATTCCAGTAATATGAATCAAACAGGCCCAGCTTTAATTTGCAGGCTGCGAATATTTTTGAAACGATATTCTTTTGCCCTGAATCGACGCGTAAAAACTCGACGTCATCGATTTTTGGGTCAGCGAACCCTACTGCCGTGACGCGGTAATGCCCGCTCAAAAGCCCGATCTGACGGTTGACCCGAGGATCATCTTCCAAATCAGAAAATGAAAGGATCAGAATGTCATTCATACTAGATCTGACTCGCCAGTCTACGCACCCAGGCAGCCAGTTTGAATCTAAGTAGCTTGGGTACACAATGCCAGACGAGCCGGGCTATTTCATATAAGGGCCTGTAGTCATCAACCGGGGTAACGCTCATGGCTGGCGCGATATTTACAGATGGCACAATATGTTCAACCGGGGTGGCACTTTCAGTTGGAGCAACCTCTGCGACTGGGGCAATATTTTCTATCGGATTCCCGCTTTCAGCTGGAGCGACGTCTGCTGTCGGCACCATATCTTCAACCTGAACCATGCTTTCGGTCGTGGCAACATCAAGCGACGGTGGTTGCGGAGCTTCGGACAAATAAAAATCCAAAGCGATGTGTGGCGCTCCGGCAAATTGACGCTGAGTGGCACTGGCAGCCCGGGACAGGCGTGCATAAAACAAACGACTGAGCGCTTGCCAGTGAAATCTCTCGCGATAAAATGTCCC
>Ga0209067_10001977_pt1 | contig 12258 bp, 14 predicted proteins | sample ColStrG_CSR_2013_FD_187199 | JGI IMG/M metagenome (GOLD analysis project Ga0209067, IMG submission 187199) | Freshwater sediment microbial communities in response to fracking from Pennsylvania, USA - Cold Stream Run_MetaG_CSR_2013 (SPAdes)... | ecosystem: Environmental > Aquatic > Freshwater >... | reverse complement strand
GCCACAATGAGATTTTCGCCAGCTTCAACGGCAGCGATGCCATCAATCGTGATTTGTTCGGCCTCGCTCCAACAATCGTGATTTGTTCGGCCTCGCTCCAACGTCCGATCTGGTCAATGCTTATGGCCCACAAGCCACCACCACAATGGGGATTGCGCGCTACTCAGAGAAGGGGCGTCTCGCACTCAGCCTCACCAACGGTGTGCAGAACGGCATGCGCGTCAATGCGGCAAGTATCAGTTATGCGCATAATAACACGCATCTCAAATTGGCATTGTTGGATGAGAGTGGCGCGGTGTTCGGCACACCCACCGGATCAGGCGGATTGCAACTCGCCAATGGCGATCAGACGATCACGGGCGAAGTGGGCCAGACTGTCACCATCGGCACATGGACGCTCAACGGATATGCCAGCCTTGGGGCCACACGTCTCAAGATCAATGCCAACAGCCTGATCACGGGAGCCGATACGCTCATCACGTCGCGGATGGGGTTGACCGCCACCGGACCGGCCTGGGGCGGGCGATTGAGCTTCGGACTTGCCCAGCCATTGAGTGTCATCAGCGGCAATGCGCAATTGAGCTATGGCAACAGCTATGATCTCGCCAGTCAGTCATTGGTCTATGGCACCAGTCAAGCCAGCCTCGCAAACCGTGTGCGGTATCAAATGACCGCTGGATACGAAAAAGCCATCGGCAGCGCGCATCTGCGCATTGGCGCGACCAAAGACATCAATACCGGCGAGGCGCGGGCACTGGCGACGTATCGGCGGACATTGTGATGGGTGAGCTTCCGCAAAAACCGCCACTGGAAACGGCTTCTCCAAAAGCAACCGACGCCGTCAGTGCACGCCAATTGATGAATTGCATGCACGCAATGTCGTCAGAGGCGGCCCGAACTGCGCAGATTCCCGTCGAGCAGTCGGAGAAGAACCAATCAAATCCGCCGTCACAATCGACACAACCCCACCAAGAAGGAGAATGATGAAATGAATAAGCTATTGAAACTCGCACTTGCTGTCTCAAGCCTCGCGTTCACCAGCACTGCACATGCACAGTTATTGAACCAGATTTTGGGCAAACTGCTCACCCCCGCTGCCGCAACGCAGCCAGTAACTACAGAAGCGCCCTATGCTGGGTCATCGGGAGCCGGATTTGCGCAACCAAGTCCGGCCCAAAATGCGGCGCTGGATAAATTGCTTAATCAGCGGAGCGCTGACCGAGAGTTGGCCCAGATTATTGCATCGGCAAAGCTTATTGTGCGACGTGCGATTATGGCGAGTGCTTGCGCATCGTCCCCTGAGTCCATGAATGAGCTCAATGACATTCGGATGAAGCCCAAGAGCTACACGTGGCTGGATAAATCTGACATCTCTAAGACCGATCTGACATATCACGATGCGCGGCAATGCACGACAGTGGCGCGCTTAACATTCAAGAAACTTGCCGCAAACGCTCTCGAGGTCGAAGTCTATTATATTTCGCCATCGAGTCATCAAGCAGACCATCAACGTATGCAATTCCGCAATGTTGCAGATTCGGGTTGGCTCATCGACGAGATCTATATGAATTTCACGTCTTGAGCTTGAGCGCAGGAATGATGGCGGAGCTACCAGCCTCGATACAAAAGCCTGTTTTCTCCGCCAAACCCAAAAAATGACGAGTGACGCCATGAAATACACCTGCAAAAATTGCGAAAGCGAAAATATCAAACATCTATCCGGAGTATTCCAAGGTGGCATTGCCAATGTCACCAACACCACGGTCGGCGGCGGTGTTGGTTTCGCGGGTGGCGGCTTGGGATATGGCATCGGCACGGCGGTATCCTCGGGCGTGTCCCAATCGGCAGCTTCACTCAGCGCCGCACCGCCTGCGCGGATGCGTGTAATGCGATTCAGATGGTGGTTTGTTGTGGTGCTGTTTGTTCTGACCGCCGTTTATAAAGACTCATGGCAACCTTATGCTTGGATGGTTTTTCTGGCCTGCCTGTTTGTAAGATCAGCGTATCAGGCGCGCCGTTACAACCAAAATTTCTGGCCCGGTTTGCGCGATGAATGGGAGCATTCGTATCTGTGCGGGCGGTGCAACCAGATAACGGTTTTGCGCGAGGGGTGAATATATTCCTGCAATAAATCTCATCACCATCCGCGAGATGCTCGACGAGCGTTGAATTTCGCAGCCTTCCATGCCAGCTGGTATTCTTTGTCGGTCATTTCGGCATAACGTATCGGATTCGTATTTATCAGATAACGAAATCTCGATTTTTCATTGTTCCGGATCGCGCTCAATTCATCCTTGTTTAGTTGCTCCATCCGGCGGAGGTGCGGGGTGAGAGATTCATCAAAACCTTGGTCAATTATCTTCGCAAGTTCAGCATTGTTTGCACCTCGCGCTCGCGCTATCCGCCACTCGTCGAGGTATTGCTGCCATGACAGCTCATTGATTTGCGTCATCGACAAAACGGTCTTAGTGTATAATTTCTGCGGCTCTCCGTGTCGCATTTGAAGACTCTTTCCCACTTTCGCGATGATATCCTGTGCCTCCTTTTGTTCCGCCTCGTAGCGCTTTCGGGCGGCAACTGATGCCTCAAATGCGACCTTCGCCAACTTCGGATCTGACATCGAGACACCAAGCTCTCCGGCCATTTTGGCAATTTCTTTGCGGCGGCTCGGAGAACCGTACACTTCGACTTTTTCCCACCGTGCGGCTGCGAGTACTAGCGCGGTACGCGTATCTTCGTCCGTGCAGCCAAGCTTCTGCATGATGAGACAGGGGCTGACCGTCATCGCCAGATGGCCGTCTTTATTCAAAAAATACCAGCCATCCTCTGCGTCATCGACCTTATAGGCTGGGGCAATTTGTTCAACTTGTCGCGAATTGAAGCCGATTTTGCGGTCGTCCTCATCGCCCCAAAACAGAGCTCTTCCAAACTCGTACAAGTTGGGTCCGGTCAATTTCTCGAACGCGCTACGCTGCATAATTTGGACACTACAATAAAGCATGACATCTGCTTCACGTCGGCGTTCCGCCGCGATAAATTTTCGGCGCGACAATTTTTGTTCGAAACTGCCCTTGGATTTTGCTGCAACATATTGTTCATCGGAATAATAGCGGTCAATGGCACGCTTTGCATCGTCGAGTTTACGTTTTAGTTCTTCCTTTTCGGCTTTATCCTGTTCCTTTTCGAGCTTTTGCTGACGCGCTTCGTCATCCTCAATAATCTCCAGCACGGGTCGGACAAAGCGACGCACCACCATATCAGCCGGCGGAGGCACAAAAGTCCCCAGCCGCTGCTCGACCCTTTTCAGCGCCGCGTTTGCGTAAGCCGCACTCGCGGCGATTTGAGCATGGCCAAAATGCAAGCGAGCGCCGGAGGGAGACGGCAGATAGGTGATGCCAATTTGTGCACAACTTGTGTGGAGTTCTTGCCAGCTTTTAGCGCGCAGAATACGCTGCTTCGCCATCGTTTTGGCGATGCGCTCATCAGAATATTGGCCCGTTTTTCTCTCAAAATTCAGGCTGTCCGGTTCGAGTTCAAGCCGCTCCTCTTCGACTTCGCGACGTTTGCGACGGGCATTGGCGAGCGCATTGCGCTCAGCACCCCCGTGCGTTTCGGCAACGCGAAGTCCAGTCAGTCGTTCGTAAGTGCCGCGTGCATCGGTCACAAAAATCGCATTGGGCTCGTTGGTCCAGCCGTTTTCGAACGCGGCCTGTGCAACCCCGATTTGGCTAGCATATTTCGCCCAGCCATTGCCCATCGGGGCGATTTTGCCAGTCTCAATGTCAACGCGCACCACCGCGACGTGGCAATGGACGTGTGCAGAATCGATGTGGACAACGCAAATTCGCGGGCAGTTATGTATATCCAAAGCGGCACACCATTTGTCAGTTGCGCGCTCAATTTGCTCAGATGTCGGATACTCATCGCGTGGCCAGCTTAAAACGCCGTGCTCCGCAATATCGTGATCGTGGGGCACCGAGTGAAGCCGCATCTCTTCATTTTGATCATCCATGGCTTGAGAGACGAGGTTACGCGTGAAGCGGTGGCCAATGCTTTTGTCGAGAGTTTCTGCCGAATCGGCAGTGATTTGCCTGTTGATGTAACGACCGATATGCAGAATTGATGGCTGGCCTAGCTCTCCCTGGTGCCGGTGCAAATAATCGAGCAAGCGGACAATGTGCGCGGTTGAATTGCGCTGCGTCGTCAAGGCTGAAGCTGCCTTATGACTGCTCTTCGCTCGTGCGCGGCGCTCCAAACTGATCAGCTTGGCAATCATTCCTGACCCCGGATCGCTGCGATAAGTTCCTGCGTGAGCTGTATGAGCTGCTTGCCAGTTTCGACGACCTCAGTGCCGCCGTCCTTCGAAGCTAGACGAACGGCATGTGTGGCCAATAAGATCTGGCTCGCCACATGGTCGAGTGGTGAGGTCGGAAGTGGCCGATCAAAAAGCCGGTCACGTAAGACTGCTGCGGGTGACAGACCGTAAAGAGCACAATGTGCGTCGAGGCGCGCCTTCTCATTCGCTGAGAGCTTTGTCGCAACTGGAAATGTCCGCGCACCGTTCTCATCATTCGAGGCCATATTGAACCTCCGAGAAAACCACGCCGTGGAGGAGCGCAGCGACGAGATGGCGGCAAAGGTTAGGTTTACCTAACCCATCCTGCATATTGAGAACGTATGGGCCCGTGCGGCGCGGAATGCGGCGCGCAGCGCTCCAACAACAGCGCCGCAGGCGGGGTAGTGACTCCATTCGCGGAATAGCCGATTGAACACGCCGCAAGGCAAACAACAAAGCGGTGTAGTGAATGCGCGACGTTACGGGAATCACTTGCTGCGGCGATTCGCGCACCACTCGCGGACGCAAACGCAGAAACAGGATGCGTCCGACATGGCGGATGATTGAAGCCCACAGTAATGGCCCCAGACTGTTAGACAAACCGCTCATTACTGTCGCTGACCAACATAGGCACGAATTTCGGCCAAGATTTGTGCGCGCTCGCCACCCTCTGCTTTGATTTTTGCCATCGCCTTTTGATCCCGAACCAAATTAAACAGCGCGTCGGCATATGACGTTTGGAAATAGATCGCCTGAAAGAATTGGTTGGCAACGGTCTCGTCATCCCGCTTCCACCTGTCCAGGAAGTTAGCTTTTGGTACTCCGTCGGCATCAAACGTGACCAGCTTAGCAACCGATGAAAGATGGTCACTCGTTGATCCTGAATGAAATGGACCGCTATCATATGACTGTGAGGCTACCTGCTGAACATCACTAAATGAAGGCGTTTGCTTCGTCGCGGGTGCAGGAGTTTGAATTGACACGTGAGCACTTTGACGCGTCGCGCTTGTGCCGACCATGGGATTGGCTCCGACCGAATTTCGACCACCAATCTTACTCAGACGCTTCAGCTTTTGGCTTTTGCGATAGGCCGTGACGATCTCACACACGCAACGCACGAATTCGTCAGTCAACAGATCTGAGCCACAATTGTTTTTGAAAATCTCACCGATTTGAGTGCCGGTGAGACGCGACTTTTTTGCATCCGCGTTATTTACCACGGCAATGATATCGGCGCGAAGGCTATCAGCAAAATCCCTTTGAGAGAATTTGGCTTTTTGCCGGGGCTGACATGTCTGGATTGCGTGCCGGATACCCTGAAGATCAGGTTGGGGCATTTGCAGAGCGGTAGTCTTAATATCGTAAGCCATTAGTGATCACTTTCAAATTGAAAGCGAGCAGACTTGTGAGGTTCATCAAACAGCAGAGCGGAATGTATGCACTTGACCAAGCCTGCTCACTCCGGTTTTCTCAGATGTTGAACAGTGTGGCTCACCGCGTGCGTGGCGCCACGAGGCCATTTCCTGCCTCAGCTTGGCTACGGCACCTGTTGGCACCGTCGCCCAACAAGTTGTCTGATCTGACAACCGTTGCTCCCTCCGCACTTTTCAGAGGCTTCGTCCGCTTCAAAATATCCGGCAGGCCGCTCACCTGAGATCCCGGGGTGCATCCACGTACTGAAAAGATCAGCTTACGACAATCAGCGCGTTACACATTGGGATTGAACGGAACATGAACAATTATGGTAAATTGCTTAGCATTAATTTGCGTTTGAGCAATTACGCTGTAACAAGATTGACCGGAGCTAAGGTCTGCTCCTGAGAAACACTGCCGTTCGCGAACGAGATGGCAACCAAATCGGTGTGGCCGCTTAGCACCCAAGTTTCCGGTTATGGGGGCTGAGGGTCATGCGTTATCTTGGACGTAATTGGCCTTTCAGTTACGCAAGCTCATTGAAGATCGTCACAAATCTGTGTTCGTAAATAGGTCACTTATAGCTCCTGTCTTGGGCTCTGCTTTAATGCCGATCCCCCCTCCCGCCTTTCGTTCCGCGGAACGAAGGCAACCTCCTCTTCCCAGCGTATATGAAACTACTCCCTAAACTGTGGGTCAGCTTATTGCTGGCCCATTTTTCTGCTGGAGCAACGATTGGGGTGCGGTCAGGATCAAATGACACTAAGGCACAATTTAACACTATGGATGACAGCGTTGTGTGCCGTACCTACAGTGGCGCAAGCGGTTGGGGTCGACCCAGTCGAAGGCGTATGGACGACGCACAACCACAAAGCGGTAGTGCAGATATATGGATGTGGGTCGGCTAAATGTGGCTCGATTATTAGACCCGGAAATAGCCCTATTCCATGGCCGGTTACGGATACGAAGAACAGCGATCCCGCACTCCGTTCACGTTCTTTGGTTGGGCTACAGATCATCTCGAACCTAAGCCCAGAGAGTGATCATTGGAAGGGTGTGATCTATTCACCCGAAGACGGCCGCAGCTATGCAGCCACATTCTCTCGGCTGAATAACGGCACACTGAAAGTCAAAGGGTGCTGGATGTTCCTCTGCCGCACCCAAATTTGGACCCCTACAAAATAATCATCGAGCAAGCGGTGCCAATCCCCGCCGACATTGACGGGTGTGCTACTGGCGAAAGCACCTACAGTTGTCGGAGCGGCCAATCTTACTTGACCTGCTCCCCAGAAATATCGTCGATTTTGGGTTGGCCTGTTCCTTGGAGAACGGGACAGGACACCTCGAAAAAACACCCGTTCTCGAAGACCATCACAGATAGTATGAACGCCTGTAATGTTCGCGGAGAAGGCCTTTTGTCCGAGCGACCTCGCAATTCCGATCACAACCCAACTCGGTGATGTATTTTAATATGGTGAGTGTCCGCCATGCAAAATAGCGATCGAGGCATCGCCAGTACGCCCAGACTAGCCGAGATGCGGTGTAAAAGCACTGAACCCGAATGTTTAAAAAGCTCCACCGCGCGAAGGGTTGAGCGGACAAAGACCGTATGCCGATGAACACCGCTTGGTTTCAATCGCTTGAGGTAAAATATTGAGACGTGCGGGCGTCAATGTAACGTTCGTTCCAACCCCAGTCATTGAGTTAGTTCATGCGTCAACATACCGTAGCATACGTTCCCAAGTTCGAATTATTTGCAACCAATAGATTCCGCCGTCATTTCACATATTCCATCACAAATGCCGCATCGTTCTTTGTCCTGTTGGGCTTTGCTACCTTGGTCAGATTGCAGGTGATGAACAATCCGTTTTACGGATACGATGAACAATTCTATTTGCTCATGGGCGATCGAATGATCCATGGTGCCTTACCCTATGTTGACGTTTTTGATCGCAAGCCCATTGGCCTGTTCCTTATTTATGCAGCTGTGCGACTGATCGGTTCGGACGGATTTTTCGTCTATAAACTCGTCGCCACGCTGTTTGCTGCAGCAACGTCGTGGTTGATTTTTCGATCCGCGCGAAAATGGGTGGGTGCGCCTTCGGCCCTTATGGCGGCTTGTTTTTACCTGATCGGCCTCGACTTTATGGAAGGCGCGGGCGGCCAGGCCGAGGTTTTTTACAACTTGCCGATGTTGGCGGCGGGGCTGTTGATCGGGCAAGGGGCTACGCGGGACGACGCAGTCCTAACAATAGGCTGTAAGGCGATGTTGCTTGTCGGTATCGCGCTGCAAATCAAATATACGGCGATCTTTGAAGGACTTTTTCTGGGGGGATATCTGATTTGGACAGCTTGGCGTCAAGGACACGGCATTCCAGAAGTGATGGGCTACGCTGTGATGTGGATAGGCTGTGCTCTGACCCCAACATTGGTCGCCGCAAGTTATTATACCTGCATTGGTCATTTGTCCGAATTCGTGTTTGCAAATTTTGAATCTTTGGCAGGTCGAAATCGCATTGACTTCTGGCCGCAAGCGCATGGGCTGCTCGAAATCACGGTTATGCTATCGCCCTTTCTCGCCTGCGCCATCGCGGGGTTACGCAGAAGTCTCGCAGAATTTCGATTTTTCGCTTTATGGCTTGCAGCCTCAATCATTGGGTTTCTAGTGTTCGGTTGTTATGGCACACCGCATTATGGATTGCCCATTCTCGTTCCTGCCTCGCTGGCCTCTGCTCTGTTTTTCGGGCGATCGAGGATTGCCAGATGCTGGGCCGTTCCGGTTTTGCTGTTAGGCATTTGCGCAAGTCAGGTTGTTTTGGCTCGCGTGTCTTATCTTCATGGTGGGCGCATCGAAGCTAATGCGTTAAGAAATACACTCTCTGCGCGGGAAGGGTCGGTGTATGTGTATTCTGGTCCGCCCGGCATATATATGCTCGCGGGGGCTAATCCTCTCACCAAATGGCCGTTTCCCAATCACCTTAACAGTCATACCGAGGATTCGATCCGGGCAATAGGCACGAATCCCGAAGAGGAGGTTGGACGTGTGATACATTCGCATCCTACATTTATTATAGGCACGGCTCCGAACTCCTCAGACGAGAACATAAGAACCAACAATATTGTGCGTAATGAGCTTGTGCGATCATATTCTCCGATCGAGAGCATCAAATTCGGTAATGGCCAGAGCTACATTGTCTACGGGTTGAAACACAGCTCAACTCAACTCGCCAATATTGAGCTTGCCCGCTCCGTAAAATAAACTGATCGGTTGTTGAAAAGTTTTCATTGTGAGCACATAGTGTTGATTTCCCTTTAGAGTTGACCCTTTAGGGGCGTAATTTCCATTGAGAAGTGACCCATGTTTCAACCCTCCTCCAGCGGAACGGCTGGAGGGAACATGGAGTGATCGACATGGCATTACTGAGTATCATCCGGCGTTGGCATTTTCGAGACGAGATGCCGATCCGCGAGATTTCCCGTCGAACTGGCTTATCGCGGAACACGGTGCGCAAGTATCTGCGCGGCGGGGAGGTGGAGCCGAAGTTCAAGGTTCCTGATTGTTGATTTCCCTTTAGAGTTGACCCTTTAGGGGCGTAATTTCCATTGAGAAGTGACCCATGTTTCAACCCTCCTCCAGCGGAACGGCTGGAGGGAACATGGAGTGATCGACATGGCATTACTGAGTATCATCCGGCGTTGGCATTTTCGAGACGAGATGCCGATCCGCGAGATTTCCCGTCGAACTGGCTTATCGCGGAACACGGTGCGCAAGTATCTGCGCGGCGGGGAGGTGGAGCCGAAGTTCAAGGTTCCTGATCGCCCGAGCAAGCTTGCACCATATGCGGAGCAGCTGACGCTTTGGCTGCAAGCGAACGCGAGCAAATCGCGTAAATACAAGCGCACAGCCAAGACGATGTATGCGGACTTGGTCAAATTGGGATATGATGGGGCTTATGGCCGTGTGGCGGCGTTCGCGCGCGAGTGGAAGGCTGATCGTCTTCGCGAGCTTGGGACGAGCGGGCGCGGTACCTATGTGCCGCTGGTGTTTCAGCCCGGCGAGGCATTCCAGTTTGACTGGAGCGAGGACTGGGCCGTAATCGGCGGCGAACGGGTGAAGCTGCAGGTGGCACATACAAAGCTGTCGCACAGTCGAGCCTTCGTCGTGCGGGCTTACCCCTTGCAGACCCACGAGATGCTGTTCGATGCCATGGGCCATGCCTTTTGTGTGCTGGGCGGCGTGCCTGGGCGCGGGATCTTCGACAATATGAAGACGGCAGTTGATCAGATCGGCACTGGGAAGGCGCGACAGGTCAACAAGCGCTTTGCTGCTATGGCTAGTCATTATTTGTTCGACCCAGATTTTTGTAACCCTGCATCAGGCTGGGAGAAAGGGCAAATTGAGAAGAACGTGCAGGATAGTCGCCGCCGGTTCTGGCAGAACATGCCCGCCTTCCCCGATATTGATGCCATGAACGCTTGGCTGGAGGAACAGTGCATCAATGCCTGGAGCACGATCCCACATGGCACCCTGCCTGGTACGGTTGCTGAGGTGTGCGCGGATGAGAAGGAGAGTCTGATGCCGCTGGGCAGGCTCTTTGATGGCTTTGTGGAACATACCAAGCGGGTGTCACCGACCTGCCTCATCCATCTGGAACGCAACCGCTACAGCGTGCCTGCATCATTCGCCAACCGTCCGGTGAGCGTGCGGGTCTATCCCTACAAGATCGTCATTGCGGCGGAGGGACGCATACTGTGCGAGCATGTGCGGCGCATCGACCGATCTCACCTTCCTGGGCGCACGATCTACGACTGGCGACATTATCTGGCCGTCGTCCAACGCAAACCGGGCGCACTACGTAATGGCGCGCCCTTTACGGAGATGCCCGATGCCTTCCGACGGCTGCAAGGCCATTTGCTCAAGCGGCTGGGCGGCGACCGGGAGATGGTCGATATCCTGTCGCTTGTGTTGCAGCACGACGAGCAGTCGGTACTGTGTGCGGTTGAGATGGCGCTGGATGACGGTGTTCCCACCAAGACCCACATCCTGAACCTGCTGCACAGGCTGGTTGATGGTAAGGCACCGGCTCCAGATATTGATGCGCCACAGGCGTTGAGCTTGCGCCGAGAGCCGAAGGCCAATGTTGAGCGCTACGACACCTTGCGCAACATGGAGGTCCGTCATGCGTCATGACCCCGCAAGCGGTGCTATCGTCATCATGCTGCGTGCCCTCAAAATGTATGGCATGGCTCAAGCGGTCGACGACCTTATCGAACAGGGATCGCCAGCGTTCGATACGGCTGTTCCGATCCTGTCGCAACTGCTCAAGGCCGAGACCGCCGAGCGTGAGGTCAGATCGATCGCCTATCAGATCAAGACGGCGCGCTTTCCCGCCTACAAGGATCTGGCCGGCTTTGACTTCACCTCCAGTGAGATCAACGAAGCCTTGGTCACGCAACTGCATGCGGGCACGTTCATCGAAGATGCGCACAACATCGTGCTCATCGGCGGCCCCGGAACGGGCAAAACCCATGTCGCCACGGCGTTAGCGGTGCAAGCGGTTACGCATGGCCGCAAAAAGGCGCGGTTCTACTCCACTGTTGATTTGGTAAATGCGCTTGAGCAGGAGAAGAACCTGAACAAGGCGGGACAGCTTGCAGAACGCCTGCTGCGCCTCGATCTTATCATCCTCGACGAGCTGGGGTATCTCCCGTTTAGCTCATCCGGCGGGGCACTGCTGTTCCACCTGCTCAGCAAACTCTACGAGCAGACCAGCATCATTATCACCACCAACCTCAGCTTCAGTGAATGGGCGAATGTGTTTGGTGATGCCAAAATGACAACGGCGTTGCTCGATCGCCTCACGCATCACTGTCACATCCTTGAAACGGGCAACGACAGCTGGCGCTTCAAAAATAGGGCCTGAGCGTGAGGAAACCCCGCCCAAGATAACAAAGGGCGGCCCTCTGCGCCCGCCGCCGCCAGCCCTTTAATCAGCGCGTCGGCGGGCGCAGTCCAGACCATCGTAAAACCTATTGACTCACAGCATTAACAGGAGACATAAACTTAAACCGCACGGGTCAAATCTCAATGAAAATCCCGGGTCAAGTCTCAGCGGAAATCAACAACCATCGAACTCCGCGGAAAACTTGCCGCCATTTTAAGTCTGGCAACCGGCAATCCCATACCTGAGGAATGTATGGTTGTAGCTGAGCGGGTGAAGGGAATCAGCCAGAACCATACATTGGTAACCGCACTTGTATAATCTGGATTACCAGAATTAAAAACCCACAAAATCAGCCGTTTCCATGGCTCGGTGTCAAACGACAAGCAATTCGATTCCGCCTATTGGCGAAAATCTAAAAGCGAAATTTACATCCAATGACCGCGTAAATTGCATTCTCAAGCCTGTTTGAGGACAACCTCATACAAGCTTAACGTCCGGTTCTGAGAAACGCTGCCGCTGGGAGATGGCATACCAGCCAAATTCAAAGTGTCCGCTTAGCGCCCA
>Ga0209067_10001975_pt1 | contig 12276 bp, 12 predicted proteins | sample ColStrG_CSR_2013_FD_187199 | JGI IMG/M metagenome (GOLD analysis project Ga0209067, IMG submission 187199) | Freshwater sediment microbial communities in response to fracking from Pennsylvania, USA - Cold Stream Run_MetaG_CSR_2013 (SPAdes)... | ecosystem: Environmental > Aquatic > Freshwater >... | reverse complement strand
CAGTATTCATTAATGCGGCCAGTCCAGAAATATTTTCTGAATTGAATAATTGCGGCGATCCAACCGATTCTACAAGGTGAGGTCCATTTTGAAGCGGCCCATAACACCACAGGATATGCATGATGGGGACAAGATTGTTAACAACGAAAACTCTCCCAAGTTGATTTCGCACAACGCATGAATAGGAGACCAAGCTATGGACCGCAAACAACATTGGGAACAGGTATATACCAGCAATTCATCTGATTCGGTCAGTTGGTTCCAGGAACATGCCGACCTATCGGTTCGGCTAATTCACAACACGGGGCTTGGTAAAGATGCTGCCATCATTGATGTTGATGGCGGCGCTTCCAAGCTGGTGGATGATCTTGTCGCCGAAGGATACACAGATGTGACTGTGCTCGACCTTTCAACCGCCGCTATCGCCGTTGCAAAGCAGCGCTTAGGGAAGCATGTGGATGCTGTGCATTGGATGGAAAGCGACATTACCCGTGCAGAGTTTCCCATTCACCGATTCGACATCTGGCATGATCGGGCAGTGTTTCATTTTTTGACTGATCCGGTTGACCGCCATGCTTATGTTGAACGGGTTATGCGTTCAGTTCGTCCGGGTGGGCATGTGATCGTTGCCACCTTTGCCGAAGACGGCCCGGAAAAATGCAGCGGGTTGCCAGTGATGCGATACAACCCCGAAGCGCTACACGACGAGTTTGGAGAATCCTTTTTACTGGTCAATCATGAAAAAGAAGCTCACCACACTCCATCTGGCAAAGTTCAGCAGTTTGTCTATTGTTATTGTCGCAAGAGTAATAACTAGGACTGTCAAATGAAACCTCAATTACGTATAAATTTCTCCTTTGTAACGTTACTGACCCTCATGTCGATATTCGGCAGCGCCAGTGTGCATGCGCAAGCACAGCAGGAACATGTACACAATATGTCGCACAACGTGATGCCATTTGATATGGCAAAAACAGTACATATTTTTAAGATGACTGAGTCTGGAGGTATTCAGAAAGTCATTGCCAAGGACACGGCCGACACCGATCAAATTGCACTTATATGTAGTAGTTCAGACTTAATCTGACAGTAAGGTCTTGCCAAAGGGTGGGGTTACCCGGTTTGATAGAGGTGCGAATCTTTATCAACCAAAGCGCGTAAGCGCAAAGGAGTAACCCCATGAGTAGTGTTCAACAGAATGTCATCAAACACAAGGTCGGCTTGCTGAATCTGGCTGCCGAGCTTGGTAACGTATCCCGCGCCTGCAAGGTGATGGGATTTTCCCGCGATACCTTCTATCGCTATCAGGCAGCGGTCGAGACTGGCGGAGTCGATGCATTGATCGATGCCAATCGCCGCAAGCCCAATCCCAAGAATCGTGTCGAGGAAGTAGCAGAGACCGCCGTCGCCGCCTTTGCATTGGAACAGCCCGCCTTCGGTCAGATACGCGTCTCCAACGAGCTACGCAAGCGCGGCATCTTTGTTTCTCCGTCTGGCGTTCGCTCGATTTGGCTGCGGCACAATCTTGAATCATTCAAGAAGCGTCTATCGTCACTAGAGTGCCATGTCGCCCAAACTGGTGAGGTGCTGACCGAAGCGCAGGTGCAGGCACTTGAGCGCAAGCAAGAAGACGATGTCGCCCACGGTGAAATCGAGACGGCGCATCCGGGCTATCTCGGCAGCCAGGACACCTTCTACGTTGGCACGATTAAAGGCGTAGGCCGGATTTACCAACAGAGCTTTGTCGATACTTATTCCAAGTGGGCGGCGACCAAGCTATACACCACCAAAACGCCGATCACCGCTGCCGATCTGCTCAACGACAAAGTGCTGCCGTTCTTTGCCGAACAAGGCATGGGCATGATCCGCATCTTGACCGACCGTGGCACGGAGTATTGCGGCAAGCCGGAGTCGCATGACTATCAACTCTATTTGGCCTTGAATGACATCGAGCATACCAAGACCAAGGTGCGCCATCCTCAGACCAACGGCATCTGCGAACGCTTCCACAAAACCATCCTGCAAGAGTTCTATCAGGTTGCGTTTCGGCGCAAGATTTACACCAGCATCGAAGAGCTGCAAACCGATCTGGATGACTGGTTGGCGTATTACAACAACGCCCGCACGCCTCAAGGCAAGATGTGTTGCGGGCGAACACCGATGCAAACTTTAATTGACGGAAAGGAGGCGTGGCACGATAAAATCACCACATTGAATAGCTGAATCTGAACTGACAGTCTCTTCGTTCAAATCGGGTAACTGTCAGATGAAGTCGCGACTACTACAACTTATACAACATCACCTGTATATGGAATCTGAGCAGTTTCAGCATGGCAACTATTCAGACCCCGCCTCACTCCATGGCGCAAACATGCCGGGGCTTAAGGAGCTTCAAGTCGGAGCGACCCTCATAAAAGTCTCATACGCGCCTCTTCCTAATGGGGCAGAGATCACATTTGAAACGACCGATCTGCACTTGTTAACCGCACTTCATCGTTGGTTCGGTGCACAGTTGTCTGAGCACGGCGCCGATGCCAAGGCAGAATGAACGGGCGTTAGGCCAGTTTAACTTCCCGGATCTTCGATACTCAACCGGACATAAATGATCGCCCAAAGTCTTTCCAGTATAATTTGCAGGTAGTTCGCTTGGCCGCCTTATGGCTTTTTTAAATATATGGGTACGAATAAAAAATGAAAAAATTATCTTTAACTGTTGTGTTGGCATTCGCTGTCGCATCACCGGCCTTTGCAGGTGATGGCCCTGTCTACGGTGGCATATCAATTGGCCCATCTACAATCGCATCATTCTCCACAACTGCGGCGGGTGTTTTTGCAGGATACAAGCTCAACAATGTCAAGGTAACTGGCATGGAAACATTGGCTCTTGAAGGCCAGTATACGTCGCTTGGTTCCGACGGATATGGTGATAATTTCTCCAGCATTGGCGTCGACGCCGTCGCGTTATTTCCAATAAAATCTGTTCAGAATCTCTCAGTCTTCGGCAAATTGGGAATCAACTCCATTTCTGGGAATTTTTCCTGCGGCAGATTTTGCTCTTATACGTCATCATCAAGCTTAGTGTTTGATTTGGGATTTGGCGCTCAGTACAAACTCTCCCGTGAATTTAGTGTCCGAGCCGGCTATCAATACTACGACAGCAACTTTGACGCTGTTTATGTAGCAGGGGTTTATAACTTCTAAGGTTGGGGTTTGCTAAATTAAGCCATCTTTATGATGGCTTTTTTGCATTGTCGCTACGACGACGTGTATTTGAACCAAGTTAAATATTTATCTTTAAGAAAAATCAGTAAATTTAGAATTGATCGGAGAATACGTAAATGAGTACTGATACACAAAATAGCACTAGCTGGAACTGGGTAGGGCGCTACGTCGCTGTGATTGTTGTGGCACTGGTGCTCGGCGCGGCTATAGGTAGCATGGAACTGTTTTTTAAAACAACGGTTTTCGGCGGGAAGCTCACCGCTGCGCAGCTGGTACACTTCCTCGGTTATGGTACCGCACTTGCAGCATTGTGGATGCTCGGCCAGCGCTCTACACTCGCGTTACAACAACAAAATGGGCGCTGGTCATTCTTACAGCACCTGATACTTCCTGTGGTGACCCTGATCGTTATTTGTTCAGCTTACTCGGTCATATTGTTGATACTTAGGCATCTATTGAATGCTGAAATGATCAACATCTACAACTGGGTATTTATTGTTGGCATTGTTGCTTGTGCAACGTGGGTTGTGATGGCCGTACTGGGACAGTCCGCCTCGCTAACCTCAGCATTTACATCGGTAGCAACCGAAGGGCTTGGGACCTCTGGCAAGCTAAAGGTTTGTGTAGCATGCGATGCAACCAATGAATCTATCGCAAAATTCTGCAAGCAATGTGGAAAGGCTCTGGATTAACACTGCAACACCGGTATAGACGATAAAAATTATAGAGTATAAAAACCATTGGGCTTTGCAACTACGTTCAGCGTAGCGGAACGTAGTTGTGCGGTCTCAATCGCCGCAGGCGGTAACATATGACCATGGTGGACCAACGCGCTTTTTGACGAGAAAATTGATGTGACTTTTGATGTGGGTCTTAACACCACAGAACATATAGGGGTGTGGTCTACGGTCAAAATAAAAAGGAGTTACACGCTGTGTAACTCCTTGATTTCTGGTGCTGGAAAGAGGAATCGAACCTCCGACCTACGCGTTACGAGTGCGTTGCTCTACCAACTGAGCTATTCCAGCATAAACAGGTGCCATTATATTCGGGGACTGGCAGCTATCGCCAGAGGTATTCCGTTATCGAGAATGGTTGCGGGCGATTTTCGATCTCATTCAACAGCAACTCGGCACTCGCCAGAGACATGGTTACACCATAGCGAAAGTGCCCGGTGTTGGCATACAGATTGCCGATGTACGGATGAGCGCCTATGGTCGGAATATTGTCCGGCGAACCCGGCCTGAATCCCGCCCAATGATTGATCGGCTCGATGTTCGCCCAAGCGGGAAATATCTCGCGCACTCGCCCGAGCAAGCTGGCGCGCGCGTCCTCCGTGATGGACTTGTCGAAGCCGACATCTTCCAAGGTGCTGCCTGCCAGCACATGGCCATCGCGGCGCGGAATCAAATACAGATCTTTCTTGAGCAGAATATTTTGGAAAGGCGGCGCATCGAATTTGAACAACAAGATCTGTCCGCGTATCGGCTTCACGTCCAGATTCAAAGCGTGTTCGCCCAACAATGTTTTGCTCCACGCGCCGGCCGTCACAACATAGACATCCGCGCTGAATTTGCCGCGCGAAGTTTGCAGCGCGGTGATACGCCCGCTGCGATGCTCAAAACTTTGCACTTCATGCTGTTCCAGGATCGCACCGCCCAGCATCTCCACACGACGACGCAATGCCCTCAACAACCGCGGATTGCGGACTTGCGCAACGTCCGGCAGCAGCAATCCGTTTTGCTGTCCGCTTTGATTATCTGGCGGCAGAATATCGGCGACATTCACAGACTGCACGACAAACTGATGTTGCTCACACCACTGTAATGCAGCCTCATTTTCAAACGGTGGCAATACCAACATGCCGCTGCGCTGATATTCCGGATCGATACCGGTAGACTGCTGCAGCAACTCTATAGCCCGGGGAAACATCGCCATACTGCGATGCGCCAGGCGTGTAACGGCATCCTGATAGTCCCATGAGCACAACGGCGACATGATACCGCCTCCCGCCCAGGAGGCTTCCTGCCCGACACCGCCGCGCTCCAGCAAGGTGACGCGATGACCGGCTTCCAGCAAGGCCATCGCGCTGGTCAGGCCGACCGCACCACCACCAACGATCAGGACATCGCTGCGCACGTCAGGCTTTTGCGATGATGGGTATCAAAGTTTTCGGGAGAGGGAACACCACGTTTTCGATGATGCCCTGCAACTCCACCACTTTGCCGCCGCCCATTTGTTCGAGACGCGCGATCACACCCTGCACCAGCACCTCGGGGGCAGATGCACCCGCACTGATGCCCACGGATTTTTTACCAACGAACCAGTCGGCACACAACTCATCGGCGTTATCCACCAAATAAGCGGGCAAACCGATATTGGCGGCGACTTCACGCAGGCGGTTGGAATTGGAACTGGAAGGCGAACCTATTACCACCACCACATCGCATTGCTTGACCAACATTTTCACTGCATCCTGACGATTTTGTGTGGCGTAGCAGATATCGTCCTTTTTCGGCCCGGTGATAAAGGGGAAATGTGTCTTGAGCGCGGCGATGATGCTGCTCGCATCGTCCACTGACAACGTGGTTTGTGTCACATACGCCAGATTCAGCTCATCGTCGACCTTGAGTTTTTGCACATCATCTGGCGACTCCACCAGATACATCCCGCCCTCGCTCTGCCCCATCGTACCTTCCACTTCGGGGTGTCCTTTGTGGCCGATCATCACGATCTCTTTTTTCTGTTCGCGCAGACGCGACACTTCGATATGCACCTTGGTAACCAGCGGACATGTGGCATCGAACACCGTCAAGCCGCGCGCCTCGGCCTCGCGACGCACCGCCTGGGGTACGCCGTGGGCGCTGAAGATCAAGATACTGCCACTGGGCACATCGGCCAGATCCTCGATGAAGATCGCGCCTTTTGCGCGCAACCCATCCACCACGAACCGATTGTGTACCACTTCGTGACGCACATAGATCGGAGCACCGTGCAACACCAGCGCGCGCTCGACGATCTCGATCGCACGGTCGACACCGGCGCAAAAACCGCGCGGATTAGCGAGTAACAGCTGCATGTTTTTTCTCCGTGAAACTATCCCATATCAACAAGGCCGCGCCGCACGTGATCGAGGAATCCGCCAGATTGAATGCCGGAAAAATGTGCGCATCCCAGTGGAACAATAAAAAATCCACCACGTACCCATAGGCGATACGATCGATCAGATTGCCCAAGGCTCCGCCCAGGATCATGCCGAGTCCGAAACAAAACAATACTTGATTCGCATGTTTGCGCAACAGCCGGATCATCCACGCCGAAGCAAGCAGCGCGATGATGCTGAACAACCAACGCTGCACACCGCCAAAATCGCTGAGGAAACTGAATGCCGCGCCAGTGTTATGCCACAGCACCAGACTGAACACGCTGAACACGGGCAGGCTCTCACCGTAGACAAAGTGACTGCTGATATACAGCTTGCTTGCCTGATCGAGCAGGATGACCAGCGCACTCAGACCCAACCAGCGGCTAAGCATACTGGCGCACCTCGCCACTGCCGTATAGATTACTCACGCAACGGGCGCAAAGAGTCGGATGACCTTGATCGCTGCCCACATCTCCACGGTAATGCCAGCAACGCTCGCATTTGGTGTGCATGGATGAATTGGCTTCAACGCGTATGGTGTCACCCTCCGCACCGCCGTGTAAAGTCGCGGCCGAGGTGATCAGCACGAATTTCAAATCATCACCCAATGTACTCAGTATCTGGTATGTCGCATCAGCAACGTACACTTCCACTTCGCCTTGCAAGGACGAGCCTATCGTTCCGGCGGCGCGCAATTCTTCCAGCCGTTTTTGCACCTCGCCACGCACCGCACGCAATTTGTTCCAACGTGCCGAGATTTCCCCGGCATCATCCAGTGCCGGCAAGGCATACCACTCAGCGAAGAACACACTCGCATCGTCGCGTCCGGTCAATACCTCGTGCACTTCCTCGGCGGTGAAACTCAGCACCGGAGCCATCAGGCGATGCAGACATTGGGTGATGTGATACAGCGCGTTTTGTGCGGAACGGCGGGCACCGGAATCTTTGCCCGCGGTATACAAACGGTCTTTGAGTATATCCAGATAGAAGCCACCCAGATCTTCCGAGCAGAAGCCCTGCAACCTTTGTGTGACGGTGTGGAAATCATAAACCGCATAGGCGGCGGTGATATCCGTTTGCAGCGTGCTAGCCATCGCCAGCGCGTAACGGTCTATCTCCAGCCATTCGCTTACCGGCAGCGCGTGTTGCGCCGCATCGAAATCGGAGATGTTCGCCAACAGGAATTTCAATGTGTTGCGGATGCGGCGATAACTTTCCACCACCCGCTTGAGTATCTCATCCGAGATGGTCAGCTCGCCGGAGTAGTCGGTGGAAGCCGTCCACAGGCGCAAGATATCCGCCCCAAGTGTATCGAATATCTTCTGCGGCGCGATCACGTTGCCTTTGGATTTCGACATCTTGTGACCGTTGCCGTCCACCACGAAACCGTGTGTCAGTAAGGCATTGAAAGGCGCGCGGCCATTGATCGCGCAGCCGGTCAGCAACGACGACTGGAACCATCCTCGATGCTGATCCGATCCTTCCAGATATAAGTCGGCAGGTGAACGCAATTCCGCGCGATGCTGTAATACGGATGCGTGTGTGACACCGGAATCAAACCACACGTCTAGAGTATGCGTGAGTTTCTTGTAGTGTTCGGCATCGCTGCCCAACAAACTGACTGCATCCAGACTGAACCATGCTTCGATACCGGATTGTTCGACCAGCATGGCGACCTGTTCCAGCAACGCGGGCGTATCCGGATGCAGTTCACCGCTCTCTGTGTGCACGAAGAACGGCATCGGCACCCCCCAGTTACGCTGGCGCGACACACACCAATCGGGGCGATTCTTGATCATCGCCTCCAGGCGCGCACGGCCCCACGACGGGAAAAATTCTGTGGTTTCAACGGCTTTATTGGCGAGCACGCGCAAAGTCGTTCCCTCGCCCTGCGTCATGCCGATGAACCACTGCGGCGTGGAACGGAAGATGATCGGTGTCTTGTGACGCCAGCAATGCGGATAGCTGTGCTGGATCTTTTTCAGGCACAACAAATGACCGCTTTCTTGCAGCGCGGCGACCACCACATCGTTGGCCTTCCAGACGAACATCCCGCCCACCAGCGGCAGCGATGCCAGAAACTTGCCATCATCCGCCACCGGACTGTCCGTGGGCAGCTGGTATTTTTGTCCGACGAAATAGTCGTCCAGTCCGTGCGCGGGTGCGGTATGCACCAAGCCGGTACCGGCTTCCAGCGTGACGTGCTCGCCGCAGATGATAGGCACGCGACGTTCGTAAAACGGATGCTGCAATTGAATCAAGTTGAGCGCTGCACCTTTGCAACGCGCCAACACATCACCGCTCAATTCGTAACGCTGCAAACAACTGTCCAACAATTCGCTCACCAATAACAAGTAGCCCTTGGCAGTCTTGACCAATGCGTATTCAAAATCGGGATGCACACTCACCGCCTGGTTCGCAGGCAACGTCCAGGGTGTGGTTGTCCAAATCACCGCATAGGCTTTTTCTTCACTGGTCAAAGACACGCCGAATACCTTGGCCAACGCAATTTTATCGGCCACCTCGAACGCCACGTCGATCGCCGATGAAGTTTTGTCCTCGTATTCCACTTCCGCTTCGGCCAGCGCGGATTGGCAATCCAGACACCAGTTCACCGGTTTGTAGCCTTGATACAGATAGCTGTTGTCATTGATCTTGCCGAGCGCTCGGATGATGTCGGCTTCGGTCTTGAAATCCATCGTTAAATATGGATGATCCCAATCGCCCGACACACCGAGACGGATGAAATCTTTTTTCTGACGCTCTATCTGTTCCTTCGCATAGTCGCGGCACAGTTGGCGAAACTCGGCGGGCGGAATGGCTTTGCCGTGCTTCTTTTCCACCTGCAACTCGATAGGCAGACCGTGGCAATCCCAGCCCGGCACGTAGGGCGCGTCGAAGCCGCTCAAGGTCTTGCTCTTGATGATGATGTCCTTGAGTATCTTGTTCACTGCGTGACCGATATGGATGTCGCCGTTTGCATACGGCGGACCGTCGTGCAGGATGAACACGGGCTTGCCATGTTTGGCTGCGCGCAGTTTTTGGTAGCGTTGCTGCGCCTGCCAGCGCGCCAGCATCTGCGGCTCCCGTTTGGCCATGTCGCCGCGCATCGGGAAGATGGTGTCGGGTAGATTGAGGGTGTTCTTGTAGTCAGTCATGTTTATCAAACCATTCTTTTGCATGTTGCACATCCAGCGCAATGTGTCGCGTCAGTGTCGCCAAATCGGGATACTTCTCTTCGTCGCGCAGTTTTTGCAGGAATTCCACGCGCAAATGTTTGCCGTATATCTGCTGGTCGAATTCGAACAGATGCACTTCCAGCATGGGCAGCGCATCGCGTTTGACGGTAGGCCGCACGCCCAGACTGGCCGCGCCTTGCAGCACACCCAGGCCTTCGGCATGCACCTGCGCCACATAGATGCCGGACAGCGGCACGCGGGGATGGCGCACCCGGATATTCGCGGTGGGGAAACCCAACTCGCGACCCACTTGATCCCCGCGCACCACCCGACCGCTCATGCTGTAGTGCCGGCCCAGATAACGCTGCGCCGTGCGTAATTGCCCGGCGGACAAGGCGGCGCGTATCGCGGTACTGGAGATGCGCACACCGTCGTGCATCACGCTGCGTACCGCCTGCACGGCGAAGCCCCGTGTTGCGGCGATCTTTTCCAGCAGCGCGAAATCACCCGTGCGCCCGTTGCCAAAGCGAAAATCGTCGCCTATCAATACGAATTGCGCCGACAATTTCTCATGCAAGGCCGTGATGAAATCCGCCGCAGTCATCCGTGCAAAGCTTGCATTGAAACGGCACACATGCACGCGGTCGATGCCCAGCGTGGCGAAGAGTTGCAGTTTTTCACGCAGACTGGTGAGCCGTGCGGGCGACTGGTCCGGAGTAAAGAACTCGCGCGGATGCGGCTCGAAGATCACCACGGCCGTTTCCAGACCGCGTGCTTGCGCGGCCTTGCGCAAGTCGTTGAGCAAGGCCTGATGGCCCAGATGCACGCCATCGAAATTTCCGACGGTGATAGCAACAGGTTGAGTATTGGGAGAATATAGTCCGCGAAGAATCTGCATAACGGGCGAATTATACCGTAGGGTGGGCAACTCGTTGCCCACCTTATAGTGCTAAAAATTTCAATCAATCGGACTTTAAGCGCAGATCTTCTTACTTGCAGGGACGAGCTTGCTCGCTCCTGCTTATTCTTTCAGTCCGAGCACATCCTGCATGTCATACATGCCAGCCGGATTGGCTTGCAAGAACCGCGCGGCACGCAGCGCGCCCACGGCAAAAGTGGCACGACTGCTGGCTTTGTGGGTGATCTCAATGCGCTCGCCTACGCCCGCATAAAGCACGGTGTGATCGCCGACGATGTCGCCGCCGCGCACGGTGGCAAAACCTATGGTGGAAGGATCGCGCTCGCCGGTCACGCCTTCGCGGCCATACACGGCACACTTGTCCAGATCGCGACCCAGGGTACGTGCCACCACTTCACCCATGCCCAATGCTGTGCCAGAAGGCGCATCGATCTTGTGACGGTGATGCGCTTCGATGATCTCAATGTCGTATCCGTGGCTCAGAACACGCGAGGCGGTCTCCAAAAGTTTGAACACCAGATTCACGCCCACGCTCATGTTAGGCGCGAACATGATGCCGATATCCTGGGCGCCGGCGCCCAGCAGCGCTTTTTGCTGGGCATTGAAACCCGTCGTGCCGATGACCATGCGCACACCCAATTTTCGGCAAATCTCAAGATGATGCAATGTGCCTTCCGGACGGGTGAAATCGATCAGCACATCCGCACCTTGCAAGGCAGTTTGCACATCCGCGCTGATCTTGATGCCGCAAGGGGAACCTGACAATTCGCCCGCATCCCGCCCCAGACTTTCACTGCCGCCGTGCTCCAGCGCGGCGTGCAACACCAGGTCGTCGGCTTGCACGACCGACTCCAGCAGGACGCGCCCCATGCGACCACTGCTGCCGGCGATCGCGATCTTTATTTTGCTCATGACGATTTCCTTGTTACTCGGTTTGTTCAGAGACGATCAACCATGCGTCAGCTATCTTTTCCAGTTCCAGTATCTTGCGCGTGCTGTCGTGATAGGCATCGGAACGATAGTCCTGCATAAATGTCGCAACCACGTGCGTATCGTCCTGCACCTTGATCGCCACTTCGCTCAACATCACCGCGATGGTGTGAGTTTTGGCAATACGTACTTCACGTTGTTTCTGCCATGCTGCACGACTCAGGCCGGCTGGTTTGAACGACCCGGCATATGCAGCCAGATAGCGTTTGCTATCCCGCGCCGACCAGGCGGCGGCCCATGCTTGTAAACTCGCTTTGACGGCTGGCTCAATTTCCATAGCGGATTGAACCGGCATTGCAGGCGCCGGAGCGACCACCGAAGAGACAGGCATGGCTGCCGCCATGACCGCGCTTGCGGGCGACTCGACTACCGCCGCAGGAACCGGAGGCATCGCAGCATCTTCGATGCGCATCAAATTATCGTCCTCAAAATACAGTGTCATCAATTGCTGCTCAACCAACTTGCCACGCTTCGCCAGACTGTACATATAATCCCAGCGGTTGCCGTGAAATGCATCGTTTAGCAGCGGCGTGCCCATCACAAATCGGACTTGCTGTTTGGTCATGCCCAGTTTCAGTTTTTCGCGCATCTCGGGCGTCACGAAATTGCCCTGTCGCACATCCATTCTGTATGCGTTGATATGTGAAGTACAACCGCTGCACGCAAGCAACATCAGGGAAATCAAAATAGTTTTGCTGCGCATCATAAATTTTTCCATATTCTCAGAATTCAAAGCGGTCGCATCATAACTCAAGCCGACAAAGACAACATCTCGGCTGCATGTTTGCGTGTGGTCTCGGTGATGGTCGTCCCGCCCAGCA